>LNAP01001445.1_pt1 | contig 37607 bp, 15 predicted proteins | sample 602601 | NCBI WGS metagenome assembly LNAP01 (sample SAMN02440304, study PRJNA202911) | soil metagenome | biome: Subtropical and temperate rainforests or woodlands; isolation source: soil samples (1 kg each in a 20% v/v slurry with milli Q water) were... ... | reverse complement strand
CGACCCTTGCTGGTGGCCGGCCCAGGTGCCCGACATGATGAGCACCTACCCGGACTGGAACAAGGATGCCCAGGCGTCCAACGACAACTGGCGCAACCTCGGCACTGTCTTCCCGAAAGACAAGTGATCGGACATGAAGAAGGATTCCAGCATGCATCGCATTAAAGCCTGCGGCCTGGCCGCGTTCGCCGTCCTGAGCGTCTGTTCAATCAACGTTCTGGCCGATGAAAACACTGCATTACAAGCGGGTCACGAGTACATGGTGACCACCAATTACCCGAACAACCTGCACGTGCTCGACCTGGCGACGGACACCTTGTTCAAGACCTGCAAGATGCCGGACGCCTTCGGTCCAGGCACTGTGCAGTTATCGCCGGATCGCAAGACCGCTTACGTGCTGAACAATCACTACGCGGATGTCTACGGCGTCGAGCTGGACAGCTGCAAGCAAGTGTTCCACGCCAGCATCACCCAGAAACCTGGGGAGAAAGCGAAGTCGATGTTCGCCTTTACCCTCAGCCACGACGGCAAGGAACTGTTTGCCATCGCCAACCCGACGTTGATGCTCAACGACCGCTACGAAGTGCAACAGCCGCGGCTCGATGTCTATGCCACCGACGCCGGCCTGGACGCCAAACCCGTGCGCAGTTTTCCGGCGCCACGGCAGCTGACCATCATGCAGAGCGGTGACGACGGCACGCTGTACGTAGCGGGGGCGGATGTCTATAAGGTCGACGTGAAGACCGGCAAGTTCGACGTGCTGATCCCCAGTCGTCACTGGAAGCGGGCGAACTACAGCGCGCCGGACGTGCTTTACGTGTGGAACCAGCAGACTTATCGCCATGATTTCTCGCTGCTCTACACCGCCGCGAAATTCAAGGACAAGAAACAGGATCCGGCCACCGCTGAATACCTCTACGGGCTGTTCAGCATCGACCTGAAAACCGGCAAGACCGAAACCACCGACTTCGGCCCTCTGACGGAAATCTACTTCAGCGGCATGCGCTCGCCCAAGGATCCGAACCTGATGTTCGGCGTGCTCAACCGCCTGGCCAAGTACGACATCAAGGAGAAGAAAATGCTCCAGGCGGCAACGCTGGATCATTCCTACTACTGCATTTCCTTCAACAAGGACGGCAGCAAGATCTACCTGGCGGGGACGTTTAATGATGTGGCGATCTTTGATCCGGAGAGCATGAAACAGATCGGCAACATCAAGTTGCCGGGGGGGGATATGGCGATCACGACGGCGCAGATATTTGTCCGGTAACGTGTGGCGTCTGAACTGACGCCTTCGCGGGCAAGCCTCGCTCCTACACGGTCGCCTCGCACCCAATAGTGCGATCACTGCGAACCTGTAGGCGCGAGGCTTGCCCGCGAAGAGGCCCTCAGCGTCACCGAAGTGTTACACCCCAGGTACCGGGCAACCCATATCCCCTTCCTGACACTTCAGATAATTCTTGAAAGTCTCCACCCGCGCCTTGGTCAATTCAGTCACGCAGTTGCTGTAGATCAGCGGATACACACTCCCGCCTTCCACCCCGGCACTCGCAAACTTGCACTCGGCATCCCGAAACGCCATCCACGAACGCTGTGCCCCGAGCAGCAGCTTTTTGCTGTCCGGGTTGCTCTTCAAGCGCTGGGTGATCTGCTGGTAAAGCGCATTCAACTCTTTGTCCGCCGCCTTGTGCTGCTGCGCCGCGCATTGATTCATCGTGGCCTGGTCGGTGGCGTTGTCACAGTCCGCCGCGTGGGCGACGGTGGTGAACAGCAAAGGGGTCAGGGCCAGGAGGAAGCGTGGGTGCATAGTGATTCTCGCTGTGATGGGTAAACGTTGAGATGCAGTGTAGCGAAGAGGGTGGTCAACCAATAACGAAGTCAGGTGTAACCTCTTTAGCCAAGGGGCTTGCCTGCGTCAACGGTCCGCGTACTGTGCCTGGCATTCGCCTGCGAGCCAGAACTTCCCACTGGAAATGCAGCCGAATATTTCAGACGTGCTTGATAACAACACCCCATTGATACAACTTTAAGGTTGGTCTTGTGGTCTTACAGGCCTACTGTTCAGTACAGGAGGTGACTTATGAACCCAGCATCAGATCGCATCGAAAGGAAAATCCTGCTCAAAGTACCGCGCTCGCAGGTGTGGCGCGTGCTGGCCAATGCCGAGGCCTTCGGGCAGTGGTTTGGCGTGGCGCTGGAGGGCAAGCGCTTTGTCGCCGGTGAATGGACGCAGGGGCAGATTACTTACCCGGGTTATGAGTACCTGCTGTGGAATGTGCTGGTGGAGCGGGTCGAGCCGGAGCGGGTGTTTTCGTTTCGCTGGCATCCCTATGCGGTGGAGCCGGACACCGATTATTCCCAGGAACCCACCACGCTGGTGAAGTTCGAGCTCGAAGACATGGATGAGGGCACGTTGCTGAAGGTCACCGAGTCCGGTTTTGATCACATCCCGCAGACGCGCAGGCTCAAGGCGTTCCGTATGGACAGCCGTGGCTGGGATGAGCAGATGAGCAATATCGAAGAATTTCTGAAAACCGGCGCCAAGGCTCACGAGCGTCAGGAAGAGTAAAGGCTGCATGTTTGAAACCTGGTTGAAACGCTGGGCCCTGGTGCCGGACGGCGAACCGATCATCACGCCCGGCAGTCGTTTGCTGCCGGTACGGATGGGTGATTTGCCGGCCATGTTGAAGGTCGCCGTCGATGCCGAGGAAAAGTTCGGCAATCTGCTGATGACCTGGTGGGACGGCGAGGGCGCCGCGCGGGTTTACGCTCATCATGGCGATGCGTTGGTGCTGGAACGTGCCGAGGGCGATCGATCGCTGATGCACATGGCGCTCAACGGCCAGGATGACGAGGCCAGCCGGATACTGTGCACGGCGCTGGCTCGTTTACACGCACCGCGTTCATCATCGCCGCCGCCCCTGATTCCCTTATCGTCATGGTTCGCTTCCTTGCGCATGGCCGCCGAACAGCAGGGCGGCACTTACTTGCTCAGTCTGAAAGCCGCCGAAGCGCTGCTCGCCGAGCCGCAGGATGTGGTGGTTTTGCACGGCGATATGCATCACGACAATGTTCTGGATTTCGGCCCGCGAGGCTGGCTCGCTATCGATCCGAAGCGGGTGATCGGCGAGCGCGGGTTCGACTACGCCAACCTGATCTGCAATCCCGATTTGCCGACGGCTAATGATCCGCAGCGCTTCAAAAAACAAATCGAGGTCGTGGCTCAGGCCGCGGGGCTGGAGCGTCAACGGCTGCTGCAATGGGTGTTGGCGTTTGCCGGGTTGTCGGCGGCCTGGTTTCTCGAGGATAAGGATGAGCTTGCGGCGCAAGGACAGCTGCAGGCCGCTGAACTCGCGGCTTTCATGCTGATTGGCTGACGCGTCTAAGGGTTTTCGGAAGGGCGGGTATAGCGAATGTCTTACACGCGATGGTAGCTATGTCGTCTATTGCACATTGGATCCGAAGCGTAATCTAGCCTCATCAACTGAAGCACAGGAAGTGCTCCAGGATCACGGATGATCGACCATTAGCAAGGATTCGCTGCCGACAGGGAGTCGATATGGTCTTGGGAAAACCCGCTTCGGCGGGTTTTTTTTCGCCTTTTGAAAACTGTAGTGTTCGTGTGGATTTTTGATCTTATGGTCAAAGGCTTACACCGGCTAACGGGTATGTCGTCTTTTGGTGCTTCACCATTGCGCTTATTCTGGATCCATCAACTGAAGCACAGGGAGTGCTCAGGATCAGGGATGATCGACCATTGGCCAGGATGGCTGCCGACAGGATGTCGAAAATGGTCTTGAGAAACCCGCCGAAGCGGGTTTTTTTTCGCCTGTCGAAAAGTACTGCTACAGCCTGGCCGCCGCCCGTCCAGTGATCTGCGCCCTTTGCTGCAGGGATGGCGCCGCCCGCCGATGCGCTTCTGCCAATACGCTCGGCGGCGCTGTTTCGGGGCTGCCGGACTGGAACGGCGGTGCCGGCGCGTATTCCAGCTGCAACTGCACCAGCTCGGCCGTGTCCTTATCGAACAACTCGGCCGCCAGGGTCAGGGCAAAATCGATCCCTGCGGTAATCCCGCCACCGGTCAGCAGATTGCCGTCGCGCACGACGCGATCCTTCACCGGTATTGCCCCCAAAGGCCCCAGCAATTCGTGATAAGCCCAGTGCGTGGTCGCGCGTTTGCCTTTCAGCAGACCGGCCGCGCCGAGCACCAGCGCGCCGGTGCACACCGACGTGACATAACGCGCGTTAGCCGCTTGGGCCTTGATAAACGCCAATGTCTGCTCATCTTCCATCAACGGCCCGACGCCGCTGCCCCCGGGAATGCAGATCACATCGAGTGGCGGGCAATCATCGAAGGTCGTGGTCGGCTTCAGCACCAGCCCGGTGCTCGAAGTAACCGGCACCAGGTCCTTCCAGATCAGATGCACCTTCACGTCCGGCAGCGAGGCCAGCACGTCGTAAGGGCCGGTGAGGTCCAGTTGTTGAACCTGTGGAAACAACAGAAAACCGATCTGCAACGTCATGGTGTTTTCTCATGAAGTGGGTGGACGGCTTCACTTTAGGCTCGTAGGATCTGGCGTATACGCCAATAACCCCACGAATTACGCCAATATGCCAAAAACCATTCATGTGCTCGCGTTCGCCAATGTGCAATTGCTCGACGTCACCGGGCCGTTGCAGGTGTTTGCGTCGGCCAACGACATCGCCCGTCAACAAGGCTTGCCGGCGCCCTACGCGCCGACGGTAATTGCCAACGGTGGCGGGGTGGTGATGTCGTCGGCGGGGCTGGCGCTGTTAGCCGAGCCGTTGCCCGAGCAAGGCAGCGACACCTTGATCATCGCCGGTGGTTGGGGTGTCTACGCGGCGGCGGAGGATGAGTCGCTGGTGGCCTGGGTGCGTGAACATGCGACGGCATGTCGGCGGGTTTCATCGGTGTGCACCGGGGCGTTCTTGCTGGCGGCCAGTGGTTGGCTTGACGGTCGGCGTGTGGTGACTCACTGGACCCGTTGCGAGCAATTGGCGCAGAAACATCCCCGGTTACGGGTCGAGCCCAACCCGATCTTTATCAATGACGGCCCGGTCTGGACCTCGGCCGGCGTTACGGCCGGCATCGATCTTTCATTGGCGATGGTCGAAGAGGATCTCGGTCGCACCATGGCCCTGGACGTCGCTCGGCAACTGGTGGTGTTCCTCAAGCGCCCGGGCGGTCAGTCGCAGTTCAGCGTGACCTTGTCTCTGCAAAAGGAAGGCAGCCGGTTCGACGAACTTCATGCCTGGATCAGCGAAAATCTCACCATGGACCTGGGCATTCCGACACTCGCCTTGCAGGCCGGCATGAGCGAACGCAGCTTCGTTCGCCATTACCGCGCCGACACCGGCCAGACGCCGGCGCGGGCCATCGAGCTGATCCGGGTCGAGACCGCGCGACGCTTGCTCAGTGATACCGGTCTGCCGATCAAACGGGTGGCGGTGCAGTGCGGGTTCGGCAGTGAAGAAACGCTTCGCCGCAGTTTTCTGCGGGCCATGGGCGTAACGCCGCAAGCCTATCGCGAGCGGTTTTCTGTCAGCGCTGAAGCAGATCCAGTAATGCCTTGAGCGTCGCTTCGGGTGCTTCTTCGGGAATGTTGTGGCCGACGCCCGCCAGCACTCGCCGCTCATAAAACCCAGAGAAATGTTCAATGTCCTCATCAATCTCCTCGGCCGGTCCGACGCCATCGTCGGCACCACACAGGGAAATCGTCGGGACGCTGATCGACGGTTGCCGGGTCAGCGCTTCTTCCATCCACGCCAGTGCCGGGTCCCCTGGCGCGTACATGAAGCGGTGACGGTACGAGTGAATCACCACCTCGACGAAATCCGGGTTGTCGAAGGCCGGCGCGCTCAGTGGGTAGCGCTCAGGACCTTTGGCCCAGGTCGGTGACCATAATTTCCAGAGCAATTCGCACAAGTCCCGGCGATTTTTCGTCAGGCCCTCGACACCGCGCGGGGTGTGAAAGTAATACTGATACCAGAGGCGATGCTCGGTTTCCGGGGCCTGTGGCTGGGTGGAGCCGGGAATATTCTGCAGGTTGTAGCCATCGCCCGTCACCAGACAGCGAACCCGCTCCGGCCAAAGCGCCGCGACGATGCACGCCGCCCGACCGCCCCAGTCGTAGCCGCAAAGGGCGGCCTTCGGGAGGGCCAGCGCGTCCATCAAGTCCAGCAGATCCTGGGCGAGGGCGGCTTGCTGGCCGGAGCGCAGGGTGTCGGGGCTGTTGAAGCGGGTCGGGCCGTAGCCGCGCAGGTACGGAACGATAACGCGGTAGCCCCGAGCGGCGAGGGCCGGGGCGATTTCGTCGTAGCCGCGTGGAGAGTAAGGGAAGCCGTGAAGGAGGAGGATCGGGTCGCCGGTGGCAGGGCCATGTTCTTCGTAGGCGACCGTCAACGTCGGGGTCTTGATGTTCTGGATCAACGCTTCAGTGTTCATCGGACACTCCAGAGGTGTTTGTCAGACGGATGATGCAAAGAGACCAGGTTCCGCCAACTCAGACTTCGACTTCGGCCACCTGATTGAAGTACTTCGACCGGTCCGGCGTAAACGTCACCACCATCCTCGTCCGCGAACACGTCAGAGGCCGCTCTTCACTCAGATCAACATCCAGATCCTCCCCACGCAAACCCTGCCACTGGGCCAGGTATTTGAGGGATCCGTACTTTTCGAGTTTCTTCAGGCTGCGACTCACGCCACCTTTCCAGCCCAGCACCGGCAACTCACCGACGAGGCAGCGTTGGGCGAGTTCGGGGAAACGGGCGGCGCGTTGGCGGCCGATTTCCCAGCATTTGATGAGGCCTTTGTCGTGGGCCTCCCACAGTTCATCGCGGTTCAGGCCTGAACGCAGAGGGGTGTCGATGGGGCGGTGGATACGCTGGCTCATTCTGGTTCCTTGAATTCGGGTTTTATCGGGCAGCTCCGCTGCACCCGTTGACGGTCGATGGTAGGGGGGGATGTAACGGCTGGCAACAAACGTTTTCGGGCTGGCGGAATGAGCGGTTTCGAGTGATTGGGCAGGTTCGTTTAATGGTTGTAGGAGTCTGGACCCTACCGCTCACTTTTTTCGCCGGTATTCAGCCAGTCCTGTGCGATGGCTGATGACTTCTTCGCGAGCAGGCTCGCTCCCACAGGTTTGGTGTCGTTCACAAATAGCGTGTTTGACACAAATTCTGTGGGAGCGAGGCTGGCCGCGATAGGGACAACGCGAACTCAAGGCTGCCAGTAATTTTTCTCCCCACTCAATTTCCGATCCAGAAAGCTCGCCGCGCTGATCAGCGCCAGGTGCGTCAACGCTTGCGGCGTGTTGCCCAGGTGTCGCCCATGGCTGTCGAACTCTTCGGCGTATAAGCCCAGCGGGTTGGCGTACCTGAGCAATTGTTCAAACTCCAGGTGCGCCTTTTCCACCTGGCCTGCCCGGGCCAGGCATTCGACGTACCAGAATGAACACGCAGCAAAGGCGCCTTCGGTGCCGCTGAGGCCGTCGATCTGGCTGTCTTCGTTGCGATAGCGGTAGACCATGCCGTCGCGCACCAGGGTTTTCTGAATGGCTTCGAGGGTCGATAACCAGCGCGGATCCTTGGCGCTGACGAAGCGCACCAGCGGCATCAGCAACATCGAACCATCCAGCGTGGTGCCGCCGATGTACTGCACGAAATGCCCGCGTTCTTCGTTCCAGAAGTTGTCCCAGATGTCGGCGTAGATCGCTTGACGGGTCTGATCCCAGCGGGAAAACGGCGCGGGCAGGGAGCGTTTGGAGGCGAGTCGAATGGCCCGGTCCAGGGCCACCCAGCACATCAGTCGCGAGTGCAGGAAGTGATGCTGTTCGCCGCGCATTTCCCAGATGCCCACATCCTCTTGCTGCCAGGTTTCACAGACTTGATCCACGACGCCCACGGCGTGTTTCCAGCCTTCATGGGAGATCGCGTCGCCGTATTTGTTGACCAGGTACACCGCGTCCATCAGCTCGCCGAAGATGTCGAGCTGGACCTGGTCATACGCTTGATTGCCAATGCGCACCGGCGTCGCGCCGCCATGGCCGGACAGATGCGAGAGCTCGGTTTCCGGCAGTTCCTGGCGCCCGTCGATGGCGTAGAGGATGTTGAGTTTCATCGGTTTGCCGTGGCAATCGCTGACCCGCCCGCGCAGCCAGCGCATGTAATCGTTGGCTTCCTGAACGAAGCCCAGGCGCATGAACGCATAGACGGTGAACGAGGCATCGCGGATCCAGGTGTAGCGGTAGTCCCAGTTGCGTTCGCCGCCGGGTGTTTCCGGCAGGCCGAACGTGGCGGCAGCGAGGATCGCGCCGTGTTTGCGCGAGGTCAGCAGCTTCAGGGCCAGGGCTGAGCGGTTGACCATTTCCCGCCAGCGACCACGGTAGTTGGACTGACCGCTCCAGTCGCGCCAGAACTTCAGCGTGCGTTCCAGGCACAACCCGGCCGCGCCTTTGTTGAAACGCGGGTCGTCGATGCCGCCGAGCAGGAATTCAGCGCTCTGATCCTGTTTGAGGGTGAATTCAGCGACGGCCGCGTTGCCGTCGATACGCAAGGTCTGATCCGATGCCAGGCGCAGAGAGGGCTGATCATCGGCCTCGAATGCCACGTCTTTGGCATCCATGCGTGCGTGGGTCCTGGCGCGAGCGTAGTCATGCCGCACGGCGCAGCGCATGTGAAACGTTGCCTGGCCGCTGACCACCCGGACCCGGCGCATCAGCACCGGCAGATCATCTTCGCTGTCGCCGATGGGCAGCAGGTCGGTGACCTCGACCACGGCGCGCTCGCTCAGCCAGCGGGTTTGCAGCACGTTGGTGTCGGGCAGGTAAATCTGTTCGCGGCGCGCATCAGGCAAGTCCGGCGATAGCTGGAAAATGCCTGCCTCGGGCGTGTCCAGCAGCGAGCAGAAGATCGACGGGCTGTCGAATTCCGGCCAGCAGAAAAAGTCGACGCTGCCCTTGTCATTGACCAGCGCCGCGCTGCGCATGTCGCCGATGATGCCGTGGGCGTCGATGTTGCTTTGTCGCTCGGGATGATGATCAGCCATTGCCGCGAAACTCCGGATAGAGGCTCATGCCGCCGTCGATGAACAGGGTGGTGCCGACGATGTAGTCCGACGCATCGGAGGCGAGGAAGACCAGCGCGTTGGCGATGTCCTCGACTTCACCGACCCGGCCGTAAGGGATGAGTTTGAGCAGTTGCTCCTCGTTGGCATCGCGATTGATGTCTGTACGAATCGCCCCCGGTGCGATGCCATTGATGCGGATGCGCTGGTGGCTGACTTCCTGGGCGAGGGTTTGCATCAGCATGTCGACGCCGCCCTTGGACGCGGCGTAATTGACGTGGCCGGCCCAGGGAATGCGCTGGTGCACCGAGCTCATATGAATAATCTTGCCGGCGGCCCGGGACACGCCTTCGCGAATACCCTGACGGTTGAAAATACGCAGGGCGGCGCGGGCGCAGAGGAACTGTCCGGTGAGGTTGACGCCGATCACCTGGTTCCAGTCGGCGAGGGTCATGTCCACCGCCTTGGCGTCTTTTTGCATACCCGAATTGGCCACCAGAATGTCCAGCGAACCGAATGCCTCCAGGGTTTGCGCGAACAGCCGTTCGACGTCTTCTTCTTTGGAAACGTCGGCACCGATGGCGATAGCCCGACCGCCTTCAGCGTTGATCTGCCGGGCCAGTTCTTCGGCGGGTTCAGCCTGGGAATGGTAGTTGATCACCACCGCGGCCCCGGCGGCGGCCAATGCCTTGGCGGCGCCTGCGCCGATGCCGGAACTGGCACCGGTGATGAGGGCGACTTGTTGGTCGAGGGAAATCTGCATCAGTGTGAGCGCCTTGAGTGTGAGGGCTTAATCAGCTGACTGACGGGGGCTGGCGAGAGTTCACGTCGAACCATGAAAGTTTCGTCACCTGACCGCGTGACACCTGATCGTTCCCACGCCGAGCGGGGGGAACGATCAACGTGTGAGGCCTTCACATTCAACCAACAATTGCCTGCTTTCCCCTCGGTCCGCCTTATGGCAACTTGCTCGCCCTGACTGAGACTCGCACCCCATGACCAACCCCTACCGCGACCTGTTCAAAGCCCCTGGCAGCCGAGCGTTCGTGCTGGCCGGGATGATCGCGCGCATGCCCATTTCCATGACCGGCATCGGCCTGATCACCATGCTCTCGCAACTGCAAGGCGGCTACGGTCTGGCCGGTGCGGTGGCGGCGACGTTTGCCCTGGCCACGGCGTTTTGTGCACCGCAAGTCTCGCGGCTGGTGGATCGCTTTGGTCAAGGCCGGGTTCTGCCGGTTTCGGCGTTGATCGGTGGTGGGGCGTTGTTGCTGGTGTTGCTTTGCACCCGCTTGCAGGCGCCGATCTGGACGTTGTTTGTGTTCGCCGCGCTGGCCGGTTGCATGCCGAGCATGTCGGCGATGGTCCGTGCGCGCTGGACCGAGGTGTATCGCGGCCAGCCGGAGCTGCAAACCGCTTACGCGCTGGAATCAGTGCTGGACGAAGTCTGCTTCATTGTCGGACCGCCGCTGTCGGTGGGGTTGTGCGTGGTGGCGTTTCCCGAGGCCGGTCCGTTGGCGGCGTTGCTGATGCTGGCGATCGGGGTGACGGCGTTTGTCCTGCAACGGGACACCGAGCCGGCGGTGCATCCCCATGAAGAACACCATCAGGGCTCGATGATCCGTTCGCTCGACATTCAATTGCTGATGCTGTTGATGGTCGCCATGGGCACCATCGTTGGCGTGGTGGATGTGGTCAGCGTGGCCTTCGCCCAGCAGCAGGGCCAGCCGGCAGCAGCGAGCGTTGTGTTGTCGGTGTATGCCATTGGTTCCTGCCTGGCGGGATTGGCGTTCGGGGCGTTGCGCTCGAAAGTGCCGCTGCCGCGATTGTTCTTGTATGGCGGGGTGGCGACGGCGGTTACCACGCTGCCGTTGCTGCTGGCGACGAACATTCTCGGGCTGTCGCTGGCGGTGTTTGTCGCCGGTCTGTTCTTTGCGCCGACGCTGATTGTGGCAATGGCGTTGGTGGAGCGCATCGTGCCGCCGGCCAAACTGACTGAAGGCCTGACCTGGCTGGTCACCGGGTTGAGTATTGGCGTGGCAATCGGTGCGGCCGGTTCGGGTTGGCTGATCGATGCATTTGGGGCCCGTAGTGGATTCTGGCTGGCGATTGCTGCCGGTGCGGTGATCCTCGGTTCCGCAGTCCAAAGCTATCGCCACCTGAGATAAGCGAAACACAGAACCTGTGGCGAGGGAGCTCGCTCCCGCTGGGTCGTGAAGCGGCCCCAAAACCATTCACTGAGATTTTTCAGTTACACCGCATCCACCCGTTTTACGACTGCTGCGCAGACGAGCGGGAGCAAGCTCTCTCGCCACGATGTCAGTGTTCGGCACTTCTACAACCTTGGGACTAATTCAAGGCCGGCCTCATCCGTTCCCTTGATAGACAACTTTTCGAGGTAAGCCCGGTGACCCAGCTGACATTGCTGTGCCTGCCCTATTCAGGCGCGAGCGCCATGGTCTATAGCCGCTGGCGGCGCAAGCTGCCGGAATGGCTCACGCTGCAGCCGGTGGAACTGCCGGGGCGTGGCGCACGGTATGGCGAGCCGTTGCACACCGACATGCGACGCCTGGCGCTGCAACTGGCCCAGGAACAAAAAGCCACGCTCAAGGCGCCATACGCATTGTTCGGTCATAGCCTGGGCGCGTTGCTGGCCTGTGAAATGGCCCATGCGTTTCGCTCGCTGGGGTGCCCGGAGCCAGTGGCGCTGTTCGCCTCGGGCACGGCTGCACCCACCATGCGGGCCGACTACGATCGCGGCTTCGCCCAGCCCAGGACCGATGCCGAATTGATCGATCAACTGCGCACCCTCAATGGCACCAGCGAAGAAGTGCTGGCCAATAAAGAGCTGATGAGCCTGACACTGCCGGTCCTGCGCGCGGACTTCCTGCTGTGCGGGCGCTTCGAACCGCAGCAGCGTCCCTTGCTCAAGTGCCCGGTGCATGTGCTCGGTGGCAAGGATGATCGGGCCACCACCGAGCAGTTGATCGGCTGGAGCAAGGAAACCCACGGTAGTTTTTCGGTGGACATGCTCGCGGGCGGGCACTTCTTTATCCATGAGCACGAAGCCAAGGTGTTGCGGGTGATCAAGGATCAGCTTGAGGTTCACCATCGGCGGCACGCCATGGCTGCCAGCGCCTGACGCAATCCCGGGCGTCACTCAATCCCTGTGGGAGCAAGCTCGCTCCCACAATGATTCTTATCCCTCTGACACCCCGCGTTTTACCTCCTGCCTGATACTTGTTCTCATTCGCTAATTTTTCCGGTCTGCATTCGTTTTATAGGGACGACGTGCCTTTGTGCTTCCCGCCACTGGAAATGAATGCTGAAGACTCCTTGAAACTTGCTCGCCGGTTTATCGGGTTGCCCCTGGAAAAGCGCCAGATGTTCCTTGCGGCCTTGCAAAAGGAAGGCGTTGATTTCGCCCGGTTCCCCATTCCAGCCGGCGTCGACGCCGAAGATCGCCAGGCGCTGTCGTATGCCCAGCAACGCATGTGGTTTCTCTGGCAACTGGACCCACAAAGCGGCGCCTACAACCTGCCCGGTGCGGTGCGCCTGACCGGGCGTTTGAGCCTGCCGGCGCTGGAGCAAGCCTTCGCCAGCCTGGTGGCGCGTCACGAAACCCTGCGCACGGTGTTCCAGCGCCAGGCCGACGACACGTTGCTGCAAGTGCCGGCCAGCGCGCCGCTGGTCATCGATCATGTGGATTTCAGCGCCTTGCCAGCCACGGAGCGCGAAGTGGCAGTTGCCAAGGCAGCCGAGCAGCAATCGGTGTTGCCGTTTGATCTGTCAGTCGGCCCGCTGCTGCGCGTCACTTTGCTCAAGCTCGCCGAGCAGGAACACGTCCTGCTGCTGACCCTGCACCACATCGTTTCCGATGGCTGGTCGATGAACGTGCTGATCGACGAATTCATCCGCTGCTACGACGCCTTTGAGGCGGGCGCGCAACCGCAAATCGCGCCATTGCCGATCCAGTACAGCGACTACGCGTTGTGGCAACGCCGCTGGCTCGAGGCGGGCGAACAGGCGCGTCAACTCGACTACTGGCAAGCGCAACTGGGTGATGAGCACCCGGTGCTGGAGTTGCCCACCGATCACCCGCGCCCGGCGATGCCGAGCTATCGCGGCACCCGTTACGAGTTTGCGGTCGACCCGCAACTGGCCGAGCAACTGCGGGCCACGGCGCAGAAACACAGCGTCACCCTGTTCATGCTGTTGCTCGGCGCCTTCAACGCGCTGCTGCATCGCTATACCGGGCAGACCGACATCCGCGTCGGCGTGCCGATTGCCAACCGTAACCGCGCCGAGATCGAAGGCCTGATCGGCTTCTTCGTCAACACCCAGGTGTTGCGCACGAAGCTCGATGGTCAGACCCGCGTCGACGAGTTGCTGCGCGCCATCAAGGAAACCGCCCTTGGCGCCCAGGCCCATCAGGACCTGCCATTCGAGCGCCTGGTCGAGGCGCTGAAACTGGAACGCAGCCTCAGCCACACGCCGCTGTTCCAGGTGATGTACAACCACCAGCCGCAGGTCGCGGACATTTCCACGGTCAGCACCGCCTCCGGCCTGGCGCTGGGCGTAATCGAGTGGGAAGGGCGCACCACGCAGTTCGACCTGACCCTCGATACGTATGAAAAGGGCGGCAAACTGCACGCGGCGCTGACCTACGCCAACGACCTGTTCGACGCCGCGACCATCGCGCGCATGGCGCAGCACTGGACGCACCTGCTGCAGGGCATGGTCATCGATTCACAGCAGCGCATCAGCGATTTGCCGCTGCTTGAAACAGCCGAATATCAGCGCATCGTGCATGACTGGAATCGCGCTGACGAAAGCTTCGCGCAGGATTTGTGCATTCATGAACTGATCAGCCAGCAAGTCGCGGCCAGCCCGGACGCGTTGGCGGTGACCTTCGCCACCCAGCATCTGACCTACGCCGAACTCGACGCTCAGGCCAATCGCCTGGCCCACCGGCTGATCGAACTGGGTGTCGGCCCGGAAGTCCGGGTCGGCGTGGCGATGCAGCGTTCCGACAGCTTGCTGGTCGCGCTGCTTGCCGTCCTCAAGGCCGGTGGCGCCTACGTGCCACTGGACCCGGATTACCCGGCCGAACGCGTCGCCTACATGCTCGAAGACAGCCGCGCCCTGGTGCTGCTGACCGAGCATTCGGTCGCCGCGACATTGGCCGTGGCCGCCAATACCCAGGTGTTGCTGATGGACGATATGACCTGGGCCGCTTACCCGAGCAGCGCGCCGGTCACCCGCGTCACGCCGGACAACCTGGCCTACGTGATTTACACCTCCGGCTCCACCGGAAAACCCAAGGGCGTGGCCATCGCCCATCGCAACGTGCTGGCGCTGATCGACTGGTCTAAATCGGTGTACAGCCGCGAAGACATCCAGGGCGTGCTGGCCTCGACCTCGGTGTGCTTCGACCTGTCGGTATGGGAGCTGTTTGTGACCCTGGCCAACGGCGGCTCGGTGATCATCGCCCGCAACGCCCTGGAGTTGCCGCAACTGCCGGCCCGGGATCAGGTGCGCCTGATCAACACCGTGCCGTCGGCAATCAACGCCTTGCAGCGCGACGGACAGATCCCGCCGAGCGTGCGCATCATCAACCTCGCCGGCGAGCCGCTGAAGCAGAGCCTGGTGGACGCGTTGTATGAGCAGTCGACCGTCGCACACGTCTACGATCTGTACGGGCCGTCGGAGGACACCACCTATTCGACCTGGACCCGCCGTGCAGCGGGCGGTCGCGCGAACATCGGCCGTCCCCTCAAGCACACCGCCAGCTATTTGCTGGACGCCGACCTGCAACCGGTGCCCCAAGGCGTGTCCGCCGAGCTGTACCTGGCGGGCGCCGGCATCACCCGCGGTTACCTCGCACGCCCAGGCATGACTGCCGAAAAATACGTGCCGAACCCGTTCGCCAGCAACGGCGAGCGCTTGTACCGCACCGGCGACTTGACCCGTTATCAGGTCGACGGTTCGCTGCAATACGTCGGGCGCATCGACCATCAGGTCAAGGTCCGTGGTTTCCGTATCGAGCTGGGCGAAATCGAAGCACGGCTGTTGCAGCAAGCGGACGTGCGCGAACTGGCTGTGTTGGCGCAGGACGGCGTCAACGGGCAGCAACTGGTGGCCTACATCGTGCCGACCGATCCGGCGTTGGTCGATGACGCCGATGCGCAAGCCACCCTGCGTGAAACCCTGAAAGCGGCATTGCGCCAACACCTGCCGGACTACATGGTCCCGGCGTTCCTGCTGTTCCTCGCGCAGCTGCCGCTGACCCCCAACGGCAAACTCGACCGCAAGGCCTTGCCGGCGATTGACGGCGCGCAGCAACAGCGCGAGCACGTCGCTCCGCGCACAACGATGGAAAAAGCCCTCGCCGCGATCTGGCAGGACGTGCTGGCCATCGACAACGTCGGCCTTGAAGACAACTTCTTTGAACTGGGCGGCGACTCCATCGTCTCGATGCAAGTGGTCAGCCGTGCGCGCCAGGCCGGGATCGTGTTGAGCCCCAAGGACCTGTTCCAGCACCAGACCGTCCGCAGCCTGGCCCAGGCTGCCCGCAGCGGCGAGCACGCGTTGATCGATCAAGGTCCGGCGACTGGCGCGGTCGCGCTGGCGCCGGTGCAACAGGGGTTCTTCGAGCAAGCAATTCCCGAGCGTCAGCACTGGAACCAGTCGCTGTTGCTGGTGCCGCGCGAGGCGTTGAACGTCGAGGCGCTGGACCGCGCGCTTGAGCAGTTGCTGACCCATCACGACAGCTTGCGCCTGCGTTACGAGCAGACCGCTGAAGGCTGGCAGCAGGTCTATGCGGCGCCGACCACCGAGTCAGTGTTGTGGCAGCGTCAGGCGCAATCGGTCGAAGCACTCAATGCGCTGTGCGACGAAGCCCAGCGCAGCCTCGATCTGCAAAATGGCCCGTTGATCCGGGCGCTGCTGGTGGCGATGGCGGACGGTTCTCAGCGTTTACTGCTGGTCATCCATCACCTGGCGGTGGACGGTGTTTCCTGGCGCGTGTTGCTGGACGATCTGCAGCAGTTCTACAGCGGCAGCGCCGTGAAGAGGGTGAAAACCAGCACGTATCAACGCTGGGTCGCCCGTCTGCAAGATCATTTGCCAGCGTTTGAAAACAGCCTCGGTCACTGGCAGGCCCAGCTGCGCGACGCGCCGACCGATTTGCCGTGTGACCGTCCGAACGGCGCGCTGCAAAACCGCTTCGAGCACAAACTCGAAATCAAACTCGACGCCGAGCAAACCCGCAAACTGCTGCAACACGCCCCGGCGGCGTATCGCACCCAGGTCAACGACCTGCTGCTGACCGCACTGGCGCGGGTGGTGTGCCGCTGGAGCGGGCAGGGCAGCACGCTGATTCAGCTCGAAGGCCATGGTCGTGAAGACCTGTTTGACGACATCGACCTGACCCGCACCGTCGGCTGGTTCACCAGCCTGTTCCCGGTCAACCTGATGCCGTCGAGTGACCTCGGCGCGTCGATCAAGACCATCAAGGAACAACTGCGTGCCGTGCCGGACAAAGGGCTTGGCTACGGCGCGCTGCGTTACCTCGGCGACCCGGCGATGCGCGCCGAACTGGCCGCGTTGCCGCAACCGCGCATCACCTTTAACTACCTCGGGCAGTTCGACCGCCAGTTCGACGACGCCGCGCTGTTCGTGCCGTCCACCGAAGGCAACGGCGTGGCCCAGGATCCGTCGGCGCCGCTGGGCAACTGGCTGACGGTCGAAGGCCAGGTCTACGGTGGCGAGTTGGCGCTGAGCTGGGGTTTCAGTCGCGAGATGTTCAACACCGCGACCATCCAGCGTCTGGCGGACGATTACGCCCAAGAACTCAACGCGCTGATCGAACACTGCTGCGGCGTTGAAGTGCCTCAGGCCACGCCGTCGGATTTCCCGTTGGCGCGCATCAGTCAGGTGCAACTCGACGAATTGTCGGTCGCGACCCTTAAAGACCTGTATCCCCTGTCGCCAATGCAGCAGGGCATGCTGTTCCACACGCTGTACGAACCGCAAGTCGGCGCCTACATCAGTCAGTTACGTCTGGACATCCAGGGCCTCGATCCGCAGCGATTCGCTCAGGCCTGGCAAACCGCGCTGGAGCGTCACGACATCCTGCGCAGCCGCTTCCACTGGCAAGGCCTCGACACCGCGCATCAGGCGATTGTCCGCCACGTCGCGTTGCCGCTTGAAGTGCTGGACGCCACCGACACCGATGCGCTGGCCGACGCCGAACGTGCCCAAGGTTTTGAATTGGGCAGTGCGCCGCTGTTTCGCTTGAAGCTGGTGCGCATGGGCGCCAATGACTGGCACCTGATCTACACCAGCCACCATATTTTGATGGACGGCTGGAGCAACGCGCAGTTGCTCGCCGAAGTGATCCAGCATTACGCCGCTGGCCAGGCGCTGCCGGCACCGACCGGGCAATACCGTGATTATATGGGCTGGTTGCAGCAGCAATCGGCTGCCGAAGGCGAGCAGTTCTGGAAAGCCGTTTTGGCACCGCTGGAAGCGCCGACCTTGCTGGCCGAAGCCTTGCGCCCGCCAGTGGGCGCCGAGGGCAGCGAGGAATACCGCGTCACGCTTGATAGCCGCGCCACCCAGCGTCTGATCGAGTTCGCCCGCCAGCAGAAAGTCACGCTCAACACCGTGCTGCAAGGGGCGTGGAGCCTGTTGCTGCATCGTTGCACCGGCCAGGATTGCGTGGTGTTTGGGGCCACGGTTGCCGGGCGTTCGGCGCCGTTGCCGGGGATCGAAGCGCAACTCGGGTTGTTCATCAATACGCTGCCGCTGATCTGTGCGATGAAGCCGGATTGCACCGTCAGCCAATGGCTGGGCGAGCTGCAAGGGCTGAACCTGGCCATGCGCGAGTTCGAGCACGTGCCGCTTTACGACATTCAGGGCTGGGCGGGGCAGCAGGGTTCGGCGCTGTTCGACAGCCTGCTGGTGTTCGAAAACTTCCCGGTGGCCGAAGCGTTGAAACAGGGCGCACCGGCCGGGTTGTCGTTCGGCAATTTGCACAATCACGAGCGCACCCACTATCCGCTGACGTTGGGCATCGAGCTGGGCGAAGGCCTGAGCCTGGACTTCAGCTACGACGCCGCGCGTTTCAGCGCGGCGCAAGTTGCCGGGTTGTCGGCCAATTTGCAGCACCTGCTGATGCAGCTTGTCACCCAGCCGGACGCCGCACTTGGCGCGCTGGAACTGCTCGACGTCGACGGCAAAAACGCGCTGCTCGCGATCAGCCAACCGCCGACAATCGAGTTGTCCACAACACTTCTGGCCCACGAGCAGATCGCCGCGCAGGCCGCCGCGACCCCGGACGCGCTGGCGTTGCAGGTTGACGGCCAGTCCCTGAGCTACGCGCAATTGAACACCCAGGCCAACCGTCTGGCCCATCGTCTGATGGCCAACGGTGCCGGTCCGGGCAAGCGTGTCGGCCTGGCGCTGCACCGTGGTCCGCAGCTGATCGTCAGCCTGCTGGCGGTGCTCAAAAGTGGCGCCGCCTACGTGCCGCTCGATCCGAAATACCCGAACGAACGTCTGGCCTACATGATCGATGACAGCCGTCTCGACGTGCTGCTGTGCGAATCCGGTCTGCTGGAGGAGGTGCCGGGCGTGCGCCGTCTCAGCCTTGAGGACGGCACCGACTACCCCGACAGCAATCCGCACAACCACGCGGTCGCCGGCGATCTGGCCTACATCATCTATACCTCCGGCTCCACCGGCCAACCCAAAGGCGTGGCCATTGCCCATGCCGCGTTGCGCGAGTTCTGCCAGAGCGCCGCCGACTATTCGGTGCTGTCGGCGTCGGACCGGGTGTTGCAATTCGCGACCTTCAGCTTCGACGGTTTCGTCGAGCAATGTTTCCCGGCGTTGTGCGTCGGCGCGGCGTTGATCATGCGCGGCGATGACGTGTGGGACGCCGGTCGCCTCGCCGCCGAAATCGTCCAGCACGGCGTGACCGTGGCGGACTTGCCGGCCGCTTACTGGTACTTGCTCGCTCGCGAATGCGCGAGCGGCGTGGTCAGCGGTCTCGGTGCTTTGCGCCAGGTCCACGTCGGAGGCGAAGCGATGTCGGTCGAAGGTTTGCGCCTGTGGCATCAGGCCGGATTGAGCCACATGCGACTGCTCAACACCTATGGCCCGACCGAAGCGACCGTGGTGTCCAGCGTGCATGAGTGCCGTCTCGACGATGCCAGCGATGCGTTTGGCATTCCGATTGGTCGTGCCATCGCCGGCCGTGCGCTGTATGTGCTGGATGCGGCGGGTCAGTTGCTGCCGTCCGGCGGTGTCGGCGAACTGTGCATCGGCGCCCCGGCCTGCCTCGCGCAAAGCTACTTCAATCGTCCGGCGCTGACCGCTGAACGTTTCCTGCCGGACCCGTTTGCCCGTGAACCGGGCGCGCGTCTGTACCGCAGCGGCGATCTGGCGCGCTACAACGCTCAAGGGCAGCTGGAATACGTCGGCCGCATCGACCATCAAGTGAAGATCCGCGGTTTCCGCATCGAAATGGGCGAGATCGAAGCCTGCCTGCAAGCCCGTGAAGACGTGCGTGAAGCGGCGGTCATCGCCCAGGACGGCACGCTACTGGTGGCGTACATCGTGGCCGGCGATTCGCTGTCGTCCGAAGTTGATTATCTGGAAGGCCTGAAAGCCGCTCTGCATCAGTCGCTGCCGGAATACATGGTGCCGAATCACTTGGTCCTGCTGCCGAAGCTGCCGCTCAACAACAACGGAAAACTGGATCGCAAAGCCTTGCCGCGTGCTGAAGCTGGCGATGCACAACGTGACTTCGTGGCCCCGGTCGAAGGGCTGGAAACGCAACTCGCGCTGATCTGGCAGGACGTGTTGCAGGTCGGGCAAGTTGGCCGCAACGACAACTTCTTCGCGCTCGGCGGGCACTCGTTGCTGGTGCTTCAGGTGATCTCGCGGGTGCGGCAGCAGTTGCAGCTCGAACTGTCGGTGAGCAGCCTGTTCTCCGCCGCGAACCTGGCGGAATTTGCCGGGCGTGCCGCGCTGGCAAATGTCAGCGGTCAACCTTTGCTACAACGTGCCGTGATCGATCAGCCGCAGGTTTTGTCTTTTGCCCAACAGCGCCAATGGATTCTCTGGCAACTGGACCCGCAAAGCCCGGCCTACAACATTCCTGCCGCACTGCGCCTCATAGGCCCGCTGAACCGCGAAGCCCTGCGCGAAGCCTTCGCCCGGTTGCAGGACCGTCACCAAACCCTGCGCACGACCTTCGAACAAGATGGTCTGCAGGCACGTCCGGTGCTGCACGACAATCTGGCGTTGCAACTGGAGGAACGCACACTCGATCAGGTGTCGGTCGACACGGCCGTGGCCGAAGAAATCGCCCGTCCGTTCGACCTGCGCAACGGTCCGCTATGGCGCATGTTGCTGCTGCAAGTGAACACCGACGAACACGTGCTGGTCCTCATCGTCCATCACATCGCTGCCGACGGCTGGTCGATGCAGGTCATGGTCGATGAGTTCAGCTCCTTGTATCGGGCGGCCGCCTGCGGTCGCGCCGCCGGTTTGGCTGACTTGCCGGTGAACTACAGCGACTACGCCCGCTGGCAGCGCGACTGGCTGGAAGCGGGCGAGGGTGCACGCCAACTGACGTGGTGGCGTGAGCAACTGGCCGGCAGCCAGGCGCCGCTGGAATTGCCCAGCGAACTGACCCGTCCGGCCCGCCGCAGCGAGCGCGGTGCCAGCCTGATGCTCAACGTGGATCGCGAGTTGCTCGCCGGTTTACGTCAACGCGCCCAGGAACAGCAAGTGACGTTGTTCATGCTGTTGCTGGCGAGTTTCCAGACCTTGCTGCATCGCCAGAGCGGGCAGTCGCGCATCAACGTTGGCGTGCCGAGCGCCGGTCGTTCGCGTCTCGAAACCGAAGGCCTGATCGGCTTCTTCATCAACACCCAGGTGCTGCGTGCCGAGATCGATGGGCAGCAGCCGTTCAGCACCTTGTTGCAACAGGTCAAACAGGTTGCATTGGGCGCGCAAGCGAATCAGGACTTGCCGTTCGAGCAGCTGGTCGACGCCTTGCAACCGGACCGCAGCCTCAATCACAGCCCGTTGTTCCAGGTGCTCTACAACCATCAGCAGCCGTTGGGCGCGAGTGTCGAACGCACGGTTGCCGACCTGAACGTCGAGCGTCTGCACTGGCAGCAACACACCACGCAGTTCGATCTGGTCCTCGATACTCAGGAGCAGGGCGAAGCACTGGATGCCAGCCTGACCTACGCCACGGATGTGTATGACGAAGCGTCGATGCAGCGCCTTGGCGAGCAGTGGCTGAACCTGCTGCGCGCGGTGGTCAGCGATCCGCAGCAACGCGTCGCCGAACTGCCCCTGATTGACGGGTCGCAGCAAGAGGCTTTGGTGCAGCACTGGAACCCCGCATTCCAGGCGCAACCGACGTCGCCGACCTTGCATCAGTTGTTCGAAGCGCAAGCCGCACAACGGCCGAATGCCGTCGCCCTGGTCTACGAAGGCGAGCAATTGACCTACGCCGCACTCAACGCCCAGGCCAACCGCTTGGCGCGCACACTGCGCGAGCAGGGCGTCGGGCCAGAAGTGCGCGTGGGCATCGCCACCGAGCGGGCGATGCCATTGGTGATCGGCTTGCTGGCGATTCTCAAGGCCGGCGGCGCCTACGTGCCCCTCGACCCGCATTACCCGGCCGAACGCCTGAGCTACATGATCGAAGACAGCGGCATCACGCTGCTACTGACCCAGCAACACTTGATCGACAGTCTGCCGGCCCGAGACGGCGTGCAGGTGCTGAGCCTGGAATCGTTGCAGCTGGATGGGGTCAGTGACGCCAACCTGCCAGCGCTGGCGACCCCGGACAACCTCGCCTACGTGATCTACACCTCCGGTTCCACCGGTCGTCCTAAAGGCGCATTGCTCAGCCATGGCAACGTCGGGCGTCTGCTCACGGCCACGGCTGGCGAGTTTGGCTTCGGTCCGGACGATGTCTGGACGCTGTTCCATTCCTACGCCTTCGACTTCTCGGTGTGGGAGCTGTTTGGTTCGCTGTGCACCGGCGGGCGTCTGGTGATCGTGCCGTATGACATCAGCCGCGAGCCGCAGCAATTCCATCGCTTGCTCTGTGATGAGGGCGTGACGGTGTTGAACCAGACGCCGAGCGCGTTCCGCCAGTTGTTGCCGATTGCCTGTGCCAGCCCACGAAGCATGGCGTTGCGTCAGGTGATTTTCGGTGGCGAAGCCCTCGAAGTCGCGAGCCTGCGTCCGTGGTTCGAACGCTTCGGCGACCAACAGCCAACCCTGGTCAACATGTACGGCATCACCGAAACCACGGTGCACGTGACCTACCGTGCGATCCGCCTGGCCGACCTCGACGGCAAGGCCCAAAGCCCGATCGGCCTGCCGATCCGCGACCTGCGCTGGTACTTGCTCGACAGTCAGCTGCATCCGGTGCCGGTGGGTGTGGCGGGCGAGTTGTACATCGCCGGCGCCGGTCTGGCGCGGGGTTATCACGGCCGTTTCGGCCTGACCGCCGAGCGTTTTGTGCCGAGCCCGTTCGAGGCTTCGCAGCGTCTTTATCGCAGCGGCGACCTGGCGCGTCAGCGTGCCGATGGCAGCATCGACTACCTCGGCCGGATCGACCAGCAAGTAAAAATCCGCGGTTTCCGCATCGAATTGGGTGAAATCGAAGCCGCGCTGCTGGCCCAACCGGGCGTGCGCCAAGCGGTGTTGAGCGTGCATGCCGGCGACGGCGGGCCGCAGCTGTGCGCCTACGTCGTGGCCGAGCAAACCCCGCATGACCCGATCGCCTGGCGCGACAACCTGCGCACCGCGCTCAAGGTGGATCTGCCGGACTACATGGTGCCGAGCCACTGGTTGCTGCTGGATGCCTTGCCATTGACCGGCAACGGCAAGCTCGACCGCAAGGCGCTGCCGGTGCCCGATGCCCAGGAATGGCAACGGCCGTTCGAAGCCCCCGAGGGCGACCTCGAACAGCAACTGGCCGCGATCTGGGCCGACGTGCTGGGCGTGGTGCAGATAGGCCGACGCGACAACTTCTTTGAATTGGGCGGGCATTCATTGCTCGCGGCCCAGGCCAGTGCCCGTGTGGAACTGGAACTGGGCATCGAGCTGCCGCTGCGCGCGCTGTTCGAATCCACCGACCTTCAGGCTTATGCCGCCATGGCCGGGCAACACGCCCCGGCTGACAACGATGCACGTCTTGATGCGCTTGAGTCGCTTCTCGACGAGATGGAGATCAACTGATGGAACACACCACTGCCCAGCGTATCGCCAGCCGCTTCGCCGGCCTGCCGGCTGATAAGCGCCGCGAGTTTCTGCAACGCATGCAAGAGCAGGGCGTGAGCTTCGGCCAGTTGCCGATTCCGCCGGCTGCCGAGCCGCAAGCAACGTTCGAATTGTCATACGCGCAGCAGCGCCAATGGTTCCTCTGGCAACTTGATCCACACAGTTCGGCGTACAACATTCCGGCCGCGCTGCGTTTGCACGGGCCGCTGAACGTTGCTGCGTTGCAGCAGAGTTTCGATGGGCTGCTGGAGCGGCATCAGAGTTTGCGCAGCCGGTTCGTCGAGGATGACGGGCAAGTGGTGCAGACGCTGGCCGAGTTCACCTCGCTGCCCATCGAGCAGATCGACCTGCGCGGCGAACCTCAGGATCAGCGCTTCGATCAGGCGATGAACAGCGTCGAACAGGACATCGCCCGGCCGTTCGATCTGCAACACGGTCCGCTGTTGCGGGTCAGCCTGTTGCAACTCGATGCCGAAGACCACGTGCTGTTGCTGACCTTGCACCATATCGTCACCGATGGCTGGTCGATGGGCGTGCTGGTGGAAGAGTTTTCCCGGCTCTACGCCGCGCATTGCCAAGGTCAGAACACGGTGCTGGAGGCACTGCCGATCCAGTATTCAGACTATGCGATGTGGCAACGCCGCTGGATGGAGGCGGGCGAGCTGGAACGTCAACTCAACTGGTGGCGCGACCGCCTGGGCAGCGAACAACCGCTGCTCGAATTACCGACCGACCGTCCGCGCCCGGCGCAACCGAGCCAGCGCGGTGCGCGTCTGGATTTCGCCCTCGATACCACGTTGGCCAGCGGTCTGATGAGCCTGGCCAAACAGCGCGGTGTCACGCCGTTCATGCTGTTACTGGCGAGCTTCCAGGCCTTGCTCTATCGCTACAGCGGCCAGGCCGACGTGCGTGTCGGTGTGCCGATTGCCAACCGTAATCGCGCGGAAACCCGTGGCTTGATCGGGTTCTTCGTCAACACCCAGGTGATGCGTGCGGAACTGGACGGACGTCTGCCGTTCAGCCAATTGCTCGACCAGACCCGCGCCGCCTCGCTGGACGCCCAGGATTATCAGGACTTGCCGTTCGAGCGTCTGGTGCAGGCGCTGCAAGGTGAACGCAGCCTCAGTCACAGCCCGCTGTTCCAGGTGATGTTCAACCACCAGCAAGCCAAACCCGCGGCGGTCAGCGGCTTGCTCGCCGGCCTGCGCGTCGAGGCATTGAACGCCACGGCGCACACCACCCAGTTCGACCTGCAACTGGACACCCAGGAGGAGGGCGACAAACTGTTCGCCAGCCTGACTTACGCCACCGATCTGTTCGACGCTGAACGTATCGAGCACCTCGCGCGGCATTGGCGCAATTTGTTAGCCGGTGTTCTGGCCAACCCGCAATGCCCGCTCGCCGAGTTGCCGTTGCTGGACGCCGATGAGCGTCTGCGCATCCTCGACGAGCTCAACGACACCGCTCAGGCCTATCCGGGCGAAGTCTGCGTGCAGCGCCATTTCGAAGAACGCGTAGTTGAACACCCAGAGGCGACGGCGCTGGTGTTCCAGGGCCAGTCCCTGAGTTACGCCGAGCTGAACCGGCGCGCCAACCGTTTGGCCCACCACTTGCGTGCCCAGGGTGTCGGCCCGGACGTGCTGGTGGGGATTGCCTGCGACCGTTCGTTTGAAATGGTTGTCGGCCTGCTGGCGATTCTCAAGGCGGGCGGTGCGTACGTGCCGCTGGACCCGGAATACCCGGTTGATCGCCTGAGCTACATGATCGAAGACAGCGGCATTGCGTTGTTGCTGACCCAGGAATATCTGCTGGCGCAACTGCCGACCCCGGACAACGTGCGCACCTTGTGCCTGCACGCCGACACCGATTGGCTGAACGACTTGCCGGGCACTGACCTGCCCAACCTTGCGGTCGCGGAAAACCTCGCTTATGTGATTTACACCTCCGGCTCCACCGGCAAACCCAAGGGCGCCGGTAACCGCCATGTGGCGCTGCATAACCGTCTGGCGTGGATGCAGCAAGCCTACAACTTGCAGCCGAGCGACCGCGTGCTGCAAAAGACGCCGTTCAGTTTCGACGTGTCGGTGTGGGAGTTTTTCTGGCCGCTGATGAAGGGCGCCACCCTGGTGCTCGCCGCGCCGGGCGAGCACCGTGATCCGCAACGCCTGGCCGCGTTGATCGTCGAGCAGGCGATCACCACGCTGCACTTCGTGCCGTCGATGCTCTCGGCGTTCATCGCTGCCGACGAAGCGCTGGCCTGCACCTCGTTGCAGCGGATCATTTGCAGCGGTGAAGCGCTGCCGATGGAACTGCAACGCCAGACCTTGCGCAGCCTGCCGCAAGCCAATCTCTACAACCTCTATGGTCCGACCGAAGCGGCCATCGACGTGACCCACTGGACCTGCGTGGAAGAAGGGCGTGACAGCGTGCCGATTGGCCGGCCGATTGCCAACTTGCGCACCTGCATCCTCGACAGCGAACTGCAACCGTTGCCACTGGGCGCGGTGGGCGAGTTGTACCTGGGCGGCGTCGGCCTGGCGCGCGGTTACCACCGTCGTGGCGCGCTGACCGCCGAGCGTTTCGTGGTCGACCCGTTTGGCAGCGGCGAGCGTCTGTACCGCACCGGTGACCTGGCGCGCTATCGCGCTGATGGTGCCATCGACTACTGCGGGCGCATCGACCACCAAGTGAAGATTCGCGGTTTGCGCATCGAACTGGGCGAAATCGAAGCGCGCCTGCAAGAACATGCGGACGTGCAGGAAGCCGTAGTGTTGGCCCTCGATGGCCCGGGCGGCAAGCAGTTGGTCGCGTACATCGTGCCGCAGGACCGAGCCTTGGTCAGCGCCGATGCCGAGCAACAAGGCGCGTGGCGTGAAACCCTGAAAAGCCATTTGCTGGCGAGCCTGCCGGATTACATGGTGCCGGCGCAGACCGTGCTGATCGAGCAAATGCCCCTGAGCCCCAACGGCAAACTCGAGCGCAAACGCCTGCCCGCGCCGACCGCACAGGTCAGCCAACGCGCCTTCGAAGCGCCACGCAGCGAACATGAACAGGTGCTGGCGCAGATCTGGCAGGACGTGCTGGGCGTGGAGCAGGTCGGGCGTCAGGACAATTTCTTTGAACTGGGCGGCGACTCGATCATTTCGATCCAGGTGGTCAGCCGTGCGCGCCGCGCCGGCCTGAGCCTGCAACCCCGCGACCTGTTCCAGCAGCAAACCTTGCAAGCCCTGGCCGCCGTGGTCAAGGAACAGGCCGCCCCGCTGGCGCAGCAAGGGCCGGTGGAAGGCCTGCAAAAACTCACGCCGATCCAGCGCTGGTTCTTCGACGAGCCGATCCCGCAACGCGCGCACTGGAACCAGGCGGTGCTGCTGACGCCACGCGAAACCCTTGAATTGCCACGCCTGCAAGCCGCGCTGCAACGTTTGCTCAAGCAGCATGATGCCCTGCGTCTGCGCTTCAGTCAGGTCGATGGCCAATGGTCGGCGCGTTATGTCGGGGCCGACAGCTGCGATGTGATCGACATGCTCTGGACCGCCCGCGTGGCCAACGATGCTTCGCTGGAATCGGTGTGCGACGAGGCGCAGCGCAGCCTCAGTCTGCAAGACGGTCCGCTGCTGCGCATCGCGTTGATCGCTCAGGCGGATGGTTCGCAGCGGTTGCTGTTGGTGATCCATCACCTGGCGGTGGACGGGGTGTCGTGGCGGGTGTTGCTGGAAGATTTGCAAGCGGCTTATCAAGGGCAAGACCTGCCACCGAAGACCAGCGCTTTCCAGGCCTGGGCCGACAAACTTGACGCCTACGCCCGCTCCGAAGCCGCTGCCAGCGAACTGGACTGGTGGCAAGCGCAGCTGAGCGTCGCCAATGATTCGCTGCCCGCCGCCAATGCCCAAGCCAGTCAGGCCGGGCATCTGCGCCAAGGCGTGAGCATCGGCCTGGACCGCGATCAAACCACCAGGCTGCTGCAACAGGCGCCAGCGATTTACCGCACACAGGTCAACGACCTGCTGCTGACCGCGCTGGCCCGAACCCTTAGCCGCTGGACCGGTGACGCTTCGGCGCTGATTCAACTCGAAGGCCATGGCCGCGAAGAGCTGTTCGACGACATCGACCTGACCCGCACCGTCGGCTGGTTCTCCAGTCTGTTTCCGGTGCGCCTGACGCCGACCGCCGACCTGGCGGGCTCGATCAAGGCCATCAAGCAGCAACTGCGCGAAATCCCCGGAAAAGGCCTGGGCTACGGCCTGCTGCGCTACCTGGGCGATGCCTCGACCCAAGCGGCGTTGGCCGGTTTGCCGCAAGCACGCGTGACGTTCAACTACCTCGGGCAGTTCGACCAGAGCTTCGCCGAAGACGCCCTGTTCACCCCGGCCAAGGAATCCAGCGGCGCCGCGCAATCGGCGGACGCACCGTTGCCGAACTGGCTGTCGGTGGACGGCCAGGTGTATGGCGGCGAACTGAAACTCGACTGGACCTTCAGCCGCGAATGCTTCGACAAACGTGAAATCGAAGCGCTGGCCGCCGATTACCAACGTGAATTGCTGGCGCTGATCGCCCATTGCCTGAGCGACGGTGCGGGTGGCGTGACCCCGGCGGACTTCCCGCTGGCGCGCCTGACCCAGGCGCAACTCGATGGCTTGCCGGTGCCGCCGGCGCAGATCGAAGACCTGTATCCGCTGTCGCCGATGCAGGCTGGTCTGTTGTTTCACAGCCTCTATGAATCGGCGTCTGGCGCCTACGTCAATCAGCTCAGCGTCCAAGCCCGTGGCCTCGACGCCGAGCGTCTTGGCCGCGCCTGGCAAGCGGTGCTCGACACCCATCCGATCCTGCGCAGCAGCTTCCACTTCCCCGACGGTTTCGAAGCGCCGGTGCAAGTGGTCCATCGTCATCTGCAACTGCCGATGACGTGTCTCGACTGGCGTGGCCGCAGCGATCAGGCCGACGCATTGATTGAACTGATCGACAACGAGCGCCTGCAACTCGATTCGACCCGGGCGCCATTGATGCGCCTGACCCTGGTGCGGCTGGACGATGAGCGTCAGCAATTGATCTACACCCACCATCACCTGTTGCTGGATGGCTGGAGTAATTCGCTGCTGCTGAGCGAAGTCTTGCAGCGTTATGCCGGGCAGGATGTGCAGGCGCCGACCGGGCGTTTCGCCGATTACATCGGCTGGCTGCAACGTCAGGATGCCCACGCCGACGAGGTCTTCTGGCGCGAGCAGCTGGCGACCCTCGACAACCCGACGTTACTGGCGCAGAGCCTGGCCCATGGCGACGGTAAAAATCAGTTGGCCGTAGAATTTGCCGACCATCGCCAGACCTTCGATGTCGCCACCAGCCAGCGTTTCAGCGAGTTTGCCCGTCAGCAAAAAGTCACCCTCAACACCTTGGTGCAAGGCGCCTGGGCACTGTTGCTGCAACGCTACAGCGGCCAGCGCAGTGTTGCGTTCGGCGCGACTGTGGCGGGGCGGCCGGTGGATTTGCCGGGTGCCGAAAGCCAGCTCGGCCTCTTCATCAACACCTTGCCGGTGATCAGCAGCCCGGACGCGGTGGAAAGCGTCGGCCAGTGGCTGACCCGTTTGCAGGCACAAAACCTCGAACTGCGTGAGCATGAATTCACCGCATTGGGGGACATTCAGCGCTGGGCCGGGCGTGCCGGTGAGCCGCTGTTCGACAGCCTGCTGGTGTTCGAAAACTTCCCGGTGGCCGAAGCGCTGCAACAAGGCGCGCCGGCCGGTTTGAGCTTCTCGGTTCCGCAGAACCATGAACGCACTAACTTCCCGCTGACCCTGGCGGCCACCGCCGAAAGCCAGTTGAGCCTGAACTGGAGTTACCAGTGCGCCCATTTCAGCGGCGAAGCGATTGTTCGGATGAGCGAGCATCTGGCCGCGCTGCTGGCGGCGATGGTCGCCGCGCCAAACGCGGCATTGAGTGAACTGGACCTGCTGACCGCGCCGGAACGCGCGCAACAGTTGGTCGAATGGAACCCGGCATTCACGGCCGCGCAAAACCCGCTCTGTGTGCATCAGTTGATCGAGGCCCAAGCGGTCATTCGCCCGGACGCCACCGCGCTGATCTTCAACGATCTGCAATTGAGCTTCGATCAGCTCAACCGTCGCGCCAACCAATTGGCCCATCGTCTTCGCGCACTGGGCATTGGTCCGGAAGTGCGGGTTGGCCTGGCGATGCAGCGCTCACCGGAAATGATCGTCGGCCTGCTGGCGATCCTCAAGGCCGGCGGCGCCTACGTGCCGCTGGACCCGGCTTACCCGACGGAACGCCTGCGTTACCTGATGGAAGACAGCGGCATTTCGCTGATGATCAGCCAGTCGTGGCTGCGGGAAAAACTGCCGTTGCCCGAAGGCCTGCCGGTGCTGGAAATCGACCGCGAGCCGCTGGCGTCCATGGCGGACACCAACCCGGTCAACCTGACCTGCGGCGAAAACCTCGCGTACCTGATTTACACCTCAGGCTCCACCGGGCGGCCCAAAGGCGTCAGTGTGGCCCACGGTCCGCTGGCCATGCATTGCCTGTCGATCGGCGAGTTGTACGGCATGACCCCGGACGACCGCGAGTTGCAATTCGCCTCGATCAGTTTCGACGGCGCCCACGAACGCTGGCTGACGCCGCTGGTGTTCGGTTCGGCAGTCATGCCCCGCGATGACGAGTTGTGGAGCGTGGAGCGCACCTGCGCCGAGATCGAAAAACACGGCATCACCATTGCCTGTTTTACCCCGACTTATCTGTCGCAGATCGCCGACTTCATGGGCGAAGCGGGGCGTGATTTGCCGATCCGTTCGTACACCCCGTGCGGCGAGGGCATGGCCAAGCACGCGTTCGATGAAGTCCAGCAAGTGCTGCAACCCAAGCGCTTGATCAACGGCTACGGCCCGACCGAGACGGTGATCACGCCACTGATCTGGCTGGCGTACCCGGATACCGAGTTCGACTCGGCGTTCATGCCGATTGGCCGGCCGGTGGGCAACCGCAGCGCCTACATTCTGGACGGCGGCTTGCAGCCGTTGCCGGTTGGCGTCGCGGGCGAGTTGTACCTGGGCGGCGAGGGCGTCGCCCGGGGTTACCATCAACGTCCGGACCTGACCGCTGAACGCTTCGTGCCGGATCCATTCGTGCCGGGTGCGCGTTTGTACCGCAGCGGCGACCTCGCACGGTTCCGCGCCGATGGCGTCGTTGAATACCTCGGCCGTATCGACCAGCAAGTGAAGATTCGCGGGTTCCGTATCGAACTCGGCGAAATCGAAGCCTGCCTGCTGGAACACGAAGGCGTGCGTGAATCGTTCGTGATCGACCGTGAAGGTCCGGTGAGCCGCCAGTTGGTCGGTTACGTGGTGCCCCGCGATCCGCTTGCCGATGAGCAGGCTCTGCGTGAAGCGCTGACGGCTCATCTGCGCAGCCGATTGCCGGCGCACATGTTGCCGGCGCACTTGATGTGCCTGGCCGCGTTGCCGCTGACGCCGAACGGTAAGCTTGATCGCCAAGGCCTGCCGGCGCCGGAAGCCACTCGGCAGAACCACGATCACGTGGCCGCCGCAACACCGGCCGAAGTGTTGCTGGTTGAGATCTGGCAGGAACTGCTGGGGCTGGAGTCGGTGGGCGTCACCGAGAACTTCTTTGAGCTGGGCGGTGATTCGATCATTTCGCTGCAAGCGGTGAGCCGTGCCGGGCAGCGTGGGCTGGTGTTCAGTCCGAAGCAGCTGTTCGAGCAGCAGACCATTCGTGCTTTGGCCTCCGTGGCCAGCAGCCGTGAAGCAACATTGATCGAAGCGCAAAAAGTCGAAGCTTTCTCACTGGTGCCGCACATCGACATCGCTGCCCGTGAAGGTCTGCAAGACTTGTATCCGCTGTCGCCGATGCAGCAAGGCATGCTGTTCCATTGCCTGGATTCACCGGAGCTCAACCCCTACGTCAACCAGTTGAGCGTGGCGGTCGACGGCTTGCAGGTGCCGCGTTTCCGCGCGGCCTGGCAGACGCTGGTCGAGCGGCATGAAGTGCTGCGCGCCGCGTTCCGCTGGCGCGATGGCTTGGCCGATCCGCTGCAAGCGGTGTTCGCCGACGTCGAGTTGCCGATCGAAGAACTCGACTGGCGCGACCGCTCCGACACCGAGCAGGCGCTGGGCGAACTGGCCGCAGCGGAACAGGCCAAGGGCTTCGACCTGAGCTGCCCGCCGTTGATGCGTTTCATCCTGGTGCGCCTGGGTGATGACCGTTACCAGATGATCTGGATCTACCATCACCTCTTGCTCGACGGCTGGAGCGCTTCGCGTCTGTTGGGCGACATGCTGCGCCTGTACCACAACGACAGCCTGCCGACCCTGACCGGGCGCTACGCCGACTACATCGCCTGGCTGCAACGCCAGGACGGCGCGCAAGCCGAAGGCTTCTGGCGTGAGCGCCTGGCGCTGCTCGAAGAACCGACCATTCTGGCCAAAGCTTCCGGTGCCGCTGGTTCCGGCCACGGCGTGATGTACAGCCACCTCGACGCCGAGGCGACGCGCAAACTGCACAGCTTCGCCAAGCGTCAACGCGTGACACTGAACACGCTGGTGCAAGGCGCGTGGCTGTTGCTGCTGCAACGCCACAGCGGCCAGCGCAGTGTCGCGTTCGGCGCCACGGTGGCGGGGCGCCCGACCGGGTTGGCCGGTGCGCAGGACATGCTCGGTCTGTTCATCAACACCTTGCCGGTGATTCAGACCCTTGATCCGCAACAGCCGGTGGGCGAGTGGCTGCGCGACTTGCAGGATTACAACCTGATGGTGCGTGACTACGAACACACGCCGTTGTCGGACATTCAGCGCTGGGCCGGGCAGGGTGGCCAGGGTTTGTTCGACAGCATCATCGTGTTCGAAAACCATCCGGTGGACCGCGCCTTGAAAGGCGGCGAGGAAGGCGAGCTGCGCTTTGCCGAAGTCGGCAGTGGCGGGGTGACCAACTTCCCGATGGACTTGATGGTCAGCGCCAACGAAGAAGGCCTGGAAGTTGAGTACCTGTTCCTGCGTGATCGCTTCAGTGACGTGGAAGTCGAGCGGATTCGTGCGCAGTTGGAAGGATTGCTGCGTGCGTTGCCGGAGGATGCTACGCGTCTGCTTGGCAATATTGGCTTGCCTGAGGCGCGTTTGAGTCTGCCGCAGGTGTCAGATGACAGCGCTGATTTGCTTCACGCGTTTAATCAACACGTCAAAGCGCAGCCGCAGAAAATCGCCTTGATCTGCGAAGGTCGGCACGTCAGTTATGCACAGCTTGAGGCGCAGGCCAATGGGTTGGCGCAGCAACTGATCGGTCGCGGCATCGGCCCGGAAAGTCTGGTGGCGGTGGCGTTGCCGCGTTCCGAGCGCACCATCGTTGCGTTCCTCGCGGTGCTTAAAGCAGGGGCGGCGTATCTGCCTTTGGACCTCGCGTACCCGGCCGAGCGGCTGGCATATATGTTGAGCGATTCGGCGGCCAGCCTGTTGCTCTGTGACAGCAATCTGGGGGATCGACTGACCCTGGCCGACAGCCCGCCACGTCTGCTGCTCGACCAGTTGAGCGTTACCGATCACGCTGAATGCCCGGTTTCCAATCCGTTGCCGGGGCACTTGGCGTATTTGATTTACACCTCCGGTTCCACGGGCCAGCCCAAAGGCGTGGCGGTGGCACGTGGGCCGATTGCCCGGCATTGCCGCGGCATCATCGAGCTCTACGAACTGGCACCGCGCAGCCGTGAGCTGCACTTCATGTCGTTCGCCTTCGACGGTGCGCAGGAGCGTTGGCTGAGTGTGATGCTGGCCGGTGGCAGCCTGGTGATCCGCGAGGACAGTTTATGGACCCCGGAGCAAACCCTCGAAGTGATGCAGCGTCATGGCGTCACCGTCGCCTGCTTCCCGCCGGCCTACTTGCAACAGATGGCCGAAGTGGCCGAACGCCTTGGCAATCCACCGGCGGTCGAGGTGTATTGCTTTGGCGGTGATGCGGTGCCGGAGGCGAGCTTCGAGCAGGTCAAGCGCGCCTTGCGTCCGCAGCGTCTGGTCAACGGTTATGGCCCGACCGAAACCGTGGTCACGCCGCTGCTGTGGCGTGCCGAGGCCAGCGAAACCTGCGACGCGGCGTATGCGCCGATTGGGCGTGGCGTGGCCGGGCGTGGTGTGTATGTGCTGGACGCCGACCTCAATCCGCTGCCGGTTGGTGTCAGCGGCGAGTTGTACCTGGGCGGCGAATGCCTGGCGCGCGGTTACCACCAGCATCCCGGCATGAGCGCCGAGCGTTTCATCCCCGATCCGTTCGAGGCCGGTGGCCGCATGTACCGCACCGGCGACCTGGTGCGCCAGCGCGAGTGCGGGTTGATCGACTATCTGGGGCGTCTTGACCAGCAAGTGAAGATCCGTGGTTTCCGCATCGAGCCGGGCGAGATCGAAGCGCGTCTGCGCGAATGTGTTGGGGTGCAGGATGCCGCCGTGGTGGTACACAACACGCCGACCGGCAAGCAATTGGTCGGTTATGTGGTGGCGGCCGGTGCTGTCGGGCTGGATCGTCGCTTGAAATCTGAGCTGCAAGCGCAACTGCCGGACTACATGGTGCCGCCACGGATCCTGGTGCTGGAACGTTTTCCGCTGTCGGCCAACGGCAAGCTCGACCGTCGCGCACTGCCAATGCCTGAATGGGCGCTCGGCGGTTATCGCGCGCCACGCAACGATCTGGAAAAGGCGCTGACCGCGATCTGGCAAGAGGTGCTCGGTGTGCCGCAAGTGGGCATCGACGACAACTTCTTCGAACTGGGCGGCGACTCGTTGCAGGTGCTCAAAGTCATCTCGCGGGTGCGCAGTCAGCCGCAACTGGGCTTCGAGTTGAAGCTGCGGGATCTGATGCAGAAACCGTGCATTGCCGAACTCAGTGGTTATCAGGTGACCGAGCCCACGTCTGCGCCGGACCCTTTGCTGGCGCTGAATGCGCGGATCCCGAATGTGCCGGCGCTGTTTTGCCTGCACGCCGGTTTCGGCACGGTGTTCGACTACGAACCGTTGGCGCGGCGTCTGGAAGGACGGCGCACGGTGTACGGCGTGCAATGCCGCATGCTGCTTGACCCGCACTGGCAGGACGAATCGCTGCTCGCCATGGCGCAAGCCTATGCGCAGCGGATTCGCAGTCAACAGGCCAAAGGACCGTATTACTTGCTGGGCTGGTCGTTGGGCGGCGCGTTGACGCAGTTGGTTGCCCACGAATTGGAAGGCCAAGGTGAAACCGTGGCGTTTGCCGGGTTGGTCGACAGCTACGTGGCCGGCACCGCAGAGGCGGGGGACTGGCGCGAGGACCTCGGTGATTTCCTGAAGTTTGTGCTCGGTTTGCCCGCCGATGAGGCTCAGGCGTTGATTGCGCGCAAAGCCGCTGGCTTGAGTGAACGCGAGGGCTCCACCGCCGTGATTGAAGCCGCCTTGCACGGTTCCAATGAACAAGCCGCATTGGGCGCGGGGGAGCTCACGCAGATCTTCGCCACCGGCTCACGCCTCAAGCAACTGGCGCTGGCGCATCGGCAACTGCCGACGATCAAGGCCTCGGCCCATCGTTGGTGGGTGGCCGGGCGCGACGACGAACGTCGGGTGTTCGAGGCCCAGGTCGGCAGTCATGGCGTTGATCGCCTGTTGGCCGGCGGGCACTACGAGCTGTTGCGTGGTGATGAGTTGCTTGATGAGCTTGAGGACTTACTGGAACGCCGTTTGGCCATTGCGTAACTCATTTTTGTAGGAGCGAGGCTTGCCCGCGAAGGCGTCCTGACATTCAACAGTGATGTCGGCTGATCCATCGCCTTCGCGGGCAAGCCTCGCTCCTACAAGGAATCGGGCAAGGCATCCAGGTAGTTTGGCCTGCAAGACCCTGCGGTCTTTGGGAGCTCCACCATGTTGAACACCCTTCTTCCAATCCTGTTGTTCGCTGCCCTGGGCCTTGCCGTCCTCGGCGCGTTGCGGCGGGTGGCTATGTGGCGCCGGGGCCGTGCCTCCAAGGTCGACCTGATCGGCGGCCTGTTCGCCATGCCCAAGCGCTACATGGTCGATTTGCACCACGTCGTGGCGCGGGACAAATACATCGCCAACACCCACGTGGCCACGGCCGGTGGTGCGGTGGCGTCCATCGTGCTGGCGATTCTGGTGCACGGTTTCGGCCTGCATAACCGCATTCTCGGCTACGCGCTGCTGTTGATGACGGTGGTGATGTTCGTCGGTGCGATCTTCGTGTACCTGCGTCGTCGCAACCCACCGGCGCGCCTGTCCAAAGGGCCGTGGATGCGCCTGCCGAAAAGCCTGTTGGCGTTCTCGGCGAGCTTCTTCCTGTTGACCCTGCCGGTGGCCGGCATCCTCCCGGAAAACTTCGGCGGTTGGGTGGTGGCAGCGATCCTCGGCCTCGGTGTTTTGTGGGGTGTGAGTGAACTGTTCTTCGGCATGACCTGGGGCGGGCCGATGAAGCACGCCTTTGCCGGGGCCCTGCACCTGGCTTGGCACCGTCGCGCCGAACGCTTTGGCGGCGGTCGTTCCACCGGTTTGAAACCGCTGGACCTGAACGACCCGAGCGCACCGTTGGGCGTGGAAAAACCCAAGGATTTCACCTGGAACCAACTGCTCGGCTTCGACGCCTGCGTGCAGTGCGGTAAATGCGAAGCCGCGTGCCCCGCATTCGCCGCCGGCCAGCCGCTGAACCCGAAAAAACTGATTCAGGACATGGTCGTCGGCCTGGCCGGTGGCACCGACGCCAAGTTCGCTGGCAGCCCGTATCCGGGCAAGGCCATCGGCGAGCACGCCGGCAACCCGCATCAACCGATCGTCAACGGTTTGGTGGACGCCGAGACCCTGTGGTCCTGCACCACGTGCCGGGCTTGTGTCGAGGAATGTCCGATGATGATCGAGCACGTCGACGCCATCGTCGACATGCGCCGCCATCTGACCCTGGAAAAAGGCGCCACTCCGAACAAGGGCGCCGAAGTCCTGGAAAACCTGATTGCCACCGATAACCCGGGCGGTTTCGCGCCGGGCGGGCGGATGAACTGGGCGGCGGATTTGAACCTCAACCTGATGAGCGAGAAGAAATCCGTCGACGTGCTGTTCTGGGTTGGCGACGGCGCCTTCGACATGCGCAACCAGCGCACCCTGCGCGCTTTCGTCAAAGTGTTGAAAGCGGCCAAGGTCGACTTCGCGGTGCTGGGGCTCGAAGAGCGCGACAGCGGTGACGTGGCCCGACGCCTGGGCGACGAAGCAACCTTCCAGTTGTTGGCCAAACGCAACATCCAGACCCTGGCCAAGTACAGCTTCAACCGCATCGTCACCTGCGACCCACACAGCTTCCACGTGCTGAAAAACGAGTATGGCGCCTTCGACGGCAACTACCTCGTGCAGCACCACAGCACGTACATGGCGGAGATCATTGGCGAAGGTGCCCTGAACCTCGGCCAGCACAAAGGCAGCAGCGTGACCTATCACGACCCGTGCTACCTCGGTCGCTACAACGGCGAATACGAGGCGCCGCGTGAAGTACTGCGCGCCCTGGGCATCGAGATCAAGGAAATGCAACGCTCCGGTTTCCGTTCACGCTGCTGCGGCGGCGGTGGCGGTGCACCGATCACCGACATTCCGGGCAAGCAGCGGATCCCCGACATGCGCATGGAGGACATCCGCGAAACTGGCGCCGAACTGGTGGCCGTGGGTTGCCCACAGTGCACTGCGATGCTCGAAGGCGTGGTCGAACCGCGTCCACTAATCAAGGACATCGCCGAACTGGTGGCCGACGCCTTGCTCGAAGACGCCGCGCCGGGAAAGCCTTCGGCACCGGCCAAACGTGAACCTGCGGAGGTGCATTGATGAGCGACATTATCCGCCGCGACCCACGCGCCGAATGGATCGCCCGCAACCGTCTGCACCCGCTGCACGCGGCCATGCAACCGGCGCAACACAGCTGGATGGGGCCTAACGGTGTCATCCGCAAGAACCCTCACGGGATCGGTTTTATCGGCCCCAACGGCATCAAGCGAATCGACCGCAGCGGCGCTCAGCAGGGCGGGGCGACCAAACGCTCGGCCGCGGTTGAAGTGCAATTGCCGCTGCATCAAGTGCCGCAACCTGCGTTCTACATCAGCGTGGTGCCGGACATGGTCGGCGGCCGCTTGAGCAGCCACGACCGCGACTTGCTCGGCCTGGCCCATCAGTTGGCCGGCAAGGAC
>LNAP01003302.1_pt1 | contig 37621 bp, 33 predicted proteins | sample 602601 | NCBI WGS metagenome assembly LNAP01 (sample SAMN02440304, study PRJNA202911) | soil metagenome | biome: Subtropical and temperate rainforests or woodlands; isolation source: soil samples (1 kg each in a 20% v/v slurry with milli Q water) were... ... | reverse complement strand
ATTTTGAATTCTTCGGGATAACGCGGGTTGCTCATGGCACCTCCTAATGGGCCGTATTATGAGGCCTGGAGGTGTCTACGAAACTAGGGGCGATTCATTCAGCCGATGCGCAAGCAGATGGCGTAAACACAACCTCCGCTTCCTTCGCTCTTGAATTCGCCGACGCTCGCCCGCGTGTTTGTCTTTGCCTTCCCATGCCTGTAGGAAAATTCAAGGTAAACACCAGGATGTTCTGCAAGCCCAGTGCTCGCACGCTATTCTCCCGCCCTGACACGTCCGGATTGGCGAAAGGTACCCGCAGATGAATGACCTCCCCGAAAACGAAAAGCAGATTGCCCTCGTGGTCATTCGGGAGATGACCAAATCGCGGCGCAGCATGGAGGATATTCAGAATGCCGCCGATGAGGTGTTAAGGGTTTATCGCAAGGTCACGGCGCCGAAAACCCCTAACCGGGTGTGGAGGCTGTGCCTGCGGTTTTTGCTGCCGTTTGGCAGTAGATGAGTGACGTCGACAGCGGCGCATAGGTGGTTGCTTCACGCGGCGGGTGGGCAAATTGTCACTCGCTAAAATGGCGCTGTGATTGCTCCGCTCTATTTAATGACGCGGGCCGATAGGTCGGCGGCATCAATAGGTTCTGCGAACTTTCCGGTAAAGCTGTCGGCACTTCGGAATAAAACATCGAATTCAGAGGGTGACGCGGCGAATTGTTCTCCTGGTTGGCCTGGCTGCTGGGACTTTTCTTATGGCGAGCGCGTAGTCCGCTTACTGGTTGCGATAGCGGGCCCCTGCAGGACGGGGCGTTCAGCGTTTGATGCGCCTGGATACATGCCCTGCGACCCGGCCTCCGAACCAGGCTTGATCATGGTTTTTGCGCTGTCTTTCGCGTTGTTTCGAAGGTGACGTGGTAGTTGGGGGCATTTACGGTGCGCGCTCTTTGATCGCCGTGGAGCTGCCATGAAACCTGCACGTTTTTGTCTGAATTTGTTGTTCGCTACCGTTACCTGGCTGCCCATCTGGGTGCAGGCCAGCGCGCTGAACGATTTTACCCTCACCCCCGACGCCGCCATATCTGGCTACAACCGTGAGCGCCTAACCAGCGTCACGCCGCAAGCTTGCGCCGAGGCTTGCTTGAGCCCTGCCCGCGCGGATTGGTGCGTATCCATCGACTTCCACAAGTTGGATCAGGTCTGTGACTTAAGTGACAAGCGTGCCAACGATGTCGGTGGCCTGAAGACTGATTACTTGGGGCACCCCTTCGATCACTACGCGCTCAAACCCAACCCACTTCTGGCGTTTAGCCGTGTTGCCAACGCCGCGATCGTGGGGCACAACGTCGAGCAGCTGCGCAATGTACAGCCCAAAGACTGCGCCAGTGCGTGCGCCGATAGCAGCCGTAGCAGCTGGTGCAAGTCCTTCGACTACTACAAGAGTCAGCGGGCATGCGATCTGAGCGATAAACACGGCAGTGATGTGGGTGGTTTGAAGACCGACTATGTCGGTAACCCCTACGATCACTATTTACGGGTTGCCGGTGAGGGCATTGCCAACCCGATTCCTGGCAAAAAACATGTTCTGTTTATCGGCATCGACGGCCTGCGTGGTGATGCCCTGTTCTGTGATGGTTGCGCCAGCACACCTGCCCTGCGAGCGCTGGCTGACGGTGGCGCGTATCACCGCAACGTTCTGGCAGGTGGCCCGCAAAAAACCTTAAGCGGCCCAGGCTGGGCCAGCGCCTTCACCGGCTTCTGGGCCGATGCCCACGGTGTTAGCGGCAACGCCACCAACCTGCCTATGCGCAAACGCCATGTGTTTGACCTGATCAAGCAAACCTACCCAACTGCCACCGTGGGCGTAGTCGGTGACTGGTACAACATTACGCACAACCTCAAGCCTGTGGGAGCCGACTTCGTGGTGGCCAATAGCGCCCATAACTCGCGACAAGCCACCGACACGGTGAAGGATTGGCTCTCCTGGAAAAACCCGCCGACGGCGATCTTTTATTACCTGCACAACGTCGACATTCATGCCCGGAGCTATGCGCCTTTGAATGCCAACTACCAAAGCAGAATTCGCAGCGAAGATGCGCAGATCCAGCAGGTGCTGGACACCCTGGCAAAGCGTCCCGGTTATGCGCAAGAGGAGTGGTTGATTGTGGTCGCCTCCGACCACGGCGGGCTCAATAGTGGCCATGGCGGGCAAAGCGAAGGCGAGCGCAGCACCCTGCTGATCCTCAACAACAGCTACCAAAACCCCAGCAAACGCGCTTACTGCGTCGGCAATATGAGCGCCACGCCGCTGCTGCAAATCGATGGCGCCACACCGCATATCCTCGACTTTCTCGGCCTACCCAACCAAACCGCGGGCCACAAATATCCGGGGTGTGGGGTGTAAACGGCGAAATTACGAGGGGCTGATTTAATTGGGGAGGGTTTATTTGAACGCTCTAGTGTGCGCAGGCAGTTTTAGAGCCGACTCATAAGTCCGTCCCCACTGGCAGTCCTCAGGTGGGGCGGTTTGCCTGCTCCTGGTGGCACGTTCCTGAGCAAGTGCCCACACCTTACGGGCGACGTTTACAGCCACACAAATCCATAAACCACGACGCCGACAAGCGCCAACGCGATCACCACAAGAGCGCTAATCAGCATGCGCGAATTTCTACGGTTTTCTTTGCTGATTTCGCTGAGATCTTTAGCGATGCCATCAATCTCGCGATGGATGTTCTTGAACTGGGTGCCGAGTTTTTCTTCACACCTTTCCACGCCATTAACTCCGGATGGTTTATTTGCTCCGTCAGTATCCATAAAAGCGCGCGCTGACCAAGGCCGCGCGGCTCAAAGCTACTTTGCCACTATTGAATAGTCCTACAGGTCTGTAGGAAGATTGCCAAATAACTGTATGCGTATACAGTTATTTGCTGTCTCCCTTCATGCCAAGGACATACCGATGTCGCGTTGTTTGCTCCTGCTCTGCCTGCTTCTCGCCACTTCCGTTCACGCCGCCGCCCCTCGCACCTTTGCCGAAGCCAAGAAAGCTGGTTGGAAGCTGTATGCCGCCAACCCGGTGGAGTTTTATTGCGGCTGCCGTTTTACCGGTAACAAGGTGGACCTGAAAAGCTGCGGTTACGTGCCGCGCAAAAATGCGCAGCGCGCCGCGCGGATTGAGTGGGAGCACATTGTGCCGGCGTGGGTGATTGGCCATCAGCGCCAGTGTTGGCAGAAGGGTGGGCGGGCTAACTGCGCGCGTTCGGATCAGAAGTACCGGCTGGCCGAGGCGGATTTGCATAACTTGGTGCCCAGCGTGGGTGAGGTAAATGGCGACCGCAGTAATTTCGGTTATGGCTGGTTGCCGCAAAAACCTACGCAGTACGGCGCCTGTCCGATGGTGGTGGATTTCAAGGCGAAGAAGGCCATGCCGCGCCCGCAGGTACGCGGCATGGTGGCACGTACGTATTTCTATATGAGTGAGCGCTATGGTCTGCGCCTGTCCAAGCAGGACAAGCAGATGTACGCGGCGTGGAATAAGCAGTACCCGGTCAAACCCTGGGAGCTGGCGCGCAATCAGAAAGTCGCGTGCATCATGGGGCGTGGCAACCCCTATGTTGGCAAGGTCGACCTCAAGGCCTGCCGCTAAAAGCGTTCACCACAGGTGTACGGCCAAGCCTAGTGCGGCGCAGGTGGCGAGCACTTCGATCACGCCGCGTTTGAGCCCGAACAGGGCGATAAATGCCCACAGGGCGATCAGTACCGATGGCCAGTCGATAGCCCCGGCAAAGCCCTGCGGCCAAAACACGTGGTAGGCGAAGAACAGCGCCAGGTTGACGATAACGCCAACCACGGCGGCGCTGATGGCGGTGAGCGGGGCGGTGAAACGCAACTGGCCGTGGGTGGATTCCACCAGCGGGCCGCCGATGAGGATGAACAGAAACGACGGCAGAAAGGTAAACCAGGTAACCAAGCACGCTGCTACTGCGCCGGCGAGAAAGAGCTGCTCCGGGCCGAAGATCTGTTTCACAAAGCCGCCGACAAAGGCGACAAACGCCACCACCATAATCAGCGGGCCAGGCGTGGATTCGCCCAGCGCCAGGCCGTCGATCATTTGCCCGGGCGTTAGCCAGCCGTAGTGGCTGACGGCGCCTTGGTAGATATAGGGCAGCACGGCATAGGCGCCGCCAAAGGTCAGCAGGGCGGCTTTGGTAAAGAACCAGCCCATTTGCGTCAGCGTGCCTTGCCAGCCATAGAGCGCGGTGAGGGTGGCCATGGGTACGCACCAGAGCACAGCGCCCAGGCCCAGCAACATAAGCAGGCGGCGCAGCTGGAAGCGCGCATGGGGCGGCGTCGGGGTGTTGTCGTCGATCAGGGCGGCGCCGAATGAGTCACGCGCATTAGCGCTGTGACCGCCGAGGTTGAAGAGCGCCGGGCGCAGCTTGCCGCCCAGCCAGCCGAGCACGCCGGCTGCCAAAACAATCAGCGGAAAGGGCGCTTGCAGAGCAAATATCGCCACAAACGCGGCGGCGGCGATGCCCAGTAGCCAGGTATTTTTCAGTGTGCGCGAGCCGATACGGTGGGCGGCGTGCACCACAATCGCGGTAACCGCGGGCTTGATGCCGTAGAGCAAACCGGCCACCGCTGGCGTTTGGCCAAAACTGACATACACCCAAGCCAGGGCGATCAAAATCAGCAACGACGGCAGCACAAACAACCCGCCAGCAATTACCCCGCCCCAGGTGCGGTGCATCAGCCAGCCAATATACGTGGCGAGCTGCTGCGCTTCCGGGCCGGGCAGCAACATGCAGTAGTTCAGCGCATGCAGAAAACGCCGCTCAGACAACCAGCGCCGCCGCTCCACCAACTCTTGGTGCATCAGCGCGATTTGCCCGGCCGGCCCGCCAAAGCTGACAAAACCGAGCTTTAGCCAGAACCAAAAAGCCTGGCCCATGCTCACTGCTTGTGGGGCTTGCGACTTCTCGGCGGGCGTCATCCGTGCGAATTCCTTTACCGTTACAGACTCAGGCGTAACGCCAACGCCGCCAAGGTAATCAGCAGCACCGGCAAGGTCAGCACAATGCCGACTTTGAAGTAGTAACCCCAGGTGATGCGAATACCTTTGCGCGCCAGCACATGCAGCCACAGCAAAGTGGCCAGGCTGCCGATGGGGGTGATTTTTGGCCCCAGGTCGCAGCCAATCACGTTGGCGTAAATCATCGCTTCGCGGATTACACCGGTGGCGGCGGAGTCTTGAATCGACAGGGCACCGATCAACACGCTGGGCAGGTTATTCATCACCGATGACAGCAAGGCGGTGGTCAGCCCGGTGCCGAGGGCGGCGGCCCAGAGGCCGTAGCCGGCGAAGTAGTCGAGCGCCTGGGTCAGGTAGGCGGTGAGGCCGGCGTTTTTCAGGCCGTACACCACCAGGTACATGCCCAGCGAAAACACCACGATCTGCCACGGCGCATCGCGCAGCACCCGGCGGGTGGATATCACATGGCCGTGGGCGGCTACGGCATACAAGGCTGCCGCGCAGACGCCGGCAATTACACAAACCGGAACGCCCAGCGGCTCAAGGGCGAACAGGCCGACCAGCAACACCACCAGCACGCCGACGCCAACGGCAAAGGTGGGTTTGTCGCGGATTGCCTCTGCCGGCAGCTTGAGGTCTTCGGTGGCGTAGGCCTTGGGAATGTCGCGGCGGAAGAACAGGTACAGCACCGCCAGGGTAGCAGCCACGCTGACCACGTTGACCGGCACCATCACCGCGGCGTAGTCGTTAAAGCTGAGCTTGAAATAGTCGGCGGAAACGATGTTCACCAGGTTCGACACCACCAGCGGCAGGCTGGCGGTATCGGCAATAAAACCGGCAGCCATCACAAATGCCAAAGTCGCGGCGGGGGAGAAGCGCAGGGCTAACAACAGGGAAATAACGATGGGCGTGAGAATCAGCGCCGCGCCGTCATTGGCAAACAGGCCGGATACCGCCGCGCCCAACAGTACGGTAAAGGCAAACAGGCGCCGGCCATTGCCCCGCGCCCAGCGCGCCACATGCAGCGCAGCCCATTCAAAAAAACCGGCTTCGTCGAGAATCAGGCTGATCACGATCAGGGCAATAAAGGTGGCGGTGGCATTCCAGACAATCGCCCACACGGTGGGAATGTCGTGCAGGCCAACAACGCCAAAAGCCAACGCCAATAACGCGCCGACACTGGCCGACCAGCCAACGCCGAGGCCTTTGGGTTGCCAGATAACCAGGAGCATGGTGAAGGCGAAAATCAGAAACGCGACAAGCATGAAATTACTCAGGTAAGTGGTAGCGGTAGGAGGGCCGTAACCGTTCAGGGCTGCACTGTAATCGCTGGCGCTTTCCATTGGCCATGGGCTACTGCAGGTTTTGGGTTGTACAAGCGCAGCACGCCATAAAATGGCCCCGGCGGCACTGGCAGCCAGTTACTTTCCAGGGCAATGCCGGGGGTTAGGCGTTGCAAATACACCGTCAGGCCGCCATCCGGGTCGCGTTGCAGGCTGTTGAGCATGCGCGAGTTCACCAGGTAGCGATTTAGGCGGTTGTCGATCAGCCGTTTACTGTTGGCGTCGTACAAGGTCAGCGACCAAAAGGCATCTACCGGCGGCAGTTGGTCCTTGGCGAAACGCAGGCTGTAGTCATGCTGCAGGCCATTGAGCGGCTGCTGGTATTCATCGTTGAAGTAGCCGATGAACGTCGCCTCATCGGCCGAGGCGGCGAACAGGCCAATGGCGGCGCCGGCATAGCGGCCCAAGTAGTTATTGGCCAGGTGCTCGCGGTCACCAAACAGTTCAGTGGCGGGAATCTGCCCGCTGTCCACTTCGGCACTTTTAAAGGTGGCGAACTCGGCTCGCGCGGCATCGATACCGGCTTGCAGAGCCTTGTATTGGGTGGGGGTTAAACGGTCTTCATAAAACGGCTGGTCGCTGTTAATGCCGATTTGCGTAAAGCGTTGGCGCAGGGCTACTTCCGAGGGGTTCGGCGGGGCGAAGGTGAGCAGGAAGTCCAGCAGGCGGAAGGTGGCCGGGGTGGCGGTGTTGTCCGGGCTGGGCACCGGCCAGTCGATTCTTGGCACAGTCGGCCGCGCTTCCAATTTCAGATAACTGCTTAAGGATTGCAGGGCGTAGCCCTGTTGCACCTGGCGCATCTTGGCCATGTCGCCGGCATTGAACAGCTGGGTGCGGTACAGCGCATAGACAATGCTGCTTTCACTGCTCAGCACCTTGTCGATGCCAGCAGGCTTAGGGCCTTGCCAATTGGGCCCGGCAATCAAAAAGCGGCCGCCCTTACTCCCGGTGGTGCGGGTGCCGAGGTAGGCAAAGTTATGGGTGAAAATATCGGTCAACTGCACCGAGAAATAACGCTCGCTGTCGATGCTCGGCAGGCTCAGCACAATAGGTTCGGCGCGCAGATCCAACCACGCGAATGAGTAGCGGGTATCCGCAATCGGCGACTGCACCGCGGTGGTCTTGCCGTTGTACACATCGGAATTGTGCGAAATACGGTTAAACGGCGCCTGGTAGGCCGTGCTCTCGGTATCCACCGCCTGGATATAAAGGGTCTTGTACATCTCCACCATCGGGTAGCCGTAGATATAGGCTTCTTTGGCGATGGCCTCGGCCTCCAACGGCTCCACCTTGACCTCGGCATGGGCGCCAATGCTGTACAGCAGGCCGAAGCCAAGAGCGAGGAGGGCAAGTGGTTTCATGCGGGGCGCCTGTAGCGGGTGAGTCCGGTTTCACACGTTTGCCGCAATGCCATTGCCGAAGCAACCTGGCATCAGGGATAAAGAACGGCATTCCGCGAATTGGGTTCCGAGTATATGTCTAGCATTCCCGCCGCACTCCTGCGTTTGGCGTTGCTGTTTGGGCTGGGGGCGAGCACCGCGCAGGCAGACGACTTTTCCTTGCCTTGCTTTTATAACGCCGCTAACAGCGACGAAGGCCTGGCCGAGCATGCCCATTGTGCTCGCCGTGACGGCGACACCCTACGCCTGGCGCCAGAGCATTTGCGCAACCTGAGTTTTGACGAAGAGGGCCTGGCCAGCCTGTCCGCCGACGGTGCCATGTTCTACGTCAACCGTCAGGGTGCCGTCCTGCAGGTGCCGATCTTCGACAATGGCGCTGACTATTTCGAAGAAGGCCTGGTACGCGGGTTGGTTAACGGCAAGCTGGGTTATTACGACAAGCACTTCAACCAAGTGATAGCGCCGAAATACGACTGGGGCACACCGTTCGAAGGGGGCAAGGCCGAGGTCTGTGTCGGCTGCACGCGCGGCCCCGCCGATGCCGATGGGCATTGGTCGATGGGCGGCGGGCGTTGGGGGGTGATTGATCGCACCGGCAAGGAAGTGCAGGCGCTGCGTTAAGGCACGGGTGCCTCTGAGGTTTTCTGCGGGAGCGGCTCAGCGTTTTCCAACTTAGCCAAAATACGATCCAGCCGTTCGGTAATCGCCAGGTCGATTTTTTCGTGCAGGCGCATGATTTCCAGTTCCGCGCGCAGGTTGACTTCGAAGTCGAGGCTGGCGGCGAGGCGGTCTTTTGAGGCCTGACGGTTCTGGCTCATCATGATGATCGGCGCCTGAATGGCGGCGACGGTGGAGAGCATCAGGTTGAGAAAGATGTAGGGGTAGGGGTCGAAGGCCATGCCGAAGTGGGCGAGCACGTCGGTGTTGAGCAGCATCCAGCCGAGCAGAATGACTGAGAAGGCGATGATGAACGTCCACGAGCCGCCGATTTCCGCCACTCGGTCGGACAGGCGTTGGCCATAGGTGGAGGCATCGTCGGCGACATCGGCGGCGTCGCGGCTGACGGGACGGTGGTCGGTCATATGCTCGAGGACGTTGACTTCTTCCGGGTCGAGGTCGGAGCGGTTTTTGCCGAGGAAGCGGCTGGCCAGGTGTTCCAGGGATTTTTTGTTGGCTGCCATACGAAATGTCCGTAGCGAGAGTGGAGTGATGACGGCCTGCCAGCGCTAAATGGCCAGCCGACGCCGCGCGTTAGATGGGGCCGTTTAGGCCGAGTTCAGTTGCCCACAAAATGCTTTTTAGCCGCTGAGGCAGGCGTCGTCGGCTGAAACCGGTTGTTGTCAGCCTAGGCGTAAGCGCGGCCTGCCGGGCAAAGCGCCAAGTCGGATGCAATTTGCCCCGTGCTCCGCTAGGATTAGCCCCACTTCTTGACGGTTTTCGATGAGTTATCAGGTTCTTGCACGTAAATGGCGTCCGCGCTCGTTCCGCGAAATGGTCGGCCAGACCCATGTGCTCAAGGCTCTGATCAACGCCCTCGACAGCCAGCGCCTGCACCATGCCTACCTGTTTACCGGTACGCGCGGCGTGGGTAAAACCACCATCGCGCGCATTATTGCCAAGTGCCTGAACTGCGAAACCGGCATCAGCTCCACGCCGTGTGGCGTGTGCTCCATCTGTAAAGAAATCGACGAGGGGCGTTTTATCGACCTGATCGAAGTCGACGCCGCCAGCCGCACCAAGGTCGAAGACACCCGCGAACTGCTGGACAACGTGCAATACGCGCCGAGCCGCGGGCGCTTCAAGGTTTACCTGATCGACGAAGTGCACATGTTGTCGTCGCACTCGTTTAACGCCTTGCTGAAAACCCTTGAAGAGCCGCCACCCCACGTTAAGTTTCTGCTGGCGACCACCGATCCGCAGAAGTTGCCAGTCACCATTCTTTCTCGCTGCCTGCAGTTCTCACTGAAGAACATGCCGCCTGAGCGGGTGGTCGAGCATTTGACCCATGTGTTGGGCGTGGAGCAGGTGCCGTTCGAAGAGGACGCCCTGTGGCTGCTGGGCCGCGCCGCCGATGGGTCGATGCGCGATGCCATGAGCCTGACCGATCAGGCCATCGCCTTTGGTGAAGGTAAGGTGCTGGCCGCCGATGTGCGCGCCATGCTCGGTACCCTCGACCATGGCCAGGTGTATGGCGTGCTGCATGCGTTGCTCGAAGGCGATGCCCGTGGCTTGATCGAAGCGGTGCGTCATTTAGCCGAGCAAGGCCCGGATTGGGCCGGTGTGTTGGCGGAAATTCTCAATGTGTTGCACCGCGTGGCCATTGCCCAGGCCTTGCCGGAAGCGGTGGACAACGGCCAGGGCGACCGTGACCGCGTGTTGGCCTTGGCCGAAGCGTTGCCGGCCGAAGACGTGCAGTTTTATTACCAGATGGGCCTGATCGGCCGCCGCGATTTGCCGCTGGCGCCGGACCCGCGCGGTGGCTTCGAGATGGTGCTGCTGCGCATGTTGGCCTTCCGCCCGGCGGACACGGGCGAGGCGCCGAGGGTGGCGCTAAAGCCACTCGGGATTAGCCAGGCCACTGCTGATCCCCGACCTAACCCAGTGGCCGGCACAGCTATGGCTGCGCCGGTTGCTCCTGTTGCGGTGCCAGCGCCTGTTGCTGAACCCGCGCCAGTTGTTGCTGCGGTTGTCGAGGCGCCAGTGGTTGTGCCAGAGCCTGTGGCGGTGCCTGAGCCCGCGCCGGTGGTTGAGCCTGTAGCGCCAGTTGCAGCCGTTGTGCAGCCTGCCCCGGTTGCGCCGCCGGCTATCGACTTGCCCTGGGAAGAGCCCACGCCAGCCGCCGCAGCGCCTGTTGCTGCTGAGCCGACGGTTGCCGAACCTTTTGTGGAAGCCCCGATTGCTGAAGTTGCCGTCACCTCTGAGCCGCTGCCTGAGCCGGTGGTGGAGGTCAGCGTGGTTGAGGCCGTCGCCGATGACGACGATGAACCCCCGCTAGGCGATGACGACTACTACATCGCCGAGGGTGAAACCGACGCTTACCTCGACGCCCTGGACTCCATGGGTATCGACGCGCCGCCCGCCGCTGAGCCGGAGCCATTACCAGCGGCCAAGCCCGCCACAGGCCTGGCCGCCGACTGGTTGGAGCTGTTCCCGCGCCTGGGCATTACCGGCCTGACTGGCAGCATTGCCGCCAACTGCAGCTTGGTGGCCATGGACGGCGACACCTGGACGCTGCACCTGGACCCGGCCCAAAGCGCACTCTTTAATGCTACCCAGCAGCGGCGCCTGAACGACGCGCTGGATGCGTACCACAAGCGCCCGATCAAACTGGAAATCGAGCTGCGCAAGCCCGAGCAGGAAACTCCTGCCCAGGCGGCATCGCGCAAACGTGCCGACCGTCAGCGTTCGGCCGAGGCCTCGATCCATGACGATCCGCTGGTACAGCAAATGATTCAGCAGTTCGCCGCGGTTATCCGCGACGGTACGATTGAGCCGGCGTCCTAAGCTGGCATTTTTCAACTTAACGACTTGAGGTGATCCCCATGATGAAAGGTGGCATGGCCGGCCTGATGAAGCAGGCGCAGCAGATGCAAGAGAAGATGGCCAAGATGCAGGAAGAATTGGCCAATGCCGAAGTGACCGGCCAATCCGGCGCTGGCCTGGTGAGCGTGGTGATGACCGGGCGTCATGACGTCAAACGCATCACCCTCGACGACAGCCTGATGCAAGAAGACAAAGAAGTGCTGGAAGACCTGATCGCCGCCGCGGTAAACGACGCGGTGCGTAAAGTTGAGGCCAGCAGCCAGGAAAAAATGGGCGGCATGACGGCCGGTATGCAGTTGCCCCCAGGCTTCAAAATGCCGTTCTAGATTGCTCTGCACGCTCAGGCGATGCACATGGCGGCGTTGCCGGCGTACTCGGAATCCTGATGGGCTACAGCCCACTGCGGTTCCTCGTCCACCGGCGCATTGACCTGTACATCGCCTGAACGCGCCTGGTGCCGTGTAAAGCTGATCCATCCCCTACGTTTTCGGATTTCCCCGTCATGAGCTTCAGCCCGTTGATTCGCCAATTGATCGACTCTTTGCGCATTTTGCCGGGGGTAGGGCAGAAGACTGCGCAGCGTATGGCGTTGCAGATGCTTGAACGCGACCGCAGCGGTGCGTTGCGTTTGGCTCAGGCGCTGACGCAGGCGATGGAGGGCGTGGGTCATTGCCAGCAATGCCGCACCTTGAGTGAGGATGCCGTCTGCCAGACCTGCCTGGACCCGCGTCGCGATGACACGGTGCTTTGCGTGGTGGAAGGGCCGATGGATGTAAACGCCGTTGAGCAAACCGGCTTTCGCGGGCGCTATTTTGTGCTCAAGGGGCATTTGTCGCCGCTTGATGGGCTGGGCCCGGAAGCGATTGGCGTGCCGGAGCTGCTGGCGCGTATCCAGGCGGGTAATTTCACTGAGGTGATTCTGGCCACCAATCCGACCGTGGAGGGCGAAGCTACTGCCCACTACGTGGCCCAGTTGATCAGCAATAAAGGCCTGATTGCCTCGCGCATTGCCCATGGCATGCCGCTGGGTGGTGAGCTGGAACTGGTTGATGGCGGCACCTTGGCGCACGCGTTGGCGGGGCGTCGGCCGATAAATCTGTAAACCTTGTAAGCCGTCGTTAAGCGCCGCGCTGGCTTTATTGTAGTCAGCCTGCATTGCGCCAAATGCCGACTAAACTGTCCGAACTTGACCGCTGCGAAAGGCATTCGCCATCCATTTTTCAAGGAGCTCGTCATGTTTGAACCAGGCCATCTGCACCTCGCCAATCTGCCAGGCCTGCCTGGCCAGCCGGAATTTTCCATCGACCTTTACTACGACGTGCGCAAAGACCCTCAGCAGGGTTCGGTGATGCACTTTCGTATGACCGGGGACGTTAACGGCAACTCCTTCGAGGAAGAATTCGAAATGCGTCGCGACGTGGCGTTTAACTTCGCCAGTGTGGCCACGCGCATCGCCGCCAAACATGGGCTGAACCCTCGCTTTGGGCCGGTGGTGCGTGACCATAAAGAGTACGACCTGATGTTTGAGGACATCCGCGAAAAGCTGCATGCTCAATCGGGCGAGCCGGTGGATTTGGAAGCCATGCTTCGGCGTGATTTCTGACGGAACACTGTGCGACCGCCGCCGTCGCGGGAGTCACGGTTATCCCCTTCGTCCCCGCGCAGGCGGGGACCGAGAATCTCCAGCCGAGCGCGGCCTAAAGCACTACTACTTGGTCATGTCTGCACCTGGATTCCGAGTGTCGGACCGCCGCCTATGCGGGAATAACGCAGGTTTTTAAGATCCGCTGACTGCAAGGTTAAGATGGCCGCTTTCTGCCGCCATTCTTCTGCGGCATTGGAGCCTCTGATGAACGCTGCCCTTCCTTCTATCGCTTTCGCTGGCATCGGCCTGATGGGCCTGCCGATGTGCCAACGCTTGTTAGCCGCCGGTTACCCGCTGACTGTGTGGAACCGTTCCCCTGATAAATGTGCACCGTTGTTGGCCGCTGGCGCCCGTCAGGTGGCCACGCCGGCAGAGCTATGCGCTAGCGCTGATGTGGTGATGCTGTGCCTGGCCGATACCCGTGTGGTGCGCAAGGTGGTGTTTGGCGAAAACGGGGTGGTGGAGGGGGCGAAAGCCGGCCAATTATTGGTCGATTTTTCCAGCCTGGAACCGGCCGCCACCCGCGAAATGGCCGCTGAGTTGGAAAGCCGCACGGGGATGCATTGGCTGGATACGCCGGTGTCCGGCGGTGTGGCCGGTGCGCAAAACGGCACGTTGGCGATTATGGCGGGCGGTCGTCTGGAGGATGTCGAGCAGGTAAGGCCGCTGCTTATGAACCTGGGGCAACGGCTGACGCGCATGGGCGCGGTTGGCGCCGGGCAGGTGACCAAGGTGTGCAATCAGATGATAGTGGCTTGCAACGCGCTGGTGATTGCCGAGGTGGTGGCCCTGGCAGAAAAGTCGGGTGTTGATGCCAGTCTGCTGGCGCCCGCATTGGCCGGTGGTTTTGCCGATTCCAAGCCGCTACAGATCCTTGCGCCGCAGATGGCCGAGAGCCATTTCGAACCGATTAAATGGCACGTACGCACGTTGCTTAAAGACTTGGATACGGCGGTAAAACTGGCCCGCGAGCACGACTCCAGTACGCCGCTCAGTGCCCTGGCCGCGCAACTGATGCGCCTGCATGGGAGTAACGTCGGCAACCTTGAGCGCGATCCCGCCACGTTGATTGAGTTGTACCGGGAGAAGCACTGATGAAGGTTGTTGCCAATATTTCTCTGCTGTTTACCGAATTGCCGTTGCTGCAGCGGATTGCGGCTGCCGCAGCGGCCGGTTTTTCTGCGGTGGAGGTGCAGTACCCCTACGAGGTGCCGGCCATTCAGTTTAAGGAGGCGCTGGAGGCTGCGGGCCTGCCACTGGTGCTGCTGAATATCGCCGCGCCGGACTTGGCCTCCGGTGGCCCGGGTTTGGCGGCGGTGCCTGCGCGCCAGGCCGACTTCGAGCAGGCGCTAAAGGACGCGCTGACCTACGCCGCCATGGTCCGCCCACGCTACGTCAACGTGTTGCCGGGGCGCTTGGCGCAGGGCGTTAGCCGCGAGCAGGCGCTGGCCACCCTCGTCGCCAATGTGCGCCTTGCTGCCGAGGAGTTTCAGTTGTTGGGTATCAAGGTGCTAAGCGAGGCGATCAATCCGTTGGATATGCCAGGCTTTTTGATCAATACGCCGGCGCATCTGTTGGAGTTGATCGCGGCGGTCGACCACGACAACTTTGCGGCGCAGTTGGACCTCTACCATATGGCCCGCCAGGGGCTGGATTTGCCCGAGGCGATTGCCGCCTTGGCGGGCAACATCGGCCATGTGCAATTTGCCGACTGCCCCGGCCGGCATCAGCCAGGCACCGGGGATATCGACTTTACCGCTGCCCTACAGGCGCTGCACAGGGCCGATTACGGCGGCTGGCTGGCCGCCGAGTATCGGCCTAACGCCAGTACCCAGGAGTCCCTGGGTTGGCTGAGCGAATGGCGCACTGCCGGGCTGCTTAGTCCTGCGTAGTGCTGTCGAGCTTCCAATAGCCGGCGGCCTTGAGGAAGTCTTCGTTAACGCCGAAGTCGTCCAGCAACACCCGGCGAATACGCCGCGAGGCGCTCGCCTCGGTGGCGATCCAGGTATACAGCGAGCCGCTCGGCAGGGTGATGCCTTTTACCGCGCTGAGCAGGTCTTGCCCGGCATCGCGGTGCAGCCATTGCACCTCGACGTTCGCCGCGCTATGTAGCGTCTGTTGTTCCGCTGCGTTTGGCACTTCGATCAAGGCCAATACCTGGCGCTTGGCCGGCAGCTCCTCTAAACGCCGAGCAATGGCGGGCAGGGCGGTTTCATCGCCAATCAGCAGGTAGCTGTCAAACATATCCGGCACGATCATCGAGCCACGCGGGCCGCCGGCGTAAAGGTATTGGCCGGGCGCCGCTTGTTCCGCCCAGGTGGAGGCGGGGCCATCGCCATGCAACACAAAGTCGATATCCAACTCGCCTAACTCGGCACTGTAGCGGCGCGGTGTGTAATCGCGCATGGCCGGTTTTGGGCCGTCGCTGTCGCCGCCAAATTTCATGCTTTCCAGCGCCGCTTGTTGCTCGGCATTTTCGGCGAAGAACAGCTTGATATGGTCGTCGGCGCCGAGGCTGACAAAGCCTGCCAGCTCAGGGCCGCCCAAGGTGATGCGGCGCATGCGCGGGGTTAGGTCGGTGACGCGCAGCACGTCCAGACGGCGGCGTTTGATTTCATGCATGACGCGGTGAATGCCGGTCGGATTAGGGGTAGTCATTGCGCAGTCTCCGAGTTGGTTTGAGGGCTAAGGGGGCCAGCGGCGATAGCGGTGGCCGTGGCATTTAGCAGGTCACGTACGCGAATGATCTCCGCCTCGCTCCATTGCCCGTGGTGCAGTTGCAAGGCATGGCGCAGGTTGTGCACGGCCTCGTGAATGGGGGCGGGGCGGTCATGGCCGCGCAGGGAGCGTTTGCTCACTTCCAGGCGCACTTTCAGGCCGTCCAGTGCCGTTTGCTGCTCAGCCAGCGACGCTTGGCCAATAGCGGTCACGCTGTAGAGTTTTTTACCGTTTTGCGCATCGCCGGCAATCAGCTCGCTTTCTTCCAGAAACGTCAGGGTCGGGTAGATCACGCCGGGGCTCGGGGCATAGGCGCCTTCAAACATTTCTTCAATGCGGCGGATCAGGTCATAGCCGTGACTGGGTTGCTCGGCGATCAACGCCAACAGCAGCAATTTCAAATCGCCCGGGGCAAATACCCGTGGCCCGCGCCCGCCACGCCCACCGGGGCGGCGGTCGAACTCATCGGTTTCGCGCATATGGGGATGATGGTGGTGAAAGTGATGGTGGTCTCGCATCGTTCTGCTCTCGTCTTTGGGTAACTAAGATATAACGTAAGATATATCTTATGAGATACGCAAGCCTTAATGACAAACGGTCTCAACTAAACCGCACCTCAAGGGTTTTGGGGCTAGAGCCAGCCGAGGTTGCAGCGCCTGCTGGCCAACCACCCGCAAGCTGAAGCCACGGGCAAATCGAGTTACATAAGGTTTACGAATGTTCACAGACACAGCCCTGCGAAGGCTCTAGATTGCACCCTGTTGCTTTGTCCTACAGTTTTTGTAGAGGCCGGGCCGGTTTTATAAGAACAACAAAAGAGAACTCCGTTATGACCAGTGCTACTCAGGCGGCCAATGCTTGGCGTGTCTTGTTTTTGCTGTTCCTCGCCAACCTGTTCAATTTTTTCGACCGTAGCATTCCGGCGATCATCATCGAACCGCTGCGCCATGAGTGGAGCCTGAGTGACCTGCAACTGGGGTTGGTTGGCACGGCATTCACCATTGTTTACGCCATTGCCGGTGTGCCGCTGGGGCGCATGGCCGACACCGGTTCGCGGCGCAAAATCATGGGCTGGGGGCTGATGGCCTGGAGCGGTCTGACCGCCGTTAACGGCTTTGTCACCGGTTTCTGGAGTTTTCTGTTGGTGCGCATGGGCGTTGGCATTGGCGAAGCCAGCTACGCGCCGGCCGCCAACTCGCTGATTGGCGATCTGTTCCCCGCTAACAAACGCGCCCGCGCCATGGGCATTTTTATGCTCGGTCTGCCGCTGGGCTTGCTGCTGGCGTTCTTTACCATCGGCGCGATGGTTGAAGCCTTTGGCAGCTGGCGTGCGCCATTCTTTATTGCGGCGGTGCCAGGCATGATCCTCGCGCTGTTTATGTTCCTGATTCGTGAGCCGCAGCGTGGCGCCGCCGAAGAGGTGCAAGTGGCGGCGGTGAAAGTCGAGCGTCCGGTGCGTAAGGTGCTGAGCATTCGTACCTTCTGGTGGCTGGTGGTCGCCGGCCTGTGCTTTAACTTTGCAACCTACGCCTGCAACTCCTTTATGGTGCCGATGCTGCAACGCTACTTCCTGATGCCCTTGGGTCAGGCGGCGGTGGCGACCGGCATTATCGTCGGCGTGACCGGGCTGTTCGGCCTCACCATCGGCGGCTGGTTTGCCGACAAGGCGCACCAGAAATCCGATCGCGGCCGGTTGTGGATGGCGGCTGTTTCGTTGCTGATTGCTACGGTCGCTACCGGCGTGGCGCTTTCGTTGGGTGCCAACAGCATTGCGCTGTTTGTTGCGGTGTTCAGCATTGGTTGGCTGTTTTCCTACAACTTCTACACCTGCGTTTACACCTCGATTCAGGACGTTATTGAACCGCGCCTGCGGGCCACGGCCATGGCACTGTTCTTTGCCGGGTTGTACCTGCTCGGTGGCGGCCTTGGCCCGGTGGTGGTGGGTTGGCTCTCTGACCACTTTGCCCACTCGGCCATGTATGCCGCAGGTGCTGCGCAAATGAGCGAGGCGTACAAAGCCGTTGGCCTGCACGACGCCATGTACCTGATCCCGATTGCCATGTTCCTGACCATGCTGGCGCTGATTCAGGCCGCCCGCTACTTGCCTCAGGATGCACTGGCCATGCGTCAATCGATGGCCAACAACGCCGAGTAAGGTGTTGCCCAAAAAAAAGCCCGGACATCGCCGGGCTTTTTTATGCCGCAGTGTTTTTAACTGACCTTCAACACCAACTTGCCGAAGTTCTCGCCACTAAACAGTTTTAGCAGCGTCTCTGGGAAGGTCTCCAGCCCCTCAACAATGTCCTCTTTGCTCTTCAACTTACCGGCAGCCATCCAGCCGCCCATTTCTTTGGCGGCGTCGGCGAATTGGCTGGCGTAGTCCATGACCACAAAGCCTTCCATCCGTGCGCGGTTGACCAGTAGCGACAGGTAGTTGGCTGGGCCTTTGACGTTTTCTTTGTTGTTGTATTGGCTGATGGCGCCGCAGATAACGATGCGCGCTTTCGGCGCGATGCGGGTGAGCACGGCGTCGAGGATGTCGCCGCCGACGTTGTCGAAGTACACGTCGACGCCTTTGGGGCATTCGCGTTTAAGGCCGGCGTGCACGTCTTCGTTTTTGTAGTCGATTACACCGTCAAAGCCGAGCTCGTCTTTGAGCAGTTTGCATTTGTCGGCGCCGCCAGCGATGCCGATGACGCGGCAGCCTTTGATTTTGGCGATCTGGCCAACCACGCTACCGACCGCGCCAGCGGCACCGGAGATAACCACGGTGTCGCCTTCTTTCGGTTGGCCGACGTCGAGGAAGGCGAAGTAGGCGGTCATGCCGGTCATGCCCAGAGCCGAGAGGTACAGCGGCAGCGGGGCGCGTTTGGGGTCGACGGCGTAGAAGCCTTTCGGCTCGCCGAGGAAGTAATCCTGCACGCCGAGGGCGCCGTTGACATAGCTGCCGACCGGGAATTTATCGTTTTGCGAGGCAATCACTTTGCCGACGCCCAGCGCGCGCATCACTTCGCCGATGCCGACCGGAGGAATATAGGACTTGGCATCGTTCATCCAGCCGCGCATGGCCGGGTCGAGGGACAGGTATTCGTTTTTCACCAGAATTTGCCCGGCACCGGGTTCGCCTACTTGGGTTTCCACGTAGCTAAAGGTGGCGCGGCTCGGCAGGCCGACAGGGCGCTGGGCGAGGAGGAATTGACGGTTGAGTTGGGTGGTCATGGTTCAACACTCATGGCAGGGAAACAGTGGTGATAGACCGCTCGCCATCTTAGGGCAAGGTTTGATCACCAGCGGAATGCAGGTTTATCCATTTGCTAAATGTCTGGGTGGGCCGCCTTATCACTGCGCTGGATAACCGCTACGCGTGGCCCTAAATAGTGCTGACACGTGTGTCGCGCGGCTGGCTAGACTTGCGCCCTATAACAATTCGATACCACCCAAGAGGGATAGAGCGATGAGCATGACTTTCTCCGGCCAGGTTGCCCTGGTAACTGGCGCTGGCAACGGGATTGGCCGTGGCACCGCACAGGCGTTCGCAGCCGAAGGCCTGAAAGTAGTGGTGTCGGATGTGGATGTGGCGGGCGGCGAAGGCACTGTGGCGTTGATTCGTGATGCGGGCGGGCATGCCACCTTTATTCGTTGCGACGTGACCAAGGATGCTGAGGTTCAGGCACTGATGGCGGGCGTGATCGAGGCTTATGGCCGTTTGGATTACGCCTTTAACAACGCCGGCATTGAAATCGAAAAAGGCCGTGTCGCCGAAGGCACCGAGGCAGAGTTCGACGCGATCATGGGCGTTAACGTCAAAGGCGTGTGGCTGTGCATGAAGTACGAATTGCCGTTGATCATGGCCCAAGGAGGCGGCGCCATCGTTAACACCGCCTCGGTTGCCGGCCTTGGTGCGGCGCCGAAAATGAGCATTTATGCCGCCTCCAAACATGCGGTGATCGGTTTGACCAAATCGGCGGCCATCGAATACGCGAAAAAGAAAATCCGCGTTAACGCCGTATGCCCGGCGGTGATCGACACCGATATGTACCGCCGTGCCCACGAAGCCGATCCGACCAAAGCCAATTTCGTAGCGGCCATGCACCCGGTCGGCCGTATTGGCAAGGTCGAAGAAATTGCTGCTGCGGTGATGTACCTGTGCAGCGATAACGCCGCGTTTACCACCGGCCATTCGTTGGCGGTTGATGGTGGTTCTACCGCGATTTGATCTAAGCCATTTGGTTGTAAAAGAGCCCGCTCAGGTTTTTGCCTTGGCGGGCTTTTTTGTGGTCGGTGGCCCCGTTGGGCCGGCCCGTTGGGCTTCGCTGCGCTCAACCCAACCTACGTGGCGGCCGTAGGTTGGGTTGAGGCGCAGCCGAAGCCCAACGGGCATAAAAAAGCCCGTCACAAGGACGGGCAAAAACGTGTTTTCACACGAGGAGTCAGTCGGCGCAGCGTTACAGCAGCGACAGCGGGTAGCTGATGAAGATGCGGTTTTCATCAAACTCGTTGGTGCTGTAGTCGCGGCGGATGCTCGCGTTGCGCCATTTGAAGTTGAGGCTTTTAAAGGTGCCGCTCTGCACGGTGTAGGCCAGTTCAGACTCGCGCCCCCATTCCTTGCCGTCGGTGACGGCGCCGATGTGCACGTTGTCACCGCTGATATAGCGGTTCATCAGGGTCAGGCCCGGCACGCCAACAGCGGCGAAGTTGTAGTCATGGCGCACCTGCCAGGATTTTTCCTTGGCGTTGTCGTAGCTGGAGTTGTAGCTGTCGTTGGCCAGGGTGCCGCCGCTGGTGCCGTTGACGCGCATCCAACCGGTGTCGCCGCTGACTTTCTGCAGACCGACGTAGAAGATGCTGCCGCCGTATTTGGCCGAGAGCAGGGCAAAGCCGGTTTTGTTGTCCATGTCGCCGGCCAGTTGGCTGCCGTCTTCCTTGCCAATGAAGTAGCCGACGTTGGCGCCCAGGGTGACATCACCGATTGGCTGGCTGTGCAGCACGTTGAAGTATTGCTGCTGGTAGATATCTTCCAGCTCGGCATACCAGAGGCCCACGGTGGTGCGTTTTTCGTTGAAGTTGTACTCGCCGCCACCGAAGTTGAAACGGTCGGAGGTAAACGCGCCTTTGCCGTTCATGGACATGTCTTCCATGCTCGCATCGTTACGCGGGCTGTTCTGGCGGAACTGGCCGCCGTACAGGGTCAGGCCGTCGATTTCTTGCGAGGTAACCTGGCCACCACGGAAGGTTTGCGGCAGCGAGCGGCCGTCGTCGGAGCGCAAAATCGGCAGTACTGGCATCCATTCGCCAACCTTCAATTCGGTTTTCGACAGTTTGGCCTTGGCGGCTACGCCCAGGCGGCCAAAGTTGTCGGCAGGGCGGCCGTCGTCGTGAATCGGCAATAGCTGAGAGCCGCCGGTGCCTTTACCACCATCGAGTTTTTGCGAGTACAGGCCCAGTACGTCCACACCAAAGCCGACCGGGCCTGGGGTGTAGCCGGACTTCACGTCGAGAATAAAGTTTTGCGTCCACTCCTCGGCCTTGTTTTGCGGGTTTGCCGCGTTGGGGTAGGCCGGGTTGGTGAAGTTGCGGTTGAAGTAGGCGTTACGCAGATTCAGCGTGGCCTTGGTGTCTTCGAAAAAGCCTTCGGCCTGGCTAAGCAAGGGCATGGCCAACGCCATACTGCCGGCGCCCAACAGGGCAAGAGATCGAGTGGTGCGCGATGAGGTGCGGGTGGTCATTGTTGTTGTGCTCCCTTTTTTGAACAAGCCGTTCCCTACTGGCCAACATTGGCCTGCATCACGTAGAGGAACGCGTTATGCCCTTGTGCCAGGGCGTCGGACTCAAACCGCAAACGCGGTTAAGCCGTTGCTGTGGGCTAGTGGCTAGCCGTCAGCGAATTCGATAGGGGTGGGGCGCCTGTGCAGGCGAACAAACGAGGTGCCCGGCGCGGGGCGCAACAAGGGACAAGCAATGCGGTGAGTCGTCATGGCGTGGTCCTGCGTTTTTATTGTTATTGTCGTTATACGTTGTCGTACAACTTTAGCGGATTATCGACAGACGCTTCCGCCTTTGTCAACGCACTGTTAGACGAAAGTGCTAGACCATCGGTTTGGTAGGCTCAGCATTTACGCCGCTTTTCGGGCTGGAGGTGGTCCGGCTAGTGAGCCGATTGGTGTGTTGTTCGGCTTGAGTCGGTTTTTGTTGTTGTGTGATGACTGCTGACGTATGGCCGCCGGAACCTGATGAGTAGCTGTGGTGTTTGGCCACAAGACCGTGTGGCCTGGCGCCTCGAAATGGCGCTCGCCCAGCCGCTGACGCGCCATGTACAGGCGCGTGTAGAAGGCTTGGCGCCAGTTTTTTGTTCTAAAAACGACGCCGGCATAGCTATTTGCCATGCCTTTAGGTAAAGCCGCTTGTACAACGTCTCTGCGCATCGCAACTTCGCACGAATCTTGTATGACAGATCCGTCTGTTGAGCATTCGGTAGAGGACGTGCGCGATGATTTCCGCCTTGCAACGCAGTTTTGCCAACCTTGGCATGGCAAAGAAGCTGGGCAGTGGTTTTGGCCTGGTGCTTTTGCTGACCGCTGTTGTCGCCGCGATTGGGGTGAGCTCGTTGCAGGTCATCAGCCAGGGCTTTGATGGCCTTAAGCAGATGTCGGCCATCAACAGCGCGGTATTGCGGGTACGCCTGGATGAGCAGGCGTTTTCCATCACCGGCGATGCCAAGTCCGCCGACTCGCTGCGCAAGGGCGTGGAAGGTATTCAGGCCGCCACCGCCGCACTTAAACAGCAGTCACCCAGCAGCGCTGCGACCATGGACGCGGTGGACCAGGCATTGGCCACTTACCGCGCGTCGTTCGACCAGTTTGTCGAGCTGGCCCTGGCCAAAGACCTGGCCTTGGAAATGGCCAGTTGGTCGGTGACCAGCGTGTCCAATAACCTCGACCTGCTGGCCGCAGGCCTGGCCGATGACGGCGCTTACGAACTGAAAGATTCCCAAGGCCAGAACGGCGCGCAATTTATTGAGCAGGCCGGCCAGGTCAGCCAGGTGTCGCGCCTGATGCTGCAAGCCATGAACGAGGCCCATGCGCGCTTGGCGCAAAGCCGTAAGGCGGCGGAAGGTGAGGCGTTGGAGTCGACTAAAATCGCCCAGGCCGATGAAGCCCTGCAGTTGGTTGAAACCCTCAAAGGCGCGGTAAAAGACGCCGGTTACGTCAGCGTGCTTAACGACGTCAGCACCAATATCACCTCTTTTAGCGCCAAGCTGGCCGAGTACACCGATTTGCTCGCTAAAGAGCGCCAGGTGTACGGGCAAATGCGCGAGCGGGCCGAGCAGGTGATGGCCCAGGTGAACCAAGCCTATGCCGCGCAGGACGCCGCCATGCAAGCCAAGCTCAAGGCCAATTCGGTGTTGATTTTGGGTTCCTCGGCCTTGGCGATTCTGGTCGGGCTGTGTGCCTCGCTGTTGATTACCCGCGCCATCGTCAAGCCGCTGCAAAGCGTGATTCACGTCGCCACGCGCATCGCCGAAGGCGACTTGAGCACGCAGATTCAGGTGCGCGGCAGCGACGAAGTCGGCCAGCTTATGAGCGCCATGCAGCGCATGTCGGCGAGCTTAAGCAGCATGGTCGGTGGACTCCAGGCAGGTATTAACCAGATCGCCACCTCGGCGCGCTCGCTCTCGACAGTCACCGAACAAACCAACGCCGAAGTGGCCAGCCAGAAAGAAGAGACCGAACAGGTCGCCACTGCCATGAACCAGATGACCGCCACCGTGCACGACGTGGCGCGCAATGCTGAGGAAGCCGCCGGTGCGGCGGAAACGGCGGACTCGAAAGTTGCCAACGGCCAGGCCGTGGTGCGCCAGACCTTGGCGCGTATTGAGCAGTTGTCGGCGTCGTCGAGTTCGGCCAGCGCCAGCATCCAGCACTTGAGCGGCGAAATTCACAACATTGTTTCGGTGCTGAGTGTGATCAAAAGCGTTGCCGAGCAAACCAACCTATTGGCACTAAACGCCGCCATTGAAGCGGCGCGGGCGGGCGAGCAGGGCAGGGGTTTTGCGGTGGTGGCAGATGAAGTGCGGGCGCTGGCCAAGCGCACCCAGCAATCCACCGAAGAAATCGAACGGCTGGTTGGTACTTTGCAAAAAGGCGCGCAGAACTCCGTCACGCAAATTCAAAGCAGCACCGCCTTGGTCGAACTCACCGTTAGCGATGCGCTGGAAACCGAAAGTGCCTTGGGCAGCATTGCGGCGGCGGTATCGGTGATTCACCAGATGAACCAGCAGATTGCCGCAGCGGCCGAAGAGCAAAGCTCGGTGGCCGAGGAGATCAACCGTAGCGTCACCAATATCCGCAGCAGCGCCGATCAGTCTTCCCTGGCCATGGAAGGCACGGCTGCTTCAAGTATTCAGCTGGCAAGCTTGAGCCAGGAGTTGCAGGGGATGGTGGAGCATTTCCGCTTGGCGTGAGGCGTGGAATGTTGGGCTTCGCTGCGCTCAACCCAACCTACGCGCTGCAATCCGTAGGTTGAGCACAGCGAAGCCCAACGGGCCGGTCGACGCCGTATATTCAAGCCTTACGCCAGTTCAGGATCAACAAGGTCAACACCCCCGCAACAATCCCCCAGAACGCCGAGCCAATCGAAAACAAGCTAAAGCCCGAGGCGGTGACCATAAAGGTGATCAGCGCCGCTTCGCGTTCTTTCGGTTCGGCCATGGCGTTGGTCAGGCCGTTGATGATCGAGCCGAACAGCGCCAGCGCGGCAATCGATAGCACCAGCTCTTTGGGCAGCGCGGCAAACAGCGCCGCCAGGGTGGCGCCGAAAATCCCGGCAAAGCCATAGAACACCCCACACCACACGGCAGCGGTGTAGCGTTTGCTGTGGTCTTCGTGGGCATGCGGGCCGGTGCAGATGGCTGCGCTGATGGCGGCCAGGTTAACGCCATGGGAGCCAAACGGCGCCAGCAGCAGCGAGGCGATACCGGTCACGCTGATCAGCGGCGAGGCCGGCACGCTATAGCCATCGGCGCGCAGCACAGCGATACCGGGCATGTTCTGCGAGGTCATCGCCACCACAAACAGCGGAATGCCGATGCTGATGGTGGCCGCGAAGGAAAAGCTCGGTGTGGTCCATACCGGCACCGCAAGCTGCAAATGAAAGCCGCTGAAATCCAGCAAACCCATGCCGCCGGCCAGCGCTGTACCCACCAACAAGGCAGCGAGCACGGCATAGCGCGGTTGCAAGCGTTTCACCAGCAGGTAGGTGAACAGCATGGTGATCACCAGTGCCGTGCGGTGCTGGGCGGCGACGAAAATTTCGCTGCCGATTTTGAACAGAATGCCTGCCAGCAAGGCCGCCGCCAGCGAGCCGGGCAGGCGTTTGACCAGGCGCTCAAAGCTGCCAGTCAGGCCGCAAATAATCACCAGCACCGCGCAGGTGATATAGGCGCCAATCGCCTCGCTGTAACTCACATGGCCAAGGCTGGTGATCAGCAGCGCCGCACCGGGTGTCGACCAGGCCACGGTGATGGGTGTGCGGTAGCGCAGCGACAAGCCGATGCTGCAAATCGCCATGCCGATCGACAGCGCCCAGATCCACGACGAGATCTGCGCGGTGGTCAGCCCGGCGGCTTGGCCGGCCTGGAACATCAACACCAGCGAGCTGGTGTAGCCGGTCATCATGGCAATAAAACCGGCGACCACTGCCGATGGCGAGCTGTCGGCCAGTGGGCGCAGGGGTGGCAGGTTGGTGGTTTCTGGCAGGCCCATTTATACGTCCTTGAACAAGGGATAGAGCGAGGCGACCAACAGCAGCGCCATGGTGATATTAAAGCCGCGTAGTGCGCGCGGGTTGCGCAGCCAGTTGCGCAGCAGGCTGCCGGCGGCGGTCCAGACGCTCATGGTCGGGCAGTTGACCAAGGCAAACAGACCGGCAATCAACAGCACATTGACGACAAAGTTGTCTTGCGGGGTGTAGGTGGTAATCGCGCCAATGGCCATTACCCAGGCTTTTGGGTTAACCCACTGAAACGCCGCGGCCTGCACAAAGGTAAAGGGTTTGCGCTGCTCGTCGCTGCGGTCTTCGGGGGCGCCCGAGCGGGCGATTTTCCAGGCCAGGTACAGCAGATACAGGGCGCCGGCATACCGCAGCACGAGATAGAGCGTCGGCACCTGTTCGAACAGCTTGCCCAGGCCCAAGCCGATGCCGAGCACCAGCGACATCAGCCCGAAACTGATACCGAGCATATGCGGCAGCGTGCGGCGAATACCGAAGTTCACCCCGGAGGCGAGCAGCATGGTGTTGTTGGGGCCAGGCGTCACGGAGGTGACAAAGGCGAAGGCGATAAAGGCAAACAGCAGTTCGAGGCTCATGGGGGACCGCTCCAAGTAAGCGCTCAGCCTAAGCGCCCCGTGGGTTGGCGTCGCGATACAGCAATTAGCGCAAATGGCCGTACAGTTTCACCCGTTTGGCCATTTGCTACCGACTGTGCCTACCCCTCGCTAATGGCCTGCCTGGCCAACGCCTGGTTCACCGCAAACCAACCGGTCACCGCCTGCTCGCCGGTTTCGTCAAAGGCGCGGCGCAGCAGTTTTACCTGCTCGCGGCGCAGCGCCTGCTCCAGCTTGCCGCCTGAAGGGGTGAGGTAGAGCAAGCGTTTGCGTTTGTCGTCGGTGGCGGCATCGGCGTGCACCAGGTCCATTTCCAGCAACTGGCGCAGCGGAATATTCAGCGCCTGCTTGCTGACGCCCAACACCGCCAGCAACTCTTTCATGCTGATGCCGGGACTTCTGCCAATAAAAAACAGAATGCGCTGGTGCACCCGGCTCAAGCCCCGGCGCGCGAGCATTTCATCGGCTTTAGCGGTAAATGCCTGGTAGCCGAAAAAGAACGCTTCCATGGCATTTTGCTGAGTGGTTGAGTTTTTAAGGTCAAGCATATTGACGTTGTTGTCCGTATCGTCGTAGTTTCGGTTTAGCCGATTTCGGTCAATCAGTTTGACTTATACCGGTGACTTGTATGGCCTTCTCCGAACGTATCAGCCGTCTTAAAAGCTCTTTGATCCGCGAAATTCTGGCGGCTGCCCAGCGTCCGGAAGTGATGTCGTTCGCCGGTGGCCTGCCTGCCGAACCGATGTTGCCGAAGGTGGAGTGGGCCGACATGCCCACCAGCATGGGCCAATACGGCATGAGCGAAGGTGAGCCGGCCCTGCGTGAAGCCATCGCCAGCGAGGCGCGCGCGTTGGGCATCGCCTGCGACGCCAGCCAGGTATTGATCGTTAGCGGCTCGCAACAAACCCTAGACTTGGCGTCGAAACTGTTTATCGACCCGGGTACCGAAGTGCTGCTCGAAGCGCCAACCTACCTGGCCGCGCTGCAAGCCTTCCAACTGTTTGGTGCCGAGTGCATCAGCGTGCCGCAAGAAGCCGACGGCCCGGAGCTGGTAGCCCTGCGTAATCGTCTGGAACAACACAAACCGGCGTTCGCCTATCTGATTCCAACCTTCCAGAACCCGTCGGCCGTGCGTTACAGCGAAGCCAAGCGTGACGCCGTGGCGGCCTTGCTCGACGAGTTCGGCGTGACCCTGATTGAAGACGAGCCGTATCGCGAACTGGTGTTCGACGCCGGCAGCGCCACGCCGATTGTTAGCCGCCTGAAAAAGGCCAGCTGGATCTACACCGGCACCGTGTCGAAAACCCTGCTGCCGGGTTTGCGCGTGGGCTTCCTGATCGCCACGCCGGACCTGTTCCCGCACCTACTGCGTTTGAAGCAGTCGGCTGACTTGCACACCAACCGCGTGGGCCAATGGCAAGCACTGCAATGGCTGGGCAGCGACAAATATAAAGCGCACCTGAGCGAGCTGCGCGACTTCTACCGCGTGCGCCGCGATGCCATGCAAGTGTCGTTGGAAGAGCATTTCACCGACCTGGCCGAGTGGAACGTACCGCAAGGCGGCCTATTCTTCTGGCTGACCCTTAAGCAGCCGTTGGACACCCGCACCTTGCTGGATGCCGCGCTGGCGCAGAACGTTGCGTTTATGCCGGGCGAACCGTTCTTTGCCGAGCCGGAAAACAACCCAGGCTACCTGCGCCTGAACTTCAGCCATATTTCCCCGGAGCGTTTGGGTGAAGGGCTGTCGCGTTTGGCCGCCGTTATTCGTCAGGCGCAGTTGGAACAAGCTGCTTAAGTAAGAGATCACCCCCAATTACAGGAGGTTGCTATGTACAAGGTTTACGGCGATTACCTCTCCGGCAACTGCTACAAGGTCAAATTGATGCTGCACCTGCTCGGCAAAGAGTCGAAGTGGGTGCCGGTGGATATTCTCAAGGGCGAAACCCAGACCCCGGAATTTCTCGCCATGAACCCCAACGGCAAAATTCCGGTGCTGCAGTTTGAAGACGGCACCTGCTTGTGGGAGTCCAACGCGATTTTGAATTTCCTCGCTGACGGCAGCGAGTTTTTGCCGACCGAACCGCGCCTGCGTACCCAGGTGTTGCAGTGGCAGTTTTTTGAGCAATACAGCCACGAGCCGTACATTGCCGTGGCGCGCTTTATCAAGTTGTACGAGGGCTTGCCAGAAGAGCGCCGCGCGGAATACGAGGCCACGCACAAGCGCGGTTACAAGGCGCTCAAAGTGATGGAGCAGCAGTTAAAGCTCACTGATTATTTGGTTGGCGATCACTATTCCATCGCCGATATTGCGCTGTATGCGTATACCCATGTGGCGCATGAGGGTGGCTTTGATCTTGAACCGTACCCCGCCGTGCGTGCCTGGCTTGAGCGCGTAGCAAGCCATCCTAAGCATGTTGGAATGCTTGATTAAGTGAGTGAAAAAACCGGCTAAACAGGCCGGTTTTTTTTGCGTTGGGTGTTTGCGTGTTGCGAACGCAGAGCGCGCGCCGCGCTGCCTTACGGTCGCGTGCAGGCAAAAATCTGCGACAATCGGCACCCGCCTTGTTGATTGTTGCTCGCCCCCTGATGACTGACGCCACGCCCACCGCTGATGCCCTGCTAAAAAACCTCGATCAGGCGCTGGTCGCCGACCGCCATCGCTTGCGCCGCCAGTTGCATGAACTGCGCAAGGCTGGGCACGCCGATGAGGCCAAGCTGGCGCAGTGGCTGGAACGTTTTCAGCAGAGCTGCGCCAAGGTCGAGGCGCGGCGCCTGAGCGTGCCGGTTATGCGCTATGACGACAGCCTGCCGATTGCCGCCAAGCGCGATGAAATCAAGGCGGCGCTGGCCAAGCATCAGGTGCTGATCATTGCCGGTGAAACCGGCTCGGGGAAAACCACCCAGCTGCCAAAAATCTGCCTTGAGATCGGCCGCGGTCTGCACGGCCTGGTCGGCCATACCCAGCCGCGGCGCTTGGCGGCGCGCAGTGTGGCAACGCGGGTGGCGGAAGAAATCGGTACGCCGCTGGGCGAGCTGGTGGGTTACCAGGTGCGTTTTGAAGATCAGAGCAAAGACAGCTCGCTGATCAAGCTGATGACCGACGGTATTCTGCTCGCCGAAACCCAGCACGACCGTTACCTGGAAAAGTACGACACGCTGATCGTCGACGAAGCCCACGAACGCAGCCTGAATATCGACTTTCTGCTCGGCTACCTGAAAACCCTCTTACCCCGTCGCCCGGACCTGAAAGTGATCATCACCTCGGCGACCATCGACCTCGAACGCTTTTCCAAGCACTTCGATAACGCGCCGATTGTGGAAGTGTCGGGGCGTACCTTCCCAGTGGAAACCTGGTACCGGCCGCTGGTGTCCGAAGTGGACGAGGAGGGCGAAAGCCTGGTGGATGACCTCAGCGTCGACCAAGGCATTCTCGCTACCCTGGATGAGATCGACGCCTTTGAACGCAGCGAGGGCAAACGCCCTGGCGACGTATTGGTGTTTCTGCCCGGTGAGCGCGAAATTCGCGACTGCGCCGACCTGCTGCGCAAAGCCAACCTGCGCTTTACCGAAGTGCTGCCGCTATACGCGCGCCTGACCCCGGCCGAGCAGCAAAAGATTTTCGCGCCCATGGCCGGGCGCAAGATTGTGCTGGCCACCAACGTTGCAGAAACCTCACTGACCGTGCCGGGCATTCGTTATGTGATCGACAGCGGCACCGCGCGCATCAGCCGTTATAGCTACCGCGCCAAGGTGCAGCGCTTGCCCATTGAAGCGGTGTCGCAAGCCAGTGCCAACCAGCGTAAAGGCCGTTGCGGCCGGGTGGAGCCGGGTATTTGCGTGCGTTTGTATAGCGAAGAAGATTTCCTCGCTCGCCCAGCCTTTACCGACCCTGAAATCTTGCGCACTAACTTGGCGGCGGTGATCTTGCAGATGCTCCATCTGCGCCTTGGCGAGATCGATGCCTTCCCGTTTATTGAACCGCCGGATGGCAAGGCCATCAGCGACGGTTTTAACCTGCTGCAAGAGCTCTCGGCGGTTAACCGCGAAAGCCAGCTAACGCCGATTGGCCGGCAACTGGCGCGCCTGCCCATCGACCCACGGTTAGGCCGCATGGTGTTGGAAGCAGCCAAGCTCGGCAGCCTCGATGAGATTTTGATCGTCGCCAGCGCCCTGTCGGTGCAAGACCCACGCGAACGGCCGATGGACCGCCAGCAAGCCGCCGACCAAGCCCATGCGCAATGGAAAGACGTTGACTCCGACTTTGCCGCGCTGATCAACCTGTGGCGCGGCTTTGAAGAAAAGCGCCAAGAGTTGGGCAGTAACCCGCTGCGCAACTGGTGCCGGAAAAACTTCCTCAATTACCTGCGCCTGCGCGAATGGCGCGATGCGCATCGCCAGCTCGTGCTGATTACCCGCGAGCTGAAACTCGCCCCGGAGCGCAAGAGCGAACCGGCTGCCACGCCGACCGCCGCCAAACCGGCCGGCAACGCCGAAGCTCAGGAAGCCGCGCTACGCGCCAAAGACTACGCCGCCGTACACAAAGCCATCCTCTGCGGCCTACTCAGCCAGATCGGCCAGAAAACCGAAGACGGCGACTACCTCGGTGCCCGCCAACGACGCTTTTGGATTCACCCCTCCAGCGTTATCGGTCGCAAGAAACCGCAATGGATCATGGCCGCCGAGCTGATGGAAACCACCAAGCTGTTCGCTCGCCAGGTGGCGAAAATCGAGCCCGACTGGATCGAGCCCTTAGCCGGTCACCTGATCAAGAAAAACCACTTTGAACCGCACTGGGAGAAGCGCCGTGGGCAGGTGGTGGCGTTCGAGCAAATCACCTTGTACGGCATGATTGTGGTCGGCCGTCGGCCGGTGCATTTCGGCCCGATTGAGCCTGCTGTGTCGCGTGAATTGTTTATTCGTGAAGGTCTGGTGCGTGGCGAAATTCAGTCGCGGGCCAAGTGCCTGAAGGCCAATGAAGAACTGCTGGAGTTGTTCGACGAGTTGGAGGCCAAAGCGCGCCGGCGCGACATTCTTGCCGACGAAGAAACCCTGTTCGCCTTCTACGATGCGCGCCTGCCTGCCGATATTTACCAGACCGCCACCTTCGACAGTTGGTACAAAACCGAGAGTGCCAAGAATCCGCAACTGCTGATCATGCGCGAGGAAGACATCCTCGCCCGCGACGCCAGCGAAGTGACCAGTGCGCAGTACCCCGACCACCTGCAACTGGGCGACTTGCGCCTGCCGCTGACCTACCACTTCGAACCTAACCACCCACGCGACGGGGTAACCCTGCGGGTGCCGGCGCCGCTGTTGCCGCAGATTCCTGCCGAGCGTTTGCAATGGTTAGTGCCGGGCTTGCTGGAGGCCAAGTGCATCGCCCTGGTTCGCGAGCTGCCCAAGGCGCTGCGCAAGAACTTTGTGCCGGTGCCGGACTTCGTTAAAGCCGCACTGGCGCGTATCCCTTTTGCTCAGGGCTCGTTGGTGCAGGCGTTGGGCAGCGAGTTGCTGCGGATGACCGGCGTGCGGGTCAGCGAAGAGGCCTGGGCCGAGGCCGAGCAGCAGTTGGAAAGCCACCTGAAAATGAATCTGGAAGTGGTCGACGCCGAGGGCAAATTGCTCGGCGAAGGCCGCGACCTGGCCGAGCAAACCGCGCGCTTTGCCGAAGCCAGTCAGGCGGCGCTGTCCATGGTCAAAACCGACAAGCAGCAAAAGCCGGTGGAAGCCAAGGTGTTTGCCCCCGTGGCGCAAACCACCCAGCAAAACATCGCTGGGCTGTCGATGACGGTGTACCCGGCGTTGGTGGAAGAGGGCGGCACGGTTAAAGAAGGGCGCTTCGCTACGGCGGCGGAGGCTGAGTTCCAGCACCGTCGCGCCTTGCAACGGTTGTTGTTGCAACAACTCAACGAGCCGGCGAAGTTTTTACGTGGCAAGTTACCCGGGCTGACGGACCTTGGCTTGCTGCACCGCGACCTCGGTCGAGTTGAAGCGCTGGTGGAAGATATTCTGCTGGCCAGCCTCGACACCTGCATTCTTGAAGGCGAAGACCCTTTGCCCCGTGATGGTGTTGGCCTGTTGGCCTTGGCCGAGAAAAAACGCGGCGCCTGGAGCGAACATGCCGAACGCCTGGCGCGTCTGACCCTGGACATTCTCAAACTCTGGCACGGCCTGCAAAAACGCTTCAAAGGCAAAATCGACCTGGCCCAGGCCGTGGCCTTGAACGACATCAAAGCGCAATTGGCTAACTTGGTTTACCCAGGGTTTGTCCGCGAAACACCGGCGGAATGGCTCAAGGAATTGCCGCGCTACCTGAAAGCCATCGAGCAACGCTTCGACAAGCTCGGCGCGCAGGTGCAGAAGGATCGGGTGTGGAGTGGCGAGTTAGCCGGGCTCTGGGCCCAGTATCAAGCGCGGGCGGCTAAGCATGCCCAGGAAGGTAAGCGCGATCCGCAGCTGGTGCTGTATCGCTGGATGTTGGAGGAGTATCGGGTGTCGTTGTTTGCCCAGCAGCTGGGGACTAAAACCGCTGTTTCCGATAAGCGCCTGAATAAGCAGTGGAGTGCGGTGGAGGCTTAATGCCTTACGTAGGTTGGGTTGAGCCAAAGGCGAAGCCCAACAAGGAGCCCAAAGGGCTCCGCGTGTATATCCGCGTGAGACCGATACGCGCCGTCCTGGCGGACGGCATGTTGGGCTTCACCGCCGGCTCAACCCAACCTACGTAACCCTACCGACAGGTCGGCGGGTTACTTGCGATTCACCGCCTTGGCCGCGTGCATCACGTCGGCGCCAATATCACCTTCAAATTGCTTCCACACCGGCAGCATGGCTTCACGCCAGGCGGCTTGTTCGGCTGGGGTGAGGGTGATGATTTTGGCTTTGCCGCCGGCCACCAGTTGCTCGTAATCACGCTGGTTGTTCGCTTCGGCGGTCTGGTTAACCGACTGGCTGACTTCGTCCAGAATCGACTCCAGCTCGCTGCGAATCTGGAACGGGATGCTGGTCCAGAACTTACTGTTGGTCACCACCATATAGCTGAGTACGCCATGGTTGGTGATGGTCACAAACGGCTGCACCTTCTCGAACTTCTGCGAAACAAAGTTCGACCAAGGGTTTTCCGTGCCCTGCACGCTGCCACTTTCCATGGCTTTGTAGGTTTCGGCGAACGGCAGTTTTACCGTGGTGGCGCCGAGGGCAGCGAATTGCGCTTCCAGCACGCTGGAGCTCTGAATACGGAAGGTCAGGCCCTTGGCATCAGCCGGGGTGCGCAGCGGTTTGTTGGCCGACAGCTGCTTCATGCCGTTGGTCCAGAAGCCCAGGCCATAGATGTTGCTGCTGTTCATCGAACGCAGTAGTTCGCGGCTTTTCTCGCGCTTGAGGAAGCGGTCGACAGCAGCTTGGTCGTCGAACAGGAAGGGCAGGTCAAACACTTGCAGGCGCTTGGTGTACTTGTCGAACTTCGACAGCGACGGGGCCAGCATCTGTACACGGCCATCGCTCAAGGCGGCGAGCTCTTCGCCATCGCCAAACAGCGTGGAGTTGGCGTACACCTCAACGGTTACCTTGCCCGCCAAGCGCTCTTCCACCAGCTTTTTGAACAGCAGCGCACCTTGGCCCTTGGGCGTGCTTTCTGCCGACACGTGGGAAAACTTGATAACGATGGGGGCGGCATCCGCAGCCGTCGCCATCGAGGGGCTGGCCGTCAGCAGCAAAGCCGCGAGCGCTAGAGACAGATACTTGAACATTGGATTTCCTTAAATTCTGCCAAGCCAAAGAACCCGTCTCAGGCTTATGGCCTGCACGGGGCGTGCGTGTGTCTGGATTGTAGTCAGCGATGCGCAGCAGTAAGCCTGGGAGCAGGTGGCAGCCGCGGTGCTGTTTATTATTGGAGGGTCGCCATGACTGGTGGGCCAGGGTAGGACCGCCAGGTTTGCGAAGGGCCGGGATTCTTCCCGAAAGCGTGGCGCCATGCAACTGGCGGTATGCCCAGCGGCTCGCAAATCTGCAATTTAATTACCCGTCGTCCCCGCGCAGGCGCAGGCCGAGAATGTGGGGCGTTACGTGTCTTGCCTTGAGATTCTGGCTCCGCGCCTTCGCGGGGATGACGGTGATGGGTTAAGGTTTGCCCACTCACCCCCACGTTACGGAGAACCTTGATGAGCCTGCACGGCACCTACGACAGCCAAAACATTTTCGCCCAGATTATTCGCGGCGATGCGCCTTGCTACAGGCTGTATGAGGATGAGGATGTGCTGGCTTTTCTCGACGTGTTTCCGCAGTCGGTCGGCCACAGCCTGGTAATTCCCAAGCGCTCAGCTGCGCGCAATATTCTTGAGGTCGACACCGAGGCGCTGGCCAAGGTGATGGCCGTGGTGCAGAAAATCACCCGAGCGATTGTTGAGGAATTGGAGCCGGCGGGCGTGCAGATCGCCCAGTTCAATGGCGCACCGGCTGGGCAGACGGTGTTTCATATTCATATGCATATCGTGCCGCGTTATGCCGGGGAAGGCTTGGGTGTGCATGCGAGCCAGAAGGCGGATGCGGGGGAGTTGCAAGCGTTGCAGGCGCGGTTGGTGAAGCGCCTGCAAGGCTGACGCACGCAATGTAGGTTGGGTTGAGCCGCGGGCGAAGCCCAACAAATGGCTGTTCGGTGCTGAGGCTGTTGGGCTTCGCCGTTGGCTCAACCCAACCTACAGGTCGTGATTGCCTTATGGATTTAAATCGTCACGCAAGCTTTTCACATCACCGGGACTCACCGCTGGCGCCGCATTGCCCCAGGTGTTGCGCACATAGGTGAGCACGTCGGCAATATTGTCGTCGCTTAAGTTCCAGGCGAACGACGGCATGGCCGGCGCGGTTGGCGCCGCTTCCGTACCACCGGCACGGCTACCGGCCAATACCACGCGAATCAGTGAGGTAGGGTCGATGCTGTTTACCAGGGGGGCTGCAGCCAGTTTCGGGAAGAGCGTTGCCACCCCTTCGCCGTTGCCGACGTGGCAGGCGGAGCAGCGGTCGGCGTAGATCGCTTTACCAGCCACCATCGCCGCGTTATCCACCGCTATGGGTTGCGGTGCCGGCTCGGCAGCTTTGCCGTCTTTGAGGTAAACCGCCACGGCCAGCAGGTCTTCGTCTTTCCAGTGCTGGGTGGAGTTTTCCACGGCTTCGGCCATTGGTCCGGAGGCAATGTCGAAACGGTTGGCGCCAGTTTTCAGGTACTGAACGATGTCCTCGTTACTCCACTGGCCAATGCCGCTATGGGCGTTGGCGGTGATGTCCGGGGCAATCCAGCCTTGCAGGTCGGCACCGGCGAGGAAGTTGTCGTTCTTGTCGCCGCCAATCAGGTTTTTCGGTGTGTGGCAGGTGCCGCAGTGACCCAGGCCTTCCACCAGATACGCACCCCGGTTCCATTGCGGCGATTTGTCCGCGCTGGGCACGAATTCGCCTTGGGTGAAGTTCAGCATGTTCCAACCGAGCAGGCTCAGGCGCACGTTGAACGGGAAGGGCAACTGGTTGGTTTCCACCGGGTTGTTCACCGGCTCCAGGGTTTGCAGGTAGGCCCAGATGGCCTGGTTGTCTTCCTTTAACACCTTGGTGTACGCGGTGAACGGCATGGCGCCGTACAGACGTTTGCCGCCCTTGCTGTGGCCTTCGGACATGACTTTTTGGAAGTCATCGAAGTTCCACTTGCCAAGGCCGGTATCCGGGTCGGGGGTGATATTGGCGCCGAGCAGTTTGCCGAACGGCGTTTCAATCGCCACACCGCCGGAAAACGCCGGTTTGCCGGGCACGGTATGGCAAGCGGTGCAGTCGCCGACCACGGTCAGGTAGCGACCTTTTTCCACCACGTTGTAGGAGTCGGAGCCAGCGTCGGCATGGGCGCTCTGCCAGGTAAGGCCGAGTAACGCCACGGCGCTGAGGGAAAGAAGAGTCTTCATACGCTGATCATCTCCCCTGGGCGTTGCAGATAGAGTCGTTTGATTGCATCTGCCGCCTTGAACGCCAGTGCGCCCACGGTGCCGGTTGGGTTGTAGCCGGGGTTTTGCGGAAAGGCGGAAGAGCCGACCACAAACAGATTGGGTACACCCCAAACCTGCAGGTGCTTATTCACCGAACTGTTCTTCGGATCGGCACCCATGATAAAGCCGCCAACGATGTGCGAAGACTGGTACGAGGTGTTGGCCCACGGGCCTTTACGTGGTGCCGGAACCATCTCGCGGGGGCCCATGGTTTTGGCGATTTCCACCACTTTGTTGGTGACGTACTGCGCCATTTTCAGGTCGTTCTCGGGGAAGTCGAAGGTAATGCGCAGCAGCGGCCGCCCGTGCGGGTCTTTGTAGTTGGGGTCCAGCGACAGGTAGTTGTTACGCGTGGAGTAACTGCTGGCCTCGCAACCGATGGACATGGTGCTGAGGTAGTTGTCGACCGTGGCTTTTTTCCACTTCGAACCCCAGGCCGGGGTGCCCGGCGGGGTGGGGCGCGAGTCGATAGGCGCTGCGCCAATCGGTGTTACCCGGGTGCTGCCGCCGCCGACAAAGCCCAAACCTGAGTGGTCGAAGTTGTCGTTGTTGAACTCGTCGATGCCCATGCCGATGGCGCCGCCACCAATAAACGGGTTGAAGTTTTTGTCGTTGAAAAACATCTTCACGCTGTTGGCGGTCTGGTAGGCGTAGTTACGCCCGGTGGTGCCGGTGTTGGTGATCGGGTTGTACGGTTCGCCCACGCCTGAGAGCAGCATCAAACGCACGTTTTCGAAAATAAACGCGGCCACTACCACGATCTCGGCCGGTTGTTCCCATTCCTGGCCGCTGGAGTCGACATAAATAATGCCGGTGGCGCGGGTGCCGGTGCTGTCCATGGTGACTTTGAGCACTTCGCAATTGGTTTTGGCGGTGAAGTTGGGCTGGCGAATCAGCGCCGGCAGCACGTTAACAATGGCGCTGGCCTTGGAATAGTTGGCGCAGCCGTAGTTGGTGCAAAAGCCGCAGAAGGTGCACGGCCCCATGGTTACGCCGTACTGGTTGGTATAGGGCTGCGAGGCGAGCGCCGAGGGCACCGGGAACGGTTTGTAGCCGAGGTTTTTCGCGGCTTCGGCAAACAGCGTTGGCGCGTAGGTTTGCTTGGTCGGTGGGTTGGGGAATTCTTTGGAACGGGCGCCTTCGAAGGGGTTGCCGCCTTCAACCAAGGTGCCGTTGAGGTTGCCGGCCTTGCCGGACACACCCGCCAGACGCTCAAACGCGTCGTAGTGCGGCTCCATTTCTTCCCAGGTGGTGCCCCAGTCTTGCAGGGTCAGCTCGGCGGGCAGTTCTTTGCCGTAGCGTTCGGTCAGGTGGCTGTGTAGACGGAACTCGGTGGGCTGGAAGCGGAAGGTGATGCCAGCCCAGTGGTTGCCAGCGCCGCCAGTGCCATTGCCGGGGTGAAACGAGCCCCAGGTGCGCATCGGCAGGGCGGTTTCCGACTCTTTGTTACGCATGGTGCAGGTGTTCTGCTTGGTACGCAGCATCAGTTCCTGGCGACGGTTGTAGCGCAACTCGTCGGTAGCGGAAGCCAGGTTGAAGTCTTTGGCGGTGTCGCGCCAT
>LNAP01000678.1_pt1 | contig 37629 bp, 44 predicted proteins | sample 602601 | NCBI WGS metagenome assembly LNAP01 (sample SAMN02440304, study PRJNA202911) | soil metagenome | biome: Subtropical and temperate rainforests or woodlands; isolation source: soil samples (1 kg each in a 20% v/v slurry with milli Q water) were... ... | reverse complement strand
CTCCGTTGCCCCTGTATGCTCGTGTGCGCCATTTGTTTGCACGATTTGCACACGAGACCGCTGGGTGCAGCGTGCACCCGGCATTCCCTGCGCCCTCTATTTTTTCGGGGCGAAAAATTCATGCACGACTCGGACGCATCGCGCCGCGAGATCGCGAACGCATGTGTCCCGGACGCGGTGCAGCGCCCCCCTTGCGCTGCTCCGCAGAGCCGGGACCCATGGCCGAGACGGAGTTCGTCGTGTGGGCCCCGGCTCAGCAGCGCATCGCTTCGCGCCGCGCTGCGTCCGGGGCACGTCATTGCGACCGGCTTCGAATTGCTTTCGCTCTTTGAAAATCGAACAACAAACACTCACGTCGTCCCGGACAAGCGAGCACAGCGAGCGCCGATCCGGGATGCATACGCCGCTGCGGGTGTGATGAGGCGAACCGGCCGTTACCCAAACCAACAAACGTCGGTGGTTATGGGCCCCGGCTCAAGGCCGGGGCGATGCGCGGAAGGCTTCTCACGTCCCGCAGAACGTCTGCGATACGCGCTGCTCGGGCAATGGCGGATCGGCATACCCCGCGTAAGCCGGCTGGTCGTCGAACGGTTTCGACAGCACGGTCAGCAATTCCTCGAACGGCGTGTAGTCGTCTTTCACCGCGGCCTGGATCACGGCTTCGACGCGGTGGTTGCGCGGGATGAAGGCGGGATTGACGGTGCGCATCGCTGCCTGCCGCTCGGCGGCCGATTGCGGCTCGTCCGCGGTCCGCTGCCGCCATCGCGCTGCCCATTCGTCATAGGCTGCGGGATCGGTGAACTGCTCTCTGACCTTGTCGCCGGCGGGATCGCCCGCGGCGTCGCTGAGGCGGCGGAAGGTGAGGGTGAAATCGGCCTGGTTCCTGGCCATCGCGTCCAGCAGGTCCTGCACCAGCGCCTCATCGCCGTCGCGCGCGGTGAACAGGCCGATCTTCCTGCGCAGGCCCGCCTGGTAGGCGCCGGAGAATTTCTCCGGAAAGTCGCCGAGAATGGCCTGCGCTTCCGCGATCGCTTTCTCCTGGTCGTCGGAAAACAGCGGCAACAGGCATTCGGCAAGCCGCGTCAGATTCCACAACGCGATGCGCGGCTGGTTGGCGTAGGCGTAGCGGCCCATCTCGTCGATCGAACTGAACACCGTCGCGGGGTCGTAATGGTCCATGAAGGCGCACGGACCGTAATCGATGGTCTCCCCGGAGATCGAGGTGTTGTCGGTGTTCATGACGCCGTGGATGAAGCCGACCAGCAGCCAGCGCGCGACGAGCTCGGCCTGCCGCGCGATCACGGCATTCAACAGCGCCGGATAGGGGCGCTCGGCGCCTGCCAGCTCCGGATAGTGCCGCGCGATGACGTGATCGGCCAGCTGCCGCACACCTTCGGTATCGCCGCGTGCCGCGAAATACTGAAACGTGCCGACGCGGATGTGGCTCGACGCCACCCGGGTCAGCACGGCGCCCGGCAGTGCGGTCTCACGCATCACGCTCTCGCCGGTGATGACGGCAGCGAGCGAGCGCGTGGTCGGGATGCCCAGCGCAAACATCGCCTCGCTCACGATATATTCACGCAGTACCGGGCCGAGCGCGGCGCGGCCGTCGCCACGGCGCGAGAACGGCGTCGGACCCGAGCCCTTGAGCTGGATGTCGCGGCGGACGCCGTCGGCGTCGATCACCTCGCCGAGCAGAATGGCGCGGCCGTCGCCGAGTTGTGGAACGAAATGGCCGAACTGGTGGCCGGCATAGGCCATAGCGATCGGATCGGCGCCGTCAGGGACGCGCTTGCCGGCGAGGATTTCGGCACCCTCGGGCGTCGAAAGCAGGTCCGGATCGAGGCCGAGATGGATCGCCAGCGGCCGGTTCAGCTTGATCAGCCGCGGGGCGGCCACCGGCGTCGGGGCGACGCGCGCGAAAAAGTTCGCTGGCAGTGCCGCATAGGTGTTCTGGAAGGGAAAATGGACTGTCATGCCCTCAAGATAGGCGCGGAGAGGGGCTTTTTCGAGCCCAAAACCAGCCCCTCATTCGGTTGCCGCCCCCCGCGGCCTCGGGTAAACCCTCCCGCACTCGGACAGGCGGCCTGGCCGTCGATTCGACCCCCTCCGACACCTGTTTTTGGAAACTCCATGCATCGCTACCGGTCACATAAATGCGGCGAACTCCGCGAGAGCCATATCGGCGAGACGGTTCGGCTGTCGGGCTGGTGCCATCGTATCCGCGACCATGGCGGCGTGCTGTTCATCGACTTGCGCGACCATTACGGCATCACCCAGGTCGTCGCCGACCCGGATTCGCCGGCCTTCAAGGATGCCGAGAAGCTGCGCTCGGAGTGGGTGGTGCGGGTCGACGGCAAGGTGCGGCGCCGCCCTGATGGCACCGACAACCCGGAACTGCCGACGGGCGCGGTCGAAGTTTACGTCAGCGAGATCGAGGTGCTGGGACCGGCGGGCGAACTGCCGCTGCCGGTCTTCGGTGAGCAGGAATATCCTGAGGACATAAGGCTTAAGTACCGTTTTCTCGACCTGCGTCGAGAGAAACTGCACCAGAACATCATGACCCGCGGCGCCATCGTAGACTCCATGCGCAAGCGGATGAAGGAACAGGGCTTCTTCGAATTCCAGACCCCGATCCTCACCGCGTCCTCGCCGGAAGGCGCGCGCGACTTCCTGGTGCCGTCGCGGATCCATCCCGGCAAATTCTACGCGCTGCCGCAGGCGCCGCAGCAGTACAAGCAACTGCTGATGATGTCGGGCTTCGATCGCTATTTCCAGATCGCGCCATGTTTCCGCGACGAGGACCCGCGCGCTGACCGGCTACCGGGCGAGTTCTACCAGCTCGACGTCGAGATGAGCTTTGTCACCCAGGAGGACGTGTTCGCGGCGATGGAGCCGGTCGTCACCGGCGTGTTCGAGGACTTTGCCAAGGGCAAGCCCGTGACCAAAGGCTGGCCGCGGATTCCGTTCGCGGAAGCCTTGCGCAAGTACGGCACCGACAAGCCGGATTTGCGCAATCCCATTCTGATGCAGGAGGTCTCCGAGCATTTCCGCGGCTCCGGCTTCAAGGTGTTCGCGCGGATGCTGGAAGATCCGAAGAACCAGGTCTGGGCGATCCCCGGACCCGGCGGCGGCTCACGCGCGTTCTGCGACCGGATGAATTCCTGGGCGCAGGGCGAGGGCCAGCCGGGGCTCGGCTACATCATGTGGCGCGAAGGCGGCGAGGGTGCCGGACCACTGGCGAATAACATCGGCCCGGAACGGACAGCCGCGATCCGCACGCAACTCGGTTTGAAGGAAGGCGATGCCGCCTTCTTCGTCGCCGGCGACCCCGACAAATTCTGGAAATTCTCAGGCCTTGCGCGCACCAAGCTGGGCGAAGAGTTGAACCTGATCGACAAGGACCGGTTCGAACTGGCCTGGATCGTCGACTTCCCGATGTACGAGTACAACGAGGAGGACAAGAAGGTCGACTTCTCGCACAACCCGTTCTCGATGCCGCAAGGCGGCCTCGAGGCGTTGCAGACGCAGGACCCGCTGACCATCAAGGCGTTCCAGTACGATATTACGTGCAACGGCTACGAGATCGCCTCCGGCGGCATCCGCAACCATCGGCCCGAGGCGATGGTGAAGGCGTTCGAGATCGCGGGCTACGGCGAAAAGGACGTCGTTGAGCGATTCGGCGGCATGTACCGCGCGTTCCAGTATGGCGCGCCGCCGCATGGCGGCATGGCGGCCGGGGTCGATCGCATCGTCATGCTTCTCTGCGGCACCACCAATCTGCGCGAAATCTCGCTATTCCCGATGAATCAGCAGGCGGTAGACTTGCTGATGGGAGCGCCGTCCGAGGTTTCGCCGAAGCAATTGCGCGAGCTTCACATCCGGCTCAATCTGCCGCAAAACTGACCAGCCATCGAAGTCTGAATTCGGGCCGAAAGAGAAGCCCGCGGGAGAGCGTATGTCGTCTTATTCTGAAGATCTCCATTCCGCGGCACTGGCGTACCATCGGCTGCCACGACCGGGTAAGCTTGAGATTCAAGCGATCAAGCCGCTCGCCAACCAGCGCGATCTCGCATTGGCCTATTCGCCGGGCGTAGCGGCCGCCTGCATGGCGATTGCCGCCGATCCGGCACAGGCCGCCGCACTGACGGTGCGCGCCAATCTTGTCGCCGTCGTCTCCAATGGAACGGCGGTGCTGGGCCTCGGCAATATCGGCCCCCTGGCCTCGAAGCCGGTCATGGAAGGCAAGGCGGTCCTGTTCAAGAAGTTCGCCGGCATCGACGTGTTCGATATCGAGATTGCCGCCGACACGATCGAGCGCGTGGTCGAGACCGTGGCCGCGCTGGAGCCGACTTTCGGCGGTATCAATCTCGAGGATATCAAGGGTCCCGAGTGTTTCGAGATCGAAGCGCAGCTCAAGGAGCGCATGAAGATCCCGGTGTTCCACGACGACCAGCATGGCACCGCCATCATCGTCGGCGCCGCGATCACCAATGCGTTGCTGCTGAACGGCAAGAAATTGAAGGACGTCAAGATCGTCGCCTCCGGCGCCGGTGCGGCCGCCATCGCCTGTCTTAATCTGCTGGTTTCGCTTGGCGCGCAGCGCAAGAATATCTGGGTCTGCGATATCGATGGTGTCGTGCATGAAGGCCGCAACACGCTGATGGACCGCTGGAAGGCGGTCTATGCCCAGAAGACCGACAAGCGCACGCTGGCGGAAGTGATCGGCGGCGCGGACATTTTTCTCGGGCTGTCAGCGCCCAACGTGCTGAAGCCGGAAATGGTCAAGCAGATGGCGGACAAGCCGCTGGTGATGGCGCTGGCCAACCCGACGCCGGAAATCATGCCGGATGAGGCGCGAAAAGCGCGCCCGGATGCGATGATCTGCACCGGGCGTTCCGACTTTCCCAATCAGGTCAACAATGTCCTGTGCTTTCCCTTCATCTTCCGCGGTGCGCTCGATGTCGGCGCCACCGCGATCAATGAGGACATGAAGCACGCCGCGGTCGATGCGATCGCGCAACTGGCGCGCGATCCGCCGGTGGACGCGATCGCACCCGGATTCGACAGCGGCGAGGCCCAGGGTTTCGGCCCCGGCTCGCTGATTCCGACCCCGTTCGATCCGCGGCTGATCCTGCGCATTGCGCCGGCGGTCGCCAAGGCCGCGATGGCCTCGGGTGTCGCCACCCGTCCGATCGCGAATTTCGAGGACTATAGCGCGCAGCTGGAGCGCTTTGCCTTCCGCTCCGGCCTTGTCATGAAGCCGGTGTTCGCCAAGGCGAAGACCCAGCCGGTCCGCGTGATCTATGCCGAAGGCGAGGACGAGCGCGTCCTGCACGCGACGCAGGTTGTTCTCGAGGAGAAGCTGGCGCGGCCGATTCTGGTTGGGCGTCCATCGGTGGTTGAGGCGCGGATCAAGCGATTCGGTCTTGCCATCAAGGCCGGGCAGGATTTCGATCTCGTCAATCCCGAGGACGATCCGCGCTATCGCTCCTATGTGCAGTCGTATATCGACGTTGCCGGCCGTCACGGCGTGACGCCGGATGCCGCACGCACGGTGGTACGTACCAATGCGACTGTGATCGCGGCACTCGCCGTGGTTCGCGGCGAGGCCGATGCGATGATCTGCGGCGTCGAAGGCCGCTACATGAGCCATCTGCGTCATGTGCGCGAAATCATCGGCTTCCTGCCCGGGGTGAGCGACTATGCGGCGCTGGCGTTGATGATCACCAGCAAGGGCGCCTATTTCATCGCGGACACCCAGGTGCGGCCGAATCCGAGCGCCGAAGAGCTCGCCGAAATGGCGTCGCTGGCGGCAATTCACGTCCAGCGATTCAACTTCAAGCCCAGGATCGCGTTCGTGTCGCATTCCGACTTCGGCAGCTATGACACCGACTCTTCCCGGAAGATGCGCCGCGCCACCGCGCTTCTGAAGGAAAAGCATCCGGAGATCGAGGCCGATGGGGAGATGCAGGGCGATACCGCGCTCTCGCAAGCGGCGAGAAACCTGATCCTGCCGCACTCCAAGCTGGAAGGGGAGGCCAACATCCTGATCATGCCGAATCTCGATACGGCCAACGTCGCCTATCAGATGATCAAGGCGCTGGCGGACGCGCTTCCGGTGGGGCCGATCCTGATTGGTCCGTCGCGTCCGGCGCACATCCTCACCCCGTCGGTGACGGCGCGCGGTGTTCTCAACATGACCGCGGTCGCCGCTGTCGAAGCGCAGGAGCGTGCCGGCCGCCAGCAACCGACCCTGTTCGGCTGATCTGGAATTGATTCGGAAAAGATTTGACCGTTTGAAAAGCGCAGGCGGAACGCCCATACTTATCATGCCGTACAGACTTTAGCAGTTGCAGCATTCAGCGAGGCCGACCATGGCGGGGTTTGTTACTTTCGGACGCGTGCTGTTCGCTGTGCTCTTTATCTACTCCGGGGCAACCAAGCTGTTCGGCATCCAGGCCACCACGGATTTTATCGCGGCAAAGATTGCTATTCCCGATCTGCTCACGCCCTACACTTCGCAGCTCGAGACCATGACCGGAATGGCGACGCCGCAACTGCTCGCAATATCGGTCGGCGCCTTCGAGATCATCGCCGGATTGATGATTGCGCTCAATTTCGGCGCGCGGTTCTTTGCCATCCTGCTGATTTTCTTTGTGGCTGCCGCGACGTTCTATTTCCACGACTTCTGGAATCAATCGCCGCCCGAAAACGCCAGGACGCTGGTCGACGCGCTGAAAAACCTGTCGATCATCGGCGCGCTGTTCATGATCGCGGGATATGGCCGGGCCTCGCGTGCGGCCGAACCAGCCTACGAAGTCTGAATACGCCGCCACGGCGTGACGCCGACCTCATTTGCGGCGTCCAGGATCTGGGCCTCGCCGGCTCTCATGCCGTGCGCAGCCAGGATATCCTGCGGCGACCGCGCGGGGACGCCGGGAAAACAGGGTTCTCCATCAGGCAACCGCACACGCGATGCCTGCGACAGCCAGAACGTGTCGTAGCGGTCCATGAACATGTCGAACACATCCGGCCCGCCGATGATCGCGACGGTGCCGGCGCGAATGCCGGCGTGTTCGCAGGCCGCTCCGAAAGAGGCTCCGGCAGGATTCCAGAGCGTGGCTTTGGGATTGGAGGGATCGTCCGCGATCCCTCCGATCGCCCGTGTCAGGACGATCCGCTTTCGCTGCGGTGAGTTCGGCTGATCCTCAAAGGAGCGGCGGCCATGGACGATCAGGTCGGCGCGATCCAGTGCCGCGGTGAAGAACCGGTTGTCGGCTTCGAATTTCAATTCGGCCGGCATGACATGGCTGGCGTTTGCCAGCATGCCGTCTGCGGACACGATAACGTAGCCTTCGAAGCGCAGCGCCGGCATGGGCTTGGTCGCGCGGCGATTCTATTCCGAAATCGTCTGGACGACGCTGGAAACCGGACGCGAGCTTATGGTCGGCAGCTTGGCGTCTTTCACAAGCTCTTCGTCATACTGCGGGAGGGTCTTCACCGGCGCCTTGGCCCGCATGGCGACGACTTTGTAGCCGCCTTCCTTCAGCTTGCGGAGCAACGCGGGGAGGGCTTCTGCGGTGTGCTTGTGGAAATCGTGCATCAGGATGATGCCCTTGCCGAGCTTGTCGAGCTTCTTCATCGTCACATCGATCACCTGCTGCGGCTTGCTCGCCTTGAAGTCGAAGGAGTCGAGGTCGCAGGAGAACATCGCGATGTTGCGCTCGCCGAGATAGGTGACCATTTCCGGCGGATGCTGCAGCGCCGGGAAACGGAAGAACGGCGCGGGCGAAATACCGCCGAGCGCCCATTTGACCGCGCTGAGACCCTTTTCGATTTCGTCCTTGCGCTGCTGCTCGGTCAGCTTCTTGTTGGTCAACGCTGCATGCGACCAGGTATGCGTACCGACGGTATGACCGGCGGCGTAAACCTGCTTCAAGATCTCCGGATAGTAGGTCGCATGCTTGCCGATCGAAAAGAAAATACCGGTCGTGCATTCTTCGGCCAGCGTCTTCAGCACCGAGGGTGTGTTGACCGGCCACGGGCCGTCGTCGAACGTCAACACCACTTCCTTGTCGCGCAGGAAGTCGAGCTGCTTGAAATGCTCGAAGCCGAAACCGGGGCCGCCGGTGGTGTCGATCTCGACAGTGCGCGCTACGCCGAGCGCATTGGGATTGGTGCAGGGCGGTCGCACAGGTTGCTGGACTGCTGCCGGGATTGGCGCGGGAGCCGGAGCGGCCTGCGGAGCCGCAGCAGCGGTTGGGACCGCGGCGGCGCCTTTCGCGGCAGGAGCGGCTGCCGCGCCCTTGGCAGCGGAGGCCTGCGACCATGCCGCACCTGATGCCCATAGCGAGACCGCGCCCGCAACGATCAACCCTGCCGCAATACGCATCTTGTTCCCCTCTGCGCTGATACTGCCCGGCTGAGGTGCCTGCCTCATCCCAGCATTTCGTCGCCCCCGATCATAGTACCCTAGTTGGCCGTGCGCCGCCACGGCAACGGCTTTATCCCCAGTCCCGGATTCGTCCGTGGAACCGGTTAACCGCATTGGAAGAGACCCCGTATGTCAGGTCTCTGCCAGCGCCCGTGCAATCGCGGTTTTGACGCGGGTATCGGACGGTTCGATCGTCTGCGGAAACACTTCGGCGATGTAGCCGTCGCGGCCAATCAAGTATTTGTGGAAGTTCCAGCGCGGAACATCCTTCGGCCGGGCCTCAGCCGCCCACTTATAGAATGGATGTGCATTCGGGCCCGTCACGGCGGCCTTTGCGGTCATCGGAAAGGTAACGCCATATTGGTGGTGAGCGGTTTCGGCGATCTCGGTCGCCCCGCCCGGCTCCTGTCCGCCAAAATCATTCGAGGGCACGCCGATGATAGTCAGGCCTCGGCCGTGAAATTCGGTCCACAGTTCCTGCAGGCCGGCATATTGCGGCGTGAACCCGCACAATGACGCCGTGTTGACCACCAGCAGCGGCTTGCCGGCAAACTCGGCGAGCCTGATGTCGCCCCCGGCGAGCGCGGGAAACGAAAAGGCATAGGCGGTGATTCGGCTCACGCCGGCCTGTGCTAACGCCTTCCGGTTAGAGACCGGACTGGCGATCGCTGCCAGCGCCGCCGCAACGACTGTCCTGCGGTCGATCATTGCCATCCTCAGGTCCACTCAACGACGCGGACGATACCCCAACAGGGCCGCGACCGCTTTCAACAAGCCGTTATGAATGCCGTGGCGGAGAGGGGCAGCAGCGGCTGAAAACGCTTTAGCGCAGCGAGAGGATGAAATCCGTGCCTTCGCCGGTTTCGCCCTGATTGATGCCCTGGTCGGAAACGATGATCGAGCTGCCGGTGGAAAGCGCCTCGTTAACGCGGGCCATCACATCTGCCGGAATGGTCAGCCGGTCCAGCGCTTCGGCCGCGCTGTTCGGCGCCGGCACTGTCTTGACTTCGACAGCGCTCACGACCTTGCGTTTTCGCAGCATGTGCGCGTCCTCATCGCGCCGCTCCGCGTGCCTGGCGGGCGCCGGAAGCGAGACCACCGACCAGTGCAGGACATTGGCATCGTCCTTGTCGACCTGCGCCGTGAACACATGGGTTCCCAACGGCCGGTCGCTCGGCGCGATCGTTACCGGCGCTTCGAACAGCGGCGCGAAATTCTGCCGCACATAGAGTTTTGCGTCCTTGCGGCTGATGAACACTGCGATCCGGCCGGCGCGTTTTGACGGCTCGGGCTTCGAGACGGCCGGCGTCTCGCTTTCCGGCGGCCGCGCCTGATCTTTGTGTGCGGGCGTGCCTTGTGCGGGAGGGCCGGGGCGGACATCGATTGTCGCGGTTATGTTTTCGTCTGGTCTTTCGCTGGCCTCGGGCTTCCCGGCCAAGCCGGTCCCGGCGAGGTTCGCCTCGGGCGACTTGGTCGTGACCGGCAGCTTGTCGTCGGACGCAGTCGTTTTGCCGTGCTCGGTGGCAGCCGGTTCGGCTTCCGACATGGCGGCTTGGGGCTTCGTTTCAGCGTTCGATGCATCGCTCGCGGGGGTAGAGACGGCTTCCTTGCGAGGTAAGGCGCTGCGGCCCGCCGGCGTCGCGTCGGTCATCGTGACCGGGGTTGCCGGCACTGCACCGCTGGCATCCGCGGTACGTTCCGGCTTGGCCCCGTCCGCATGGCCAACGGTCGATCTCAGTTCAAGGTTCGCTTCCGACGTCGCAGGCTTGTTCGTCGCGGCGTCGGCACCCTTATCGGATTTGGCGGCCGGCGGCGTATCCGGTTTCGGCGCGTCGGTTGCGACCGGCTGCGGCGCGACTTTCTGCGCAACGAGCAGCGGATGCGAAAATTTGGCCGGGGTCATTTCGCCGGGGGTGATGACCACCCGCGCGCCCATCCTGGTCCAGCCCCACATCTTTACGGCAAAGGCCATGGGCATGCGGATGCAGCCATGTGACGCCGGATAGCCGGGCAACACGCCGGCATGCATGGCGATGCCGGACCATGTGATCCGCTGCATATAGGGCATCGGCGCGCCGCTATAGATGTTTGAATGATGAAACTTGTGTTTTTGAATGACGCTGAACACGCCCATCGGGGTCGAATGACCACGCATGCCCGTGGAAACCGGACTTTCCGCGTAGAAGCCGTTGGCGTCGTAAACCCTGAGGTTCTGCCTTTCGATCGAGATTGCGATGATCAGCGGTCCCTGTGGTTTTGATGCTTGCTTTTCCGGCGCTGCGATCTTCTTTCCCTGGCGCGGGCGAGCCTTCGGCCGCCGCTGCGAGATCGGCGGTCCGGACTGGGAATATCCGGGCTCGTCATCCCAGTAGTAAAGCGCGGCTTCTGCCTGGGAGGCGGCACCGATCGCTCCGGCTGCGGTCAAAACCGCAATTTGCCAGAACCTTTCAGCTTTAATGGGGCGCCGATGCCCGCTCACGCGTATCATTCTCGAATCCCTAGCCATCGATATTAGTGTTGCAGAACGAGATACGCGTTCACCAGCGTAAGGCTTCTAATTCGTCGTTTCGTCCCAGTCGTAGCAAAAAAGCCTCACATTCAGTTAAACAGCCGCGGTCACTCGTTACCGGCAGCCTTCCGGTGGGGTCTCCGCGCACCTACATGATGGTGCTTGCCGAGGGAGACTTCCATGACGTCGAATGTCCAAAACCCGCGTGACGGGAGATGGAGGGCTGTTGCCTTGTTGGTGCTGGCTTTGCTGCTCTGGCCGGGTTCGCCGGCATCGGCTGCTGACGAGCCGGACCTGATCTTTCGCCGCTCGACCGTATTCAAGTGGATCAGCCCGAACGACAAGCTTGCGACCTATGGCGTCGACGATCCCGAAGTCGACGGCGTGGCCTGTCACTTCACGGTACCGGAGAGGGGCGGCTTCAAGGGCTGGCTAGGTCTCGCCGAGGAAGTCTCGGATATTTCACTCGCATGCCGCCAGATCGGCCCGATCCATTTCAAGGGCAAGATGGAGCAGGGCGACGATATGTTCCGGCAGCGCCGCTCCCTGTTCTTCAAGAGGATGCAGATCGTCCGGGGCTGCGACGCCAAGCGGAACGTGCTGGTCTATATGGTCTATTCCGACAAGCTAATCGAAGGGTCGCCGAAGAATTCGACCTCCTCGGTGCCGATCATGCCCTGGGGCGCGGCAGATACCGCGGTTCAGAAATGTGGCGAGTTCATTCAGTGATCGAAAACTGACCCTCGGACCGCTGAATTATCGCTTCACCGGAGTGGGGCGGATCCACGGTTCCGGCCGCGCCTTGGGATCGCGGTAGCCCACGAGGTGCACGAATTTCTGCGGGGCCGATTGGTTGCCGCTGTTGGCGCTTTGCTGCGACATTGCACCGCAAACGCTTGGTCGCTTTATTCTTACTGTGTTTGGAGCTTCGATCCGCGATTCCGGGTAGCCGTCGCTCTTCGCGAAACGCTCGACTATCGGCTGGCCGGGCTTGCGGGTCGGGGTCTTCTTGCCAACATCGATGCTGCCATTGCCCACGACTGCCATTCCTTGCATGGAGGTAAATCACAACGCCAACTGCCCAGAAAAGTTGCAGGACGTCCGATTGAGTCGGCAGCGTCAGCGCTTGGGTTCAACGCCGCGACTGCCAAGCGTCTCTCCACCAGAGAAAGGTTAAGAACTCGCACCTCCCTTCGAGCCGTAAACGCTCCTCGTAGCTCTTGTTTTCAGGCGGTTAGCGGAGATTTCGGATGCAAGTCCTGAGCTGCACGGCTCGCCAAGCCTTTCACTATTAGAGATCCCCGTTCCGACCTCAGCCTGAGGCCGTTCGTGGCCATGACAAGCCAATAAACGATTGCCGGCTGGCCCACCCCGGTAAGCACGGGTTTCCAGTTCGGCTGAGATCATTGCGCTTTTCCGCCGAATGTTTCGTCGAACCACGACCGACGAAACATTTCTCCCGGCCGACGAAACCATTTCCGGCTTTTGGCGCAGACATCCGGAAACAGCGGATGGTTATCACCCCGTCAACCAAACGGCCGAGCGCCGGCACGCCGAAACCGGAGACATTCAGATGCGGACCCTCAGCTTCATGCTTGCCTTCGTTTTCGTGCTTGCAGGCCCCTCGATCGCCGGCTCGTCGGACGGCGCTTTGCCCGGGATCGGGACCTTTGCCTATACCGGGTCGTCGATCGCGAGCTCGCCTCCCAAGCGCATCATGGTTGCCGCCGCTGAGCGTGACTGAGCGAAGCCGAGAAAGCAGCCGGTAACGCCATCATGTTTCTTCGTAGCTGTTTCGCCGCGATAGTTACCTTCCTCATTGCGTCCGGCTCGGCGCAGGGTCAGGTTTCGCCCTCGCAGGTCCAAACCCCGCAGACCCAAACCTCACAGACCCAAGTCGCGGAAACTCGAGCCTTAGAAACTCAAGTCTCGCAAATCCCAATCCCGCGGACCACGATCCAGCAGATTCAGTTCCGCTCGCTGTTCAAGCTGCCCGATCCGCGCGGAGAATTCGTGCGCCTGTGCGCCCCTCATATGCTGGGACGCTGGGCACATCCTGAAGCCGTTTGTGGCTGCCTGCACGACTATGCGGCCGCCACCGTGGAAGACGACGACCTTCGAGAAGCCTTGCTGCGCGGCATCAGCGAGACCGGCGTGCCGACCATCGAAACAGATTGGGTACCACCGTCGAAGCAATCCCAGATCGGCCCGACCTTCACGAAAATCGCAAAGCCGACGCTGCAGTGCATGTTCGAGCCATCGAACTAGGCGAGCACTACTCGTTGACCTCAGCCATCTATCAGCAAGAGGCTGGCCGAGACGGGCGCTGACGCGCTCATCTCTTCTTCGCGCCCAACCTCGGAATGCATTTGCGCGTAGTCACGACGCCCGTCGTCGTCATCCGGGCACCTGAGACTTCCTTGATTTGGCCTGCGGGGCACGATCCATCATCGACCAGGACGCGCTGCCCAAGCCGCAAGCCGATGATGTCCTGCTCGCGCGACACCTGCTGCGCCCTGGCCGGGATCGCGAACAGCGCGAAGCCTGCGACGAGCAGCGGAACTGATAAGCATTTGATGCATGAGCTTTTCATGATCGACGAAGCGGCTTGCCTCACTTGTTCTTTATCTTCAGCCCGTCGGGGCCGACATTGATCTGCAGGCCCTCAGGTTCCTTCTTGGTCTGATAGAGACTGTAGCCGAGCACTCCCACCGCCACGATCAGCGCGCCGATGATGAGGAAGAGGACGTTGCGGTTGCCGGTCATCCAGTGTCTCCGAAGGTCGCCAAGCCTGTTGCGGAGTGTATGAGCACGTTGCCGATTCTAAAAGCGATCCGAGCCTCTGCAATTCAGGGAAAATATGCTTTGATCGATGATCGACGCAGCCGAGCAAGGGAACAACGACGCAATGGACGCCATCGATCACAAACAAAGAATCCTGGACGCCGTCGATGCCGGCTTCGACGCGCAGCTCGCGACCACCAGGGATTTCGTCGCGATACCCTCGACCCGCGGCGCGGAAGGACCGTGCCAGGACATGATTGGCGATCTCCTGCGGCAGCGCGGCTATGAGGTCGACGACTGGCATATCGATGTCGACGATCTCAAGGATCTGCTTGGCTTCGGGCCGATCGAGCACGATTTTTCCAGGGCGCGCACCGTGGTCGGCACCTACCGCCCTTCAAGCAACGCCGGCAAATCGCTGATCCTGCAGGGACATTGCGACGTGGTGCCGACCGGACCGCTCGAGATGTGGGAGACGCCGCCGTTTTCGCCCGTGGTGAAGGATGGCAGGATGTACGGCCGCGGCGCCTGCGATATGAAATCCGGCACCATTGGCGCGCTCTATGCGCTCGATGCGATCAAGGCCGCGGGCCTCAAGCCGACGGCGCGGATTCACTTTCAATCCGTCATCGAGGAGGAGAGCACCGGCGTCGGCGCGCTCTCGACCTTGCAGCGCGGCTATCGTGCCGATGCCTGTTTCATTCCCGAGCCGACCAGCGGCAAGATGGTGCGCTCCCAGGTCGGCGTGATCTGGTTTCGCCTGAAAGTGCGCGGCTTTCCCGTGCATGTGTTCGAGGCCGGCTCGGGCTCGAATGCGATCACCGCGGCCTATCATCTGATCCAATCGCTGGAAAAGCTCGAGGCCGAATGGAACGAGCGCGCCAAGGCCGACCATCATTTCAAGGCGGTCACGCACCCGATCAATTTCAATCCCGGCATCATCAAGGGCGGTGACTGGGCCTCCAGCGTGCCGGCGTGGTGCGACGTCGATTGCCGGATCGCGATCCTGCCGGGCTGGTCGGTCGCCGACGCGCAGTCCGAAATCCTCGCCTGCATTTCGTCCGCAGCGCGGGACCATCGCTTCCTCTCCAACAATCCGCCCGGCGTCGAGTGGTCCGGATTTCTGTCGGAGGGATATGAGCTGAAGGATTCAGCGGAGCCGGAAGCCGCGTTCGCCAAGGCCTTCAACGCGGTCTATGGCGGCGCGGTACAAGACCTCGCGTTCACCGCGCTGACCGACACGCGATTCTACGGGCTGAACTACAACATCCCAAGCCTGTGCTTCGGCGCCAGCGGTGCGGCGATGCACGGTTTCAATGAATATGTCGATCTGGAATCGTTGCGCAAATCGACCAAGGCGACGGCGCTGTTCATCGCGGAATGGTGCGGGGTGGAGAGGATTTAACCGTCATTGCGAGGAGCGAAGCGACGAAGCAATCCAGAGCCGCAAAGAAAGTATGGATTGCTTCGTCGCAAGTGCTCCTCGCAATGACGTCGTAGAGTTCAGGTTCGCCCAGGCCACAACGCTCTCACAATCGCGTCCAGCCCATCCGTCAGCGCCGCGGGCCCCGGCTGCAGGATCAGCGCGGACTTGATCTCGACGATGCGATCGTTGCGGACCGCCGGAATATCGCTCCAGCCCGGCCGCCGCCTGATTTTGTCCGGGACGACCTTCTTGCCGCACCATGATGCGAGGATCACATCGGGGGCTGCGTCGCGGACCACGTCAGGCAGGATGATCCGGTCTTTGGCAGCCTGTTGAAATCGCAACTTCGGCAACACATCTTCGCCGCCCGCGATCTCGATCAGTTCGGAAACCCAGCCGATGCCGCTGATCAGCGGATCATCCCACTCCTCGAAATAGACTTTTGGCTTGGGTGAGGGGCGGTTAGCGGACGCGATGCTGGCGAGGCGCTGCTCATAGCCGGCTGCGAGCTGATCGGCGCGCTCTGAATTACCGATCAGCGCCCCGACGGTGCGGATCATCGCCAGGATGCCGGCGATGTCGCGCTGATTGAACACATGGACGGCGATGCCGGCGCGGGCCAGGTCGGCCACGATGTCAGCTTGTAAATCGGAGAATGCCAGCACCAGATCCGGCTGCAGCGCGAGGATTTTCGGAATGTCCGCCGAGATGAACGCCGACACCCGCGGCTTCTCGCGCCTGACCTGCGGCGGCCGAACCGCGTAGCCGGAGACGCCGACGATGCGGTCCTGCTCGCCCAGCAGATACAGCGTCTCCACGGTTTCTTCGGTGAGGCATACGATCCGGTGGGGAGGGAATTGGCGCATGCCGACGATATGGCGAATAATCGGCGGCTTGTCACGGTAGCCATTACCAGCGACGTCATTGCCGGGCTTGACCTAGTAGGTAATCATTCCAGCGACGGCGCTGACAGAGATAGTCCGTCATTCCGGGGCGCGCAGAGCGCGAACCCGGAATCTCGAGATTCCGGGTCTGGTCCTTCGGACCATCCCGGAATGACGCCACGAAACGAAAATGGGAGGAACTGCCGATCATGACGCCGCTTGAAAAAGTCAATTCGATGAAGATGCCCTTTGCGGAATTGAAGGGCGTGACGTTCACGGAAGCCGGGAAAGACCGGGTGGTGGCGCGGATGCTGGTCCGCCCTGATCTGTGCACGCTGCACCACACCATTCACGGCGGCGCGGTAATGGCGTTCGCGGATTCCGTCGGTGCCGCGGCAACGGTGATCAATTTGCCCGAGGATGCCAAGGGCACCACCACCATCGAAAGCAAGACCAATTTCATCGGCGGCGCCAAGGAGGGGACGACAGTGATTGCGACGGCGACGCCGGTGCATCGGGGACGGCGCACGCAAGTCTGGCAAACGCGGCTGGAGACCGAGGACGGAAAGCTGGTTGCGATAGTGACGCAGACACAAATGGTGCTTTGATAAAGGCCCGCGTATTCGTTAACGCAGTCGCACATTCGTTAACCAATTGCTTGCGACATCCTGCCGTTATTTGAGGCGGGAAGCGGCCTTGAATTTCATGTTGCGATGCACAATATCTGTGGTCTAGGGATTCGACGCCTCCTCGAGGGCTTTCCAAGAGGAGTTATGACGTGAACTACGAGACGACCCGTTCGACACTTGCCCGTTCGACGCTCGCCAGCGGCATCGTGCGAACACTTCGCCCGCAGAAAGAACTGACGCTGCTGCGCGATCATCTTCTGCGGCTCGATCCGCAGAGCCGCCACGACCGCTTCCATGGCTTCATGGATGATGGTTTCATCGAACGCTATGCCACCAAATGTGCCGGCGACGGCACCATCATCATCGCTTACATCGAAGACGGCGTGGTGCGCGGCGCGGCGGAACTGCATCCGCCGGATCAATCCCCGGATTCACAGCCCGAGATCGCGTTCAGCGTCGAAGCCAGCGTGCGCCGGAAAGGCGTCGGCAGCATTCTGTTCCGGAAGTTGATCGCGGAAGCGCGCCTCAAAGGTTACAAAAGCCTGCGGATCACCACCGGCGCACAGAACAATGCGATGCGGGCGCTCGCGCACAAGTTCGGCGCGAATCTGACCTTTCGCCACGGCGAATCCACCGGCAGCATCGACCTGAAGCCGCAGCCGCAAGCCGAATCCATCAAGCCCGTGATCGCGACGCCGGCCGATACCGCGCGCGCGATGGTCAATTTAAACCGCGCCTATTGGAAGTGGCTGCTGCAAATATACGGGTGGGGACGGACAGCCTGATCAATAGCGCTTTCGAGCGGAAGCCTACCCCGAGCTTCGAGCGAATTGCCCGGCGTCGCGTGACCAACGAATGTCAGGTGCCGGTGCGCTTGTCGTTGCCGAATTTTCGCACAACGCGGCGTTCGACCACGACAGAGCGCTGCGCGCCCTGTTCGCCGGCGATGACCCGTGTCGTCGAACGTCCCAAGACGGGCCGCGCAGCCTTCTTCACTTCGGCCAGCACCTCTTCATAAGGCAGCCCCATCAGCGCGGCTGCGATCTCCGCCTGCGCTTCCTGGTCGTCGGTGATGCCTACCGCAGCGAAAATGGCCTCCTCCAGCGTCGGCGGGTCGCGCCGCACGCGCCGGGTGCCGTACTTTGTATTCCAATCTTCGCTCATCGGGGCCTCGCATATGATCCGGAGATACCTAGAAGCCCTCATGTTGCATTGCAATACGGAATTGGCGTGGCAATGCAGCCATGCGTTACAACTTTTCCAGTTTGGTCGCCTCGTAGATCTTGATGGTGGTTGCCGCCGCGGCGAGCGACTGCAGCCTGCGCACGAAATCGCGCGAAGCAGGAACCGCGAAATGGGCCGATAGCGCCGCGCGATCGATCCATTGCTCGATAAACACCAGCCGCGGCGGATTTTCGCAATCGACATGCACGGCGTGGGAGATGCATCCGCCCTCGCGGCGCGAACGGTGCACGTGCTCCAGACTCAGCTTGCGGACCTCATCGAAAGAATCGTCTCGCGCCGTCACGCTGCCGGTCACTACGATCATTTTGTTTCCCCGCGCGTTCACTTCTCATTGTTGGCATTTCAGTGTCATGAAACGGAATCGCCAGCGCCTGCAAGGTTGATCGGTTGTTGTGGCCAGCGCTTCAGCGCGGCATGTCCGGCGTCGGTCAGGACATAGATGCCGCGCTCAGCGCGGTCGAACCAGCCATAGACGTTGTGCAGCAGGATCTTTCCGGCATCCGGCATTTCAGGCTTGAGGTCCCGCACCCGCCGTGGTCCGTGCGCCAGCGCCGACGCGCAGGCCAGCGCCTGCTGGCGATAGGCCGTCATGATCGGCGTGCGTGTGCTGCCGCCCAGCACCGGGTCACCCTTGCGCCGCTGATGCTCGGCAACGAGGCGCGAGCGCTTCTTCGGGTCGCGGCGCGGGCTTGTCGTGGGCGGCTTGACGATCACTTCCACATCGCCAGTGCTGGTGACCGCGAGCATGCCGAACCCGAGCCGGCGGCAGAGATTACGATAACGTGCGTCGCTCTCGCGGCCCTTGCCACGCGCCGACATCTGGGCGGCAAGCCAGACCTCGTCGCAGGCGCCGGCGCGGTCGACGGCCTGCAGAACCAGTTCAAGATTGAAGGAAAGCTTTAGCTCGCCGATTACCACGATCGGCGGATCGTCGCCGCTAAGCGCCACCATGTCGCAGCCGCCGATCTCGCCCTTGACGGTGAAGCCGAGCCTTTCGAGGAAGCGTTTGACGGGCAGATAAAGCGCAGTTTCCAAGGCTCGAAGCTCCCAGAGCCGCCCAGGCGCGACTCAATGTCGGATTCTAGCCTGAATTGCGTTCGAGGATTTGATCAAAGGGCAGGGGAACGGTTACCATGGTCCCGGGACAAGGCAGATAGCGTCGGACGGGCGACCTTGCGAATCCAGGCGATTCGCGGGTCGCGTTGCAATTCGTCAGTGCCGGAATGGCTTCAGATGCTGCAGGGACTTTATAAAATCGAGATGCATACGGCATACGGTTCCCGTCGTGGGGTTCTCTATGCCTATGACGGCAAGATGATGGGCGGCAATTCAGCATTTGCCTTCATCGGTACCTACCGGAACTCCACCGACGGCGACATCCTGGTCGAGATATCGACCCTGCGTCACAACGACGACCCGAATTACCAGCCTCTGTTCAAGGCCGACAAGATCGATTTGACCCTGAGGGGTAAGCGGCGGGGCGAGCAGTATCATTTCGAAGGCGACACGACGCGATCGCCCAGTATCCCGTTCAACTCGGTGATGACCCCGATCAGCGAAGCGGCCGCGCCGCCGCTGCGACCGGCTGGACCGGGCGGCATCAAGAACGGCCTCTATTCGATCCACATCCGGATGCTTGACGGCATCGACGGTGGCAATACCGGCGTCATGGTGCTGCATGATGGCCTGATACGCGGCGGCGATGGCTTCTTCGACTATCTCGGCTCCTACACCAGCGCGAACGGCCGCTGGAAAGGCGAACTGGTCAATCACGAACACACGCCGAGCCAGGGCGAGCGGCCGTTGTTCGGCGGCTATGAAGTCGGCATCGGCTTTTCCGGCACCTACACCGATGAGGGAGCGGTCGCCGAAGCCACCGCGCTCGTCGGCAAGCGCAGCATTCGCTTCAGTGCGGTGTTGAAGAAGTTCGCGGAGGCGTAAGAATGTCTCAACCTATCAGTCGATCGTAGTCGGCGTGCGAGCCGATCCAGAACCAAAGATATGTATCATTTGTCTCGACGGCCAAAGCCCGGTAGTGCAGCCCAACGCGGGCCGACCAATATCGTCCAACTTTCTTGAACTGGATCGATGGATGGCGCTGATCGCGTTTGAGCAGCGCAAAATTGGCATCGGCCAGTTTTTGAATCGAGGATGGCAACGCTTGGTACGCCGCCCAAAATCGCGGCGAAGCGGAGTGTTTTTACAAGTCGCGGGAACGCCCTGCGCGATGTTCCGCGAGGGCTTCTTCTGCAAATGCGTCGAGCTTCCCGGTACGCGCATCATGCTCGATGGCTGCATCGAACCGCTCAGTGTCGAACGTCTCGAACAACGCGCGAAACCGTGCCAGTTCCCGCGGGTCCAATTTCTCGATTGCTTTTTCGATGTCTTCAGCGGTCGTCATGTTGGAAATATAGCATTCGTTAGGCTTCGCGGAAAGGTGCACGAGAATTACGGCCCGCCTACACCCGTCCGCTCACCGGCAATAGCGCGCCGGTGACGGCGCTTGCGGCGTCGCTGGCCAGGAACAGGATCACGTCGGCGAGTTCTTGCGGCGTCACCCATTTTGCGAAATCCGCTTTCGGCATGCTGGCGCGGTTGGCCGGCGTGTCGATCGTCGACGGCAGCACGGCATTGACGGTGATCTTGCCTTTCCACTCCGCGGCGAGCGCTTCGGTGAGCCGGTGCACGCCGGCTTTCGACGCGGCATAGGCGCCCATGCCGGCGCCGGCCTGCAACGCGCCCATCGCGCCGACATTGATAATCCGGCCGGCGGGCGACGCTGCGAGGTGAGGGATCGCGGCCTTCGACGCGTTGAGCGCGGTCAGCACATTGAGCGCGTACATGCGCTGCCAGGTTTTAGGATCGCCTTCAGCAACGCTCTCGAACGCAAAACCGCCGGCAATATTGATCAGCGCATCGAGCTGGCCGAAATGCGCCGCGGCATCGTCGATCGCTTTCTTGGCCTCCGAGGCATCCGAAAGATCGACACCGCCGATCTCGATCCTATCAGCCGCTGCCGGAACCTGCGATTTCGCATGATCGACGCCGGCCACCCGCGCACCCCGCGCGAGCGCCACTTCGGCGACGACCTTGCCGAGCGCGCCCGAGGCGCCGGTCACCACAATTATTTTTCCGTCCATGATGAGGTCTCCGCGCCGAAGGGGATTAGGGGAACGCACCCTATCGCCAGGTGAAATTCATTTGCAATGCGCCGGAAAATTGTATCCGAATGGACCTTCAGCGTTAGATAGTTCGATCGGGGACGGTTCAAATGTCTGACAAGCCGCGGCCTTGCGAGACTCACCCGGACACCGTCCGTTTCAATTATCCGCTGTCGAACCTGGCGCAGAGCCTCAAACGCCAGCGGAGAGTCAAGATCGTGGCAATCGGCTCGTCGTCAACCGCCGGCGAAGGCAAGATCATGCCCTATCCCTGCCGGCTTGAACTCGCCCTGAGGGACCGGTTTCACGGCCGAATGATCGACGTACTCAATCGGGGGATCGGCGGCCAGGAGGCGCCGGACCAGTTGGCGCGTTTCGAATCCGACGTGATTGGCGAAATGCCCGCTCTGGCGATCTGGCAAATCGGGACCAACGCAGTGTTTCGGAAGGAACAGTATAATTTCGAGGATATAGCTGGATTGATCGCGGTCGGGCTCGATTGGCTCGCAGGTTTCCCGATCGATGTGGTGCTGATGGACCCGCAATACACGACGGCGATCGTGAAGCCCGGGAGGATCGAGTTCGCCGAGCAGATGGTTTCACTGATATCCGCGGCAGCCGAGAAAGCCGGCGTCAATGTATTTCGCCGTTTCGGTCTGATGCGGAGGTGGTGTGTCGAAGACGGCATTCCGATTGCGGAACTGATTGATCCCACCGACGGCGATCAACTTCACATGAGCGATTGGGCCACGAATTGCATGACGCAGGCGCTGCTCGGCGCAATGGTGGATGTACCGCCCGCTGCGGTGTAGGCGCCGCCTTTTCATTGCCCCCAATCGATAAAATTTTACTGGAATTCCGTAAGCGAACTTCAGAACCACCCGCTAAATATCCAGGTCGGTTCAATCCAGGGATGGAAGGCATCATGACGAGATATCTGCCCGACCACGGTTTACCGCTCGTTCAGCTTAAGGAGCAGCGTCGGGATCTGGTCGTCGCGCTGCAAAATCGCCATGGTCCGGTCAGCGGCTGGGAGTTGATGCAGATCGCGGCGGTTCAGCAGGCGATCTCGGCATTCGAGGACGTCATCGCCGACCTCGATGCGGAAATGGAAGCGGCGGCCTAGGTTCGCCCGAAAGCGATCAGGACTCGAGATAGCGCGCCTGGAGCTCCGTCCGTTCCGGCGCGCCGAGACCCAGTCCGTCGCTAAGATAGTTTTCGAGACTGCCATAATCGGCGCCGATCGCCTCGAATGCGGCGGCCAGGAATGAAGCCTGCACCGACGCCAGCACCTGCTTGACCTGCTCGGGAAGATCGGAGTTGGCCGAAGGATCGCGCCGGTAGAAGCGGTTGGTCAGCAGATAGTCCTCGGCGATCATATCGTCCGGTACGCCAAGCGCATGCAGGATTGGCGCGCAGGCAAAGCCGGTCCGGTCCTTTCCCGCCGTGCAATGAATCACCAGTGGAGCGCGATCCTCGAGCAGGTGCGAAAACAACGCGCGGAAGCTCGGCGTGCTCTGCCGCACATAGTTGCGGTAGGAATCATGCATCACGTCGAGCGCTGCGGCTGACGACAGCGGCGCGCCGGAAGCCAGCCGCGCACGCAGCGACGCAACCACGGTCGGCTCGATCGGCAACGAATGCACCGCGATCTCGCTGATGCCGCATAGCGCGGCGGCCCGCTCCTCGGTGCCGCGAAAATCGAAGGCGCTTCTTATGCCCAGGCCACGCAGCATCTCGACATCGGCGTCGGTGAGGTGCCCAAGATGGTTGGAGCGGAAGATTTGCCGCCAGCGGACGGCGCGGCCATCGCTAGCCGGATAGCCGCCGAGATCGCGGAAATTGCTGGCGCCGGCGAGATCCAGGTGGCGGACGGGCGAGTCGGACATGGCGTCAGCTTAAGCCATCCTGTGCGGCGGAGAAATGACGGGGAGGCGTCTCGCCTGCGCGCTTCGGGATGGTCTATATTGGCAAATAGTCAGGGGGCGGGCATGAACCGGCGCAAGGCCATTATTTTCGGTACGACGGTGTTGGTCGGGGCGATTGCAGCCGCCCCGTCGGCGCTGACGCAACAGACCTTGTTCCAGAGTTATCGCTGTGCCGACGGCTCGCAATTCATTGTCGGATTTTTCCAGTACGACAAGCGCGCCCATCTGCAGATCGACGGCAAGGCGGTGACGCTTGCCAAACGCGTGGCGCTCTCCGGCTCGCGCTATTCAGGCAGCGGCATCACGCTGAAGATCACCAGGGCAGGCACCACGCTCAAGCACGCCAAGCGGCCGGTGACCGCGTGCGAGCAAACATGAAAAAGGGCCGAAACATTTTCGTTTCGACCCTTTTCTACCTTTTGACATCGCACCGAACATCATGGTGCTTCGGCTAGGACATGCGGCCGGCATCAGCGGTCGCGACCCGGCTTGGACTCCTTGATCGCCTCGTCGTGGTACCAGGCGCCTCCAACGGCAACATCGCTCACGCGCGACGAAGCAAGATCGGTGACGGCGTTGGTGTTCTCGTAGCGGCGTCCCCCGAGCGCCGCGCGGCCCCCGGCAGGGAATTGGTAGATCTTGGCAGACCCGTGATTCATCATCGCAGTTTCTCCTAATGTCGCTGCGCCTATGGTGCGCCCGACTCATTCTCGACTCGTTAAGTATCCCCGATATCGTCCCTGCATTCCGATGATGCAACGTGATCAAAACAAAACCACATGATGAGCAAATCGTAGGCATTTTTGTTTTTGCTACATGGGAGGCATTGAGCAGGTGGCTAACGCTTGAGCCGTCGCAGAGGTTGCGAGGCCAGCCGCCTTTCTTGGGGAATGTTGCGGGGACCTGCTGAGGCTTTAATCGGACTGGAGCGTGAATCGCGGATTGCCGCGGAATCAGGCGTAATTTCGGGCTGATTCTTGCGATCCGGCGTAGTTTTGGAGGGGGCCCCGCGCGGCTTTGTCGCACCTGATATCTGATGGTCGGACGGGCGAGCCGGAGCGGGTCCTCGCGGCGACCGCGCCCCGCATCGCGGCGACTGGCACTTTAATTGCTTGGTTAAGGCCGGCCGATGGTGGCCGGGTAGACGTGTGGCGACCGGCCAGGCTTCGGTTTTCAGTCTTCGGTTGCGCACCTTATTGCATCATCAACTCATGAGAGAGCTCAATGACCAAGTATAAGCTCGAGTATATCTGGCTCGACGGATACACGCCGACACCAAACCTGCGCGGCAAAACGCAGATCAAGGAATTCGACTCATTTCCGACGCTTGAACAGTTGCCGTTGTGGGGGTTCGACGGAAGCTCGACCATGCAGGCCGAAGGCCACAGCTCCGATTGCGTGCTGAAGCCGGTCGCGATCTATCCGGATGCGGCGCGCATCAATGGCGCGCTGGTGATGTGCGAAGTCATGATGCCCGATGGCAAGACCCCCCATTCCACGAACAAGCGTGCGACCATTCTCGACGACTCCGGCGCATGGTTCGGCTTTGAACAGGAATATTTCTTCTACAAGGATGGCCGTCCGCTCGGCTTCCCGACCGCCGGCTACCCTGCGCCGCAGGGTCCGTATTATACAGGCGTCGGCTACTCGAACGTCGGCTCGGTCGCGCGTGAGATCGTCGAGAAGCATCTCGACCTCTGCCTCGCAGCCGGCATCAACCACGAAGGCATCAACGCCGAAGTCGCCAAGGGTCAGTGGGAATTCCAGATCTTCGGCAAGGGCTCCAAGAAGGCCGCCGACGAAATGTGGATGGCCCGCTATCTGATGCAGCGCCTCACCGAGTCCTACGGCATCGATATCGAGTATCACTGCAAGCCGCTCGGCGACACCGATTGGAACGGCTCCGGCATGCACGCCAACTTCTCCACCACCTATCTGCGCGAGACCGGCGGCAAGGAATATTTCGAGGCGCTGATGAAGGCGTTCGAAGCAAACCGCGAAGACCACATCGCGGTCTATGGCCCGGACAACCATCTGCGGCTCACCGGCAAGCACGAGACCGCCTCGATCCACCAGTTCAGCTATGGTATCGCTGACCGCGGTGCATCGATCCGCGTGCCGCACAGCTTTATCAACAACGGCTACAAGGGCTACTTGGAAGACCGCCGTCCGAACTCGCAAGGCGACCCCTACCAGATCGCTTCGCAGATCCTGAAGACGGTTGCCTCGGTCCCAACCGGCGCCAAAGCGGCCGCAGCTTAAGCCATCCAGTCTGTGGCCCCGGAAGCGGGGGCGTCCGGGCCACAACCCTGATCCGCCAAGACGCGTCTGCGTTTTGGCGGATCATTTCGTTCTTGTAAGCCGCGTTTGTATGTCGCGTTTTAAATCCGTTTCCCCGCCGTAATAACCACGCTAGGTAAACTGCGCGGCATCTGGTTCGCTGGGGGACATGGTTCTTGCTCGAGGGATTCTACAAGGTCCGGTACCAGGTCGATGACGCGGTCGGGCGAAGCGTGATGTACGTCCATGGTGGCCATATGCTCGGCGGCAATTCGGCGTTCGCGCACTATGGTACCTATGAGGAGGTCGACGGTATCGTCACCTCCGAGATCACCAGCCATCGCCACAACGACGACCCGAATTACCAGTCGCTGCTCGGCGCCGACATCGCCACCATCAACGTCAGGGGCAGCGCCAAAGGCGATATTTACAGTTTCGACGGCAGTTCGCCGCAGATGCCGGGCGCGGTGTTTCGCTCGGTCATGACGCCGATCGAGGATGCGATCGTCCCTCCAATGGACGCGGTGGGCGAGGGCGGCATCGTCAACGGGCTCTATTCCGTTCACATCCGTTTGCTCGACGGCATCGACGGCGGCCTGACCGGCGTAATGCTGCTCAACGATGGCCGCATTCTCGGCGGCGACGCGTTCTTCTATTATATCGGCACTTACACCTCGGCGAACGGTCGCTGGAAGGGCGAAATTCTCAATCAGGAACACACGCCGGCCAAGCAAGAAAATCCGATCTTCGGCGGTTACGAAGTCGGCATTGGCTTTTCCGGCACCTGCGACGACAAGGGTGCGCTGCTGGAAGCAACCGCGCTGGCGGGCAAGCGCAGCCTGCGATTGACGGCGGTGCTGAAGCTGATGCGTCCGGCGTGAGCTCGCAAAGCCGCGGCGCAAACTACCAAGGAAAAGCCCTGCCGATGGAGAACGTGGTTCGGGTTCTATCGACACTCGCTCTGAAAGGCGCGATTGGCAGCCTCGCCGGACGATATCAAGCTGGCAGCGGCGTTCGCATCGATGCCGATTTCGCGCCGACGCTGGCGTTGATGGATCGGCTGCGCGCTGGCGAGATCGCCGACATCGTCATTCTGACGCGCAAGGCGCTTGATGACCTCGTTATCAAGGGAGAGGTGGTCGCGGACAGCCGCGCCGATCTGGCGCGTTCCTTTGTCGGCATTGCCGTGAAGGCCGGCGCCAGCCATCCTGATATCGCAACAGAAGCCGCATTGCGGGCGACCCTGCTCGGCGCCCGATCGGTGGCCTATTCGCGCATCGGCGCCAGCGGCATTCTGTTCGCGCAATTGATCGCGCGGATGGGGATTGCGTCGGAGATCAATGCGCGCGCCGTGATCATTCCATCGGGCTTCACCGCCGAACGCCTTGTCACCGGCGAGGCCGACCTGGCCGTGCAGCAGATCAGCGAGCTGAAGCTGGTCCCAGGCGTCGAAGTGGTCGGGCCGATCCCGCGCGAACTGCAAACCCCGGCCGTATTCTCTGCGGGGCGCCTGGCGATGTCGAAACGGCCGGACCAATCCGACCGGTTGTTGCGGTTCCTGGCCTCGCCGGAGGCGGCGCCCGCGCTGCGCGAGTCGGGGCTGGAGCCTTGAATTTGCCGAAGCATCGAAGCAACCTGCCGGTGCCATGACCAAACGACCTCAAACACGGCTGCCATCTGCGATCGCCCGTATCGCCCTTACCGCGATTACCCTGGTGCTTGCCCCGGCTTTGGCGCGCGCGCAATCCGCCGATCTCGTGCTGTGCGACCGGCTCGCGGCCGATCCTTCCGATCCGGACAAGCCGGCCGACGTCAAGGGCGTGCCCGACGTCGCGCCATCCGACATCGCGACCGCGATCAAATTTTGCAAGACCGCGTCGAATTCATCGCGGCGCGCGCTGTTCCAGCTTGGCCGCGCCTATGCCGCCAACCGGCAAGTGCCGGAGGCAATGGCAGCGTGGCGCAAGGCGGCCGACAAGGGTTCGACTTCGGCGATGGTCGAACTCGGCGTGCTCTACGGCACCGGCTCTGGCGTTGCGAGGGATGAAGCCCAGGCACGCAGGCTGTTTGAGCGGGCCGCGGAGGCCGGCAATCCCCGTGGCGTCACCAATCTCGCCGCGCTCGGCGGTGGCGGCACCGCGTCGTCTGATCCCGGCCGCGCGCGAGAGCTGCTGGCGAAGTCCGCCGAGACCAATGCCGAAGCCCAGTATCAGCTCGGCCTGATGATGGCGGAAGGCACCGGCGGCGCAAAAGACGACGTTGCCGCGCGGGCGCTGTTCGAAAAGGCAGCCGCACAAAACCATCCCGGCGCGCTGGAGCGCATGGGCGCATTCGCCCAGGAAGGCCGCGGCGGTCCGAAGGATTCCGATGCCGCCAAAGCCTATTATCAGCGCGCCGCCGCCCTCGGCGACGAAGACGCCAAGAAAGCGCTGGAACGCATTCGATGTCCTTATGCGATCAAGGACAAGCGCGGAAACCTCGTGACGAATTTATGCTTCTAGACAAGACGGGATATCTCCTTCGCGGGCCGTACCCGCGAAATGTTTCACGAAGTAGTGTGTGCGGCGTGGGCAAGCGCAGCACATCAAGGGCGGAACATGGAAGGGGCGTTGACAATTAATGCGGTGAGTTCGCTCGAAAAGGCCACGCCCATGATCCGCAAATTACAATCAGGCGAATATCGGCTGTATTCCCGTAAGGTAAATCCGAAGACCGGCAAGCGGCGCAATCTCGGAACGTTCAAGTCACGCTCGGCTGCCGAAAAACACGAGCGCGCCGGGCAGTATTTCAAGCGGCATTGAAAACCATGGCCCGCTTGTCCTTCATAGCTCTTCTGGCAGCTTATGTGCTCACCGCGGCCCCTGTCGCGGCCCAAGAATTCGCTAAAGTCGGTCCGCCGCTGGAAACCGTAAAATCGTTCGGCGACGATTTCCGGCTGGTCGGCCTCGGCGTCTCCGCCGAGGGCAGGGTGTTTGCTACCGCGCCGTCCTCGCAGGTCCGTTCGCGCTTCAGCATGGTCGAAGTCGATCCCAGAACGGGTGCGGTCACGCCTTATCCAGATGCGGCCTGGAACGATTTCAGCGACCGGAAGGACGGCAAATCGCAATGGATTTCCGTTCAGGCGCTGTGGGTCGACAAGGCGAACCATCTCTGGGCGCTCGACTCGTCGCTGGCCAAGGTCGATCAGGAACGGCTGCCGCCGAAGCTGGTCGAGTTCGACCTGTCGACCAGTCAGGTGATCCGGCAATATGATTTCAAGGGCGTGGTCTCGGCGAAGGATTCGCTGAACGATCTGCGGATCGATACCGTGCACAACTACGCTTACCTTACCAATGCCGGCAACAAAGGCAGTCTGGTGGTGCTCGATCTGACATCCGGCGAGGCCCGGCAGGTGCTGGTCGGCGACCGTTCGACGTTTGCCGATCCGAAGCAACATCTGATGATCGGCAAGGAGATCGCGCTGCGGCCGGACGGCTCGGTGACGGCGATCCATGCTGACGGCATTGCGCTTTCGCCGGATGCGCGCTGGCTCTATTATCGGCCGCTGACCGATCATAATTACTGGCGCGTGCCGGCGTCGGCCTTGCGGGACGCTGCACTCTCCGAACCGGAGCTTGCCAAAAAGGTCGAATATCTCGGTAGTTCGGTGCTGAGCGGCGGGCTCATCATGGACGGCAACGGCACGCTCTATGGCGGCGACCTCGAACACCGGACCGTGGTTTCGCTCACGATGACGCCGGGACACAAACTACGCTCGAAGATATTTGTCAGCGATCCGTCGCAGCTTTCATGGGCGGACGGTTTTGCGATCAGCGGCGGTTATCTCTACATCGCCGATTCCCATCTCTGGGAAGTCGCGTTCAAGAACAACCTGCCGCGCTCCGGACCGTTGACGATCTTCAAGGTGAAGCTGCCGGCGGATAACGAAAAGCACGCGCGGCTTCAGTAATCATTCTGGCGCCTTGGTCGTCGCCTGCTGCTCGGATCGCACCTCTTTCTCCATTTCGAGGCAGGTCAGCATTTCGACGTAGCTGGCGGAGCCGTCCACGTTGGTTTCCTCGTTGCACTGGGTTTTATTGGTGGGCGCAAATTGCGCCCACTCCTTTCGGAGTTGTTCGCGCGCCTGCGTCTCATCGTCCGTGCATCGTTTCAGCATATCCTGTGTGCCGCCCTCGGACTGACATTCGCGCGCAATATCGAAGTTCGGCGTGGTGTCCGCGACGGGGACAGGGTGCAAGGCGGTCATGACAACAATTGGCAGGTGCAGCAGCATGTTCGTTCTCCGGGTTGCGTGACGTCATCCGGTGTCCCACGCCAACCGGGTATCCAAGGAACAGGTGGTGCTGGCCAAGCCTGCGACAAGCTTCAACCGTGCCCACAAGCACACAATGAGTCACGTCAGCGTTACATTTGAGAAGCGCAGATCGCTGCGGGCATGATAGGATGAGGCCATGACTAATCGCATTCTCGTGTTCTACGGCTCCTATCGCTCCGACCGCATGGGCATCCGCCTGACGGATTTCGTCGTCGAAGGCCTGCACGGCCGCGGTTTTGACGTTGAGATGATCGACGCCAAAGCGGTCGGCCTGCCGATGCTGGACCGGATGTACAAGGAATATCCGAAAGGCACAGCACCGGCGGTGCTGGAAAAACTCGCCGGCCAGATCCGCGAGGCCGATGGTTTTGTCTTTGTCACCGGTGAATATAATTGGGGCATCCAGCCCGGGCTCAAAAACCTCACGGATCATTTTCTAGAGGAGTGGTTCTGGCGCCCCGCCGCGATCGCCAGTTACTCGGCGGGCCGTTTTGCTGGCGCCCGTGCCGCGACCGCGTGGCACGGCACGCTGTCGGAGATGGGTATGGTGGTGATCTCGAGCACGATCGCGGTCGGACCGATCTCGCAAACGCTGTCGGCGGACGGCAAGCCGATCGGCGAGAGCGGCAAAGCGCTGGTGCAGGCATTTCCGAGATTCGCCGATGATCTCGCGTGGTGGGTCGAGGCCGCGAAAGCGCAGCGGGAGCGGAAGAAGCCGCCGTATTGAACGCGAGTCCTCAGCGCGACTCGTCGTCCTCCGCGCCGTGGGCCGGGGGCTTGTGCTGGGTTTGCGCGTCCGAATCCATCCGCTGACAAGAAATCTGCGTCCAGGATCCATCGGGATTTTGGACGTAGGAACGGCAGGGGGCTGCCGCCGATTTGTCTTCGGTCTTCTGCGCGTCGGAATTCTTTGCCATCACCGGCATGGTCTGAAATGCCAGGGCGACCATCGAACCGAGCACGATCGCTACACGCATGGGAGTTCTCCTTCCTCGAAGCGACGTTATTTCCGGGAAGAATTGTGGAAAATTTTTGCCAATATCGTCGGTATTTTGCCTTTGTTTAATTTTCGGTAAATTTCGTGCGGCCGGAACTAGGCCGCCCGGACCTCCGAAAGGAAGCGGTTGACCTGGCCGGCGAGATCCTTGGACTGCGAGGACAGTTGTTCGGCAGCGCCCAGCACCTGGTTGGCGGCGGTGCCGGTGTCGTCGGCTGCACGCTGCACGCCTGTTATGTTCGAATTCACTTCCTGGGTGCCGCGCGCGGCTTCCTGGACGCTGCGGGAGATTTCCTTGGTCGCCGAGCCCTGTTCCTCGATGGCGGCGGCGATCGCAATGCCGATCTGATCGATCTCGGCGATCACATTGGCGACGTTCTGAATCGCATTCACCGTCTCGTCGCTCGCGGTCTGGATGGCTGCGATCTGCTCGGAGATCTCGGTGGTGGCCTTGGCGGTTTGGCCGGCCAGCGATTTGACTTCGGATGCCACGACCGCAAAGCCGCGTCCGGCCTCGCCGGCGCGCGCGGCCTCGATGGTCGCATTGAGTGCGAGCAGGTTGGTCTGCGCCGCGATGCTCTGGATCAGCGTCACGACGTCACCGATCTTCTGTGCACCCTCAGCCAGAGAGCGCGCGGTATCGCCGGTGCGGCGCGCGTTGTCGACGGCGCGGGCGGCGATCGCGGTCGATTGCTCGACCTGGCGGCCGATCTCTGCGATCGAGGATGTCAGTTCCTCGGTGGCGCTGGCAACGGTCTGCACATTGGTCGAGGTCTGTTCTGAAGCCGCGGCGACGACCGCGGCCTGACGGTTGGTGGCGGAGGCGGTCGAGGACATCGACTGCGCGGTTTCTTCCATCACGGCGGAGGCTGCCGACAATCCGCCCACGAGTTCCGAAACTTTGGCTTCGAAGGCGCGGGTGAGATCGTCGAGCATGCGCGCGCGCCGCATCTTGACTTCGTTCTCGGCTTCCTTCTCGGCAGCGAGACGATCGGCCCTGATCATGTTGTCCTTGAATACCCGCACCGCGGCCGCCATCGCCCCGATTTCGTCGTTGCGCTCGGCGCCGGGAATATCTTCGGAGACGTCGCCGTCGGCGAGGCGCGACATCCTGGATGTCAGATCGACGATCGGCTTGCAGACGCGGCGACGTACCATGACGATGAGGCCGATGCTGGACGCAGCGACGGCGATGAGCCCTGCAAGCGCGATCAGGAAGCTGAGGCGCGCCGAGGAATAGGCGGAGCCGAGGATCTGTTCGGCGTTCTCATAGAAGGCGTCGCGCACTTCGATGACGGACCCGAGGCCGCGCTGTGATTCCGCGTAATAGGCATCGACGTCGTGCTCGTACTTGCCGCTGACCGCGCCGTCCTTGACCATCTTCAGTTCCTTGCCGAAGCGGTCGACATAGGCGTCGTTCATTCGGCCCAGCGCCGCCGCCACGTTGGCCGGCGTCGCGGGATTGCCGCGCAATTCATGCAGCGACATCAGGATCTGGTCGTTGCGGCCCTGGGCCCGGCTCAAATCCATCTTTTCGGCGTCGGTTGCGGCACGCTTGGAGCCGACGAGATTCTTGTGCAGGCTGGCGTTGAAGCCGCCGACGTCGCGCAAGGTCCAGGCGATGTGCGCGTAGCTTGCCTGCCGGTAGGCGTCGCCATCGAGCTGGGCTATCTTGCGAACCTGCTCATCGAGCAGCGTGGTCACGGCGGTATTGAAGGCGGCGTTATCGGCGACGATCTTCCTGGCGGCGTCCTTGCGAGCGTCGGCCGGGCCGTCGATCGCCTTGTCCATGGCCTCACGCAGGCTCGCGAATTTTGTATTGAGCGCATCGATGCCGGCGCCCACCGCGGCGCCATCGTCGATCGCACCGGACAGCGTCTGCCTGATCGCATTCATCCTGGCACGTGCGCCGTCGGTCTGCTTGCGGTATTTTTCGACAAGCTCGGTCCGCATGTTCGGGTCCACGACGGGCGGACCGTAGAGAATGTTGGTGGCAAAGCCGCGCTCGGAGTTGAGATAGCGCGGAATGTCTCCGACCGCCCGGACCACATCCAGCCGGCTCTGCGCCACCGAAACCTTATCCATCGTCTGGTATTTTGTGACAGCGACGTAAACGGCGAGGCCGCCGCCGACGGCGGAAAGCGAGACGATGGCGGCGGTCAGAAGCGTACCGATTTTCATGGGATATGAGCCGTTCGCGATTAGGAGAGTGGGACCTCCATCCTACTGGTTGCGAATTAATCCGGGGTTTACGCGTGCGATAGCCGGCGCTGCGCTTCCTCCGGGTTACTACGGACTCCTTCCATAGCGCTGAAATCCGGGATCTGCAGGCGCAGATGCACGGGTCGGGAATTTGTCCGGGCGCGCGGTACCGAGTCGCGCGGCGAAACCGGGCCATGGCGGCTGTTGGCCGCAGAGGCGGCTTCGCGCCCCCCATGACGCGTTTCGGTAGATCGCCGGCCAGCCGTCGATAAAATCACTTGGCCTGATGCAGGTCGACGGCGGTTCTCGCCGGCAGCGAAGCCGCATCTTCAACGAGAGCGCGCGCTTCATGCTTGGTTTTTGGGAATGTACTTGCCCAGGACGCATTTATATTTTTGCAGCGTCCACGCGTGATACGGGCCCTTGGCGAGCCAGTCGGCAATGCCGATTTGCGCGTTGACCGCACAGGCGCTCATGGTGATTCCTGACTGCTCGCTGGTGGTAACGACTTTCTCCAGGCATAACTGGCCGTTGCAGAGGATAGCGACAAGCGTAACAAGCATGGTTGTCCTTTGTTGATGGCGAATACCCGGTCAGTTCAACCATGCAGAGTTCATGCCAGCTTTGATTTTGCCGTGTTCTTACGGGACTCCTGGTAAATGACACGGGTCCGCAAGGACCGAGGCGCAAGATCCTGCCTTCCGGCGCCGAGCAGAGCGCAACAGCGATCTGTTTGTCGTAGCCCGAAGCGCGAGGCGGAAGCGCAGCGTGTGCCGGTGTTGCGCTGATGGCGGATCACGCCGTCGCTGATCGTCCCGGGAAGCACAAAGCGCTACGAACTGATTTGTTCATGCGTAAATCACGACACCTCGTGCTCTGATCGGCGGGTGAGGCGAATTGCTCATGCTGTTCTGATCCGCGATGAGGGTAGATATTTCCATTTCATCCGTGGTCGCTCCGATCGCCGCTCACGTTTATATGATAATTATCATTCTATTGAAGATCGCAACGTCAATTCTATGTGTCGAAACGAACGCACACGGTAACTCGGAACGGAGTTGGTGTGCTTTGCAATGTAATCAACAGGGGAATCGACAATGACCAAATTGAAGTTTCTCGCGGCCGCCGCCATTCTATCGGCTGCGCTTGCGACGCCGGCAACGGCGCAACAGGCGGTTCAGGAGCCTGGCGCACAGGCGTTCTACCAGAGCATAGGCGTCGGGTCGTCAAACGTCGGGGCAGCGAACGCACTGGCATCCGTCGGCAGTGCCAATCTGTCCGTCGTTACGCCGGCGCGGCATCATCCGCGCGCGTCATCGAGGTACGACGCCGGCGCCCGCAGGTAAATAAACGGTTGCGGCAGCACGCAGCTAGATCCTGTGACAACTGCAACAAACCAAAAGGCGGCCCGCGGGCCGCTTTTTTGTGATGCAGCGGGCAGATCCCAAGCTCCCTCCGGTGAGCCGGCTCCGGATTCTCGCATCCTGTCGGCGGGTGGCACGTTGCGCCGGCCTCGTGACCTCAAGTACAGCTGCGCTGCCTGTCTTCAAATTTTCGGGAACGCAGCCGGTTCCCGCGCGTTTGACTGGGACACGGTCGCTGTCGGACATGCGGCCGTTGTTGTTTTTATTTTCCGCCGCCGTTTTAGAGGTGACGACTGCTCCAGAGTTCATCCATCCTGATCCCCGGTCAAACCGTCTGGAAGCGTTGCGAGGCCTCCAGGGTTGCCGTTCTCCATGACGCCGCCGAATATTTCGCCGCGCTGAGGGCCGCACTGCTGTCTGCCGAGCGCCAGGTGCAAATCATCGGCTGGGACATTCACAGCGAAACGTGGCTGGTCGGACCGTCCGGCAGCGCTGATGATGGATTGCCGGCCGCGCTTGGTCCGTTTTTGACCGCACTCCTCAACCGAAAGCCGGGGCTCCGGATCGACATCCTGATCTGGAATTTTGCGGCTTTGTACGCCGCCGAGCGAGAATGGGATTCCGCCGGCAAGTTCACCGCTCAAAGCCAAGGCCGGCTTCGGTTTTGTCTGGACTCCAGCCTTCCCGTCGGATCGGCGCAGCATCAGAAAATCGTCGTGGTCGACAACGCGATTGCGTTTGTCGGCGGCCTGGATCTGACGATCCGGCGCTGGGACACCGGCGATCACCTCGTCTACCATCCGTTGCGCCGTGATCCCCGTGGCAAGCCCTATCCTCCGTTCCACGATATCCAGTGCATGGTCGATGGCGAAGCGGCGGCAGCGCTTGGTGAAGTCGCAGCCATGCGATGGGCTGCAACCGGTTGCTCCGCGCCGGAGCACTGCGAGCCGGGCGAGCGCGATCGCTGGCCGGCATCGGTGCCCGCAGGTGCGACGCGGATACCTGCCGGAATCGCGCGGACCGAACTGAGGACCGCATCCTCCAGCGAGGTCGATGAAGTGGCACGGCTCTTCAAGTCTTCGATCGCTGCGGCAAGCCGCTTCATTTATATCGAGAACCAGTTCACCAGCGCCCCCGAAATCGCGCAGGCGCTGGCGCAGCGGATGGCCGACGTGCCGTCGCTGCATGTCCTGATCGTGACCCCGAAGGCGCATTCGTCATGGCTGGAATCACAGGCCATGCAGGGCGGCCGCTGCGGTTTCATCGGCCCGTTTGTTTCGGCCGGCGTCACTGGCAGGCTGCGCATCGTTTATCCCCGCGCAAATGGTGGCCAGTCGTCGTCGGCGGTGATGGTGCACAGCAAGCTCATGATCGTCGACGACGGATTCCTCCGGATCGGCTCGGCCAACATCAACAACCGCTCGATGGGTGCGGATACCGAATGCGATATTGCCTTCGAGGCGGATTCCGACGAGCACCGCGATTTCATTCGAAGCTTGCGGCGACGGCTGATCGGACATTTTTGCGGGCTCGACGAAGACGCCATCGCCGGCCATGAAGAGGACCTGCTTGGGTTTATCGATCGCCATGCGGCGAGCGGTGCGGCCAGGACGCTCCAGCCGATCGATGCCGACAGCGGGTCGCACGCAATGACCGACATGATCCAGCCGATCGCCGATCCGAACCGGCCGCTCCATCTTGAACACACGGCACGCCGGATGTGGACCCCGCGGACCGTGCTGGCGGTGGCCGGTATCATGGTCTCGCTCGCCGGGCTGGCGCTGGCGTGGCAGTATACGCGTTTGAGCGGTTACACCGACGTCGGCTATCTGTCGTCGGTCATCTCCGGTCATGCGCAATCGGCGTTCGCGCCGCTGTTCGCGGTGGCGGCTTTCGTGTTGGGCGGGCTGGTCGTGTTCCCCATCATCGTGCTCATCGCCGCGACGGCAGCCGCGCTCGGCCCCTGGATCGGCGGTTTGAGCGCCACGGCGGGCGTGCTGGCGAGCGCGCTGCTGCTGTTCATGATAGGCCGCTTTCTCGGCCACAAGCGCCTGCAATCGCTGCTTGGCGCGCGCGCCGCGCGCGTCCAGCGCCGCATCATAGGTCAGGGCGTCGTCGCCGTGGCGCTGATCCGGATGGTTCCGATCGCGCCATTTTCACTCGTCAACCTGCTGGCCGGCGCGAGCCAATTGCGGCTGAGCGATTTCCTGATCGGCACGCTCCTTGGGATGGCGCCGGGCATTATCATGATGGCCGCGCTCGGGTCGCAGATCGCGGATTTTGCGCGAAATGCCTCGTGGTCGAACGCGGTGCCGCTCGGCCTGACGATCGTGCTGTGGATCGCGGTCTGTCTCGCCGTCCAGTTCGTGGTGATGTGGTGGAGCGGGCGCCGCACGTGAATGAAACGATCCGCATCATGACGTGGAATGTCCACGGTACATTCAATCTCAATCCGCATTTCGACATCGACGGCATCTGCGCGGTCATCGAAAAATGGTCGCCGGACGTTGTTGCGCTGCAGGAGGTCGACTCGCGCGGGCGCAGCGACGATGTGTTTGGCCGCCTTGCCGACACCGTCGGCGAACATCGCGTCGAGGCCCGCTCGATCGTCGCGGCAGATGGCCATTATGGGCAGGTATTGCTGAGCCGGTGGCCGTTCGTCGCGGAGCCCAGGATAACCGACGTCTCCTATCGGGAGCGCGAGCCCCGCCGGGCCATCTCCGCCTGCATTGGCTTTCCCCTCGGCGAGGTGACCGTCATTGCGACGCATCTCGGCCTCAGCATGCACGAGCGCTATGCGCAGGCGCGGACGCTCGTCGACCTCATCGACAGGCCGAGGAGCATCGTGCTTGGGGATTTCAACGACTGGTTCTGGGTCAAGTCGGTTCGCCGGGTGCTGGCATCGCACTGTCCGGTGCGAACGAGATTGCGGACGTTCCCGTCGCGGCTGCCCGTGCTGTGGCTCGACCGCATCTATGTCACGCCGGGCGGAAAAATCGTGAAGGCGTGGACCGATCGCGAGGCGAGGGCGTATTCGGATCATCTGCCGGTGCTCGCGGATGTGCAGTTTGACGGCTGAGTGGTTCGTTGCGCGGAAATCATGCGGCACAAAATGGTCATGCTCCGGGCGAATTGCCGCCAAAGGGCGCTGCGAACACGCGGCGAGGTGCACGACAATCAGGGGAAGAAGCTTGGCCTACAGGATGATCGCAGAACGCGAGAACGAGACGGTGAAGATCGAGCGGGAAAGCTCGCTGTTGATCGCGGCGAAGGCGCGGGTCTGGGCGAGCGAAGGCTGGCAGGTCGTCATCACCGATGCCGATGGCAAATCCTATGCGCCGGCGGAGTTCGACCGGCTGCTGGCCGCCTGAGCCTATGGCGCGGCGCCACCGCGCGGCGTGATCAGCTGCGGCTGCGGCCTCCGAACGGCCCGGCCCACGAGGTCTGGCCCGGCGGCAGCACGACCAC
>LNAP01002121.1_pt1 | contig 37648 bp, 39 predicted proteins | sample 602601 | NCBI WGS metagenome assembly LNAP01 (sample SAMN02440304, study PRJNA202911) | soil metagenome | biome: Subtropical and temperate rainforests or woodlands; isolation source: soil samples (1 kg each in a 20% v/v slurry with milli Q water) were... ... | reverse complement strand
TGCCGTGGTCGAGATCCTGCATCGCGGCCAGCGCGTCGCCAGCCACGCCCGCAACAGCCGCCACGGTGGGTTCACCACCACGGCGGCGCACATGCCGGCCGCGCACCGCGCCCACATGGAATGGACCCCGGCGCGCCTGATCCACTGGGGCAAAAGCATCGGACCCGCCACCGCCGAAGCAGTGACCCGGTTGATGGCCGAGAACCGGCATCCCGAGCATGGCTATCGCGCCTGTCTGGGGCTGCTCTCGCTGGCCAAGCGCTACGGCAAGATCCGCCTTGAGGCGGCCTGCATGCTGGCCTTGCAGATCGGCGCCTGCCAGTACCGCCACGTGCGCGACATCCTGATCAATAACCGTGACAAGAGTGCGCCGGTCGTCGCCGGCGACTGGGTCAGCCCCCACCATGCCCACGTGCGTGGCCCCAATAAGAAAAGAGAGAGAAAACAATGATGATGCACACCACACTGGCGCAGCTGCGCATACTGAAACTGGACGGCATGGCCGCCGGCCTGGAAGACCAGATGGCCCAGCCCAGCATGGGCGCCTTAAGCTTCGAGGAGCGCGTGGCGCTGTTGATAGATCGGGAGGTGAACGCGCGCAACGACCGCAAGCTGGTGCGCTTGCTAAAGAACGCCCACCTGAAATACGGGCAAGCCGCCATTGAGGATATCGATGCGCGCGTGGGGCGCGGGATCGAACGTCGCGAGGTCATGAGCCTGGCCTTAGGCGACTGGGTCACCGCCGGTCACAGCGTGCTGATTACCGGCCCCACCGGAGCCGGTAAATCGTGGCTGGCGTGTGCCCTGGCGCAGTACGCCTGCCGGCGTGGACACTCCGCGCTCTACCAACGTGTGCCCCGTTTGCAGGAAGAACTACGCATCCGCCACGGCAGTGGGACATTCGGCAAATGGCTGTTGCAGTTAGCCAAGACCGACGTGCTTGTGTTGGACGATTGGGGCATGGGCGCCATCGACAGCATGACCCGCTCGGACCTGTTGGAGATCATCGACGACCGGGCTGCCAACAAAGCCACGATTATTACCAGCCAACTACCGGTCGAACACTGGCATGCCTGGATTGGAGACGCCACCATCGCCGACGCCATCCTGGATCGCCTCATGCAGCGCAACCATAGATTCACACTGACTGGCGACTCTCTACGAGCTGAACCGCCGAAATCAAGCAAAAAGGAAAAAACCACCGGCCCATCGTGACCGCAACCTATACAATCTGAACGCGTAACATCATTGGATGCGCAACGGTCACGATAGACCGGAATCAGCGGTCATCTTCACCGGAATACGCAATAGAGACGCCGAGGTCTTTCGCCATTCGATTGGCAATGACTCTAGCGACGACGTCCGTGGTGCCTCCGGGTGGGTAGGGAACCACCCACGTTATGGCTCTGCTCGGGTAATTTTCGGCGTATGCAGCACTGAAAGTTAGCGCAGCAGTGAGAGCCACTAAAAAATGACTAATGGGCTTGATATTCATGGTTTGTCCTCCGTGTTATTGACGTTGCTAGACGTTCACCGCACTTCGTAAAGGAGTCGATAGGGTGCGCAAATCGTTGCCTTCAGACCCCGGGCCAGTAGGCGCTCCTCGGTGCACAGCTCTTTCAGCGCTAGATCAATATCTTCTTGATGTGTCCCTTCGACAAGCAGTACAGCGTGTGCGCGTGCATCCTCTTTACCCACTGCCCGATGAGCATCCATCTCTTTTCGGATCTGAGGGGCCTCCTCTAACCAATGAGCGCCGGTAATTCGGCTTCGCTGGAGGAGTTGCTGTAGTAGAAGGAGGTAATCTTTAGTATCGGGGCGAATGGAAGGGATGGGCTCAAGCAGCAAACAAGTTAGCAGGCCGGCTGTTCCGCGGCCCACGCTTGCTTTTACGTGGAATGTGTTCCGGGTTACATTGCGAAATCCGGAATGAATGCAGCTCATCGATTTTCTGCATCGAACCGGGCGAGGTGGAACTACTTAACCAAAGCACGGCATCGGCATGTTGCTGCCAAACGGTCAACCTTAGCGGCCGGATGCCGTGACAGTGTGATTCGACGTGTCTACACGGACGAGCGTTGGAGGGTTCTGCCCGTGAGGAAGCCCCCGTCAACGGAGATGCATTGGCCGTTCACATAGTCCGCTTCTTCGCTAAGCAGAAATGCTACGACGTTCGATATGTCGGATGGCTGACCGATCCGCCCAGAGGGGACATGAGTGATGAATTGGTCTCGGTACGATGCGGTGACCATGCCTTCTCGAACCTGGATCAAGCCTGGCGCCACGGCATTGACGCGGACGCCTTGCTCGCCAAATTCCTGTGCCAGCGATTTGGTGAGCATTATTAGCCCGGCCTTGGATGCACTGTAAGCAGCGGCCCCCGGCCGAGCTGAAAAAGCGGCGGTTGAAGCGATATTGACAACAGCGCCCCTGGTCTGCGTGGCCAGAAGGTGCCGTACGAAAGCTTGCGTGCAGAAAAAACTGCCCTTCAGATTGGTGTCAAGAACGCGATCCCAAAGCGTTTCATCCATGTCGAGGGCAGGGACGTTCGGGTAAACGCCGGCATTGTTGACCAGCGCCACGGGGGCGCCGAGCTCTTGTCGGACTTGTGCGAACACTTCTGTAATGCTCTTATGGGACGAAACGTCCATCCGATATGCTGCTGCGGTGTCTCCGTCTGGAGCCAACTGACTGGCAACGGCTTGTGCTTCGGCGAGATCGAAATCCGTTATGGCGACAGCATACCCCTTGCTGTGAAGCAGTTCTGCTATTGCCTTGCCAATGCTGCGCGCTGCGCCGGTCACCAGTGCGACGGGTCTTCCCGAACCATTCATATGATCAGTCCCCTGCAAGGACGGTTTCGCCCTTGAGCTTATTACCCGGCCACATCTTCAGTTCGGCACGTGCATACTGAGGTGGGTAAGACAGTTCTGCGCCCAGGACGCGGGCCGCTTCATAAGGCCAATGAGGGTTGTCGAGGAATGCCCGGGCCAAGGCGACAGTATCAGCTTCGCCGGACGCGATGATGTCTTCTGCCTGTTGTGGCGTGACAATCATGCCCACAGCCCGAACAGGTATGTTTACGGCGTTTTTCACCGCTGCAGCATGTTTCACCTGATAGTTCGGACCGACTGGAATGGATGCGGGTGCGACGCCGCCAGTTGTGACGTCTACGTACTCGCAACCCAAGGCTTCCAGTTCCCGTGCAAAGGTCACACATTCTTGTATGTCGATACCATGCTCGAGCCAGTCGCTGCCCGTGATGCGGGCACCCAGTGCTACGTGTTGCGGCACCGCCTGACGCACTGCACTGAACACTTCCAAAGGAAATCGCATGCGATTTTCCAGGCTGCCACCGTAACGGTCACTGCGTTGATTCACGACAGGCGAGAGAAACTGATGCAGCAGATAACCATGCGCTGCATGCAGTTCAATGAGATCAATGCCTATCCTGACGGCCCGTTTCGCAGCGTGGACGAAGGCACGTTTGATGCGTTCGAGGTCATCAAGATCGCATTCCACGCTTTGAGTCGAATCGGACGACGTCGAGGTAAAGGTCAGCCATGGATCCTGGTTGGGGCGCAACGGTTGCCCACCCTCCCATGGCACATCGCTCGAGCCCTTGCGGCCTGCGTGTCCAAGTTGTATGCCCAGACGTGCGGCACCCGCGGTACGGCAAAACGCCAACGTCTGTGCAAGCGCAAATTCATTTGCGTCGCTATAGAGCCCCAAACAACCATGGGTAATGCGCCCGGCGCGTTCGACTGCGGTGGCCTCAATCATCACCAGCCCCGCACCGGAGCAGGCCAGCATGCCCAGATGCATGAGATGCCAAGGGGCGGCATTGCCGTCATTGGCGGTGTATTGGCACATGGGTGACACTGCAATCCGATTGCTCAGTTGCAGTTGACCGATGTTCAGCGGCGTGAAGAGTTGACTGCTCACTTGATCTCCTTGATAAGTGCGATGTTCAAACATTCTGCGTTTCGCGCGCGAGCCACGCGTGCACGGCACCTTCCATGGTAATGAAATTGGCGCCTTTTTCGATCAGGCCCTCAATCAGGCTCTCCAACATCAACATGCGGTGCCCTCGCCCGATCACGTATGGGTGACAAGTGTAGGTCAGCACGCCCCAGTCGCAGGTGCGCCGCATGTATTCGAAGTCGTTGAGCCAGTTTTCCAGCACACCACTTGCGTTCTGGAGTCCCGGGCTGACACTATTGGGGAGACGCAGGAATTCAAAATGTGGGAAATCGTCCAGAGACCAACTGATGGGCATTTCGATGAGATCGGTTTCTTTGCCGAAAACCATGGGTTTGCCCAGTTCCACCACATCGCCCTGTCGAACGCGGTAAGGCTCATGGTCGTGTGCCATCATGCTGCTTTCGTAAAGAAAGCCATTGCGCAAGAGTATATCCACGGTGTTGGGGCTCAGGTCCCAGGACGGCGAGCGATAACCAACAGGCTTCTTGCCGGTGAACTTGAAAAGCGCTTCGGTTCCTCGCAGCAGTTCGTCTTCTTCCTCGGCCGCAGACAGGTTGCCGGTCGGAATGTGGCTCCAGCCGTGATTCCCGACTTCATGTCCTTCCGCCACGATGCGTTCGCACAATTGAGGATAGGTGTGGACGATGACGCCGGGAATGAAGAACGAGGACTTGATGTCATAGCGCTTTAGCATGTCAAGAATGCGCGGCAGCGCCACGGCGCCGAACTCACCGCGCGACACGGGCGTCGGTGATGTGAGGCCTCGTGCCACCAAGCCGGACATCCCATCAAAATCGAAGGTCAAGCAAGCCATCAGTTGTTTCATTTGGAATCTCCTAAGAGTTTGATGCCGAGCCCGGGAGAGCTCTCGAGTTCGGCAGGGATGGTATAGAGACTAAAGGTCGTCGCGGGCCAGTATAGTGAGGGCGACCATCTGCGCACGCGGTACCAATGTATTGAGTTCGCAGTACTCCTTGGAGGTATGTGCGTGGCCGCCGACAGGCCCGGTTGCGCATAGGGTCGGCGCGCCGGCTGCAGAAGTCAGCCCACTGTCGGCAGAGCCGCCGGTGGACTCGCCTTCGACGTCAAAACCCAGTTCAAGCGCTGCGCGTTTGTAATCTGACAACAGTTCGCGGCTGGCATCGGTTTCGAACAAGGGAAGGAAGCGCCCTTCGCGGGTAACGCGTGCGCATGTGCACGGTACGTCTTCGCCTTCGATGATGTGCATGATGCGCTCGTGCAGGGCGCCGCTGTCCACTTCTTTGGGAAAGCGCACATCAAGTTGTCCTTTGGCGTAGGGGGCCACTGTGTTGACTGACACACCCCCTTGAATGGTTCCGACGTTTGCCGTGACGCCGGCGCTTCTGTCGGTCAATTCGTGCAAACCAACGACCTTTCGGGCGAGCGCTTCGACGGCACTGGCGCCTTTATCGTGGGCAACACCGGCGTGAGCCGCCACGCCTTCCACTTCAAAATCGATGAAGAAGGCGCCTTTGCGTCGTGTGACAACGTTGCCCGTAGGTCTTCCCGGTTCTGCGTTAAGCACCGTGGCCGCGCCCTGGGCCATTTGAGCGGTCAGTGTCCGCGATGCCGGCGACGCGATTTCTTCATCGCCTGTGTAAAAGACACGTATTGGCGCCTTGTTGCCGCCTATTTCCTTGAAGGCACGCGCTACAAACGTATTCATGACCAGGCCAGCCTTCATGTCGGCAACGCCCGGCCCGTAGGCGATTCCGTTTTCCACTTTGTATGGCCGCTCGGCGACAGTGCCGGTGGGGAAGACCGTATCCATGTGGCCCAGCAGAAGGACATGCGGGGCATCCGGCCCGGCTGTGCCCGGTACCTCGGCCAGAAGACAGTTCCCGTAGTCTTGCAGGGGGAACACAGTGGTGGAAATGCCGGCGGCCTCCAGATGGTTGCGGAAGACCTCGCCTACCTTGTCGACACCTGCCTTGTTGTAGCTGCCGCTGTCTATGTTGACCACTTCTTCCAGAAGCGCAAGCATCTCTTGTTCGTGCGCCTGCAGCCACGACCGTATCTCTGCTTCAACTTCTTCGCGATTCATGTTGTTTCCCTTTATTATGCGGCCGTGACTCATGCCGCCGACGTCAGCAGACGCGTACATTCGTAGCGCCATCCGAAGGTGATTTGGTCTCCTACCTTGGGTTGCTGCGAGGCAGATCCGGTCCCCGTGTTGGGCGTCAGGGCGATGAACTTGGAGCCCGCACCGGCATCAAGATGAAAATATGTGATCGCACCGGTGTAAATAACGTGTGACACCGTTCCATCAAGCACGTTGTATCCGTCTGACTGCGGGTCACACAAAACAATGTTTTCGGGGCGTACCGAAATTTCCACCTGCTCGCCGGGGAGGGCGTTCGCATCAGCCGAAGCGAGGATGCGCGTACCGCTTCCGCGCAATGAAACTTCCAGCCAGCCTTCTTTCCTTTCGCCGGCAATGGCGGTAATGGCATTCGATACTCCGATGAAATCGGAAACGAAAGGCGTGGCAGGTCGTTGGTAGATTTCTTGTGGCGTACCCAGCTGTACGATGGACCCGCCATTCATCACGACGATGCGATCCGACAAGGTCAGCGCTTCTTCCTGATCGTGCGTGACAAAAATGGTGGTGATGCCAACCTCGCGCTGCAGCATGCGGATTTCGACCTGCATCTGCTCGCGCAGCTTTTTATCCAGCGCGCCCAACGGCTCGTCAAGCAGCAGCACATTGGGCTTGGTGACCAGCGCCCGGGCGAGCGCGACACGCTGCCGCTGACCGCCCGACAGCTGGGAAGGCAGCCGATTAGCCATTGTTTCCAGGCGCACCAGCGACATCACATCCTTTACCTTAGTGGTGATGTCGCTGCGTTTTTCCTTGCGCATTGACAGTCCGAATGCGATGTTGTCAAAAACGGTCATGTGCGGGAAGAGAGCATAGTTCTGAAACACCATGCCGATATTCCTGCGGTAGGTTGGAATATCGTTCATGACGTTGCCGCGAATGACGATCTCGCCTTCGTCGGGCTCTTCCAGCCCTGCGATCATGCGCAGTGTTGTCGTCTTTCCGCACCCGCTGGGGCCAAGAAAGCTGACCATTTCCCCACGCGTAATTGCCAGGTCTATCCCTTTGACGGCAGCAACGTCGCCGTACCATTTTTTGACACCTAGCAGCTGGACATCGAATTCAGGGACTGTCATCTGCTTTCCTCAGGCCTTCAGGTTACGGTCGATAAGCGACTTGTATTTCGGGATCTGGCTGCCGATCTTGACAAAATCAGGCCGGATAAGGTCGTTGAGTGCACCCTCAACGGTAATGATGCCCGGCTGCTTGAGCCCGTCGGGAATCTTTACGGTGCTGTTCATGGGCGACCAGAAGGCTTTGCGCAGCATGCCGAGCTGGAAGGCTTCGGACAGCCAGGTGTTCATGTAGGCTTGCGACAGGCGGGACTCGCCCGGTGTAAAGCCTTTGACGAGTTGCATGTGCCCGGTCCATTGCACGGCCCCTTCCTTTGGAATCGTGAAGGCCACCTTCTTGCCTTGGGAGCGAGCCAGCTCTGCGTAGCCGCCCCAGTATGGCGCCAGCCATACTTCGCCACGATGGACGAGATCGGCTTCGACAATGGGGGAAGAGACCCACGCGCCAATATTCTTCTTATGGGGAGCCCAAGCCTTGATGCCTTCCTCTACGTCAGGACCCTTGCCGGCGGCCACGCCTGCCATGACGTAAGCATCGAAGTACGCGTCCCACATGGAGACCCGGCCTTCGTACTTAGGGTTCCATAGGTCAGTCCAGGATTCCGGCTTTTCAACCCGATCGGGGTTATACATGATGCCGTAAGGCATGATTGCGAACGGGATTCCAAAGCCGCCCGGCGTCATCAGCTCTTTGGGAACGGCGTTCATGTTCGTCATGATCGCGGGGTCAAACTTTTCCCACATGCCGTCGGTGATGCCGCGTTGGGCAAAGTAATCGTTCATCATCGCGCCGCTGATGACCGGCTTGTTGCGCTGCGCCAGCATGCGCGGGTACGCCGTGGCATTATTCGAGTCGACGACCTCAATTTCCAGATCCGGGTAACGCTGCTTGATAATTGGGGTGGATATTTCGTGACAGAGGGAAGGGAGCGCGCCAGGCTGCGAAAGCACGACCAGTTTTTTCACTTCCTCTTCTGTGGCTGCCGCCACTGCCTTGGCGAAAGGCAGCACCGTGGCGGCACCGGCGCCCATGAGCAACATGGATTTCAACAGCGTGCGCCGTGACTCGCTGGTACCGTACTGTTCGAGCATGTCCAGCTCTTCGGCGTTTGATTTTTTCATTGTCGATACTCCTTTAGGGTGAGAGGCTTCGAATGATTAGTGGCGGAATTGCTTGCGCAAACCAATAAAGCGCTCGATCAGCACCACCACCACGGCGGTGAACCCGATCAGCAAAGTTGAAATGGCGGCGACGGTTGGGTCCATCTGAAACTCGGTGTAGTAGTAGATTTCTAGCGGCAGAGTCATGACGCCGGGACCTACCAGGAAGAGCGATACGGTGAATTCGTCGAACGACATGATTGCTGAAAATACAGCGCCGGCAATAAGGCCCGGGCGCAGCATCGGCAACGTGACCAGCAAGAAGGTTTTGCTGCGGTTCGCGCCTAATGTGGCAGCGGCTTCTTCGTACGAGACGTCGATTTCGGCCAGAGTTGCCCCCACGGTTCGAACCACGTAGGGCACCGTGATGATGACGTGTGCAAACACCAGCCCCCAAAAGTTGCGCAGCAGGCCCATGGAACCAAGTACCGTCACAAGCGCAACAGCAAACACAATGGCGGGAAAGACCAGCGGAGTCATGAACAGCAATTCCAGCAATGTCCTGCCGGGGAAGCGATGCCGCACGATGGCGAAGGTACCCAAGGTACCGACGACCAAGGAAATGAAGGCAGCCAATACAGCGACCGCTGCACTGACCTGCAACGCATCCCAGAAACCTTGCGTATTCCAGGGAGTGAAAACCCCTTGGGCGGGAAGCTGAGTGTTGAATCATTACTGAAGGCTGCGGGAATGACGACCGCGATCGGCAAGGCTAAAAATGCCAGGACGACGCCTACGTATATGTTCAATACTTTTTCATTGGTCATTTTCATCGTTTTGCATGCCTCCGTATTGCAAGGCCGTAGATCAATAGCACCAGAAGCGTGACAAGCGTAAGAATCATTGAGGCGGCTGAGCCCAAGGGCCAATCAACCATGACCACCATTTGTTCATAAATCGAAATGGACATGACGGTGACATGGCCGCGTCCCAGCCAGATCGGAGTGATGTACGCCCCGATGCAAAGGCAAAACACAATGACAGAGCCTGATGCAATGCCTTGAACAGACAGAGGCAGCACGACGTGGATGAAGCTGCGTACGGGGGTCGCGCCCAGCACGGCTGCGGCTTCCAACACGGATTTGTCTATCTTTCCGAGCACGCTCGCGATCGAAAGAATCATGAAGGGCAAGAGTACGTGTGTCATGCCGGCCACGACCGTCCAGAAGCTTTGCATTAGGCGCAGTGGCTGGTCGACGATGCCGGTGACCAGCAAGAAGGCGTTAAGCAGGCCTTCATTGCCAAGAAGAATGGTCCAGCCGATGGTGCGCACCACGATACTGACGAGCAACGGCGATACCACTGCAAGAAACACAAGATGTTTCCAGCGCGATTCACTGCGCGCGAGATACCAGGCAACGGGGTAGCCAATGACCGCCGTCAACAGCGTCACGATGATGGCAAGTGAGAAAGTGCGTATCGCGATGCCCAGAAAATAAGAGTCAGTGATGAACTGGGCATAGTTGTCAAGCGTGAGTGACGCATCCCCCGGAAACTGGTCGAGGAAGGACAGCTGAAGCATGGTGGCGAACGGCCAGAGCAGCCCCACCGAGAGCAGAATGACCCCGGGGGTGATCAGGGCCAACAGCCCGAGCGTGCGCTTTAGATGGCGACGCGGCTTAGGCCTCTTTTCCGTCACAATGGCCCCCATATCAATTGATCCACTGGCCGCCGTCGACATCAATCACCTCTCCAGTAATAAAACAAGGTTCCACCGTGGCCAGGAATTCGACCACGACGGCAATATCTTCGGGTGTCCCTATACGTTTGAGCGGGATGGCTTGAGTGATGAGCTCATGGCGTTTCTGTATGAGCCCTTCAGTGAGGTTGGTACGGATCGCACCAGGGCATAAGGCATTCACGTATACGTGGGGTGCCAATTCTTTTGCAAGGGCGCGTGTCAGCCCGAGTACACCTGCTTTAGAAGCGCAATACGCGAGTTTGCTGACCGCATCTGGGCTGCCCCCGGTATTTGCGCTTATTGACGACATGTTGATAATGCGACCATTGCCTTGATCGACCATGTTTTGTGCCACGGCCTTACACCAGTTGAAGACACCCTTGAGGTTCACGCCGATGGTGGTGTCCCATTCTTCCTCGGAGATTTCGAGGATGGTCTTAGGTTGTGAGATGCCGGCGTTATTTACCAGAACATCGATGCGGCCAAACGTGTCGATTACGGTCCGACTGTGTGCCTGTACTTGATCAAGACGACTGACATCGCCTGACAAAGCCAAGACCGTGTGACCGGCATCGTGAAGCCGTTGCGCGGCAGCTTGCAAGCTGGCTTCATCCCTGTCGGCGATTGCGACGGCATGGCCTTTCTCTGCAAGCTTGAGTGCGCTCGCATACCCGATCCCGCCTGCAGCACCAGTGATAACGGCAACTTTTGTACTCTTGTTCATTGTTCTTCTCGCATGAGAATGCACCGACGTCCTGATTCGGTGCTTTAGAGTTTGTTTATGACTGTATAAAACCATAATTAAAATTTTCATGCAATAAAAATTGCATGAATTCAGATAGTGATTTCCCTAATGGCAGCGCCAGAAGCACTGGGCCGACAATCGAAAAAATGCTTTCGTCTGGACTCCCATACTCTTCGGTTTTGCTTTATTCTTCAGTTGTCTCAATGTATAAGCGGAAAAGAAGAACCCAATGAACTTGTTTGACAGGATCGCCAAGCATCCCAAGAAGCTCACCCACAATGAGACGGTGTTGGTTGATTTCATCGTGTCTTGCTACCCGCAAGGGATGCTCGGATCTGCAACAGATATTGCAGACCGGGTAGGCGTCAGCGCGTCGACAGTGGTGCGTCTGTTTGCAAAACTGGGCTACGAATCGTTCGGCCACTTGCAGCGCGAAATACGAGCCGAGGTTTCATCGAAGCTGGCGTCTCCCTCGCAGCGCGCACATCTGGCGATCCAGGAAGAATCTGCGCCAAGCACCGTCCTCGACAGGGTCTTCACATTCGATAAGGACAACCTCAATGCCACGCGCGAAGCCAACAGCGCGGAGGATTTTCAGCGATTCGTCGACACAATCATCCGATCCGACGGCGGTCGAATTCATCTGTTGGGCTCCAAAAACAGTTATCCGGTCGCACATTACCTGCATACCCATTTGAATATGTGCATGCCGGGCGTGAATTTGCTGGGAACGGGAGGGGGATTGTTGGCTGATGAGCTGCTGTGGGTTGACCCGCGTGACACGTTGATTGTCGTGTCGATCAGGCGCTATTCCAGGCAGGTAACGCAGGCAGCACGACACTTCCGCCAGATTGGCGCTTCTGTGATATCTATTACGGATAGTCCGCTGGCTCCTATTGCAGGGCTGTCTGATCATCGCTTGCTTATCCAGACGGCGAGCGCCTCGCCCTTTGATTCCTATACCGCTGCATTCACTTTATGTAATGCCGTCGTGGCGGCCGTTGCCTTGCATCGCAAGAAGGAAATCGAGGCGCTTCTGGAGCAAGGTGAGAAATTATGGGACCACTTTGATGTGTTTCTGGGCATGAGAGAGGTCTGATTGACTCATGAACATTCGAACGTTTTGCGCTAGTGTTATGAGTTCGTCCAAGGAATTGCTTGCCTATGACCTCGTTTCGGTTGAGAGAAATGGCAGCAATTACTTTGAATAACCAGGCACGGCTAGCGAAGCACCCCATGCGGGTCCGCGTACACGTGCAGAGTTTCAACGCGCTGATCTATATGGTCGAAGCAGGCGTTGGTGCTGCGGTTGTGCTGGCAAGTACCGTGGAGGAAGCCATTCACAACGCGTGGTTGCGCCCACGCTCACAGATTTGTGGTCGGCGAGAGTTGTCTCTTGTGCACGCAGATGAACCCGGCCAGCCTGAGCTTGTTTGAGCGCAATTTCGACAGATTTTGTTTCAATTCTATGTCGTGCAGGGTCGTGGAGCTGATGTCCGACGGACTTTGCTTCAGCTTTTTCCAATTTCGTACCCAGCTAAAACGTCGACAGACTTTATTTTCGGCCTTCAAGGCTGAAGAGCGTGAATAAAGACTTTTGGTTGGGAATGAAGTATGTCGACTGCTTACTTCTCCTAATTCCGCTGAACCGATCATCTACTGCTGTCAACTTGATTCATGAGTGACGCTATCCAAGCTTCGCTTACGGTCGCGGCTGTTGACCGCTTTGAACTTGCTGCCGTCGATGGCCACGACGGCTTGCGAGCAGATTTTTAACTGGCGACACATGGCGACGAATCGCTTGCAGACATTGCGGATGCCAGAGCCGTTGTTGCGACGGAAGTCAGCTATCGTTTTGAAGTCTGGCGTCAATCGGCCCGTGGGCCACATCAGCTCAATATTGCGTTGGGCTTCACGCTCGAGCCGACGGCTGGACTGAATGCGGTTAAGGTAGTTGTAGATGTAGAGTTTTAGTAGAACGGTGGGATGGTAGGCGGGGCGCCCCGTCGCCGCAGGATCGGCACCACTGAAGACCAGCGGCTGAAGATCAATCTCATCGACGAAGATATCGACAACGCGCACCGGGTTGTCCTCGCCAATGAAATCGCCCAGGCACTCGGACAGCAATGTAACTGACTTCGGTCCTTGTTTTCGATAAATCGCTTTATCGGCCACCTCGCTTAAACGGGTTGCCTTATTTTGATTGGCATCAGGCGAGCGGCGAAGCGTTTTCACACAGCCTCGGTCGGAAGCGGACAGCGGGTGGCGACTGGATACGCTTTTGCACCTCCGTCGCACACACCAGGCGCTGAAAATGCAAACACAGGCTGACGCTTTTGCATTAGTCGCATGAGCTGAGCAGCAACTGCTGGGTCAACACAGGAATTTGAGGGACAACGCTTAGCGAGTCGCCTATTCCCTGTCAGATGATTCGGATTGTTCCGATGTGTCGTTTCCGGCCTGCACGCTCCCGACCGGCGCTAAAGTTCGTCGCAGGAGGACCCACAGCGTGGCAGGTCCTGCAAGAGGATTCGGTGTAGTGAAGGGAAAAGCGACTCGGGTGTACGTGTTCAGGAAAGGACAACAGCCCTACCGCTCTTCGACGGAAGGCGTCGCCGCGCAGCGTGACTTCTACTCGGAGCCGTCCAATGAGCAGTCGCTCGCCGCAGCGGTGGTCGTGCATCGCAGACTTCTTCGAACCACACGCCGGCGTCATCGCACTGGTACCGCAGTAGGCCTGGGCCAAATGACCCTATCGGGAGGAGGCACGCCGCATTATCGTTAGCCGATAAGGCTTCCCAAAACCTCTCGGGAACCGCTTTCTCCAGGAGGCCGCATGTACATTCTTAACTTGCAGCGACGTATTCTGGTATGGGCGCTGCTGGTCGTTCTGACGTGGTTTGGCGTCGCACCAGCGCAGGCACTGCAGCCCAAGGAGCTCACCGGCTTTATACAGCTCTCTGGCACCAAGTACATCGACAAAAAGAATGTCCTTCGTGTGTCGCCGTACTCGCTCACCTTTGTTTTCAGCTATCTTGAGTTTGACGTTGAACTCATCCCTGCCGGCGGGATCGCCGTGTTCGGCGCGTTTGACTCTGGTGAGGTGAAGCTGCTGGCGCACGTAGACTATGCGCCAAATATTGCCGAGGCATCGTATTATCGTGAACTTTTCCCTCCCGGCCAGTGGCTGGAGCCATCCGACACGCCGCGCTTCGTGATGGTTTGCGGCTGGCCGAAAGAAGGCGGTGCGCCGCCAACGGAGGTCTTTCACACTTATGCCGAACGTGACGAAGGCAGGACGAAGATCACTGACGAAAGTCCGTCTTACGTCGGGCTTTGGATGACATGGCGTCCCATTTCAAGCAAACGAGCTCAGGACAAGTTCAAAGGCCAAGACTATTGCCGTGAAATTGCCACGACGAGCAACTCTTCGGCTGCATTATGGCTGCCGCACACCGCCTATTAACGAGGGGGACTAAGACATGTATAAACTTTCCGCTCTCCGACAACCCGTATTGATGGGGCTCGTCGTATTAAGCTTGGGTAGTGTCAACGTCGTCAGTGCCGCGGTTCCGGATAGCTTCTTCGTCGAGATCAGTGTTGGCGGCTCACAACCTCTCAAGCCACACTCTCGAAGTCGAGATCCTTACCAGTATCACATGTCTATGTACTATAACGAATCAGATACTGATGACACCCTCGGGGGCGGCACGGCGGGGTTCGGCGTTTTCGACTCTGGCGAAGTGGTTCTCACGCATTATGCTGAGTATGTCCCGAGCTTTGCGGAGGCATACTACGACAGGGGCATATACACTGACAAGCGCGGGTTCGGCCTCGCCGACACGCCTCGATATATCATGGTCTGCGCATGGTCGGATCAAGATGAAGAAAATGCAACGCGTATGTTCCGCAGCTACGCGGAACGCGATGATGCCTTCGTCCAGACTCGCAACCGCCCAGGTGATCACAGCAGCTTCTTAGTAAGATATCGACCGGTGCCAACGCGGCGGGCAAAAGAGAAATTCGTAGCTCAGGACTACTGCGCTGAGGTAGCCGAGAAAGGACAAGCGTCCGTACCCTATTGGCTGCCTCCCAAGCGCGGGAAATAACGGCCTAATCTGAAGTATTGTCAGTTCATCTAAAAGTGATGCGCAGTTCGTAGTGGTCAGCCCCCGGGCCCGGGAAGGTCTGGGCGAGCACGATGTCGTAAGGCTGGTTCTTCGACTTGAATTTCAAGTCATAGCGGTTGTCGGCGAACCCATCAATGCTAAATCCGGTGTTCACAGACTTCAGTTCAATGTGAACGGACTGCCCGCTTCTACCTGACAGGCGATAGCAATGCGTATTTTCGTGCGGCAGCTCTCCTGAAATCGTCAGTGAGCCAGAACTTGGTTGAGCCGGCAGCTGGCGACATAGACCGATCGAGCCCGGGGCGGCGACTTGCGGCAAGTCAGCACCTGCGAGTACCGTGCTCCCGGGCGCGCTGGTGCGAGCGGCAGTGGTAGGGGGCGCCGCCGCCATCTCTTCTTCCGGCGGGTTGACTGCGACGACCTTTGGCACGCGCATCGCGCAACTCGAGTCGACGCATGCGCCTGAAAACCAAAGTTGGCCATTGCCGACTGACGCACCGGTGTCACGAACGAACAAGGTTTCGTAGGGTTGATTCTTGACCGCCGCCACGACCGAGGGCGTGAAGATTGAATCGTAGTTCGCTAAAAAATCTTTATCGGAGAATACCTTGATCTTGCTCCCGCTGACGGCGAGCGGATAATTCATCATTTTCGCAAGCGCCGTGCGTCGGCCGGCTGCCACCTCTTTCTTCAGGCGGTCGAAAAAGCGGCGAAACTGAGCCGGATCGCCCAGATTATCTGCAATGCGCGCGTCAACGGTCGACGCACTGACCTGCGGTTTCGCCGCCTTCTGTGGCGCCTGCGCGTCGGGTGTACGGGTTGACTGTGAATTAAGGGAGGGCGCACTTGAAGGGGGCGTAGCGGGCTTGTACACCGGCGCAGGTTTGCGTGTTGGTGCAGAAGGGGCCTGAGTCGGCGCGTCCATGGAACGGATCACCTCGCTCACCCCGCGCTGGAGTATGCCTTGCCAGTCAAGCGTTTCGGCGTGCACAGCCGGGCTGACGGCGGCTAACGACATGGCAGCAGGAATGGCAACGGAAACGGTACAGACGAGGTGTCGCATGATGCGCTCCTTGGGGCGATGCCTGCAAAGCAGACCAGGCCAGCGTAGGTCGACGCCAAGAGCCGGTCAATGGGGCATTGGGCCCACGCCCCGGACTTTTCACCATGAGGCTTGCGGGAGTGATTTTTGCGCCTTGATCTGACCGAGTGCTGCGCCGGTCTGCTTGGGGGCGGCGTTGGAGGAGATTTTCAGCGCTGCGGACGCAATTTCCCCTACCCCCATTGCTTTATAGCGTGCCGGGGACAGCACTTTTTCAGTGTTACGGGCCCATGGCGCGCGCCGCGTGTGCGAAGACGTGGCGCAAAGGATGATGCGAGGCCAGCAGTATGCGAACCCGGCGGGTATTGCGCACAATGGCCGCGCCGATTTTCAAGAGGCGCACCCGGATGGTGGCGGCACTGGCGCGCTCAAGCTCGGTGCCGCGCAATGCCACCTCACGCAGGCGCTGCATCAGCGTATAGGCCAGGGCCGCCAGCAGCAACCGAAACTGGTTGGCCGCGAACCGATGGCAGCTCGCGCGGGCGCCAAACAGATCGAGCTGGGCTTCCTTGATGCGGTTCTCGGCTTCGCCGCGGGCGCAGTACAACCCATCGTAGAGCGTGCCGGCGTCCGAGCCGGCGATGTTGGTGACGATAAAACGCGGATTGATCCCTTGACTGCCGTACTCCAGGCGGGTCACCACGCGCCGGGGCTGGTTCCAGGAATCAGCCGCGTAGGAGAACTCGCTCACCAGGCGTTGTTTGCGACCCGTGTGCTCGTAGTCGCGCTTAAGCACCGCCTCGGCCGGTTGCACACGCGCCTGAAGACGCTTATTGCGCGCCAGACCGAGGATGTACTGCACACCAGCGCGCTCGCACCAGCGGATCAGCCGTTGGCGGCAGAACCCGGAGTCGCCCCGGATGATGATGCGCACATCGGGCCAGGTCTGGCGCAGCCGGTTCACCAACAAACGCAGCACCGCCGCCGCGTGGCGGGCCCCATCGATGCGGCTGGGCCGCAGCAGGCAGGCCAGCATCGACTGGCCACAGAACACGTACAGCGGCAGATAGCAGTGATGGTCGTAGTAGCCGTGGAACTGCTTGAGTTCTTGCTCGCCATGCAGCGGCACGTCCGAGGCATCCACATCCAGAATCAGCTCCTTGGGCGGTGCCGCGAAGCTGGAAATAAAATGCTCGACCAGCACCTGATGCAGCGCCCATGCATCGGCACGTGTGGCGCCCGTCTCCAGGCGGCACAGCGTGGGCGAGCTCGCCAGAGGCTGATCACGTCCCACCGCCGTTTGCATCAGCAGGTCGGCGCGTAGCGCGTCGTGATCGTTCAGATCTTCGTAGCCGCAGCACAGGCCATACAGGCGCTGGGCCAGCACGTCGCGCAGGCGATGACGGATGCGCCCGGCAGCCCGGCGCTCGGTCAGGGCCTTGGCCGCCAGGCGCGACAACCCGGTGCGCGCATCAATCTGGCGTAGCAGCATCAGCCCGCCGTCGGAACTCAGGTCGCCGCCCTCGAAATTGGCCTGTAAATAGCGTCGCCCAAGACGCCCAAAGTCCAGATGTTCTAGGCAATCCCGTTTGGTTGTGGCGTCGAATACCAGTAACCATAAGCCTTTGGCACGGGATTGCCTACCCGTTTCTACAACAATAATGAAATTTCCGGGTTAGGCCGCGATTAGGCCTGGATCAGGTGGGGGAATTTGAGGTGGCCAAAGGTGGGGGAGTTTGGGTGGCCAACAGGGCGAATAACGCCCCTAGCCATTGCAAACTTCTATCTGGCCCGGGCACGTAACGATGCCAATGAGGTTTCTTATGAAGAAGCGGTGCGCCGATATTTGGTGGAAACAGAGGCTTCTGCGGGAAGGGACGGGGTCTCGTTCCATGGTATGAGCTATCACTCTAGCCATCTTCTTGAAAGTGGCGTGCTTCATCCGTTGAAACGGCGAAAGCGCCTAAAAGCCTATTTCCTGCCATTTTGCGTGCGTCACATTTGGGTTGACGTTCAAGGAAAAATTATTGAGCTAAAGTCAACGTTGCCGGTTGAGGAGGATGATGCTCAGCTATACCGGTCCTATGACGAATTACTTGAGGCTGAGTTGAAGTACGGACGGTTACGATCACAGCAAAAGCTGAATGCGCAGGCTGCCTCCGGAAACCAGATGATGAAATTCAAGGAGCAGACGGGTAAGCAATGGACGGAGGGCACGCGGCAATTCAAGCGTGCGAAGAAATCTTCTTTTGCACCAGCCACCGAGGTAACAGAAACTCGTCGTCAATTGCAAGGTGAAAAACGTGGGCGCAGTTAAAAATCCTTGGGTTGACAGATTTAAGGCATTCGACACTCTAGAGAAGATCAGGGCACGTGTAAATTGTCGTCCAAGTCCCCTTGTAGGCTTGGAGCGAGAGCTTCCCGGTGTAGCGGAGGTTTTTGTTGAGAAAGCGTTAGAAAGCATATATTTTGCGTCTGTCCAGGAGTTGCAAATACTTAAATATTTGCTTGAGCGTGCGAGCGTGCATTGCCGTGTCACCTATCCGGGAGTGAGGGAGTACATTGAGCGCTTGTATGCAGGAAGAAATCTGCATGAACATACCTTTCAAAAGCCAACGTGCTTGCTTGGAACGGCGGGGGTCGGAAAATCCCAACTCATGAAAGCATTCGGCCGACTGATGCCCAACGATGGGGTGATTGATGTCGATAAGAATCACGCGAATATGCCTCTGCATGGATCGTGGCTTGTGACGGCTAACTCAAGCCAAAGCGTCATTCGAACGCTGAGGCCTCACGTGGGCGAGGCTATGCGTGGAGTAGTAAGGGCCAGTGTTGCAGAATGTCTGCAGACAAGTTCGGACGTGGCTTTTCGAAATGGCGTTAGCTATTTGGTGATAGACGAAACCCAATTTATTGTTGGAAGTGATGCGACTGTTACGATCACAAAAATGCTCATGAATGTCGCCGAGCTAGGGATTCCTGTGCTGTTTGTCGCCAATTTCAGTCTGTGGCGCGCTCTTGAGAGGCGCCATGAGCAAATCAAACAACGCCTTTTGACGAACCCGCAACTTTTGTCGCCGGAAGCGCCGGGTTCTGTAGATTGGCTGGGGTACTTGCGAGAATGTGCACTGGTGTTAGGTGATTCTATCGTCATCGACGTTTTAATCGATGGCGACGTGGTTTACGACATGACGGCGGGAATAAAGCGTTTTGTGGTGCTGCTTTTGAAAACAGCTTATCGTATCGCATGGGAGGCGGGGCAGCATGTCGTAACCTCGAGGCACGTTGAGCAGGCCTATGGCTCAAGTGCCTATGCGGTGGCGCGAAGGCAGGTGAGCGTGATGCTTGATCCACTCAGTGAGGCACGGACTGCGGCGGCATATAGTTGTCCTATTGAAATGCCTCTTGATCAGGTGGCAGCCATGAAGCAGTATCGTGCACAGCGAAGCCAGAAGGCCATAGCTGAAGCTACACGCGTTTCTGCGATGACCGTGGCTGAGCGAAAGGAAGAAAAAGACTGCAGCTTGCCTAACCGGGAAAAAATCATAGTCGAAAAACGGCCGAAGCGATCAAAACGTACGGTTGAGGAGCTTGTGGTCAACGGTCTTCAGGCGCAAGAGGCTGGCGGGATTTATGCACGTAACAAGCGGCGTTTTTGATTCGAGCATAGAGCAAGTTACTGCACACGAGTGCGAGAGGAGCTGTCGTGTGCGTTGGCTCTACTCGGAGTCATTCAAGCCGGGCGCTGTCGGGGTCAGCAGCAATTGGCAGTAGATTCAAAACTGAGTATATTGCTTATAAAGTGACGGTTCCCGTCTCGTTAGAGGAAAGAACTGATGGACGACGCAACCTTTTATATCCTGATTTTTGGATCGTTTCTGGTAGCATTCGGCATTTTTTCGCTCTACTTCAGCAGCGAATCGGCCCAGCGGAGATTTAATCCTCACGGAGAAACGTGGCATACAACCAAACCTACGATTCTCGTTGATACTGATCATTATCGTGTGCGACCAAAGTAATTTTCCTGTAGATAATATGGATGGCTGTGTATCCGTTACACCGCCCTACATATGGGAGCGTGTGGAATGTCGAGCAAAGCGAAACATGAAGATAAAACTCCGGTAACGGACGCTGAATTAGGACACAATCGGCATACAGTTGAAGCAATTTTCAGTTCAAATGAGACGATACGGCTGTCAGGTGTCAGCGCGAAAACCGCTGCACAGGCTCTTATAAATCTGTCAGCTCCAAATGCGGCGCTGGTCCGTGCGATGAGTTGTCGTAACTGGTTTTTCAGCCGGGACTAATACAAATAACGAAAGATGACTATGACCTCCAACTCTTGGCTGCCTTTAACTCTATTTCTCGTTTTCTTTGTATCGTTGGCTTGCGGATCGGCTTATCACTACTATCGCTACGAGCTTTCCGACAATGAAGACGAATAGGCTCTTTCATGGCTTGTTGGGTTATCGAAAGCCTATGTTTTCTCAAATACATCATGATGAACAGCTGGTTGCTCAGGTGATAAGTATTGTGGCAGCGGTTTTTGAAGATGAGGTGGCGGCTGCGCGTAGGACGGACACGCAAATCATTGCTCTGGTCCGGGATACTTCGAGGCAGCGCCGCCGAACAGAAATAGGTGTGCAGCAAGTCCGGCGTATTTTGTATTTTGAATTCAATTTCGTGGGGTGGTGTAACTTGACTCTAGTTCTCTGAGTGAGTAGACGCTATGCAACATTCTGACTTTCGCATAGGCCTAGAATTTTCTGCCTCGGCTGGGTTCCGATGGCGCTGCACTGATGTCGGCTCTCGCACGATTGTTGCTGTTAGATTAGCGGATCATGACGACGACCCTAATTGGTATCGTGGCCCTCCATATATAGTGGAGGAAGTTGTATTCGATGAAAAGGCAATCGAACGTTGTCACCTGACACAGGATGATGCGATCTTTAGCACAATGCATGAATTTCGGACATCTGGTCATCCAGGATATCCACATGATGATGTCTTGAAAATGATGGAAGCTCGCTTAGCGGATGCCGAACGCCGGTACCCTCACGAAGGAGTTTTAAGATTTGATAGGCGTACACCAGAAGGTGAAATTCTTCATCCGTACCATGGGCGAAAAGATGGGACGCGATGGATCGTGCTTATCTATCTACCATTCAAGAAAGTGTTTATAGAGATGGTCGAGCGAGAATTCATCTCGCTACCAGTCACTGATGCTGCCGATGTCAAGAACCGTAGCAAGAAGATGTTGGCTGATTAAAGACTCGAAAAGGCGAATTTAAGAGCTGATACCCTTGCAAACAATAGCAGAGCGTTTTTTAGAACGTAAAACGATATGGCCATTGAGTCCCTGAATACGAATACAAGCAAGAAGATTGGTTGGCTGGGGCCGACTCGCGGGATCGAGATCGAAAAGTTATAATTCTGATTTATTTGTAACTTATAATCACACAACGGATACTGCTCAGGTTGCGTTTTGGCAGGAAATGGCCAGAAGCTGACAGTTTGCTAACGGGGGTTGGGCGGGCGCTGGGTATTGGGCACTTCGCTGAAATAGACTGCTACGCTGTTGCCGCAGGTGAAGAGTTCAGGACTAGATCACTTATTTATGGCGAGAGACGGCCTTGGACTTTAGCGAGGGACAGCAGTGAGTGCCACTGATACGATCACCCGGATCGAAAAAATCGCAACCGATTCCGTTGCGCGAGCAGGTTCTCGGGGGGAGCTTGCATGACGCCTGAGACAATCTCTCGGTTGCTAGCCTCCATGAACGCCGGCCGTCTTCTAGTGATCTGCGGCGCCGGATTGTCGATGGCAACGCCTAGTAGCTTGCCATCTGCCCGGGCGGTCGCCGAGCGGTGCTTTGACAAATACCGTCTCGAATCTGATCCGACCTGTGACCTTGCTCTTCGAGATGATTTAGAGGCGCTTGCCGAACACTTCGCAGGACTCAATACCCTTCAATCGATTTTCATCGAACACCTCGTGCCCTGGAGCGCTTTTGTGCGGCCTTGGAACACGGGGCATGCTGCAATAGCGGATTTTCTCATCACCCGCGCCGCCGTTGCCGGCATATCAAGTAACTACGACACCCTCATCGAGCGGCGCGCCTGGGATTATGGTGCGGACTTCCGCGGCTCGCTCGACGGAGACGAAGCCACCGCCGATCACGTTCGTCAGGCGCCCTTGCTGAAATTCCATGGCTGTTCTCACCGCGATCGGCCAGCCACGGTCTGGGCGCCTTCTCAGCTCGACGATCCGATTATCTCAGCCCGCATTGCGCGAAGCAAAATTTGGATGGCTGCCAACCTTCGGCAGAAGGACCTGCTCGTCGTCGGTTTCTGGTCAGATTGGGAATATCTCAATGCTATGATCGGCGAAGCGCTGATTGAAGTCCAACCGCTGTCCGTGACCGTTATCGACCTGTCGCCCACAAACACGCTCGAGCAGAAAGCCCCACAGCTCTGGGAGATAGCGCACGCGCAAAACGTAACGTTCGAGCATGTCCAAGAGTCTGGGGCTGTGGCGCTCGACGAGCTTCGTCGAGTGTTCTCATCTAACTACCTTCGACAGGTTCTGGATGCTGGACGGGCCACCTTCGAGCGCATAACCGGAGTCCAGTGCGACCCAGCGTGGCTAAACATCGGGAATTTCGATAGCGAAGCTCTGTATGGACTGAGGCGGGATGCCGAAGGCGTCTCGGCGGCTGAGCCGGCCACACTATTGCGCCCGGCAAGCCCAGAAGTCCTCGGCTTCTTCCACTTGCTGCTACGTCAGGCAGGAGCAATTCAATGCGCCGACGGTTATGAACTGAACGGTCGAAGCATCCGTGTTCTCAACGGAGCGAAATCTGTTCTCGGAACGCTGCGCGGAAAATTCGTTGAGCCCCCTGCCGTGATGCAGTCGGACATCGTTGTGGCCGTGGGTGCGACTGACCTGGGCGTGCCGGATAACGTCGTTCGTAGTGGACGCACCGGCGATGTCATTCGTCCTGACCCAGCAGGCGAATGGTACGACCTCCCTGGGGCAAGATCAGCGTTGGGTATCTAATGGACATCTTCACACAAGCCGAAATACTCCTTCGTGACGCCCATTATGAAACTTGGACGTGGTCTGGCTCGACCGGCCCGGTTACATGTTTCGAAAACGCGGCACTAATGGGATTTATCCATGTCTTCGACACCGCAGACACTCTTCTCGACATCTGGCGTGCAAATCAGCAAGGCGCGCTCACTCGCCACGCCGGTTCGTTGCGCGGTGCTGGAGCGAAAGCGTGGAACGTCTATTCGGTCTTTCTGACTCCGGATCATGATGCGCGCAGAGGACGCGAAATCGAGCGAATCGAAGAGGATTTCTCTCTGACCCGAAAGATCGCCAGGGGCTCGATTACCACAGTGGATGACGTTGAGACGGCGCTGCTACCACTGCTGTCCTTACGCTCCAAACCCTTGCTCGGCGCGTCCAATTTCGAAACGAGACTGCGCACTAGGCTGAGGGACATTCCTCCTGAGGCTGTTACCGCGTTCCTCAACGAGACCACTCCGGCGGATGTCGCTCGCATCCTGGGAGCGACATCATGAGACTCGACTTTGTCGAAATGTGCGGTTTTCGTGGATTCAGGGATCTCATCCGAATCAACTTCGGACGGGGCTTTACCGTCATCACTGGCCGGAACGGCGTGGGCAAGAGCACAATATGTGATGCGGTCGAGTTCGCGATCACAGGCTCAATCGAAAAATATGCCGTCCAGAAGGCAGCGAAGGAAAGCCTTAGCGATTATTTATGGTGGCGTGGCGAAGGCGTGCCAAACGCCCACTATGTAATAGTCTCGTTCGTCGGCGACGACGACAAGCCGTTCACCATCACTCGGACCCGCGAGTCGGGCGCTGATCGCTCAGCGACCGAAATTCAGGCCGCGCTTTGCCGCGGACCTGCGCCAGACAACGCGCTCCGACAACTCACCCGAACCTCAATCATTCGTGACGAATGGATCGCCGCGCTCAGCTTAGACCTCACCGAAACGGAGCGATTCGATCTCGTCCGCTCGGCACTCGGTGCCTTAGAGGGCTCGGAAGCAAGTAGTAGAGCCAAGGAAATTGTGGAGGCCGCCGAAGCCGCACATGCTAAAGACGAGTCCGGCTATGAGGCTGCCCGTTCGCGATTGGCGGACAGACTGACGCAACAGTCTGAGACGCAGGCCGCACTTAGCCGGTCAGGCGATTTGTCCGCCGCTCTCCAGGTGATTGGCGCCGCTGCGCCGGATGCCCCGGATGTGCTGGATACGCCATCTGAGCTTATGGCACGATTGACAGCGGGTCGAAACGCACTCGCGAACGGACGAGCCCGATTGGAGCGAATGAGCGAAGCGCTTCAACTTGGACGTGAGGTCGCGTTAACACAGGCGGCTTACAACAGTCCGGAGGCTGTTGCGGATCGGGAGGCCGCATCAAAGGCGCACGAAGTGGCCCAGCGCGAGCACCAGGCTGCGCATCAAGCCGTCTTGGAAGCCGAACAACGCCTCGCGCGCGAGGAACAGATTGACGCGATCGCGGCGTCGCTGAGCCTTCTGGTCGAGCATGGTGAGCACCTCGGACTGCACGAAGATCATTGCCCGTTATGTGCAGCCTATCAGACCCCGAACGAGTTTGCCGCTGGGGTGGCCGCAGCACGGCGACGGATCACATCACTGGAGTCGGGCGTTCAGGCCGCTCGCGATGCTCTTTCCTCCGCGAAAGAGAATGCGCAGCTATCCAGTCTCACGCTCCAGGCCGCCGCCGCCGCAGTTCAGGCTCATGTAGACAAGCTGGGCTGCCTGCGCAAGCAGGAAGCGGCACATGTCGATTTTTACGATCAGTGGGGACTAGATTATCGTTTCATTCAGGATCATGACGGGCTGGAGCAGGCAACGTCTCTCGAACGCAACCGGTTGATCGATCTCGAGCGTGCGCTGCTGGTGCTGGAGGCCTCACAAGCGGTATCGCGAATGTCGTCGATCGAGAGCAACATTTCGGCGCTGCGAGCTGAAATAGAGAGGCTGGCGCAGGCGGTCAGCCTGTCGCAGAATGCCGTTTCAGCGGCCCGCGAAATCGAACGTTCGGTTAGACGCGTGAGCGCCGAAATAATCGATGAGCGTCTCGCTCAGATCAGTCCGCTCCTCAATGAGTTGTACCAGCGCTTGCGACCGCATGCTGACTGGCGGACAATCGACTACAGCATTCGCGGCGACGTCCGTCGTTTCTTGAGCCTTAAAGTCGGAGATGGCCTAAACCCGCAATTTGTCTTCAGCAGCGGACAGCGTCGTGCCGCCGGTCTCGCTTTCCTTCTCTCAGTTCATCTCGCGCGGGCGTGGACGCCGCTCCGGTCCCTGCTGCTCGACGACCCTGTTCAGCACATAGACGATTTTAGGGCCCTGCACCTAGTGGAAGTGCTCGCCGCTTTGCGCGTTGATGGGCGTCAGATCATCTGCGCTGTTGAGGACGCCGCACTCGCCGATCTCCTATGCCGACGCTTGGTGAGTACTGTGACTGAGGGAGGTCGGCGTCTTGACATCGACCTTGGGCCGCTCGGCGCAACGAGCGTGGTCACAGACCAGGAAATCCATCCGATGCCTATCGGGGTCTTGCGCGGTGTTGCCACCGCATGAAAGCCGAGAGCGCTCTAATCGAGCCTGCGGCGCCGCACGAGCGTCGAGCACACGGCCCTTGGAGCGATTTGGCGCTCCATACCATCGGCTGGCGCGCGTTTCAGGATCTTTGCTCGCAGGTATGTGAGGTCATGCTCGGCCGTCCCGTGGAAATTTTCCGCGAAGCCCAAGACGGGGGTCAGGACGCAGTCTTCCTAATTCTTGAGGGAAACGACGCTCCGCCGATTGGCACGGTCCAGTGCAAGCATACGTCCGATGCCGCAAAGGCATTGAAACTTAGCGACCTCAACGCTGAGATCGATCATGTCAAAGAATTAGTCAAAGCCGGCCAGGCGGACACCTATGTCTTCATGACGAACATGAGTGTGGATGCGCCCGTCGCAGCTGTAATGCGTGCCAGACTTCGGGCGCTTGGTGTGCGTAAACCGCACATTCTCGGTCGTCAGTATATCGTCCGAGTTATCAGGAGCAGCGCGCGACTGCGGGCCCTGGTCCCGCAGGTCTACGGCCTAGGGGACCTCACCTCGATCGTGGATGAACGACTAAGTGAGCAGAGCCGGGCGCTGCTTGACAGCTGGATCCCAAAACTTCGAACTTATGTGCCTACCCAAGCCCATCGCGCGGCGGTCAACGCGATCTCCAAGCACGGCGTAGTGCTGCTGCTCGGCAATCCCTCAAGCGGCAAATCGGCGATCGGTGCCATCGTTTCAACCATAGCATCGGAAAATCCGGACAACACCGTACTTGCTCTGACCAGCCCGCGCGACTTCGAAGCAGGTTGGAATCCCAATGATCCAGGGCGTTTTTTCTGGATTGACGATGCTTTCGGCTCGAATGTGTTACGCGACGATTATGTGCAGGATTGGGCCTCGGCCTTCTCCAAGCTGCGGGCCGCGATTAAGCATGGCAATCGTTTCCTCCTAACCTCCCGCAAGCATATCTATGAAGCGGCGCGGCGCCGGCTCGGCCAGCGTAATCTTAGCCAATTCGCAGATGGCAGCGCCGTGGTAGATGTCGGCGAACTAACGTCCGAAGAGAAGGCGCAGATTTTATATAACCATGTAAATTTCGGCGAACAGAACCAGAGCTGGAAATCGAGCGTTAAGTCGCAACTGGCGGCAGTCGCCGCAGTTCGCGATTTCCTCCCTGGAATCGCAGAGCGTCTCGGCGACCCAAACTTCACCAAGGGCCTAGCGCCTCGCGAAAGCTCACTCGTCCGCTTCATGGAGGAGCCGACAGAGCATCTCATCGATACCGTCAGCGCCTTGGATGAGCAGCTACAGGCCGCGCTCATCCTCGTTTATGTCCATCAGGCCGGCTTCGACCCCAGCGATCATGACGCGTCGGCCGCACAGGGGGTCGCAGAGTTGACAGGATACTCTCTCTCTAAGATCCAGGATTGTTTCGCTGAGTTGAAGGGCTCATTCCTAAAGCTTTCCGGATTAAAATGGACTTTCGCCCATCCGACGATCTCCGACGCCCTAACGGAGATTCTGCGCCAGAAACCTCATATGATGGCAGCGCTCATACGAGGCGCGACTATCGACACCATCCTCAGCAGCTTCACGTGTGAGGGCTCGCCGCTCATTAGAGATGCGCTCGTCATCCCGACAACGCTCGACGACGCACTAGTTACACGACTTGGCCGCACGCCCGACGAATTGCACCGCAATTGGATGCTATTTCACTTCCTGTCCTACCGTTCGAGCGAGGCCGTGTTCATCAAAGCTGTCGAACAATTGCCAGACATACTCCGGCGGTCGTGTTGGCAATCCGATCTCGCTGGCAACAATCCACAGATCGCCACCTACGCACGCGCGCATCACCTCAGCGTCTTGCCTGACGATCTGCGATCAGATGTAGCCGACAAGCTGGAGTCTGCCGTGCTGAACGACCTCGACGCCTCCTTCTTCGACGAGCCACAAATGTTAGCAGTCATACCGCCGTTAAAGCTCATCAGTGTGGGCCTAGCACTGCGGACAACGGTTCTGCCGTCGCTTGAAGAGCGAATCGACGAGATCGCCGCCGACGCCAACTTGGACGAAGAATCTGACAGCCACTTTAAAAAGCTTCTCAGTGTGCTTGAGCGCATCGAGTCGATTGGTGCCGACGCCGACGCCGACGCCATGACCTTGATCGAGGACGCGCGCGATCGCGTCAAGCGCTCAATCGAGACGCTTGAAGAACGCAAGCGCGAACATGATGAAGGATCCGAAGATGAGACGGATTGGACGCACATCGTGACGCAAAATAAGGAGGAAGCTCCGCCTCCGACTCCAGTCGTCACAACGCGCTCGGTGTTCGAAGATGTCGACAAATAGCCTAGAGACCAAGCAATCGGGCTCCGACGTTTCAAGCCTATCATTGCCGAGCACGAGAAAATTGAATATCGAGTGATCGGATGCGTCGATTTTTCCAAGCTTAGTTTGTTTTTGCGTTTTCACACAGCCTAGGTCGTTTGCTGCCAGGCAAATCAAAATGTTTTTTCTTCGAAAGGCTGACTTTAACTTAAACTATTTGTCAGTAGAGATCGGTGGGGCATAAGTGAGCGGACTTTGGCGATGTAAGAGTAGAGTTAAAGAGTCCTTTATTATCAACAATCTGGCTTTGCCCAAAAAGGCGGACTTTATTTCTGCACTTCAGCGCTGAAGTGCAGAAATAAAGTCCGCCTTCGGGATGTACAAGTTCAATAGCGGAGCAGCGGTGGACTTCTAGGCGATTTAGGCACGGGGACGATGACATCGCACCACATATTGAGTCAGACAAGCGCTGGCGCAAAGGTCTGTACTAGAAGCAAGCACTCTTTGCCACCACCCCGGGGTTGCCGCCAGCGGGATTCTATATACCCCCTGAGCTGAGCTGGCACAGCGAGCTTGCAGCACAATAAGTTTTGGCGTTAGTGCGGTATCTTTACTGTGCTTGTATCGCCGTCGGCGCTACGAGCTGCACATACCAATTCGATGAAGTTTTTCAACAGGGGAGGTCGGTAGTCCTTGCGAAACGCCACGAGAATGTGACTGTTCACGTCCCGGTCGGCGAGCTGTCGATACACGAGCCCTGGAATTAGGGTCTTCGAGTACGTTTCAGGCAGAACTGATACGCCCATACCAGCGGCGACGAGCCCTAGAATTGTCGAACCCTCGCGGGCTTCTTGCGTGACAATTGGTGCGAAACCAGCCCGACTTGCCAAGATGGATATATGGTCAAACAGGCCGCAACCGAGCCCTCTTGGAAACAGGACGAAATTTTCTTGCTGCAATTTCGCAATGGATATGGGGCCCTCGCCCTTGCTTAAAGCATGGTATGAGGGCAGCGTGACCGCAAGTCGGTCTTTCCAAAGACTAATCACTTCGATGGTGGGCGGCGGGGAGAAAAGCGGCGACGGACGCAGAAACCCCACGTCAAGCGATTTTTCGCTCAACGCCTTTAGCTGACTGCCAGTCGACATGTGGATGAGATCTGCGCGAGCGCCAGGATACTTTTGCCGGAAATCTTGCAACAGCCTAGGGAAGGCATCAAACATGGGCACCGACGCAGTGAAGCCGATCCGCATTTCGCCGGCCTCTCCTTCAGTGACCTGCTTGACAGCGTGCTGCGCCTTCTCAAGTTGCTCAAGCGTGAGATAAGCATGCTTTAGCATCACGGTGCCGGCTTCGGTTAGCGCTACGTTGCGATTGTCTCGCGCGAACAGCGTCGCGCCAAGGTGTTCCTCAAGCGACTTAATCTGCAGGCTCAGCGGGGGCTGGCTCATATTGAGCCGACGCGCGGCATTGCTAAAACTAAGTTCCTCTGCGACGGCTACGAAATACCGCAGTTGGCGCAAGTCCATTGATATGTTTCCCAAATGATTCGGTCTGTTTAAAAGTATTGGACAGTATGAATCATGCTTTGGCATGATGTCTACATCCACCCCACCAGAATTCGGGTGTCAACACGACTTTAAGACGGCAGGTATGGGCAACATAGCGATCGGCACGGATATCGGGGGCACGTTCACCGATATTGTCGCCGTAAATTACGATACAGGCGAAATCCAAACTCATAAGGTACTCACCACCCACGAGGCGCCGGCCGACGGTGTCATTCAAGGGTTAGAAACACTGTTCGCCAAAACAGGGATTCAACCCGGTGATGTGGCGCGTTTCGTGCATGCCACGACCTTGTTCACCAACGCGCTGATCGAGGGCAAGGGCGCTCGAACGGGGTTGATAGCGACGGAAGGGTTTGGCGATATCATCGAAATCGGCAATGAGCGCCGCTACGATCTGTACGACGTTAATATCGAGCCGGCACGTCTCCTCGTTTCCAGTGAGCTTCGGGCAGAAATCCGAGGTCGTCTCAATGCTCAGGGCCGTGAGGTCGAGCCGCCGCAACGTGAAAACGTTCTCGATGCTACTGCGCATCTCGTAGCTGCGGGAGCCGAATCTATCGCCGTTTGCCTTCTGCATTCCTATGCCAATCCGGCACATGAGCAACTGGTGGCCGAATGGATTCATGAAGCGTATCCGGAAATCAGCCTGAGTCTTTCCAGCGAAATCGCGCCCGAGATCAGGGAATTCGATCGCGTATGCACAACGGCAGCTAACGCCTGCATAAAGCCCTTGGCAAATCGCTACATGGAAGATCTTGCCCGGCGAGTGGAAGAACTGGGCGTGTCTTGCGGCGTGCTGATGATGTTGTCCAACGGCGGACTGAGTGACATTGAGGTTGCTAAGCAAAAACCGATTGACTTGTTGGAGTCGGGCCCTGCAGCCGGCGCGATCTCGGCTGCCTGGTGGGGCGGAAAGAATGACTTCACGCGCTTGCTCGCGTTCGACATGGGCGGTACGACGGCGAAGCTGAGTGTCGTGGAGAACGGCTTGCCAGCCGTATCCTACCGCTTCGAAGCGGCGCGTCAGAAGCGTTTTGCCGAAGGTAGTGGTATCCCGCTGCGCATCACGACCGTGGATCTAATCGAGATTGGCGCCGGCGGTGGCAGCATTGCTCGCACCGACCAGATGGGACTGCTCAAGGTTGGCCCGGAAAGCGCGGGTTCCGAGCCGGGGCCTGCATGTTATGGCCGTGGCGGAGACGACGTTACGGTTACCGATGCCAACCTGGTATTGGGCTATTTGAACCCTGACTATTTCGCGGGCGGCACGATTGCCATCGACCCAACGCTATCGCGTGCGGCTTTCTCCTCCCTAGCCGGCGGCCTTGGCATTCAAATTGATGAAGTAGCTCAGGGCGTGCATGACATCGTGGCGGAAAACATGGCAGCGGCAGCCCGTGTACACGTGGCCGAGCGTGGCCATGATCCGCGCGATTTCGTCATGGTTGCCACTGGTGGTGGTGGCCCTTTACATGCCTATTCCGTCGCCCGAAAGATAGGCGTCTCGAAGATATTGTGCCCGCCCGCGGCGGGCGTCGCTTCGGCACTCGGTCTGCTCGTTTCGCCCGCTCGCGCCGACCGCTCTATTACTGTTGGATTCCGGCCAGCGAGTGATTCGATCGATGATTTGGAAGCGAAGTACGCGGTGCTGGAACAAGAAGCACACGCGAGCATTGCTTCTCTCAGCCGTACGTTTGGTACGCCGGAGGTCGCGCGTTACGCCGATGGGCGTTATGTGGGTCAGGGATTCACATTGACCGTCGTGATGCCCGACGGTCCATACACCGCCGCCAACGGTGAGCAGGTACAAAAAGCGTTTGAGACGGCATACCGAGAAAAATTCGGCCGTACACCGCCAGCGGTGCCAATCGAATTGGTAAGCCTGCGGGTGTCGGTGGCGGCCATGCCGCTTGCCGAAATTGATCCGCGTGCGAAGGCCGCAAGTGCGCAGCCGATGCCTAAAGGTGAGCGCGCCGTCTTCTTTGAAGAGATTAAGGCCTACGTTGCCACCCCAATCTACGACCGTGTTGATTTACCCATCGGCGAACGGCTTCAAGGGCCATTGCTGATTGAAGACACAGGGTCGACTTTGGTGGTCGGGCCGTCGGGCAGTGTCGAGCAACTCACGAGCGGAAACCTGCTTATTTCGATTGGAAGTGAAGTATGAACAAGAGCGATTTAGACCTGCAAGATGTACAGAGAAGCCGGGATCCCATCTTCCTGGAGGTCTTCTGGACCCGGATGCGATCGATCGTTGATGAAGCGGCGAAACTGATTGTCCGTACCTCCTTCTCGACGTTGTCGACGGAAGCGAACGACTTCGCCGTGGTGCTGACGGATAGCCAAGGGCGCTCGGTCATTGAAAACAGCAGCAGCATCCCGTCGTTCATTGGCACCTTGCCGGCAACAGTAAAGGCTGCAATCGCCCGCTTTGGCATCGAGAACATGAAGAGCGGCGACGTCTACATTACGAACAATCCATGGATTGGCACGGGCCACCTCAACGATTTCTGTTTTATAAAGCCAATCTTTCGTCAGAATCGCCTGATTGCATTTGCCGCTACTGCCGCCCACATGCCCGACGTGGGCGGTCGGATCCGGTCGGTTGAAGCACGAGAGCTTTTCGAGGAAGGCTTCCACATGCCGCTCATGCATTTGCTGCGTGAAGGGGAGGCAAACGAAACGCTGCTTGAACTGATGCGCACGAACGTGCGTACGCCTGATCTGACAACGGGCGATGTATGGTCGCAGGTCGGCGCCACGGAGTTGGTGGAGCGTCGGTTGTTGCAAGTCATGCAGGAATACGACCTGTCGGGCATCGACATCATCGCGGCCGCGCTGTTCGATCGTAGTGAAATTGCCATGCGAGAGGCCATTAATGCGCTACCTGATGGACGCTACACATATCGGATGGAAACAGATGGGTTTGAAGAGTCCTTCGACTTTGCCATTGCGGTGACGATCGATGGGGCGCAGATGCGCATTGACTACGAAGGGACCTCGCCTCAGCAGTCCAGAGGCATTAATTGCGTGCTCGCCTATACCTATGCGATGACCGTCTATGCAATTAAATGCCTGCTGGCGCCAAAGCTGCCAAATAACGAAGGCTTGTTCCGGCCTATCACCGTAACGGCGCCCGAGGGCACGTTGTTAAACCCTCGCTACCCTGCTGCGGTCGGGGGTCGAGCATGCACAGGCCATTACGTACCCACGCTCGTGTTTGGGGCAATGGAGGCCGTTCTTCCGCAGCGTGTCATGGCCGGCGCCGGCTCTCCTATATGGATTGCCAACATGAGCGGAACGCGTGACGATGGGCGCCCGTTTGCGGCTGTATTTTTCTTTAACGGCGGCCTGGGTGGAACGCACGCTAGCCACGGCAATGCCACTATGTCTTGGCCCAGTAATGTCTCGCCTACTCCAGTGGAAGTCGCCGAACGCGATTCTCCTTTCATATTCCGCCGGAAGGCCTTATTGCGCGGTACAGGTGGCGCGGGAGCGCAGCGCGGCGGCGACGGGCAAGAAATTACCTTCCAAAGTGTTAACGACTCGCCTATGTCTGTCGTGTTCCTGACCGAACGCGTTAAGCACGCTGCTCCTGGGCTTTGCGGCGGCGAGAGTGGCGCCTGCGGCGCGGTGCTGATCAATGGGCAGCCGGTCGACTCGCGCCGACAACATCTGATCAATCCAGGCGACGAAGTCACCTTGAAGACGCCGGGTGGCGGCGGCTATGGCCGCGCATTCACGACAACGTCTCAGACACAACAGTAAACATTCCAAAAACGTTCCAAAGGAGGAGCATCTTAATGCATACAACAAAAAAATTGCTAGCCGGCTTGGCTACCGTGTTCATTGGTTTCGGATCCGCCATGGCTCAATCAGCCACCACGACCGCGGACGCAAAGCTGAACTTCCCGACGAAGCCAGTTCGGCTTGTGGTTCCTTTCCCTGCGGGCGGAACGGTCGACGGCGTTGCGCGGACGCTTGGCCCTGAACTCGCGGCTGCCATTGGCCAGTCGGTAGTCATCGAGAACCGAGGGGGTGCCGGTGGATCGATCGGTGCGGGATTGGTGGCGCAGGCACAGCCCGACGGCCACACGCTGCTGTTAGTGCTCGACACGCACGCCATCAATCCACTCGTCTATAAAACCCTAAGTTATGACACCGATAAAGACTTCGCGCCCATTTCGTTGATCGCAAGGGCGCCAATGGTTGCCGTAGCCACCAATAATTTTCCCGCCAACGACATTCAGGAACTGATTGAGTACGCCAAGAAAAAGCCTGATCACGTGAACTACGCCTCGGTGGGTGCTGGCAGCGCGAGCCATCTTACTGCCGAGTTGTTCAACCAAGCCGCAGGCGTCTCTATGGTGCATATCCCCTACAAAGGTGGCTCCCAGGCGATGACGGATTTGATCGGTGGGCAGGTCGAAATCCAGTGGGGAACCGTACCGTATGTACAGGCCATGGTGAAGTCGGGCAAGTTAAAAGCACTTGGGCAAACAGGCGAAACGCGAAGCCAAGTCTTTCCAGAACTTAAGACTGTTTCCGAGCAAGGCCTTGGCGGTATTGACGCCTATGGCTGGGTCGGTTTGCTGGCGCCCGACGGCACTCCGCCTGAGATTCTTGTTTATTGGCACGACACGTTAAAGAAGGTGGTCAATAGCGCCGCCGTCTCTAATCGCCTGACGAGCGAGGGCTTTGATGTAATGCTTAATACGCCTGAAGAGTTCCGTAAGTTCGTGAACGATGAACAAGGAAAATGGAACAGGCTGATTCAGGAACGTCAAATCCAGTTGCAGTAAATCATTTACCGGGGTCAGTTCGGGACCCCGCAATTCATTCATCTATTTATCGTAGTCTGGAATCATCATGAAGCATGGTCTGGTTATCAGCGCCCACTCGGCAGATTTTGTATGGCGTTCGGGTGGCGCGATTGCGCTGTATGCAAAGCGCGGTTGGAAAATGACCGTTGTCTGCCTCTCGTTTGGCGAGCGCGGCGAGTCGGCCAAGCTCTGGAAGCAGAGCGGCATGACACTTGAGCAAGTCAAAAAGAATCGTCGTGCCGAAGCTGAAGAGGCTGCCGGGGTTCTCGGCGCCGAAGTAAGGTTTTTCGATTGCGGCGATTACCCGCTACGTGTAAGCGACGAGGTCCTCTTCTCGATCGCAGACATCTATCGTGAGCTGCGGCCAGAGTTCGTCTTGAGCCACTCGCTGGCTGATCCCTATAACTTTGATCACCCGTTGGCCACGCACGTGGCACAGGAAGCCCGCATCATTGCACAGGCGCACGGCTACAACCCCGAGCAGCCCGTGATCGGTGCGCCCCCGGTTTTTCTTTTCGAGCCACACCAGCCGGAACAGTGCAACTGGAAGCCGCAAGTGCTTCTCGATATCTCGGAAGTCTGGGAACGAAAGCAAAAGGCATTCGAGATAATGAACGCACAGGAATACCTGTGGGACTACTACACGCGCGTCGCGCTTCAACGGGGCGTGCAGGCATCGCGCAACTCCGGCCTTAAGGTGACATACGCAGAAGGCTATCAACGTGTGTTTCCGCAAGTAGCAAGGGAGCTGGCGTAGATGAGCACGCGTATCCCAGCCGTGTTCATGCGCGGCGGCACGAGTAAGGGGCTGGTGTTCCTTCGATCCGATCTTCCTGAAGACCGCAGTGAATGGGATGCGCTGTTCCTTTCCGCAATGGGCAGTCCAGATCCTTATGGACGCCAGCTCGACGGTATGGGCGGTGGCGTGTCTTCGTTGTCGAAGGTGTGTGTGGTTGGGCCTCCCTCACGCCCTGATGCCGACGTCGATTACACCTTCGCCCAAGTTTCAGTGACGGGTGCGAAGGTTGACTACAGTAGCAACTGCGGCAACATGTCGTCTGCGATTGGTCCGTTTTCTTTGATGAAGGGGCTCGTGCGCGCCGACGGCGCAGAGGTCGTAGTTCGCATCCATAACACGAATACCGGTAAGGTCATCCACGCCAGCTTTTCGTCGGGTGCTTCAGCATCGCAAGAAAAACTGATGGACATTCCCGGTGTCTCGCGTGCTGGCTTACCCATCAGACTGGATTTTTTGAGCCCCGGCGGCGCTACCACAGGCCGGCTTTTGCCCACCGGTCGGGAATGCGACACTTTGGCCATTCCTGGTATCGGCGATGTGGAAGTTTCCATGGTGGACGCAGCTAACGCCTGCGTGTTCATTGACGCGGCGACACTGGGATTGGATGGTACGGAGATGCCTGCGGCATTGTCGGAACGCCCAGACCTGCTCCATACCTTGGAGACTATCCGACGCCATGCGTCGGTTGCGATGGGCGTGACAGCGAGCCTCGAGCAGGCGGCGGAGCGGCCTGTCGTACCTTTTCTTGGCATTGTGTCTGCCCCGCAGGCCAGCCCTTCGCTGGCCGGTATGGTGGTGAATGCCGATGACGTGGACCTCACCGTCAGAATGTTGGCGAACGGCCTGCCCCATCTCGCTCTGCCAGTGACGGCATCGCTGTGTACCGCAGTGTCTGCAGGGCTGGAAGGCACACTGGTACACCGACACGCACGCTCCCGTACCGATGGTCCGCTACGCCTGGGCATGCCTTCTGGGGTGCTAAACGTAGAAGCGGAGGTCACGCGTGACGCGCAGGAATGGCGGGCGCTACGCGGTTCTTTCTACCGCACGGCGCGCGTTCTGTTCGACGGATTCGTGCATATCGTCTGAACCGCTGTGAACATCGGAGAGAATCAAGAATGACGATAGGCAACAATTTTACCCGTCTTGACGCATCGGTCGTGGCCGCCTTTGAGGGCGTTCCTACCACGATCTTGTCGGACGTCGCGGGCCGTCGCGGCGCACTTGATGCGCGGGTGCGGTCGATGACGCCCTCTCTGGGCGCAGTGGGCACCGCGTTTACCGTAGAGGTGCGGCCAGGGGACAACCTCATGATCCACGCCGCGCTTATGTTGGCGCACCCGGGCGACATCTTGGTGATCGACGGAAAGGGAGACACTACGGCGGCCCTGATGGGTGAGCTCATGTGCGCCCATGCGGCCGCCTCGGGCATTCGGGCCGTAATAGTCGATGGCGCCATACGGGATACAGCGGTCTTGCGCCAAGGCAGCATGCCCGTGTTCGCCGTGGGAAGCAACGCAAACGGCCCAACCCGCACGCAAGGTGGCCGCGTGGGGATGCCGGTATCCGTTGGTGGTGTAAGCGTTATGCCAGGTGGCCTCGTCGTCTGCGATGATGATGGCGTCGTGTCGGTTCCGCGTGAAGAAGCCGTTTTACTGCTCGAAGCAGCATGGGCCAAAATATCGGCCGAGTCGCGGCGCATGAAGGACATCCAAGAAGGCAGACTGCTCTACGGATGGCTCGAACGTGCTCTAAAGGCGGCTGGTGAGCTTTCAGCGAACAAAAGCATTGATGAATTGATGGCGGGCTTTGGCCGGTAAGTTGGCGGCGACGAAATAATAGGCGGTGTTCGCCCGAAAGCGCTTTGCTCAGGGATGGGCGGTCGGATTGTCGTCTTGGCCTGGACGCCGCGCCACGCGGTACGCCGCATCATTCGGATGTTGGTGAGTTCGGCTGGGATGAAGCCCAACTACGCAGACAGTCCGTGTTCGATACGCTGTGCACGCGTTGCGCACCTTCGGTGTTATCGACGACTGAAAACGGCGCAGCATGGTCCAATGTATAGTTTGGAGCGGCCAACCAGGCCAGAGCGCTATCGAGATCCTCAAATTGTTGATCTTGGGATACTTCGGCCTACGCTGAAGGTGTCCGTGGCAGTGAGTTTCTCGTTAGGCTAGCCGGAGCAGCTTTCCTCAAAGTCCGCTTTTCATTTTCCTGACCGCCTCCTTTGGGTTGCGGATTCAGACACTAGTGTTAGTCTTCGGCCATCCACGCCAGTTGGGCGGACTTTAGCTCAAACTTCTTACGAGCTAATGTCAGGGAGTATAGATTGGCGGACTTTGGTGCTACGAAAGAGATTTGTATAACGCACCAGAACTCCCAATGAACGAAATGGTTCGGGAAAAGGCGGACTTTATTTCTGTTCTTCAACTGTGAAGAGCATGAATAAAGTGTAAGCGATCCATTGAGCACAGGATTGTCCTCGCAGCCTGATTGCGTCATTGTTCGGCCTGTTCACTTTTATGGAGCAGCAGCATGAACAAGGGCATTGAATACTGGTCAGGG
>LNAP01002005.1_pt1 | contig 37682 bp, 34 predicted proteins | sample 602601 | NCBI WGS metagenome assembly LNAP01 (sample SAMN02440304, study PRJNA202911) | soil metagenome | biome: Subtropical and temperate rainforests or woodlands; isolation source: soil samples (1 kg each in a 20% v/v slurry with milli Q water) were... ... | reverse complement strand
GCCGTGGTCCTGCTGATTGCGGTGATCTACATCATCCTCACCTTGCTGGCCGATGTGCTCAACGCACTGCTCGACCCGCGCATTCGCGTGCGCTAGGAGGCTTACATGAGCACCCCCACGACCCTTGCGATCAATGACTACCTGCCACCACCGAGCAGCCTGAGCCGAGTACTTGGCAAGAGCTTTCGTCATCGTGGTTTCGCCATCGGCGCGGTGTTGTTGCTGATCATCTTCGCTGGTGCACTATTCGCGCCGTGGCTGGCACCTTACGACCCTTATGCGCAAGACGTGATGCTGCGCATGAAACCGCCGGTATGGATGGCCCACGGCACCTGGGAGTACGTCCTCGGCACCGACAAGCTGGGCCGTGACTACCTGTCGCGACTGCTCTACGGCGCACGTATTTCGCTGTTCATCGGCATTGCGGCGGCGCTGATTTCCGGCTTTATCGGCACCGTCATGGGGCTGTTGGCTGGTTACTACGGCGGCAAGGTCGATGCGTTTATCAGCTACCTGATCACCACCCGACTGGCGATGCCGGTCGTGATGGTCGCGCTGGCCTCGGCCTCGCTGATGGGCGGCTCACTGAAAGTGGTAATCGTGCTGCTCGGCTGCCTGTTATGGGATCGCTTCGCGGTGGTGGTCAGGGCTTCGGTGCAACAGATTCGCGATGCTGAATATGTGGCGTCGGCCCAGGCTCTTGGCTGCTCGACCCTGCGCATTCTGGTCAGTGAAATCCTGCCCAATCTGGTCGGCGCGCTGATCGTCGTCGCGACTCTGGAAATGGCCCACGCGATCCTGCTGGAGTCGGCACTGTCGTTCCTCGGGGTTGGCGTACAGCCGCCGACGCCGTCCTGGGGTTTGATGATCGCTGAAGGCAAACCCTACATGTTCTTTTCCCCATGGGTCATCGCCATTCCCGGCGTCGCCCTGATGATTCTGGTGCTGGGCATCAACCTGGTCGGCGATGGCCTGCGCGATCTGATCCTGCCCGACGGCCGCAACTGATAGAGGAGTACCGAACATGGCACTACTCCATGTGGAAAACCTGCGCGTGGACATCCCCATGGGCAACAGCCCGACGCCGGATGACATGCTGCATGCCGTGCGCGGTCTGGATTTTGAAGTCGAGCGCGGTGAAATGCTGTGCATCGTCGGCGAATCCGGCTGCGGTAAATCCCTGACCTCGCTGGCGCTGATGGACCTGTTGCCACGCAAGGCTAAACGCACCGCGTCCCGGCTGACTCTGGACGGTATCGACATGCTCGGCCTTAGCGAACGGCGCATGTGTGACCTGCGCGGCAACCGTCTGGCGATGATCTTCCAGGAACCGATGACCTCGCTGAACCCGGCCTACAGCATTGGCGATCAGCTCAGCGAAGTGCTGACTCAGCATCGCAAGGTGTCACGCAAGGATGCCCTAGCTCGCGCCGCGCAGATGCTGGAGAAAGTCGGTATCAGCAATGCCACCGAGCGCTTGCGTCAGTATCCGCATCAACTTTCTGGCGGTTTGCGCCAGCGGGTGATCATCGCCATGGCGTTGATGTGCGAACCGGACCTGATCATCGCTGATGAGCCAACCACGGCACTGGACGTGACCATTCAAGCGCAGATCCTGCGCTTGATCCGCGACATTCAGAAAGAACTCGGCCTGGCGGTGATCTTCATCACCCACGACCTTGGGCTGGTGGCACGGATCGCCGATCGGATCGCAGTGATGTATGCCGGGGAGATCGTCGAAACCGCCCCTGCCCTGCAACTGTTCGAGAACCCACAGCATCCGTACACCCGTGGTCTGCTGGCCAGTATTCCAATCCCTGGTCGGACCAAACCGGGTGAGGCGCTGGGTTCGATTCCAGGCCTGGTGCCGAGTCTGGTAGGCGAACAGCAAGGTTGTGCGTTCCGCAATCGTTGCGGTCAGGCGATACCGGCCTGCGCGCAAAACATCCCCGAAGTCGAACAGGACGGACACATGGCGCGCTGCCTGTTCGCCGCACCGGACCCCGCACCGATTCGCCTTCAGGAGAGTGCATGGTCATGAAAAAAGACATCACTTTGGAGCTGTGTGACATCCGTCGCGAGTTTCGGATCAACAAGGGCTTTTTCAAACCCGCCGCCACCCTGAAGGCCGTAGATGGCGTTTCCCTGCGCCTGATGCGTGGCGAGACCCTCGGTCTGGTAGGCGAGTCCGGTTGCGGAAAAAGTACCCTGGCAAAGATGCTGCTCGGTCTCTTGCCGCCTACCAGCGGCGATGTGCTGGTCAATGGCAAACATCTGGCGGCGACTGATCGTAAGGAAATGTCCCGGCACATTCAGCCGATATTCCAGGACCCGTATTCCTCGCTGAACCCACGCAAGACACTGCGCGAAATCGTTACCCTGCCGCTGATCGTGCATGACATCGGCAGCACCGCCGAGCGGCGCAAGAAGACCGAAGAGATGCTCGAGGTGGTCGGCCTGCCCAAACGGGTCATCGACAGCTATCCGAGCCAACTTTCCGGCGGCCAGCGGCAACGGGTGGCCATTGCCCGGGCGTTGATCATGCGCCCTGACGTGTTGATCTGCGACGAACCCACCTCGGCGCTGGACGTTTCGGTGCAGGCGCAGATTCTCAACCTGCTGCAAGACCTCAAGCGCGAATTCGGCCTGACCTATCTACTGATCAGCCATAACCTGGCGGTCATCGAACACCTCGCCGACCGGGTCGCGGTGATGTATCTGGGGCGCATCGTCGAAGAACGCACTCGCGAATCGTTGTTCGCTAAACCCGGCCACCCTTATACCCGCGCCTTGCTGGATTCGGTGCTCACGCCCGATCCACGCCTGGGCATTCCCGAAATCGGCCTGCACGGCACCTTCCCCAATCCGATGTCACCGCCGTCCGGTTGCGCCTTCCATCCGCGCTGCCCGAACTGCTTCGCCCCCTGCAAAACGGCCTACCCGGCCAATGGTCCGCTTATCGGCGGCAACGTGCGTTGCCACCTTCACGACAATCCTGCCCAAACACTGGAGCTTGTCCACTCATGAGTCGTTCACTGGCCATCAGCAACACCACAGAGCAATTTGACAACGGCGCATTTTTCAATCTGCTCGAACGTAGCGTCGCCTTGCACACCGAAAGCCAGGCAACGGACAGCCAGCCCGAGTTGCATCGCTACCTCAATGACTTCATCACCCCGCATGTCGAGGCGATGGGCTTCAGCGTCAAGATCTATGACAACCCGGTGGCAGAGCGCGGCCCCTTCATGATCGCCACACGCATTGAACATCCAGAACTGCCAACCGTGCTCAGCTACGGCCACGGTGATGTGGTGCGGGGCTATGAAGCGCAATGGCGTGAAGGCCTGTCGCCGTGGCAAGTCACTGTCGAAGGCGATCGCTGGTACGGCCGCGGCACGGCGGATAACAAAGGCCAGCACCTGATCAACCTGACCGCGCTGGAGCAAACGCTCAAGGCTCGCGACGGCAAGCTGGGTTTCAACGTCAAACTGCTGCTGGAAATGGGCGAAGAAGAAGGCTCGCCGGGCTTGAATGCATTCTGTGCCGCGCACAGTAAAGAGCTCGCGGCGGATATTTTCATCGCCTCGGACGGCCCGCGCCTGTCGGCATCACGACCGACGATTTTTCTTGGCTCACGTGGGGTGTTCAACTTCGAGCTGGTGGTCAATTTGCGCGAAGGCGCTCATCACTCTGGCAACTGGGGCGGGTTGCTGGCTAACCCTGGCATCATTCTGGCCAATGCCATCGCAAGCATGGTCGATGAACACGGTCGGGTGAAAGTTGCGGGGCTGATGCCCGAGACACTGCCGGAGCCGGTTCGGCAGGCACTGGCCGATATTGACGTCGGTGGCGGACCGGGCGATCCGGAAATCGACGCCAACTGGGGTAATCCGGAGCTCTCGCTGAGCGAAAAGGTGTTCGGCTGGAACACCCTCGACGTCATCGCCTTCAAGACCGGCAACCCGGACGCCCCCGTGCATGCGATCCCCGGTAAGGCCAACGCCCACTGCCATATCCGCTTCGTGGTGAACAGCGACTACACGACCTTTATCCCGGCTGTGCGCACCCACCTGGATGCTCATGGTTTCAGCAATGTCGAGATCAAGCAAAGCCGCATCGATGTGATGCATGCCACTCGGCTAGACCCGCAAAGCCCATGGGTCAATTGGGCGCTCAGCTCCTTGGCACAGACCACCGGCAAAAAACCTGCGCTGCTGCCAAACCTCGGTGGCTCGCTGCCCAACGACGTGTTCGCGGACGTGCTCGGCCTGCCAACATTGTGGGTGCCGCACTCGTACCCGGCATGCTCACAACATGCGCCGAACGAGCACTTGCTGGCACCGGTGGTCAAGGAAAGCCTGCAAATCATGGCCGGACTATTCTGGGACCTGGGCAACGACGCGGCACGCCTGACTCAGGAACATCAGTTACGGGAGCAGGCGCAATGAACGCCACGCCACAACAGGCGCTGGACTGGCTTGCTGACCAGCGCCAAGCCATGGAAGCGCTGCTACAGCGTATCGTCGACACCGACTCCAACAGCTATGACAAGGCGGGCGTCGACGCTGTGGGCGCGCTGCTCGAGGCTGAACTGGAAGCTGACGGCATCCTGCTCAAGCGCATGCCGGTCGATGGTTTTGGCGACGTGATACTCGCCGAAGTGCCAGGCGCATCTGGAAAGCCGGTGCTGTTGCTGGGCCATCGCGACACAGTGTTCCCCAAAGGCACCACCACGACTCGCGGCTACAGCCGCGACGCCAATCTCGCCTATGGCCCCGGCGTCGCCGACATGAAAGGCGGCTTGGTGCTCAATTGCTTCGCCCTCATGGCACTCAAGCGCGCCGGTCAGTTGCCCTGTCCGGTGCAGGTTCTGTACACCGGTGACGAAGAAATCGGCTCCGGCAGCGCCAGAACCCATATCGAAAACGCAGCCCGTGCCGCCCGCGCCGTGCTCAATACCGAACCCGGCCGGGCCAGCGGTAACGTGGTCAGCGCACGCAAAGGCGGTGCCACGCTGATCATCGAAGTCAGCGGCCGCGCGGCGCATGCCGGGGTCAACCATGCCGACGGAGCCAGCGCCATCGAGGCCCTGGCACGCAAGATCGTCAAGCTCCATGCCTTGACCGATTACCCGGCAGGCATCACCACTAACGTTGGCCTGATATCCGGTGGCACGTCCAGCAACACCGTCGCGCCTAGCGCCTCCGCCCGACTGGACGTGCGCTTCATCGAACTCAAGCACTGGGATCAGATCTTTACCGCAATCCAGGCCATCGTCGCAGAAGAAGAACTGATCGGCACCAGCGCCATCCTCAAGGAAGCGACGACCTTTCTACCGATGGAAGCCCATCACAGCGAACGGCTGCTGCACATCTACCAACAAAAAGCGCTGGCGCTGGGTTTCAGCGTCGAAGGCGAATTCACCGGCGGTTGCGCCGACTCCGGATTCACCGCCAGCCTGGGCATTCCAACCCTGTGTGGCCTCGGGCCGGTTGGTGGCAAGGTCCACACCGATCGTGAATATCTGGAACTGGACACGCTGGTGCCTCGCGCGCTGGCCTTGGTGGCGACCATTCTGGCTATCGGCGAGAGCAGTTGAGCTAATGGGTCTCTACGAATCGCCGGGGATAGGGTGTTCACGCAGTCACGCCCCGGCGTTGAAGGTTGACATCATCACCTGATGGCATACCACCGACGAGATAAGATCGCACGCCAACATGAACGAGCAGGAACTGATTAACCCAGCGCCATAACGCGGACTCAACAACCCCGGACAAGCGACAAGATCCAGTGTTTACCGACGAGATGACATTCGAGCATCCGACTGTAAGAGCGCATGGTCATGACGATTCCAAGGGTCCAACGCTACTGTCCGGAATTGGTGGACTACTCCTTCAACGCCCTAGATGGCGATAAGCGCTCAAGCCTGGAGGCGTAACGTATCGCCAGCATAAGAATCCATCGGGACCTTGCGCACCATGCTTCTGCGTATGCAACGCGTCCTGGATGCGTGCAACAGCCTACTGACCCAACGGGGGACACCGCGCCGAATACCGTGTGGCCAATGCACTGACGGCACTGTTTGTCACCCGAGGCCAGAACACGGCGTTCGTCACGGTATCCTTCAAGAATGCCTGCACACCCTCGACTTGCCGGGGAAGTTTCCGTCGCCGCCGCCACGCCGATGAGTTTACCCACGTCCACACCACACCGGGGCGTGACCAAAGCGCAACGGTAACATCATCCCAATTGATGGAGACATGAGGATGATCCGCCACATTCTGATTTGCGGTCGCGGGAAAACATCCACCAATTTATCCGTACCTTCCAGATGATGAGCATCGCAACAGGGGGTGATTTACAGCGCCTCGTAGATCAACGCGATGACAAACGAAAAATCTATAAACGGCTCAACCAAACCGTCACTTTCAGACTACAAAACAAGCCTGCGGTAATCCGCCAGCACACTGCCCAGATAGGCATTGAAACGCCCGGCGGCGGCGCCATCGATCACGCGATGATCCCAGCTCAGGCTCAATGGCAGAATGTTCCGCGTGACCACTTGCCCATCTTCCATCGCCAGTCTTTCCCTGCTTTTACCCACCCCCAATATGGCGACCTCGGGCGCATTGATGATCGGCGTGAAATAGGTCCCGCCAATCCCGCCCAACGATGAGATGGAAAAGCAGCCGCCACTCATATCGCTAACGCTCAACTTACCTGCACGAGCCTTCTCAGCAAGCGCTGACATTTCCCGCGCAATCGCCAGCACGCCTTTCTGGTCTACATCCTTGATCACAGGAACGACCAACCCCTGCGGCGTATCGGCGGCAAACCCGATATGGAAGTAACGCTTAAACACCAGTTCGTCGCCATTGAGGCTGGCATTGAACTCCGGAAACTTTTTCAGCGCCGCCGCACAGGCTTTCATCAACAAGGCCAGCAACGTGATCTTTATTCCGCCTTGTGCTTTTTCCTGGTTCATCTGCACACGGAACTGTTCCAGCAATGTGATATCCGCATCGTCATGATTGGTAACGTGAGGAATCATCACCCAATTGCGGTGTAAGTTAGCGCCACTGATTGTCTTGATCCGGGACAGCGCCTTGCTTTCCACCGGCCCATATTTGGCGAAATCAACCACCGGCCAAGGTAATAAACCACCCAACGGCTGAGCATTGGCCGCCGGCGCCTGGGCGGTCAGAGCCCCTTTTACATGGGCCAGGACATCATCCTTAGTGATGCGATGACGCGCTCCCGTGCCCTGAATGGCCTTGAGTGAAACACCCAGTTCCCGAGAGAACTTACGCACCGAGGGCGATGCCAGCGGCAAGTCCGTTAGTGAACCATTGGTTTCAGTTGGCGATGGTGTCGCAACGACCCGCTCGGGTTCGGCGCAGGTTGCAACAGCTTCGGCTACAGGTGCGATATCCGGTTGTGGAAGCACTGACAATGGCCGATCAATCTCGATAAAGGCAATCGACGATCCTTCGCTGACCTTGTCATCCAGCTTGACCGCCAATGATTGCAACACGCCCGCTTGCGGCGAAGGAATCTCCATGGACGCCTTGTCGGTCTCGACGATGATCAGGGGCTGCCCTTCGACTACCGCATTGCCCGCCTTGACCAGGATTTCAATGACACCGACATCCTTGGCATCGCCGATGTCGGGCATTCGAACTTCATGCACATTCTTCATAACCGTTTCCTAAAAATTCGATTCTGTCTGAAGCCGGTTTCAAGCGTCCCAAGGGACTACTGCGTCAACGTCAATGGCGTAGCGCTCAATCGCCTCGGCACAGACACTGGCGTCCAGATGCCCCTCATGCACCAGTGCAGTCAGTGCGCTCAAGACGACCTGATGGCGGTCCACTTCGAAGAACCTGCGCAGCTGGTTGCGGGTATCACTGCGACCAAAGCCGTCGGTGCCGAGCACGGTGTAACGGGCATCGAGATAACTGGCGATCAACTGGGGCAAGGCGCGCACGTAATCGGTGCAGGCAATGATCGGCGCCGTGTCGTTGAGCGACTCCTGAACATGACTGTGCCGAGCGGTTTGTCCGGGGTGCAGGCGGTTCCAGCGTTCCACTTCCCGGGCATCCCGGGCCAGCTCGGTGAAGCTGGTGACGCTCCAGACTTCGCTGTCGATGTTCCAGTCGCGGGCCAACAACTCGGCCGCCGCGATCACCTCCCGCAGGATCGTGCCGGAGCCCAACAGCTGAACGCTGCCGCTCGCGTCTTCGACTTCATGTCGGGCGAACAGGTACATGCCCTTGATAATCGCCTGCTCGACACCTTCGGGAAGATTCGGCTGCGGGTAGTTCTCGTTCATCAACGTGACGTAGTAAAACTCGTCGACCTGACGCTCCAGCATCTGGCGCATGCCGTGGTCCAGAATCACCGCAAACTCACTGGCGAACGCCGGGTCGTAGGCACGGCAATTGGGCACCATCGACGCCATCAAATGGCTGTTGCCGTCCTGGTGTTGCAAACCTTCGCCGCCCAGGGTCGTGCGCCCCGCGGTGGCGCCGAGCAGGAACCCGCGAGCACGCTGATCTGCCGCTGCCCAGATCAGGTCGCCGATGCGCTGGAAGCCGAACATCGAGTAATAGATGTAGAACGGCAACATCGGCAGGCCATGCACCGAGTAGCTGGTCGCGGCAGCCACCCAGGAGCTGATGGCGCCGGCCTCGCTGATGCCCTCTTCGAGAATCTGCCCGTCCAGGGCTTCTCGATAACTCAGGATAGAACCAATGTCCTCCGGCTCATAACGCTGCCCCACGCTGGAGTAGATGCCGATCTGCTTGAACAGGCTGGCCATGCCGAAGGTACGCGCTTCATCCGCCACGATCGGCACGATGCGCGGCCCCAGTTGCTTGTCCCGCAGCAAACCGCTGAGCATCCGCACGAAGGCCATGGTGGTGGACATTTCCTTGCCTTCGGCGGTGATGGCAAACCCGGCGTAGCTGTTGACGTCAGGCACAACCAACGACGCCGAAGTGGTGGGCCGCGACGGCATGTACCCGCCCAACGCCCGGCGACGTTCGTGCAGGTAACGCATTTCCGCGCTGTCGGTAGCAGGTTTGAAGAAGCTCAGCGAGGTCGCCTGTTCATCGGTCAGCGGCAAATTGAAGCGGTTGCGGAAGGCGATCAAGGCGTCCTTGTCGAGTTTCTTCTGCTGGTGCACGGTCATCTTGCCCTGCCCGGCGTCGCCCATGCCGAAGCCTTTCTTGGTTTGCGCCAGAATCACCGTAGGCTTCTTGCCCTCGAGCATTGCGCTTTGATACGCGGCAAAGATTTTCACCAGGTCATGACCACCGCGTTTGAGGCGGTCGATCTGCTCGTCGGTCAGGCCTTGAGCCAAATGCGCCAGGGCTTCGTTCTGGCCAAAGAAATGCTCACGGTTGAAGCGCCCATCCTTGGCCGCGAACGTCTGGAACTGGCCATCGACCGTTGCCGACAATGCCCGGACCAGCGCGCCGTCTTTATCCCGGGCAAACAATCCGTCCCAGTCGGAGCCCCAGACCAGTTTGATGACGTTCCAGCCGGCCCCGCCGAACAGCGCCTCCAGCTCATCGATGATGCGACCGTTGCCACGCACCGGACCGTCCAGGCGCTGAAGGTTGCAGTTGACCACCCACACCAGATTATCCAGCCCTTCACGCGCCGCCAGGGTCAGCGCCGACATGCTTTCCGGCTCATCCATTTCACCGTCGCCAAACACCCCCCAGACGGTCCGCCCCGAGGTATTTTGCAGGCCGCGGTGCTCCAGGTAACGCATGAAACGCGCCTGGTAGATCGAGCTGATCGGACCGATGCCCATCGAGCCCGTCGGGAACTGCCAGAAGTCCGGCATCAACCACGGGTGCGGGTAACTCGACAAACCCCGGGCGCCATTGGCGCGCGCGCCGATCTCTTGCCGATAATGTTGCAGATCCTGCTCCTCGAGGCGCCCTTCCAGAAAGGCCCGCGCATAAACGCCCGGTGCCGAGTGCGGCTGGTAAAACACCAGATCACCGCCGCGAGTGTCGGTGCGCGCCTTGAAAAAATGGTTGAAGCCCACTTCAAACAAATCGGCGGCGCTGGCGTAACTGGCGATGTGGCCGCCCAGTTCCCCATAGGCCTGGTTGGCTCTGGCGACCATGACCAGCGCGTTCCAGCGCATGATCGAAGCCAGTCGCTCTTCCAGCGCCAGGTCGCCCGGAAACACCGGCTGCTGCTCGACGCTGATCGTATTGATATAGGGCGTGCCGTGGCTGGGCCGCCAACCGATCTCGGAAGTGCTGGCCACGGCCACCAGCATGTCGAGGATCTGTTTTGCCCGGACCGTGCCGCCGTGGGCAATGACGGACAGCAACGCCTCCCGCCACTCGGCCATTTCCTGTGCATCTTCAGCTGTCTGGCCCGGCAATTGGGTCTGGATATCGGACGGGCTCATGAGCAACTCCTGCAGGTGTCGGATAACACTTCAAGGTGGTGCGAACGGTTCACTCGGGCGAGGCTTTTCACCTGTTCTACTGCCGCAATGACCGAACGTTCGGCCGCCCCGTCTGAAGCAATCGGGTAGATGCAGGGCTGACCAATGGAAAGGTCGTGCAATAAACGCTCATCCAGTTCACCGAGCACGACAAAACAGTAGTCACCCTTGGCCACTCGCACTTCAGCGAGCTGGCCAGGCATCGTGTTCACAGCATCGACATGGATCAGTGCCACATTGTCAAAACAGCTGAAACCCTGATGGATCAAGTCAATATGATCGCTATCAAGCCCGCACGCGATGACCACGATACGTGTGCAATTTGAAGGCTCGCGCATCCACTTCAGGGCGTTGGTATGACAGTCGGCAGCTTGGCTCATAGGCGTTGCCTTTGTTGTTTGGAGTGGTTGATTCAACAGGCGAATTGGCGAGGACACTGGCTAAATGACGCCGCGCGCCTGCAGCACGCTTTTCGCCAGACGGCGGGTCGCCGAAAGCACTTGTTCTACCTGTTGATCCATCGCTGCGGTGGATGAGGCTATCGTTCCCAGTTCGACGACGCGCAACGGGTGACCGCGCACGGACCCCAGCCAGGTCAAGCCGGGAACCGTGCCGACTTCGACATCCAGTAAAAAACTGCCGTGGGAGACGGAGCGCAACAGGTGGCTGGCATAACACGCGTAGCCCCCAGCAGATTGCTCCGGGCTAGACCCGACCCGCAACCAGTCGACCATCAACTCCTCGGATTGCTTGACGGCTAGATAAGCCACCTGGTCCCAGTCATCTATCGCCACGTGCAGCTTGTCGATCATGTATTTGGGCAACGCGGCGCTGGTCACGATGACCACTCCGGCATCCGCCGAAGGCTCCTTGATCCAGACTGCGGATTGCGATATCGCATGCATGGTGGTACTCCCGGCAGTTTGGTAGGAGCAGCTTGCTCCGGGCGGTGATCCGACGATGTGGCCGTGACATTCAACATTGATGCCGACTAACCCACCGCTTCGTGAGCAAGCTCGCGCCTACAGGTTATTGGCGTTAATCAGCCGTTGCGGAACAGGAAACTGTAGGCGTTCAGCGCAGGTGCCCCGCCCAGGTGTGCGTAAAGCACTTTCGAGCCTTCGGGGAACTCGCCACGGCGGACCATTTCGATCATCCCGTGCATGGATTTGCCTTCATACACTGGGTCGGTCAACACACCTTCAAGGCTACCGCACAGACGAATGGCTTCCAGCGTACCTTCGTTGGGCAAACCATATTCCGGGTAGGCGAAGCGTGTATCGAGCACCACGTCGTCTTCGGTGATCTCACGACCCAGTTCCACCAGCTCAGCGGTGTGCCGGGCGATACGCAGGATCTGTGCCTTGGTTTTCTCGGGCTTGGCCGAGGCATCAATGCCGATAACGTTCTTCGAACGGCCGTCCGCGGCGAAACCGACGACCATGCCGGCCTGGGTACTGCCGGTGACGGAGCAGACCACGATGTAATCGAACTTGAACCCCAGTTGTTTTTCCTGCTCCCGCACTTCCTCGGCAAAGCCGACGAACCCGAGCCCGCCGTAGGGATGTTCGGAACAACCCGCCGGTATCGGGAACGGCTTGCCACCCCGTTCCACCACGTCGTTCATGGCCTTCTCCCAGCTGGGCCGAATACCGATGTCGAACCCTGCAGCGTCCAGTCGTACGTCCGCACCCATGATGCGGGACATCTCGATATTGCCGACCCGGTCATACACGGCGTCGGAGTAGTTCACCCAATTTTCCTGCACCAGCACACACTTCATGCCGAGGTGGGCAGCGACGGCGGCGACCTGCCGGGTCTGGTTCGACTGGATCCCGCCGATGGAGACCAGGGTGTCGCAGCCCTGTTCGAGTGCCTCGGGAATCAGGTATTCGAGCTTGCGCGTCTTGTTGCCGCCGAAGGCCAGGCCACTGTTGCAGTCTTCACGTTTGGCATACAACTCGACCTTGCCGCCCAGGTGTTCGCTGAGGCGTTTCAAGGGCGTGATCGGAGAAGGACCGAAGGTCAGCGGATAACGTTTAAAACGATTCAGGTTCATGACTCTGCTCCTTGTTTATTGGATATCCAAGCGCCAGACCGAAAGGCAAAAAGGCTGCGTTCCAGGTTCTTTCAGAGGGGCTCCGACGAGTTCAATATTAAGAACAAAGCTGAAAATATGTGTTGCAAGTTTCAATCCATTAAAGAAACATAAATCATCGATCACTACTTAAAACATATTTTTATTGTGTAGAAACCAATATGAGCGCAACAAATAATCACAAGAAACCCGGCACTTCAGGTGCGGAGCCGCACCCGCTGGACCGGACCGACCGCGCCATTCTCAAGACCCTGCAGCGAGACGCCTCTATCTCCAATGTGGCGCTCGCCGAGAAGGTGAAACTGAGCGCGCCGGCCTGCCTGCGACGAGTCGAACGCCTCAAGCAGGCGGGCCTGATCAAGGGCATTGTCGCGTTGCTGGACAATCAAGCGCTCGATGCAGGGATGGTGGTGTTGATCGGCGTGGTACTGGACCGCTCGACGCCGGAATCCTTCGCAGCCTTCGAAGCCGCGGCGCAAAAGGTGTCCGGCTGCATGGAATGCCATGTGGTGACGGGGGAATTCGACTACTTCATGTTGATACGAACCAAGGACAGCAACAGTTTCAACCGGCTCCACGCGGAGCAATTGCTTTACCTGCCCGGGGTTCGCCAGATTCGCTCGTTCATGGGGTTGCGCCAGGTCTTGTCGACAACCCACATCCCCCTATGAGGCTCAATTTAGCCCGATGTCAGGTTGTATCGACCCGCTGCCCGAGCAACTCAAGGACTGGATGAATCCCCTCGTGAGAGCGTTGTTTCTATAACCTGCATCCTATGTAAACCTTGATGGAGCCCATTTCAGCGTTTCGAGACAAAAGTAGGCGACAACCTTCCAGACCGTAAAAATACAAAATCAGTAACGCCTCTAGCGTCACCATCGGCGGTGTCAGTCCCGAGGGGCTTTTATGCGGATCAATCGCGAGATTGCTAGGTACCGACCGTATTTTCATGGCTGATTAGCACTCCTACCGCCCCGCTTATAATTCCTTACAAACAGCGATCTCCTACCCCTCAACCCAACGAAGCACTTCCGTAGAGGGCCCTGGGAGAGTCAGCTTGAAGCAGAGTATTTGGCTTATTTACCGTTATGGTTTGGGGAGCGCTTATCCATATTGAGCTGATAGTCAGCTGAACGGCCTTCACATCTTCGACGAATCAACCCTGCTGTTAATTCGTAGTAGTAAACAGTCGCTGGCGCAGAGCAACGCAGACAGTGCTCTAAAAACCATCTGGTGTGCTTTTCCTTCCAGGACCAGGGCGTTGCGCAACTCCAGCGCTCACGAATTACCTCTTGCATCCTTTCTGCTTGCCTGATGTGCCGCTGCCGCGTGGCATGCGCACCTTTGAGCACCGGACTCAGAAACAACGCCATATCGAACTCGGCTTTCATCGACGACCTCCGACGTAGGCACTCACCACGTCGATGCGGTTATGCCCCAACTCGTGGCTGATCTGCTGGCGTGCACGCTGATCGAGTGCTCGATCCTCTCGATGACCACGACCGCCATTGATGGGCGCGGAGAAGCCGGTCAGTTGTTCATAGCGCTCACAGGCGTAAGCCGCCCGCAGCTCATGAAAGCCTTTTAATCCATGCTCATGCAGGAGGTCCCGCGCCGGTCGCACGACTGTCTGCATGAAGTCTTTGTAGCTTTCGTCGGGCGCCAACAAATTCCGACTGCCACTGGGTGAGACCTCACTGGCTCTATCCAGGGCGCCACGAACTTGATCCGTGACCGCAATCCAACGCGGTGCCGATGTACCTGATCGACCGCCCTTGGTGCCTTCCTGGATGTTGATCTTGCCCAGTCGTTGAGCCTCTCGTTGCAGCCGTGGCAGGTCCGCCAAGATCGCTTCACGCAGGCGCATGCCGGTCTCCCGAGCTAAGAGCACAATGGCACTCACCCTCGATTGCTGTCGCTCTGACAGCGTTTGCGCAATCAGTCTGACTTGCACACGGTCTTGGCCTTGCGGTGCCTCACTACGCACGCTTGAACGCTGTAGGCCTAGCGCCTTGCTCGGACTGGGGATTTTGACGTACTGATCACCGCGCAGCGCGGCCATCGTTCGGTTCACGCTGGACAGGCGGTTTTGCGCGGTGGCGATGCCGACGTTGCCCTGATCAACCTGCTCACGCACATAAGTGGCGTAGCGCATGAGGATGTCACGGTCGATCTGTCGCGCGTCATTGAGTCCTGGTCCTTTATCGGATCGACACCATTGCACGAATGCCTGCCAGCGATCGCTATGGGCTTTGACGGTCGCAAAATGACCGCCACCAAACAGATCTTTCAGGGCTTGCGGTCCGGCATAGCTGAGCTGGCGACCGAAGCCGAAATTGCGCCCCGCTCGATTACCGACCCGAGCCATTTTTCTGGTCCTGATCGACCGCGGCGAGATCACGCAAAAGGGCTCGCCAGTGCGCACTCACGATCGCGAACTGGGCCCAATCAGTCGGGCGAAAACACAGCGTGTTGTCGGTGACGTAGAGATGCGCGCCCTCCTCTTTCAACCATTGGATGATGGCTGTCGTCGAGGTGATCGTTTTTCGGAGGGTGGCGACATCGGCGACAGCGGCGACAGCGGCGACAACCCTTGCCTTGTCTGCCTTTGAACGTGGCGACAAAGTGGCGACACTCGCGGCGACAAACCGCGCTTTCGGCTCCTTTTGGCGCTGAGCCAGATGGTTACGCAGCGCTTCATCAAGATTGAACATGGCGCACCTCGAAGGTTTGACCATCGGTGATCAACCACTGATGATCAATCAACTCCACCAGCAACTGGGCGGCATGACGGCTGCTCTTGCGGGCAAAGCGGGGACCGTTGCGATTCAGCTCCCGAATACTGAAGCGCTTCCACTCCTTGACCTGCAGCCAGCGCAGCAGGCGGTCCGCCTCCTCCTTAACCCTGCACACCGGTTCCTGCTCGGTCAGGCGTTGGATCTCGGTGAGGTAGTAACCGACTAAAGCAGAGGCGCGTTGGATATGATCGACCTCCACGACGCTGCTCTCCTCCACAACTGCCAGGATGCCGGCGACGCGCAGCAGGTTGTCGGCGGCCTTCGATCCGCTAGGCCGCACGCTGGCCAACTCGCCAAACTCACCCAACTCAGCTTCAATGGCATCATGCAGATCAATCCAACGACGCCGGGCCAACGGACTGAGGGTCAGCGGTGATAGCTGCAGAGCACCGTCAGATGTAAGTGACCACGGCTGATCAAACAGCGCCGAAAGACGGTGGTGATAGCGCTTTAGGGCGGCGTCTTTGGACAAGTCGACAGCCTGATAGCTACGTTGTCCGGCCAGGCTGGTGGGCCAGGTCATGAGGCAGCGACCGAGAATGCCTTGCCCCTGCAGCAACGGGTCACTGAGTAACTGCATGGCTAGATACGGTTGCAGCATCAGGTGCAGGCTTAAGCGTCGATCGTAAGCTCGCAAGCTTTCACCCACCATGGACCGCGCGCGATCTATCGGACTGCCGTCCCAGAGTGACGACAAGGTCGTAACCGCTTTCAAACGGTTATCTCGACTCATGGTGCTGCTACCGAGGAATTGTCCCCCCTCGTCACAGAACAGGCCCATGCTCGGCAAGTCATGGCAGAGTCCCTTGATCAGGGCCTCGATAGTCGGATCCGTGGTGATCAGCCTAGGTGCAGAGGGCTCCGCTTCAAGCGGTACGCCGTTTGTGGGGTCGGGATCGCCAGGGTTGATACGCTGCGCCTGTCGCTGCGCGACACGGTACCGGGCGAGTTGTTCACGGTAGCGCTGCCACTGCTCACGCTCCCATTGCCGTGCTGGCAGCAATGCAAAACGATCTGCCGCGGTCTTGCGATCACCTGACGCGGCCACTGTAATCAGGAACAGCGACAGGGGGTAATTTCGTCCATCGAGTTGCAAGCCCGCATGACCTTGAGTGGCCAGCGCCGAGGCAGCCAAGACCGATTGTGCGGCCAGTGCCTGGGGCACGCCGATGACCTCGGCCATGCGCTCAACCGCAGGCCCAAGAATTCCACCCAGTGCCTGGACCGGATAAGGCTCGGCCACGGGGTTTGACTCAATCAGCGGTCGAGGCGGTCGTGGTAGTTCAAGCTTCGGATCTAACTGCTGCATGGGCCCTCTCCTCGGTAATTGCTGGTTGTCCTCACGTAGTCCCGCCACGGCTGTTGAGTGTTATCAGGGATCAAGGCCCCTGCGGCCTGTGAGGTGTTCACTGACGTGGAACGCACGGCTCCATACGACCGGGAGCGAGGGCATGACCCCATGAACCTGACCTCCTTGACGTCGGGCGGGTGGAGGCTGTGCCGACTGACGAGTTCGGCACCTGGAGATCCTGAGTGGGAGAAGGCAACAACATCGACACCTGGGGCATGCCTGACTGTCAGTCAGGTGCAGCCTTTCCTTAGGCTGCGGCACCGGTGCCTGTGTTATTGCGGATGGCGACGAATCGGATTTGTCAGGCCGATTGTCACGAGGAGAGTTGCGGCAATGCCTTGTACGACGTGGCTTGCAGCAGTGGTACGAGCGCCCGTCTCTTTCAAGGAGAAAGAGACGGGCGCGGATTGGCGCAGCGAAGTGTGCCGAGAGGTGAGGTTGCTGCAGTGCAGCGAGGAAGGTCCATCGTCTGCCGCAGTGGGCAGATCGGTCGAGTAGGCATCCATCACTCTTGGGGAGTGACCGTGCGAGCCGCCGGACGCTAATCGCACTTCGGAAGAACCACCACACAAGTGGCGTAGCCTTAAAGGTTCTGGCTACCTGGGCTGGTGCTGTCAACGACAGCGATCCGTGCGCCAATTTTTATACCCGCTCGAAAAGGTGGTCAAGCATCCCGGCCAAAGCGAGCAAAAAGTGGCGACTGTCGCCACTTTTGTCGCCATGCTCCAGACCACGTTCTACATGCGTTGTCGCCGCTGTCGCCGCTGTCGCCATCTATAGCCATATCCCTAAGACAAGCTCGGCTCTGACGTCGAAACTGCATTGCACTCGATAGAGATCGAGGGCAATTACTGACGGGGAAAGGAAAGCGTGGTGCTAATCAGATAATGAAATGAGACGGTGGATAGCGGTGGCTTCGAGAAAAAACGAGTGAACCCTCCGACCGGCGCGATCAAAGATCGCTAGATCGGAGGTTTTGGCGGGAAAAGCAAAGTCTCAAACGTCAATTACAGACTCAGGCATCAAGGCTGGTTGATTGGGAGGTGACGGCTTCACGCCGCATGATCAGCGTCTGCTGCAACCGCAGCAGAAAACCTGCTTCAAATGCTTCCTGGGGATCACCTGGACCGGTCAAGTCGATGTAAGTGGCCCTCTCACTTGGCTCGCTCACCTGGCATTAAACCGCCTTCAGTTACCGCGGGTCACCCGACCTACTGGCTCGTGTCGATTGAGGCCTCAAACCGCAGGTACAGTAGTCGTATCGCGGACTGGCTGAACGACCTTGATGAGCTTCATGCAGGCATCGACCAGTACATCCCGTATTACAATCACTCGCGTATCAGACTGACGCTAAACGGCATGAGTCCTGTTGAATACAGAAATCAGGCAGCTTAGGTACAGGCATGTAATCGTCCAGCTTTGTGGGGTCAGTTCACTCGTGGAGTGTAGTTACGCCTGGCGACTCATGCACCACGACTGCCTACACAAAGTCAGCGAGTCCTAGGTTTGTTTTGTAGAGGCCTGTCTGCTGGCGCGATCGATAACAACATAGTTATCTACACCCACTTAGGTCATTTCCACGCGTCACCGACCTCATCCTTACCCATTTGCAAGCCACGCTTCCTGCACCTCAAGGGCCACGCTATCTATCTGGCTCTTTTGAAGAATGGCATACGGATCCTGGTACAGATTTCCAAAAAAAACACCATACAGATGACTTGTTGATCGACTGTGTGTGGAAAAAGTTAACAGCCTGAATCTTAGTTATGCGATTAATTAGGCGAAAAATATAACTTTAGAAAATCATTATTGGTCACGGATAGAACTCCAAAGACTATCCAACTAGAAGAGGGCTAGCCTATGACCACCTATGCGTGGCTGTCGTTCATCTTGATTACTATGGTACAGGCAGGATCTCCTGGGCCATCCACAGTGTTTTTAGTTAACAACTCCATCAAATACGGGCCACTCAAAGCAATTGTAGTACTCTCAGGAGATGTGCTTGCGATATTAATCATGGGCTTAATATCATCATTGGGTATAGCGACTTTTTTTGAAAACCACCCAACCATGTTCAACACATTAAAACTCGCCGGCGCCGTATACCTTATTTATCTAGGAGTCGGAGCCTTCAAGAAAAGCATGACAACTACTGGAACTGTAAGATCATGTGAGTCGAATCCAAAGACACCTTCTCTGTGGCGACAATGGTCTCAGTCATTTTTTATTGGGATAAGTAACCCAAAGGCGCTCGTCTATTTTGCTGCACTTTTACCCCAGTTTGAGAAGTCAGGCACTCCAGATCTGCATTTTTTTGCTTTTCTCGTGATGTTAAGTGCACTGATAAAGTTCTCCGTTCTTTCCTGTTATGCCGTAATAGCAATCAGGATAGCCTCGAAAATAACATCGCCATCCGCTAGCAGGATCGGTTCCAAAATAGTAGCTGTATTTTTTGTTTTTTTTGGAGCGGCGCTAGGGCTTTCCACAATCCATTGAAGGATAAGTAAGCATGAAGCATGAAAATTTATCGGCCGAACTTTTAATCGGAACACAAAGCTCCTCAGAACGCATACAGACGCAACTTAAAAAACCGGGCTACTGGGTAGGAAATTATTTTAATTATTTCATCACTTTGGCCCACCGATCTGACGATTGGAAAAAAATTCTCGAAACATGGGATGGCCTGCCACCGGATGAATTTATGGCTGACGGTGGAAAGTACAGAAGACGCAGATTTTCCGAGCTTCAATACGATGTTCAAAACGACGAGATTAGTATATTACCTCACCAGCCTTTCTTTCAGGACAAGTACAATAACACTTTGAATGGGGGGCGCGACAGACACTTCGAACCTATCACCCCTTATGTTGCCACGCACCCTTTTTTAAAACGTATGATTAGGGATTATGTCGCCATATTTAGCCGATATAAAAATGTATCTAGCTGGAAGATTTATTTGCATCAGGTCAGGATTACTTCGTCGAAGGATATACCTGGGTTCCCCACACCAGAAGGGATTCATAAAGATGGAGTTACCTTCTCAAGTCTATTCTGTGTCAACCGTACTGAAAACTGTGCAGGTGCAGAAAACTCTATCTATGACAACGACAAGGAGTTGATTGAGACTTTTACCTTGAAACGATTTGGAGACTTGGTGCTTTTTGATGACTCCAAGATTTACCACAGCGTAAGCAGGATGAATTCTTCGAACGACCAAGCCGCATCAAGAGATATGCTTTTTCTAGAATTTACTGCGCAAGGGGATGAGAATGTCTAGTCATAGTAGTCTAAATATTGAAGCTAGAGATTACTCAAAAGAGGTTATTAACAGAATAAGCCTTGGTTGGTCGACAGAATCAGAGGTGGTGAATTCGGGCCGAATTACACGCTTGTCATTTATTACCGACGCTCCGGATTTTATAGAGGAGATGATTCCATTTTCAATGTTCGATGAATGGGGAGAACTCGAAAATCAAGAAAAGAACGACTTGCTTTCCGCCGGTTGGATAATCTACCAGAGCAATACGATTTTTATCGAAACTGACTTGGTCACTCCGGCATGCATAGAGATCATTCGCTCGCGACAGGACAATCTTGTTGGCCCTGAGATGGCCCGTTCGATGGCAGAAGCTATGACAGACGAGGGATATCATACTCTTTTAGCTATTCTCACGTGCGATGCTGTACGAGTTAATAGAAAGCTCTCATTATTCCCTAAAGACTTCCATCTTGTTAAAACAATGAACAATTACATAAGCAGTCTCGATTCGGAATGGAAAAGGAGAGTTGCACGAATCGCTACCGCCTGCTGCACAGAGAATCATATTACCGACTACTTGGATCTTCTGGCGCAAGCATCGTCTATTCAGCCAATGTTCCTGACTGCAGTTAACGCTCACGCAAAAGATGAGTGGAATCACGGATCACAATTTTCCGTGCTGGCTCGTGATATCTATTGGTCACTTTCAGGTGACGGTAAAAAAGTTTTTAAAGATACTGTCGAGCTAGTCGCTAATAACTTCTTCAGAGCAGACCTTGAAGCATGGCTAGCCGTATTTGATCAACTAGACCGTAAGTCTTTAGATAAATTGCGTAAAAAAATCAAAACCAATGCCATTGACCTTCAAAAGGATGTGGAATTTACAAATAACAACAGGGGACTAATGAAGCTTTACGAAAATCTCGACTGGGACTGGACGAAATATGAGCAAAGATAATTTCACCCTTACATTTTCTGGTAGCCGTGAGCCTGTTGCCCAATCAGCTTATGCCCTAGTTGATGCGTGCGAAAAATTAGGGATTATTCGCACCAGGTGTCGACAAGGTAAATGCGGCGCATGCCAGATAAGAATAATATCTGGCGACTATGAAGAAATCGCCCCAATGTTGGCCCTTACTGAAAAGGAAATAAGAAACAACGCCATCCTGCCTTGCGTACTGGTTCCGCTATCTGACATAGAAGTTGAGGCATGGTACAAATGACAGGAAAAATTTATCTAAAGAATGATAAGTTCTTAATTCGCAGCGCAAAATTAGACGACGCAGTTGCAATAAGAAAGATGGTTTTTAGAACCTTTGTGGAGTATGGAATTGCTGCAGACCCTGACGAAGACGATCGAGACATCATGTCCTTTGGACAACCCAAGGACAATGTAGTTGAGATGGTAACCGTGTTCGGGGATTTACCAGTAGGCTCAGCTATATTAACCTCAAATGGTGACAGTAGAGTCAAGCTAACCAAGCTTTATCTGGATAGGAATTTTAGGGGGTTCGGTGCAGGTCGAGCTATGCTGGACACCGCTGTAGCAACTGCAAAATCAATGGGATATGATGAAATATTCCTCAAAACCAGAGCTTTGTACAAGGAAGCTGTCGAACTTTACGAGTCTACTGGCTGGGCAAGGGGAGCTGACCAACCAGGCCCTGGGCCCGATCGCATGTACTATATAATTTTTCCAAAATCGTGATTAAAAAAGGATTTTATATATTTAAACAGGCCGAGACTGGCCTGTTTTTTTAGTATGCACCAACAAAACCATCTATCCCTTTTAGCCTGGTAGCACCAGATAATTAATTACCCAACCCACCAACTAAAAATCTTACGTAAGAATTTCACGATATCTTGATCAATCCTTCATAGGACATCGTGAAGGAGTCGGTTATTTCACACAACCTACATATCATGTATAATCATCACCCTATAATTTTTTAGGCGCATACTAAAAGGCTTCCCGAGCTCCCGATAAACAAACTAGAATTACGATTTTATATTATAAAATCAGGTGCAAGTCTGCTCGCTTTCGAACCGTGTACACCATCACGAATCCTGACCATTAAAACCGGGAGTTCGCTTTCTTCACTAATCTCTACCCACATTGCCAACGGTTAGCCATGACTGGGCACCTCGCTGATCTGCTGCTTGATCTCAGTAACCAGCACATCCAACGGCGGTCTACTGCCCGCTCGTTGGGTACCGTTAATTGCGAGTGCGCTGCACCGAGATATTTGCTGACCAGCTTCACTATCCCCCTGGTAAAAAGGGTGAGTGCGCAATTCATTTTCGCGATCGGGCGATCTCAACGGCGGCGTCTTTGAGAATTTCCGCGCCCATAGTTTTCTTGCCCAGCATGTGTTGCAGTTCGCGGGTTTTCTTGCGCACATTGCTCAACTCAGAGACTAGCACCACCGCTTCGCCAGCACTGGCTGCCGTCTTGGTACAGCTTGTTGATCTGTTGCATCGGGCGACCACGGACACGTTCTTGCCAGGCTCCAGGCTCACGCAAACCACGGCCTGCTTTGCTCGACGATCCTGCGACGTGGATTTCTACACTCTTATCTTTGCTATTAGTTATAAACACCGTCGTTTTCCTATCCCTTGTGGTGAGGGAGGAAACGGTGTCCTGTCTCTCATGGGGCTCGTTCAACAAGGAAACTTGACACCTCACCGATAGCAGTGAGGAGAGTTTTCATAGACTACTACCGGTTGCATAGTGGGTTCACTACGACCACAAAAAATCCGGTGGACAATGGCAGGTGGAGCTACCAAATTCTACGAGCTTCATCAGACAGTCAGATCAGCTTTTCCGTGTCGCATCATGGCTTGTACTATACCGATTCGAGTCACGAATCGCGGTGTAAACATTTGATGAGGGCACTTACGCTAGAGCGTCGAAGCCGCTGAGTATCCTGTCATGCATGCCCCCCACCAGAGCGCTTGCCACAGATGGTGACTGTAGACGACTATGAACCCTTGCCGCCGTGACAATGTTCCCCAGATAGGTCACGGTAAATACAATCTCTATCTGGTTGATGAAGTGCTCACGCCTGTATGGTGAGGGGAGCGGCGCTCTATGGAGGGATCAGTGGCAAAGTATTCAGATTTGGCCGATTTACTGCGTAGCAGGATTGAAAGGGGGCTTTACCGAGAAGGACAACGACTACCATCTTTGCGGATATTGAGTACAGAACACGGCGTTAGCTTAGGGACAGTCCAGCAGGCTTATCGAGTTTTGGAGGAGGAAGGATTAGCATCGCCCTTACCGAAATCGGGCCATTTTGTGAATAAAAAGCAGAACCTCTATCTGCTGCCAACGATGCACGAGATTGAAAAACACCCCATCGATATACTGGAATGGGATGAAATCTATAAAGTTACTGCCAGCACACCTGACGAAGATGTATTGCAGCTTGGCAGAGGCATGCCGAGTGTTGAGACATCCACGCTACAGCACTTAATGAGAAGCTTAAGTTACGAGGCAAAGAGATGGCAGAAGGATGGACTCAACTATGAGAATATCAAAGGAAACTTCGATTTAAGAACACAAATAAGCCGATTGATCATTGACTCTGGATGTCAGGTCGACCCTGATGAAATTATCATCACCGCCGGTTGCCAAGAAGCTTTAATGTGTTCTGTCCGATCTATTTGCAACCAGGACGATATCGTAGTAGTCGAGTCACCCTGCTTTCATGGTGCGATTCAAATACTTAAAGGATGTGGCGTAAAAGTCATCGAAGTTCCAACCGACCCACTAACGGGAATAGACCTCGAATCACTAGAATTGATTGCTGAAAAATGGACTATCCGAGCCGTATTGGTGAATCCAAACTGCAACAACCCTTTAGGATATGTAATGCCGGATGACCGCAAGGAAATCCTGGTAAATCTATCGAAAAAATTTGGATTTTACATCGTAGAAGATGATACCTATGGCGACCTAATATTCCGATACCCTCGACCCAAAGCAATAAAGTCACAGGATACAGAAGGTAGGATTATTCTTTGCGGCTCATTTTCCAAAACATTGGCACCCGGGTTAAGGGTCGGCTGGATAGTTCCCGGTCGCATCTACGAAAAAGTTTTGCATACAAAGTACATTAGCTCCGGTGCAACAGCAACAGCAAATCAAAGGGCTATCGCTGAATTCATGGAAAAGGGATATTACCAGATCCATCTTCGTCGAATGCGTGCACATTATAAATCCAACAGAGACATCATGATGCTCTGGATATCAAAGTACCTTAATGCTCGAGTCAGGGTTAGTAGACCTGAAGGTGGTTACTTTCTTTGGATCGAGCTTCCTAAGGGCGTTTCAGCATATGAGTTAAGTGACAAACTAATACAAAATAAGATACAGATCGCAACGGGGAAAATTTTCTCCTCCTCAGGAAAATATGAAAACTGTATTCGCATAAATTATGGCGGGATACTAGATAATCGTGTCGAAACAGCGGTAAAAATGATAGGGAAATTAGTTTTAGATCTAAATATATCAGAACTCGTCCGCTCAGGTGTTGGCTAGGAGGAAGAGTTTAATAAAATTGATCGAACCGCAATTTCCAAAAAACTTTGGTAGATGCCCAGCCTATCAGCCGGAGATTGCGTATTCATCTGATGCAAGACTGGTTTTGTAGTGGTCTAATCTGAGGCGACCATCCGCAGAAGGAAAAATTTTTAGCATAGCCACTCTCTATATGCCCGCGAGGTCTACCAGGTGCTAAGGGACTGCCTCTCGCTGTCACAGCATTGCACGACATCAAAGATCATCGTTACAGTGACTTACTCGCAGATATAGGCAACGGTATTGGCCTCACTCGGACACCAGCCGCGAATACTGATGATGTGTTAGGTACTCCTGTACTGGAAGGCGGTAAGCGGTAAGCGGTAAGCGGTAAGCGTCTGGCAAGCAGTTAATTGTCTGGGCCACTTCTCGGACGTACAGGTACCTGTTTGCGCACAGCATTGGACAGAACCAACGAAGTTGTGACCGAACCATGGACAGCCAGCGCATCGACTATAATCTCCAAATCAGCGGGCTGAGAAAACGCGCAACGGACTATGAAGCAGTCCTCCCCCGTAATCCTGTCAGCCTCTAGCACCTCTGGTATGTCGTTAAACAACTCCAGATAGCGCTTGATGTGCTGGTGAGTTGTGCGAATGCGCAGGATCGCCTGCAATCCCAGCCCTACCTCACGCAAACTTACCCGCGCGCCGTAACCCTCTATGACACCCGCAGCTTCGAGTTTCTGGACCCGTTCGCTCATAGCCGGTTGCGAAAGCCCAATACACTTGCCCAAGGATGCCAGGCTTTGCCGTGCATTCTTTTGCAGTGCCTCCAGAATCTGCCAATCTTTGCTGTCCAGCCCCATGCTTTTCCTCTGCTGAATAATCCGATGAATCATCGGTTGATGGTGCTTCTTTCGGATGATTTGCCATCCAAGGTTGATGTGTCATTCGCTACATTCTGCGGACACCCCTTCCGAGAAACAAGAAATGACACCTTCGATATTGCTCCTCCCGGGTATTGGCAATTCCGGGCCAGGTCACTGGCAAACGATATGGGCACACACCGACGCATCCATGGAGAGCATTGGGGGGCAAGACTGGAATCGACCGGTTTGCGCAAGATGGGTCGAGAATCTGGAGGTCGCGATTAGCCGAGCTGGGCCCGACACGGTGTTGGTAGCCCACAGCCTTGGCTGCCTGCAAGTCGCCCACTGGGCGCAATGTAGCCGCACATCGGTCAGGGCCGCTTTGCTGGTTGCCGTACCAGACCCCGACCGCTCCAGTTTTCCGAACGAGGCGCTAGGGTTTAGTCCGCTTGGGCTGAAGCGTTTTGCATTTCCAAGTACGGTTGTCGCAAGCTCCAACGACCCGTATGCAGATATGGATTACAGCCGGCGATGTGCATATGCCTGGGGCAGCCGCCTGGTGAATATTGGGCCCCAAGGGCACATTAATTCGGCCAGCGGACTTGGTGATTGGCTTCAGGGGAGAGCGTTGCTGGAAGATCTCGTCGCAATGTCTGTGAGACCCGTCCCAGATGTTCGCTCAACCGTTCACGACGCTAAAGAAAAGAACTCACTTCATTGTTCGCAAGGAAAAGCCAAATGAATAACGCATCCAACACCCCTGTGGTATTCATCAACGGCCTTATCGGTACGTTGAATGATCCTGAGATCCATAGACAGCTCGGTGATCGACCCTTCCTTGCCCCTGACCTTTACGGCTATGGAAAACACCAGGGCACACCTATGGGGAAAATCAATATTCAGGGACAGGTCGAACGAATACGCGAGGTGGTCAAAGCCGAGTTCAATGAATGTGCAGTGAGTCTTGTTGGGCATTCGGTCGGTGGAGTGGTGGCCTATGCATTCGCCCACCGCTACCCAGAGTGCGTGAAGAGCCTTGTCAGTGTTGAAGGTAACTTCACCCTGAAGGATGCCTTCTAGTCATCGTCCGTCGCGAACATGTCAGTAGAGCAAGCAGAAACCATGCTGGAGGGATTTCGAGCCGATCCCGAGGCCTGGCTGGAGCGATCCGGAATACTGGAGCCCGCTGGCAAAACAGAAACCGCGAAGACCTGGCTTGCCCACCAACCTGCTTCAACCTTGCAAGCGATGGCCCAATCGGTAGTGGCGGTCACGGGGCGCCCTGACTATCAAACAACCTTAAGGAGCGTGTTTGCTTCGATACCGGTGCATTTGTTGGCGGGTGAGCACTCAGTCGAAGGTTGGGATATTCCTGACTGGGCAAATAAGAAGGCTACGAGTCTCACCATCATGCCGGACGTTGGACACCTAATGATGTTGCAACATCCCGCTGCGTTCGGTCGACTGGTTGCGGACCTATTAGCCTGAGTGAGAGCTGATACAAGTGAAATGAAATTCGCTTGTATCAAAGGTTAGATAACGCAATGCCTGCTATGTAGATGCCACTCGGCTCAGGACTTTTCACTAGCTGCATGCGCGTCCATCATTGGGGACTAAACAGGCGCCGACTTGTGTGGCAGCAAATAAGTAATCTCACTCGCCAGCTGCGTCGGCAATCGTGTGATCACATCTTTCAGATACGCATACGGATCATGCCCATTGAGCCGTGCCGACTGGATCAAACTCATGATCGCTGCTGCCCGTTTTCCGCTGCGTAGCGATCCGGCAAGTCGAGTCAGCCGAAGGGAATTTCAACCCTCGGCTGCTCACAGGACCGTACGTGACAGTCGGTCGTACCATTTTTCTTTGGGGTACTGGCTGCATGCGGCAAGTGCATACAACCCCAACTTATCTCTGAGACGCGACACTATTGCCAGCTGGCAATTATCAGCTTTGTAAATGACATCGCACACGCTGCTGCTCATCTCCAAGCAAGGTCTGGGGCTTTTCGCAGCCAACGGTGCAAAGGCTGCAACGTTCGCGGAAGAAGCAGCCACTCGGTAGCCGACGGTTCCCTGGCAATTCGGTAGGAGCCGCAACCTGTTCGGCATTCAGTGGCACGCCTAGTCGTGGTACCGCTTCGAGCAGCAAGCGGGTATAGGGGTGGCGTGGCTGATCCAAAACTTGAGCAGCGCTGCCAAGTTCAACGATCTGCCCCAAGTACATCACCGCTACCCGGTTCGCCACGTGCCGTACTACTGATACGTTGTGGGAAATCAGGATATAAGTCAATTTACGAGCGCGTTGCAGTTCTGCCAGAAGGTTAAGAATCTGTGCCTGGACCGAGATGTCCAATGCCGATGTCGGCTCGTCCAGGACAATAATATCCGGGTCTGATGAAAGGGCTCGGGCGATGGCAATCCGCTGACGCTGACCACCGGAAAACTGGTGAGGGAAGCGGTCCAGGTATTCTGGGCGGATGCCGACTTGGGCCGCGACCCTGGCCGCCACATCGCGCATCTTCGCACGGGGGGCATGGCCTCGGGCGTATAACGGCTCGGTGATGATTTTCCAGATAGGCAGGCGTGGATCAAGCGAAGACTGTGGATCCTGGAAAACAATTTGAACGTTGCTGCTGCCTTCGCCGCCGCTGCGACTGGCCCAGTTCAGTTCACCGCTGCTGGGCGGCACTAAGCCCATCAATAACTGTGCCAATGTGCTTTTACCACAGCCTGACTCACCCACAATACCCAGGGTTTCGCCCGCCCGCACCTGGAGGTCAATGCCGTTCAGGGCATGGGCATATCCACGCGGTCGGCCAAGCCAGTCATTACTCACGGGGAAGCGGACGCGAACATCATTAAGTTGAAGAATCGTGGGGGCCATTTTGGTGACGGTATGAATCACGGCACTGTTCATCACGAAAGCTCCTTAACCGGTAACCAGCACGCACTTTTACGTTGGTCATTACCGTTGATGGTATTGAGGTTCGGGCGTTTGGCACAAACCGGCATGGCGTATGGGCAACGCTCCTGAAAAGTGCAGCCCACGGGCAAAGAGGCTAGGTTCGGTACTTGACCGGGGATGGTCAGCAGCGGCTGGCCCGGCTCTACCATTTCAGGAAGGCCACTGAGTAACCCTTGGGTGTAAGGATGCTGCGGATTCCCCATCACTTCGTCGGTGCGACCCTGCTCAACCACGGCCCCCGTGTACATGACGTACACCCGATCGCAGAACTGTGAAACCAATGCCATGTCATGAGTGATGAGTAGAATGGCGGTGCCCCGCTGCCGAGCTTTTTCTCGTAGCAGCAACAACACCTGGCGTTGCACGGTAACGTCGAGGGCGGTGGTCGGTTCATCGGCGATCAGCAGTTGCGGTTCACAGGAGAACGCCAGCGCAATCATCACCCGTTGACGCATGCCTCCGGACAGCTCGAAAGGATAGCTCTCCAATACTTGTTCCGGGCTAGCGATGTGCATGTCGCGCAACAGTGCAATCGCCTTGAGACGGGCTTCGGCGGCGCTGATCTTCTGGTGATGGATGATCACGTCGAGCATTTGTCGACCGATGCGCCGGGTCGGGTTCAGGGCTGTCATCGGCTCCTGAAAAATCATCGCGGCATCGCGCCCACGAATCTGTAATAGCTCCTTTTCAGGAGCAGCCAGCATGTCGCGACCGAGCATGCTCAGGCTGCCGGCGGTGATCCGATAGCTGCGCTCGGGCAACAGTCGCATGCTGAGCATCGCCGTGACCGACTTGCCTGACCCCGACTCGCCCACCACGCCGACGATTTCGCCGGGATTGACGTGCAACGACACGCCGTTCAGGGCTTTGACGTTATTTTTGTAAGCCGGGAATTCCAGGCTCAGATTGTCGATGGCCAGTACTGGACTCGAAGTGTGCATGGTCATTTCCCCTGTTGCCGTGGATCGAGCAGATCGCGCACGCCATCGCCCAGCAGGTTGAAGCCGGTGGCTGTGATCAGAATCGCCAGACCCGGAAAGGTCGAGTACCACCAGTTATCCAGGATGTAGTTACGCCCGGTAGCAACCATCGCGCCCCACTCGGCCGTAGGCTGTTGCGCTCCCAGGCCGATAAATCCCAGGGCCGAGGCCATGAGGATCGCACTGCCGATATCCAGGCTCAGTTGCACTAGCAATGGCGGCATCGCATTGCGTGCTACGTGCCAGTGCACCACGTGCCAGCGTCCAGCCCCGAAGGTCTGGGCTGCCTTGACGTAACCCATCTGTCGGATGCTCAAGGCCTGACCACGGGCTAGTCGCACATAGGACGGAATTCGCACGAGGGTAATCGCCAGCATCGCGTTGAACAGGCTCGCGCCCAACGCAGCCGCCAGGGCCATAATCAGTACCAGCGACGGCACCGACAGCATGATGTCCATCAGACGCATGATTAACGCGTCGAAACGACCACCGATCACGCCCGAAAAGCATCCCAGCAACCCGCCGATAAAACACGATGCAAAAGCCACAAACAGGCCGACACCTACCGACTGTTGGCTACCGAACAGCACGCGACTGAACAAATCGCGGCCGACTTCGTCAGTGCCGAACCAATGGACGCTGGACGGCGGCGCCAGGCGTTCGGCGAGGTTCAGTGCGTTGGGATCGTGGCTGGCGAGCCAAGGGGCGAAGATCATGCACAGCAAGACGATAAAGGTGATCGCCAGGCCCGCCATGGTCAGCGGGCTCCGGCGGATTTGGTAGGCCAGGTAGGCGAGTTTTTCGCTCCAACGTGGGCGGCGCGCTGCCGTCAGGATTACGGACATTTCAATTCACCTCGCCGATGCGTGGGTCGATCACGCGGTACAAAAGATCGATGGCCATGTTCAACAGTACATAGATGAACGAAACCAGAATTGCGAAGCCCATCACCGCAGGGAAGTCCAGCGACTGGATCGACTTGACGACATAGGCGCCCATGCCGGGCCAGGCAAATACTGTTTCTGTCAGTACCGCGCCATACAGCAAATCACCCAGGGTCAACCCGAGGACGGTCACCGAAGGGATGAGGGCGTTAGGGAGTGCGTGGCGCAGGATCACAGTCCATCGGGACAAGCCGTAGGCGCGTGCGGTGCGGATATAGTCTTCACCCAGTTGATCAAGCATGGCTGAACGAATTTGTCGTGCGACGACGCCCAAGGTCACGAACCCCAGGGTTGCAGCTGGAAGAATCAGGTGCTCCACAGCATCAAGAAACAGTCGGCCATCACCGGCGAGCAGCGAGTCGATCAGATAAAAACCAGTGATTGTCGGTGGCGACGCAAACCCTTCGGACAACCGGCCACCACCGGGCAGCCAGCCAAGGTGGCCATAGAACAGAACGATTGCACCAAGACCGAGCCAAAAGGCCGGTGTGGAAATTCCGGTGACCGCAAGGGTACGGGCGATCTGGTCGATGGCCCGGTTGTGGTAAACCGCAGACAGCACGCCAAGCGGCACGCCGACCAGGATCGCCAACACCAGCGCTACCAGCGCCAGCTCCAGGGTTGCCGGGAAGAACGCTTGCAAGTCTTCCAGAACGGGACGGCTGGTGCGTATCGAGGTTCCCAGGTCTCCGTGCAGCAGGTCCATCAGGTAACGACCATATTGTTGATATAGCGGCAGATCCAATCCCAGCTGATGACGGATGCCGGCCACCAAGGCATCGCTGGCACGGTCGCCGGCAATCAGTCGGGCAGGATCACCTGGGATCAAGTGCGAAATTGAAAATGTAATCAGCGAAACACCGAACACGACCAACAACAGGCCGAGCAAACGCTTGCGCAACAAAGTCAGGAAGGCCATTTGGCACCTCAGTAACACGAGCGACGAGAATCAGAAGCCGAGCCAGCCGCGATCGGCTGGCGCGAGGGAGCAGGTTTACTTGCTCATACTGCCCAGGTTGAACACCTGTTCGAGCATGGGGTTGAAAACGTAACCCTTGACCGAATCACGCATAGGCAAGGTGTAGCTCTTTTGATAGAGGTAGGCGTAAACGCTATCCTTGAGCACCATTTTCTGCGCGGTCTGGTAAAGCTCGACGCGCTTCGCGGTGTCGCTGTTAGCGGCCGCTTCGCGGATCAACTTGTCGACTTCCGGGCTGCTGTAGAACGAGCGATTGCCTTGCAGGCCCTGCATCTTGGAGTCGAACCAGAAGTTCATGAACATGTACGGGTCAGCGAAGTCCGGGCTCCAAGAACCAACAGCGATGTCATAGTCCGCCTGGCCGACGCGCTCACGCAGGGTGGCGTTGGCGAGTTTTTCCAGCTTGAGGTTGATGCCCAGTGGCGCCAATGCTGCTTGCAGAGTCAGGCCGATCGGTTCCCAGTTAGGATCCTTGTCAGAGTACATGTAGCTGAGGTTGGTGATTTTCTGCGGTGCTTTGGCGAGGCTGTCCTTGGCGGCTGCCATGTTCTGCTTCATCGGCGGCAGCGAGCTGTCGTAAGCCCACATGCCGTCCGGGATCGGCCCGTTCATCAGCTTGGCCTTGTCCTTGAGAATGCCTTTGACGATGCCGTTATAGTCCACCGCTTCGGTAACCGCACGACGAGCATCGACGCTGGTCAGCGGGCCCTTTTTGTTGTTCAGGTAGAGGTAGGTCACCCGCAGTGACGGGAATTCCTTAACCACCACTCCCGACTTGCTGGCGAGAGCGCCTAGCTGGTCTTCGGGCATGTCTTCGATGATGTCCAGGTCACCGCGTTCCAGCTGGAGGCGACGCACGGAGGGCTCACCGATGATCTTGATGACCACGGTTTTTAACGCAGGTTTGGGGCCGGCGAAATAGGTGTTCGGTTCCATGGTCAATGACTGGCCTTTTTGCCAATTGCTCAAGCGGAAGGGCCCGGAGCCTGCGGTGTGACTTGACAGCCAGGCGTTTACGTCCGAGCTCTTGTTGACCACATCAGGGTTGATGATCGAAGCACCGTTGTGGGCCAGGGTAAACAGGAATGGCGCGTAAGGCGTCTTCAGCGTGAAACGAATGGTCTGCGGGTCGACGACCGCCACTACCATGTCCTCCGGAAATGCTCCGGAAGGCCCTTGCTTAAGGGTCATCAAGCGATCAAAGGAAAACTTCACTGCGGCGGCATCTACTAGGGCGTCGTCATCGAATTTGTTGCCAGGTTTGATTTTGAATTCCCAGACCAGGTTGTCCGGGGAAACGGTCCAGCTCTCGGCCAGGTCGCCCTCAACTTCGGTGCTGCTTTTGCCGTTCTCGACCTTGTAGCCGAGCAAGCGTTGATACGACGGGTAGGTGATGGTCCAGTCGTTGTTATCAAAGGTCACTGCCGGGTCAAGGGTCTGCGGATCGGCGGGTTTTCCGATGACCAGAGTGTCTTGTGGTACAGCCGCCGTCGCGGCCTGCCAGGCACCGAGGCTCAAGGCGCTGCACAAAACGGTCAGCAGCAATTTGCCAGCGCCGGGAAAGGTTTTGCTGGTCACGGTGTTCATTGGATTCATGCCGGTTTCCTTGATCATTCGATATATGGAAGTACGTCAGGTTTTTTATAAAAGCTATAACCGGGCAGTTGCAGGTAAAACGTAAGTAACGCCGACTTGTTATTGTTATCAGCCGCACGAAAGTGGGCTGTGCGGTGTCGTTTTCGAAACTCTTTGGTTTCTTTGATTTCTTTGGTGCGGTAGGGTGGTTCGATTTACTTGTAAAAAAGCCGTGGCTTACACGTCCTCCAGCAATGGGTAATCGTCGGCATTCGGTAGTTCGTAATGCCACCACTCGGTGGGAATTGCGTGGAAACCAGCATCGAGCATGATGCCCAGCAACAGCAGACGATTGCGTTGTACGTCTACTGGCAAGTCGGGGTAGAACTGATGGGATTTCTCTTCCATCGCGTCGAATGCGGTGCCCATATCCAGCGGCTCGCCATCGCTACCCACCAGGGTCAAATCCAGCGCCACGCCACGGCTATGGTGGGAGCCCAAGTGTGGGTCACGCACGTAGTCGTTGTTTGGCAGCGCTTCCCACAACAGATACTGGGCGTAGGGCGGCCGGTAGGCGTCGTAAATGCGCAGGATAAACCCGGCCTGACGCGCGAGCTGGCTAGCTTTTTCCAGACAAACCGCAGCCTGACGGTGCAACCTGCAACGAGCATTCGGATAGATCACTTTTCCAGCCAGATTGTCTGCACTGGCGTAGATCAGGTCGATTTGTACCTGATAGCGCTGGGCATCAATCTCTACAAGGGGGCTGTTGTTCACGCAAACACTCCAGTTGGGATTCGGTGGGGCGATGGGATCAGCCTTCGAACTGACCGAAGGCTTTTTGCAATTGACGGTTCTTGGCCAAGCGTTCATCGAGACGATCGCCGTATTTCTCCGCGACGGCCGACACGATGAGATTTAACAGACAGGCCAACGGTGCAGGGGAGTCCCAGAACTGCCCGACATCGGTTTTCAGTTGCAAGAGGTCAAGCGGGTAATCTCTGGCCCAGGGGCATTGCAGGTCGGTAATCAGGGCCAGTGGCAGATCGTTGTCTATCGCCGTGTCGCAGAAGGTCTGGGTCACGCTGGAATAAGCACGGAAGTCCGAAATGATTGCATAGGGATTGGCGAAGCCGGAGTTCAGCGTTTCTGCATAGATTCCTGACAGGCCATCAACGTAGTAGACCTTGGGGCGAATGTATTCAAGGTGGCTATGAAACGCTGTGAGAATCCCGCGAGTAGACTGAATTCCGAGAATAAATACTGCATCGGCTTCGTAGATGCGCTGCACGATATCGGCAAAGGCACTGCTGCGCGCTAGACCGTAGACGTGCTGGACGGCCTCGATCTCGCGACTCATGGAACGATCGAGAGCGTCTTCCTGATTGCTTTCGGCACGAAAGGCGCCGATGCGGTCAGTGATCAGCCACGATGCCGGCGTTTCACCGCGCAGACTCTGTTTAACCTCATCGATGTTCTGGTAACCAAGGGATCGAAAAAAGCGCCCCACAGAAATCCCAGTGGTGGAGGTCTGCTGCGCGATGCTATCGGCCGACTCGAACGGGAGCTGTTCTGGGTTACCCAACAGATAGCTGGCGATGCGCTTGCCGGTAGGGGTCAGGCTGGAGAACTCTTGCTCCAGCAACTGTAGGAAGCTGTTCTTTTCCATAGACATGTCAGAGCGCCCGAACGTGAATTGTTATTTTGATGTCATTGCTTTCTTATATGTTACAAACATAACATTTGTTTTCGAGACAACACAATGCCTTTTTCAGCAGGCGTCCTAGGGCGCTATCAGGCAAATGGATCTGCGCAGTTCAGGCTCACGTCAAAGGGTGACGCGGCGATCCTGAGCCAGATCGGGCGGGGGCTTCTTGTGATTAATGGGCGTTCAGCCGGACAGCTGCTTTGCATAAGTCTAGAAGCGGTGGTGCTCCTCTGGAGGTACGAGCGAGACGCCCGTATCGGCGTTCGTGGCCTCAAGGTCTTCAAGGTCTTCGATGCAGGTTTGAATGGAGTCCACTGCCATCAGCAGCTTGTTGAGCTAAGGCGTCGTGTTCCTGCTTGGCCGAACAAAAGCGAGGTGCACAACTCGTTGTTCTTCTATCACCTCGGTAAGATCAGGGAGGAGGAGCTTTGAGCAACAGCTCCAAACACTGGTCAAGTTGAATGCAATTAGGTGGTCATCGCGAATGCAAATGACTGGTCAGTGACAGTGCAATTGGGTGGTCAGCGCTGATGCAATTGGATGGTCAAGTTTATGCAATTACGCAACATGACCCGAGCCTTCAAAAAAGTAGTCGGCATCACACCCGGCAGTTTTCGCAACAGCAGTGCCTGAGCCTGTAAGTAACCCCATAGCCTGACTCGTTTGAGTCAGCCCTGAAAGGCCTTGCAGTATCTGCGTGAAGCCCCTTAGGGCCTTCGATGTGTGTGGTGTTACATGCTCTGCATTGGCCACCACCCACGCCTCCAATCCACCGCCGTCAAGCCTGCGCACCGCCAATTCGCCACTATGCTCCAGCGCAATCGCCCGCGCAGTTGATAGGGCTCTTTTTCAGTTTCGTCCAGACTGTTGAAGATACTTGGAAGGTGTCCACCCATAGACCGCACAACGTATCGAGAGCAACGCAGCTACCGTGAAAGAAAGGTCATACACCGCATCCAAACCGGGCGCAAAACCGAGCATGAAGCATGTTGAACCTTACTGAAATTTTACTTTATAAGGCCTATACCCCATGACTTCTGGTTTAACGTGCCTAGCACGCTGAATCGACGCGCTATTACTATCCACTGACAAGCGTTCGCGCGTTAGTGTCAGTCGAGGACGGTCCCGGTTACAACAATGCGAGCCAGATCGATCGACGGACACTGTTGGACTACGCCGCTTAGAAGCTGTCGGAAAAATTAGCCGTTGGTCGCAAAGCACTGAGCCATCTAGGGTATGGGCCAAAGTATGGGCTGTGATTTTTTTTAGAAACGCAGAAACGAAAAAGCCCTGAATAATCAGGGCTCTAACGTATAAATGTGGCGGTGAAGGAGAGATTCGAAAGCACCCGATCGCGGTTTTCGACAAATCAGTCCCCGGTTTATAAGGGTTTCGCGGCGATAGTTAGCGCGCAAGTATTCCCATGGCGTTCCCATGGATCTGTATGTGCGACTGAAGACGACCTGGCATGTATGTCTTGATGTGTTTTTTGGGTGAAGCATCGGAAAGGAGTAATTTTGGTAAGGCAAGACTGATGATTGGCTACAAGCCTTGGTTTTAAAGGCTTTGAGAGGAAAGCGGAAAGGTAAGATCCAAGTAATTTTAAGGTAATGTAATTACTCTTCTTGAAGGTAATCTTTCATCACAATCACTTCCTTATAAATCAATGGCTTACGAGTAAATTACCTGATGCATTACTAAAAATAACCTAATTGAGTAATCCGTCAAAACCAGTGAATCCGTGGCTTTCAGCCGTGTCACCAGCGCCACGTTACAAAATTACCTTTTTCCGACGCCTTTCCTGAAAAAGCCCACAGTCCGCTCCCAGACCATTCGGCCACCGCCCCTACCCTTGCAGGGTTCCGCAGGATTCCAACGCCCCCAAATTTCGAACCAGGCCCCCAGCCTTAACGGCGTCCAGTGGACCGCAGTAGTGCAGAAAAAAAGGCCCATTTAGCCCGCAGGCGAGGTGGGGGGACGACGGCGCGCGCCATGCTAACAAGCGTTTACGGCACCATTTCAGTGCCATATCGTGGGCAAAAAAATCTAATCACCGATTCGAAAACGCCGTATTTATGAGGCGGGACATCCCAGGATGGGCATGCGCTAGATTGTTGCGACAGCCCATACCACGTTTGCTACAGTCATCAAACTAACCTCGGCACTGTTGGTGAGCGCCTTTTCAGGTGGTGCAAGAGCAGTAAAACTAAGGACGAAAAAATGCAATCCGAGTTGAAATCGCTTTCTAAAATATTTTCAGAAATAATTTTCAGAATACCTGACTATCAACGCGGCTACTCTTGGGAAACCAAACACCTTAAAGACTTCTGGAATGACATAGAACAACTTCCAGATGATAAAAGCCACTACACGGGAGTGCTGACTCTAGAGCCAGTCAGTCCGGAAAACTATCGATCCTGGGAGGATGACATTTGGATTATTGAATCTAAACACTACAGTCCCATGTACGTAGTTGACGGACAGCAACGGCTAACCACCGCCATCATTCTTTTGCAGTGCATACTAGAGTCAATTGACGATAACGAGCTTTTAAACTACACCGAAAAAAATGATATAAAAAAGAAATACATATGTGAAACAAAAGGCAAAGGCATCTCACGCTCATATATCTTTGGATACGAAAAAGACAACCCCAGCCATGAGTTTCTTAAACAGATAATTTTTGGCGATCCGTCTATCAATCATTCGACGATAGAAGAAACCATCTACACAAAAAACCTAATCTCAGCAAAAGAATTTTTCACTGACAAAATAAAAGACACAACAAAAGAAGACCTTGAGTACATCTTTACCACTTTAACGCAACACCTACAATTCAATATATTTTATATAGAAAAAGATCTAGATGTTTTTGTAACATTCGAAACCATGAACAACAGGGGAAAGCCTCTATCCCACCTTGAGCTACTAAAGAACAGACTAATTTATTTATCCACAAAATTCGAAGTAGAAAAATCCGAGAGTGAACACCTACGCAAAGCAATAAATGAAAGCTGGAAGTCGATTTATCACTACTTAGGGAAAATGAACAAAAGCAAACTTGACGATGACTTTCTGAGAACCCATTTCATTTGTTACTTCGGTGAAGCTATCGAGGAACAACTCAAATCCCCTTATCGATTTCATAGATAC
>LNAP01000674.1_pt1 | contig 37685 bp, 22 predicted proteins | sample 602601 | NCBI WGS metagenome assembly LNAP01 (sample SAMN02440304, study PRJNA202911) | soil metagenome | biome: Subtropical and temperate rainforests or woodlands; isolation source: soil samples (1 kg each in a 20% v/v slurry with milli Q water) were... ... | reverse complement strand
GCCGCCGGCGGCGCCGGCGCAGGTGGGCGACGCGGCTGGTCGCGCCGACCTGCATGCGCAGGTGCGTGAATTGCTGGCGGCGACGGTGACGATGCCGCGCACCACCGCGGAACTCGACGATGCGCTGGACCGCTGGACCCTGCATCCGGTATTCGGACTGGCCATCCTGGCGGTGGTGATGTTCCTGGTGTTCCAGGCGGTGTACTCGATCGGCAAGCCGATGACCGACGCGATCGCCGACGGTTTCGGCTGGATGGGCGAGCACGTCGCTGCATGGATGCCGGCCGGGCCGCTGCAAAGCCTGGTCACCGACGGCCTGTTCGGCGGTCTCGGCACGGTGCTGGGCTTTCTGCCGGAAATCCTGGTGCTGTTTTTGTTCATCATCGTGCTGGAGGAATCCGGCTACCTGCCGCGCGCAGCGTTCCTGCTCGACCGGCTGATGCTGTCGGTGGGGTTGACCGGGCGTTCGTTCATTCCGCTGCTGTCGAGCTTCGCCTGTGCGATCCCCGGCATCATGGGCACGCGCAGCATCCAGGATCCGCGCGACCGGCTGACCACGATCCTGATCGCACCGCTGATGACCTGCTCGGCGCGGCTGCCGGTGTATGCGCTGCTGATCGGTGCGTTCATCCCGATCCGCTACGTGTTCGGCGTGTTCAACCTGCAGGGCGTGGTGCTGTTCGCGCTGTATCTGGCCGGCATCCTCGGCGCGATGCTGGTGGGCTGGGTGATGAAACACATCCGCCGCGACAAGAGCGAGCACGCGCTGCTGATGGAGCTGCCGTCGTACCGCATGCCCAAGCTGCGCGACGTGGCGATCGGCCTGTACGAGCGCGGCATGATCTTCCTGAAGCGGCTGACCGGCGTGATCCTCGGCCTGACCGTGCTGATGTGGTTCCTCTCCACCTTTCCGGGCGCGCCGGAGGGCGCGACCCTGCCGGCGATCGAGTACAGCTTCGCCGGCTACATCGGGCGCGGCCTGCAGTACGTGTTCGCGCCGATCGGCTTCAACTGGCAGATCAGCCTGGCGCTGATCCCGGCGTTCGCCGCGCGCGAGACCGCGGTGGCCGCGCTGGCCACCGTCTATCTGGTCGGTGGCGAAGCGGCCGGTGGCCTGGGTCATGCGCTGGTCGGGCAGATCCCGCTGGCCAGCGCGCTGTCGCTGCTGGTGTGGTTTGCGTACGCGCCGCAGTGCATGTCCACCCTGGCGATCATCAAGCGCGAGACCGATTCCTGGCGCAACGTGGCGATCTCGTTCAGCTACATGTTCGTGATGGCCTACACCGCGTCGTTCATCGTCTACCGGGTAGCGAGGATGCTGACATGAGCGCCGGCCTGCTGGTGCAGTACGTGGTGGTCGGCCTGATCGTGCTGGCCAGTGTGCTGATCGTGTTCCGCAAGCTGGCACCGAAACTCACCAACCGCTGGCTGGCCGCCGCGTCGATCCGCTACAGCCACCCCGGACATGCCGCGTGGATGCGCGCATTGGGCCGTCGCCTGCAGCCGAAAGAGGCCACCGGCGATTGCAGCGATGGCTGCAGCACCTGCGGCGCCTGCGGCCCGAAGCCGCCGGCGGCGGCACGGACGGAGCCGATGCCGCTGGAGTTCCGGCCGCGGCGGTGAGCAACACCGGATATTCGACATTCCTGTAGAGCGCACCCTGTGCGCGATGGCTCTTCGTCACGTAACGAAAAGCATCGCGCACAGGGTGCGCTCCTACAAAAAGCACGAACGAAAAAGCCGGCTTGCGCCGGCTTTTTCATGCAACCCGAATCGCGCCCCGGCTTACGCCAGTTCGCGGATCTTCGCGTTGAGGCGGCTCTTGTGGCGGGCGGCCTTGTTCTTGTGGATCAGGCCGCGGGCGGCGTAGCGATCCATCACCGGCTGGGCGGCGGTGAACGCGGCGACGGCGGCAGCCTTGTCCTTGGCCTCGATGGCCTTGACGACCTTCTTCAGGGCGGTGCGGACCATGGAGCGGGCGCTGATGTTGCGCAGACGGCGCTGTTCGGACTGGCGCGCGCGCTTCTTCGCGGACTTGATGTTGGCCAAGGTAGAACTCCGGAATGCAGGGTTGAGGGTGGAAAAAGACGCCAATTATGCGGTCGATTCGCCGGTGCGTCAATCATTTAGGCGGCCACGCCGGGGGCCGGCATGGGCGCGCGGCCGTGGTCGTGCCGGTATTCTGCCATATCCGCGCTGTCATCCTGCCCGCGCGGGCTGTCAAACTACGCGCCCCGCGTGATCGACGCCGAAGGTAACGAACAGCCACATGAAGTCACCCAGCATGCTCCGCGGGCTGCTCTCGTTCAGCAGCATGACGATGGTTTCGCGGGTGCTCGGCCTGGTGCGCGACATGTCGATCAACGCCGCGTTCGGCGCCAACAGCGCCACCGACGCGTTCTGGGTGGCGTTCCGTATCCCGAATTTCATGCGCCGGCTGTTTGCCGAGGGCTCGTTCTCCACTGCCTTCGTGCCGGTTTTCACGGAAGTGAAGGAAAAGGGCACGCATGCGCAGCTGAAGGACCTGATGTCGCGGGTATCGGGCACGCTGGGCGGCGTGCTGCTGCTGATCACCGCGCTGGGGATCATCTTTGCGCCGCAGGTGACCGTGCTGTTCTCGCCCGGCGCGATCGACGAGCCGCACAAGTTCGAACTCACCGTCGAGCTGCTGCGGCTGACCTTCCCGTTCCTGCTGTTCGTGTCGCTGACCGCGCTGTCCGGTGGTGCGCTGAACAGTTTCCATCGTTTCGGCCTGCCGGCGCTGACCCCGGTGATCCTCAACCTGTGCATGATTGCCGGCGCGCTGTGGCTGTCGAAGCGGCTGCAGACGCCGATCATGGCGATGGGCTGGGCGATCCTGGCGGCCGGCATCCTGCAGCTGCTGTTCCAGTTGCCGGCGCTGCGCGGGCTGGACCTGCTGACCCTGCCGCGCTGGGGCTGGAGCCACCCGGAAGTGCGCCGGATCATGCGGCTGATGGTGCCGACTCTGTTCGGTTCGTCGGTGGCGCAGATCAACCTGCTGTTCGACACGGTGATCGCCTCGCTGCTGGTGGTCGGCTCGCAGAGCTGGCTGTCGCAGGCGGATCGTTTCCTGGAACTGCCGCTGGGCGTGTTCGGCGTGGCGCTGGGCACGGTGATCCTGCCGTCGCTGTCGCGCCACCACGTCACCACCGATACCGCCGGTTTCTCGCGCGCGCTGGACTGGGGCCTGCGCGTCACCCTGCTGATCGCGGTGCCGGCGATGTTCGCGCTGATGCTGCTGGCCGGGCCGCTGGTGGCCACGCTGTTCCAGCATGGCCACTGGACTGCGCACGACACCGCCATGGCGACCTTGTCGATCACCGCGCTGAGTTTCGGCCTGCCCGCGTTTGCACTGGTGAAAGTGCTGCTGCCGGCGTTCTATGCGCGCCAGGACACGCGCACGCCGGTGCGTGCAGGCGTGGCCTCGCTACTCACCAACATGCTGCTGAACGTGGTGTTCCTGGCGCTGCTGTTCGAGTTGTGGGCGCCGGCCGAGCTGAAGCAGCTGTCCTGGCTGGACGGCCTGGCCCGGTTGCCCGGCTTGCACATGGCACTGGGCATGGCCAGCGCGGTGGCCGCCTACGTGAACCTGTGGCTGCTGTGGCACTGGCTGAAGAAAGCCGGTGTCTACCAACGCCAGCCGGGCTGGTCGCGACACCTGCTGCGGCTGGCCGCGGCGTGCGCGGTGATGGTGGCGGTGCTGTTGCTGGGCCGCTGGCTGTGGCCGAACTGGACCCACGGGGTGCCGGTGCTGACCCGGCTGTGGCATCTGACCGTGCTGGTGCTGGCCGGCGGGGCCAGTTATGTCGCCGTGCTGTTTGCCGGCGGCTTCCGTCTGCGCGACCTGCGTGGTGCGTGAACCCGCCTGAGGCTCTTATCGCGGGCAGCCTGACCGTTATACTCACGCGATGATGAGACTTTCCAGGGATGTCGCAGGCCCCTGCCTGGCGCCGCGCGGCAGCGTCATCGCGGTCGGCGCGTTCGACGGTCTGCACCGCGGCCACCAGGCATTGCTGGCCCAGGTGCACGAGCGCGCGCAGGCGCTCGGCTGCAGCCCTGTGGTGGTGAGCTTCGAGCCGCTGCCGCGCGCGTTCTTCTCGCCCGAGCCGGTGCCGCGGCTGTCCAGCGTGCGCGAGAAGCTGCGCGGTTTCGCTGCCGCCGGCATGCAGCACACCTTGCTGCTGCGCTTCAACCGGGCGCTGACCGCGATGTCGGCCGAGGCGTTCGTGCAGCGCGTGCTGGTCGAACGACTGGCCGCGCGCGAAGTGTGGGTGGGCGGCGATTTCCGCTTCGGCCACAAGCGCGGCGGCGACATGGCGCTGCTGGAGCGGATGGGCGCGCAGCTCGGCTTCACCGCCTGCAGCATGCCGATGGTGCAGCTCGACGGCACCCGCGTCTCGGCCAGCCGGGTGCGCGCCTTGCTCGCGGCGGGCGAGTTCGCCGGGGCCGAGTCGCTGCTGGGCCGGCCGTTCGTGATCGAAGGCAAGGTGGAGTACGGCAACCAGCTCGGCCGCACGCTGGGCTATCCCACCGCCAACATCCATCTGTCGCAGCGGGTCAGCCCGATCCAGGGCATCTTCGCGGTGCGCGTGGGGCTGGGCGAGGGCGAATGTAGCTGGCCGGGCGTGGCCAGCCTTGGCGTGCGCCCCACCGTGAACGAGGTCGCCGAACCGCTGCTGGAAGTGCACCTGTTCGACTTCGAGGGCGACCTGTACGGCCAGCGCACGGCGGTGCAGTTCGTCGCCAAGCTGCGCGACGAGCAAAAATTCGACGGGCTGGAACCGCTCAAGGCGCAGATGGCGCTGGATTCGCGCCGGGCACGCGAGCTGCTGGGCATGAACCCGCGGCTCGCCGAGGCGTGAGGATGCGGCTGCTTCCGCGTTGACTTCAGTGGAACGGACTCGTAGGATATACATTGAATTATGTATATCCTACGGAGGTGCGCCATGCAGGTTTCCAAATGGGGCAACAGCCTGGCGATCCGCCTGCCTGCCGTCGTGGTCGAAGCGCTGGAACTGCGGGATGGCGATGACATCGAGGTGCGCATCGCCGGCGCCCGCGTGTTCGAGGTGAAGAAGGCGCCCGGCAAGCAGGAGTTGTTGCAGCGGCTGCACAAGTTCCGCGGGCGCCTTCCCGCGGATTTCGTGTTCGAGCGCGATGGCACCCATGAGCGTGGTTAAGGCGTTCATCGACAGCAATATCGTGTTGTACCTGCTGTCGGCGGATGCGGCCAAGGCGGATCGGGCCGAGGCGGTGATTGCCGCCGGTGGCACGATCAGCGTGCAGGTGTTGAACGAAGTGACCAGCGTGATCCGGCGCAAGCTGGGCATGAACTGGACCGAGACCGACGAGGTGCTGGCCGGGCTGCGTGCCGCCTGCCCGGTTGAACCCTTGACCACGCAAACCCACGATGCCGGTCGACGCCTGGCGGAGCGTTACGGGCTGTCGGTCTATGACGCCATGATCGCGGCGGCAGCCTTGCTGGCCGGCTGCAATCGGCTCTATTCCGAGGATATGCAGCATGGATTGCTGATCGATCGGCAACTGCGCGTGTGCAATCCGTTCATCGCGCCGTCCTGATCGGCTATTTTGTACGACTCCCACCGTTTCGTACCTGCACACAGCCCCGCTGACTGGCGGGGCCATCCACGCATCATCCAGCGATCACTACACCGATGACCCACGACTACAAAAGCACGATCAACCTGCCGCAGACGGCGTTCCCCATGCGCGGCGATTTGCCGAAGCGCGAGCCGGGCTGGCTGGCGGAGTGGGCGCGGGTCGATCGCTACGCGCAGATCCAGCAGAAGACCGCCCACCGCGACAGCGTGTTCGTGCTGCACGACGGTCCGCCGTACGCGAACGGCCCGATCCACATCGGCCACGCGGTCAACAAGATCCTCAAGGACATGGTGGTCAAGTCCAAGCTGCTGGCCGGCCATCGCGCGCCGTACGTGCCGGGCTGGGACTGTCACGGCCTGCCGATCGAGATCGCGGTGGAGAAGAAATTCGGCAAGCCGGGCGACAAGCTCGACGCCGCAGCGTTCCGACAGAAGTGCCGCGAGTACGCGACCGAGCAGGTCGATACCCAGCGCGCCGACTTCAAGCGGCTCGGCGTGCTTGGCGACTGGGACCACCCGTATCGCTCGATGGACTTCCGCTTCGAGGCCGACATGCTGCGTGCGCTGGCGCGCATCGTTTCCAACGGCCACGTGGTGCGCGGCGCCAAGCCGGTGTACTGGTGCTTCGACTGCGCCTCGGCGCTGGCCGAGGCGGAGATCGAATACGGCGACAAGATTTCGCCGGCGGTCGACGTGGCGTATGACGCGGTCGATCCGAAAGCGCTGGCGGCGAAGTTCGGCGTGGACGCCGGCGCTGCCATCGCCGCCATCCCGATCTGGACCACCACGCCGTGGACGCTGCCGGAAAGCCAGGCCGTGTCACTCGGCGCCGATCTGGAATACGCGCTGATCGAAGGCCCATCACGCGACGGCAAGCGCGTGCTGCTCGTTGTCGCCAGCGCGCTGGTCGACAAGGCGGCGCAGCGTTACGGCATCGGGCAGGCGACGGTGTTGGGCCATGCCGACGGCAAGGCGCTGGAAGGCCTGCAGCTGCACCATCCGTTCTACCCGCGCGAAGTGCCGGTGATCCTCGGCGAGCACGTCAGCGCCGACGACGGCACCGGCGCGGTGCACACCTCGCCCGATCACGGCGTCGAGGATTTCGTGGTGGCGCGCGAGTACGGCATCGGCCTGCTCAACTACATCGAGCCACGCGGCACCTATCGTGCCGACACGCCGGCCGCCGATCCGCTCGAGCTGGGCGGCATGCATATCTGGAAGGCGAACGATGCCATCGTCGACCTGCTGCGCCAGCGCGGCGTGCTGCTGGCGTTCGCGAAGATCGAGCACAGCTACCCGAACTGCTGGCGGCACAAGACGCCGGTGATCTACCGCACCACACCGCAGTGGTTCATCTCGATGGAGCAGCAAAAGCTGCGCGAGACGGCACTCACGTCGATCAAGTCCGTGCATTGGGTGCCGGGCTGGGGCGAGGAGCGCATCGCCGGCATGGTGGCCGGGCGCCCGGACTGGTGCATCTCGCGCCAGCGCACCTGGGGCGTGCCGATCGCGCTGTTCGTGCACAAGACCACGCAGGAGCCGCACCCGGATTCCGTGGCGCTGCTGGAGCAGGTCGCACAGAAGGTGGAGCAGGGCGGCATCGACGCGTGGTTCACGCTGGATGCGGCCGAGCTGCTCGGTGCTGACGCGAACGACTACGAGAAAGTCACCGACGTGCTCGACGTCTGGTTCGATTCCGGCGTGACGCATTTCGCGGTGATCGGCCAGCGCCCGGAACTGCAGCAGGGCACGGCGTCGCACTACAAGGTGATGTACCTGGAAGGCTCCGACCAGCATCGCGGCTGGTTCCAGTCGTCCTTGCTGACCTCGGCGGCGATCCACGGCCGCGCGCCGTACGACGAAGTGCTCACCCACGGCTTTGCGGTGGACGCGAACGGCCGCAAGATGTCCAAGTCGCTGGGCAACGTGGTGGCGCCGCAGAAGGTGATGGATACCTTGGGTGCGGACGTGCTGCGGCTGTGGGTGGCCTCGGCCGACTACCGCAACGAGATGACCGTCTCCGACGAGATCCTCAAGCGCGTCTCCGACACTTACCGGCGTATCCGCAATACCGCGAAGTTCCTGCTCGGCAACCTGGACGGCTTCGATCCGGCAAAGCATCTGGTCCCGGTGGAAGACAGCCTGCTGCTGGACCAGTGGGCCGTGCAACAGGCGTACGACGTGCAGCAGGCGGTCACCGCCGCGTACGAGCGTTACGACTATCCCGAAGTGGTGGCGCGCATCCAGAACTTCTGCACCAACGAACTGGGCGCGCTGTACCTGGACATCACCAAGGACCGGCTCTACACCATGCCGACCGACAGCCGTGGCCGGCGCAGCGCGCAGGGTGCGATGTACCGCATCGCCGAAGCGCTGGTGCGCTGGCTGGCGCCGATCCTCAGCTTCACCGCCGAGGAAATCTGGCAGGCCATGCCGGGCGAGCGCGGCGACAGCGTGCTGTTCGAAACCTGGTACGACGGCCTGGCCGCCACCCAGAACTCGCCGGAGCAGCGGCGCTACTGGGCCGACCTGCTGGCGATCCGCGACAGCGCTTCGCGCGTGCTCGAAGGCATGCGCAAGGCCGAGCAGATCGGCGCGGCGCTGGAAGCGAAACTGGTGGTCCATACCGACGCCGCGGTGCAGTCGCGCTACGCCGAAGTCGCCGACGAACTGCGCTTCTTCTTCATCACCTCCGACTTCGCCCTGGCGCCATCGACGCCGCGCGCGGACGATGCGGTGAAGATGGAGCTGGACGGTGCCGAAGCCTGGGTTTGCGCCGACGTCAGCAGCGCCGCCAAGTGCGTGCGCTGCTGGCACCGCCGCGACGACGTGGGCAGCCACGCCGGGCATCCCGAGCTGTGCAGCCGCTGCGTCAGCAACGTCGAAGGGCCGGGCGAGGACCGCCGCTGGTTCTAGGCTTCGAAAAAATACCCGTTCGCCCTGAGCGTAGGCCCGCAGGGCCGAAGTCGAAGGACCCGCCGCGCGCAAGGCCCTTCGACTTCGCTGCGCTACGCTCAGGGCGAACGGTCTGGATACTCTGCTCAGGATAGGCCCCATGCACCCCAAACCCAACGCACTCCCCTGGCTGTGGCTGTCCGCCGCCGTCATCGTGCTCGACCAGCTCAGCAAGTGGTGGGCGGTGCATGCGTTGCAGCCGATGGGCGTGCCGCATCCGGTGATTCCCGGCTTCCTGAACTGGACGCTGGCGTTCAACAGCGGCGCCGCGTTCAGTTTCCTGGCCAGCGGTGCCGGCTGGCAGCGCTGGTTCTTCGTGCTGCTGGCGCTGGTGATCAGTGCGGTGCTGGTGACGTGGCTGGCGCGCACGCCGCGGCGCGACTGGCGCACCAGCCTGCCGCTGGCGCTGATCGTGGGCGGCGCGATCGGCAACCTGATCGACCGCCTGCACGCGGCCCAGGTCACCGATTTCATCCACGTGTACTTCCGCCAGTGGAATTACCCGGTGTTCAACCTCGCCGACTGCGGCATCACCGTCGGTGCCGTGATGCTGATCGTGTTCGGCCTGTTCGCCGGCAAGCCCGGTGACGGCGTGCGATAATCGCTCCCCTAGTGTGTAGGAGCCCGCTTGCGGGCGATGCCTTTTCTTTGGGGCTCCAAAGCAAGAGCGTCGCCCGCAAGCGGACTCCTACAGGATTCTGAATCGAGGTCAGTTTGGACATCCTGCTCGCCAACCCCCGCGGCTTCTGCGCCGGCGTCGACCGCGCGATCGCCATCGTCGAGCGTGCGCTGGAATCCTACGGTGCCCCGATCTACGTGCGGCACGAGGTGGTGCACAACCGCTACGTGGTCGACAAGCTGCGTGCCGACGGCGCGGTGTTCGTCGAGGAGCTGCACGAGGTGCCCGACGGCGCCACCGTTATCTTCAGTGCCCACGGCGTGTCGCAGGTGGTGCGCGAGGAAGCCGGACAGCGTCATCTCAAGGTCTTCGACGCCACCTGTCCGCTGGTCACCAAGGTGCACATGGAAGTGGCGCGGCTGGGCCGCATCGGCCGCAGCGTGGTGCTGATCGGCCACGCCGGCCATCCGGAAGTCGAGGGCACGATGGGCCAGTGGAACCCGGCCAACAGCGGCGAGATCCTGCTGGTCGAATCGCTGGAGAACGTCGCCACGCTGGCGCCGGCATTCCCGCACGAGCTGTCCTACGTCACCCAGACCACGCTGTCGGTGGACGACACCAAGGCGATCATCGAGGCGTTGCGCGCGAAGTTCCCCGACATCGAGGGTCCGCGCAAAGACGACATCTGCTACGCCACGCAGAACCGCCAGGACGCCGTGCGCCGGCTTGCCGACGCGGTCGACCTGATGCTGGTGGTCGGCTCGGTCAACAGCTCCAACTCCAACCGCCTGCGCGAGCTGGCGGAGAAGCAGGGCGTGCGCTCGTTCCTGATCGACAGTGCCGAGCACATCGAGCGCAGCTGGCTCGATGGGGTCAATCGCATCGGTCTCACTGCCGGCGCCTCCGCGCCGGAGAAACTGGTAAGCGACGTGATCGCCCGCCTGCAGTCGTGGGGCGCCGGCGACGTGCGCGAGCTGGACGGCGAGCCGGAAAACATCACCTTCGCCTTGCCGAAGGAACTGCGCGTGGTCGGCGGCAACAGCTCCGCCAACGCCTGAGAGGTGGGCGGGTGGCACTCCACGGGCCGGGCACTGTCCGCGACCGCCCTTGCACCGCCACGCCCCTCCCCGTAAAATCGCCGGCTCTCCCGCCGGAATAGCTCAGTTGGTAGAGCGGCGCATTCGTAATGCGTAGGTCGTAGGTTCGATTCCTATTTCCGGCACCAAGTTTCTGCACTATTCGAAGCCCCGGCCAGCTCAAGCTTTCCGGGGCTTCGCTGGTTTCGGAAGTGGGAAGACCGTTCTTGAGGTGGCATCGTTCCAGGTGCGCACGATCGCAAGGTGTCCCGTACAACGCGTACAACGTCAGGGCGACGTCGCGAACAGAGATGCGTCTGACATTCGAGGCGAATGAGCGGGGATATTTAGGAATTTCCCTACAGATCGATTTTGGCCGACATGATAAGTTGAATGCTGGCAACAGGTGCTTGCCATGCAATTAAACAAGGACGCTCGGGGCTCTGCTGGTGCCCTGGCTTAACAGGGAGAGTGGGTTGTGGTTATGTCAGGAACCCGGCCCTGTGGTTTTTTTCTTCACCGGGTGCGCATCATCGCTTGCCTGCTCGGCGTCGGTTTGACAACGTGGGCCCAGGCCCAGCAAACGCCCGCCCAGACCCAGGAACAACGCGAGCGCGCCGCACGCGACGCGCAACAGCGCGAGCAGATGCGGCACGCCCCCGACGTGCGGCTGCAATCCGCCATGGCCAAGGGCTTTCGCGCCACCGCATTGCCGCAGGAAAGTCCCTGCTTCACGCTGCGTGCGTTGAGTCTGGAAGGGCCGCGCCACGAGTCGTTCGGTTTCCTGCAACGCTATCTGGACCGTTACACCGGACGATGTGTGGGGCGGCAGGGGCTGGCGCTTGTCGTCCATCGCGCATCGGACCTGCTTCTTGCGCGTGGCTACGTCACGACGCGTCTGGCGACACCCGAACAGAATCTCTCGCGCGGGCATCTGCGTCTGCTGCTGGTGCCTGGTCTGGTCGGACGTGTGCGCTTCGCACCGGGTTCCGACCATATCGCATGGCGCAATGCGCTGCCGTTGCGGTCCGGCGACCTTCTCAACCTGCGCGCGATCGAGCAGGGGCTGGAGCAGATGAAGCGACTGTCCTCGCAGGACGTGAAGATCGATATCGCACCCGGGCGCGAGCCGGGTACCTCCGATCTCGTGCTCACCGTCCGGCGCGGCGCGCCATGGCACGTGACTCTCAACTACGACGACAGCGGCTCCAACGCCACCGGGCGCGAGCAGGGCGGCGTGAACCTTGTTCTGGACCATCCGCTGGGCATCAACGACGTGTTCGTCGCTGGTGTCACCCATGCGGTGGGGCGTGATGGCCCGGAGCACAATACGCGGGGATCGAATTTCAGCTATAGCGTGCCCTGGGACGACTGGACCTTCGGCGCGTCTACCAACGCCTACGGCTACCGCCAGCCGGTGACCGGTTCGCTGCAGACCTTCAGCTTCACTGGGCGCTCGCGCACCAGCAGCATGAACGTTTCGCGCCTGGTACATCGCGATGCACTTAGCAAGACCTCGGTGCAGTTCACGCTCAGCGGACGCCAGGCGCACAGCTACGTGGATGGCGTGGAGATCGATGTACAACGGCGGCAGACACGCTCGGTCGAGCTTGCTCTCGTGCATCGGCGCTACCTGGGTCAGGCGCAACTCGACCTGCGCCTGGCCTATCGCCGCAACGCGCCGTGGTTCGACGGTGACTGGACGGCGAGCGTGAACGGCGGTCCGACCTTCCGTACCGGCATCGCCACGCTGGACGCCAGCCTCGGCCTGCCGTTCCGTATCGGCGCGCAACCGTGGCTGTGGACCAGCGAGCTGCACGTGCAGGGCACCGGCGATCAGGTCTACGTCGAGGACTACGTCACCGTGGCCGGGCGCTACACCGTTCGCGGCTTCGACGGCGAGCGTACGCTCGGCGGCCCGCATGGCGCGTATTGGCGCAACACGCTGGGCTGGCCGATCGGCCGCAGCGGCGTGGCGTTGTATGGCGGCGTGGACGTGGGTCGCGCCGGCGGTGCGCCGACCCCGGGCATCACCCGTCATGTCGTCAGCGGCGCCGTGCTCGGCGTGCGCGGCGGCCGTTGGGGTCTCAGCTGGGATCTGTTCGCCGGCTGGGCGCTGCAGACGCCGTCCGGCTTCGGTACCCGGCGCCCCGCTGCTGGCATGCAGTGGATCTATTCGTACTGATGCTTCACTGCCTGCGTCTGCTGGGGCACAGACGCAAGGTGTTAGGCCTGCCACAGGGACTGCCTCGGTAAACCAGGGATCGACGTCATGATGGATATCCGCCCGCGCACACTTCGTAATCCGCCTTCCGGCCACGCGTCGCGTACGGTATCGCAGGGCCTTCGCCAGAAGGCTTTGTGGGCCGCACTCAGCCTGGCTTTGGGCTTACCCAACGCTCATGCGCAGACGGCGGCGCCGCCGGTGCGACCCGATGGCAGCACGAGCACCTCGACCATGCAGGCGCCCAACGGCGTGCCGCTGGTTAACATCGCCGCACCCAATGCCGCCGGACTTTCGCACAACCGCTACCAGCAGTTCGACGTCACCAGCCCGGGCTTGATCCTCAACAACAGCGGCGCGATCAGCAACACCCAACTGGCCGGTTACGTCGCAGGCAATCCCAACCTGTCGAACGGCTCATCGGCGCGACTCATCCTCAACGAGGTCACGTCGACCGCCCCAAGCAGACTTGGCGGCGCGATCGAGGTAGCCGGTCATGCGGCCGATGTGGTGGTGGCCAATCCGAACGGTATCGACTGCACCGGCTGCAGCTTCATCAACACGCCGCACGTCACGCTCGCCACGGGTACGCCACTGCTGGACGCCAGCGGTGCGCTCGGCGGCTATCGCGTCACCGGTGGTCACCTCGCCGTAAGCGGGGCTGGCCTGGGAGCGAGCGAAGTCGACCGCGTCGACCTGATCGCCCGCGCGGTGAGCGTGAACGCCGGCGTTTGGGCGCACCAGCTCAACATGATCACCGGCGCCAACCGGGTGGACGCGGTATCGCTGGCCACGCAGGCCCTTGCCCCGACGGATGCCCAGCCGGCGGTCGCGCTGGACGTGTCCGCGGTGGGTGGCATGTACGCCGGTGTCATCCGTCTGGTCGGCACCGAAGCCGGCCTGGGCATCAACAGCGAAGGACAGATCGCCGCACAGGACGGCAACCTCACGCTCACCAGCGCGGGCGACGTGGTGCTCTCCGGCAAGACCAGCGCCACCGGCAGCCTTTCGCTGCACGGCGCGCAGGCCATGAGCAACGCCGGCACGCTGGCGGCTGGCGGTACGGTGAGCGTCGTCGCTGCCGACATCGCCAATGCCGGCACGCTCTACAGCGGCGGCACGATGACGCTGAGCGCGCCCGGTCGGCTGAGCAACAGCGGCAAGATCCAGGCACAAGGCGGCGGACTCGCGTTGCACGCGGGTGGTGCGCTGAGCAATGCATCAGGCGGCAGCATCCTGGCCAATGGAGCGGTCAACCTCAGCGCCGCATCGCTGAACAACGCCGGTGCACTGGAGTCCGCACAAAGCGTTGACGTTCAAGTGAGCGGGCAGGCCACCAACCTCGGCAGCCTGCAAGCCGATCGCGGCGATCTCAGCTTCGCTGCCAACATGCTGGACAGTCGCGGTGATCTGGGTGCGGGTGGCGACATCACACTCGCCGGCAGAACATCGCTGAGCAGCACCGGCACCCTGGTGGCCGGTACAGCGGTGAGCCTGAGTGCGCCACGGCTGACCACGGCCGGCACTGTCCAGGCCGGCACCGCGCTTGCGATCGATGGCGGCAGCCTAGGCAACAGTGGTGCGCTTTACGCGCTGGGCGGCAACTGGCAGGCCCGGCTCACCGGCGCGTTCACCAACACGGCAATGGGCGATCTCTACGCCGGCGGCGACCTGGCGCTGGATGCGGCATCGCTCGTCAACGCTGGGGCGGTCGAGGCGAAACAGGCCGTGCGGCTCGTGAGCGCTGGCGACCTGGTCAACAACGGCACGTTGCAGGCGGATGGTGGTGATCTTGCTCTCGTCAGCGGTGGCCGACTGACCCACACCGGTAATGCTTCTGCTGCACACAACATCAGTCTCAGCGCAGTCAAGGAGCTGGTCATTCGTGGGCAGGCGGTCGCCAATGGCGACGCGAGCCTGAGCGGTGCAAGCCTTGACACGGCGGGGACCGTGCAGGCGGGTGGGCAGCTCAGCCTGACCAGCGTCGGCACTCTGGCCAACGCCGGCAAGCTGTATGCGCTGGGCGGTGGCTGGACGGCGACCGTCGGTAGCGCGTTCAACAATCAGGCCGGCGGCGATATCTACGGCAACGACGGCATCACGCTGAAGGCGGCATCGCTGGTCAATGCCGGCGCCATCGAGGCGAAGCAGGACGCCGCTCTGACCGTGAGTGGCGCGCTCGCCAACTCGGGCCACGTCCAGGCCGACCAGGGCAGCATCACTCTGGCGGCTGGTTCGCTGGACAGCAGCGGTACGCTCAGCGCGCAGCGCAACGTGCAGGCGCAGGTAACCGGCGCCGCCCGCAACAGCGGTACGCTGGTCAGCGGTCAGGCCACCACGCTGTCCGCCGGCAGCTTCGAGAACAGCGCAAGCGGCCAGGTGCAGAGCGGCACCGATCTGGCGTTGTCAGCCATCACAATCGACAACGCGGGCAACCTGCACGCGAAGGGCAACGCCGTGATCAGCGGCGGCGATCTCGGCAATGCCGCGACGGGCATGTTGCTCGCCGACGGTGCGCTGACCGTGAACAACACGGGCGAGGTGAGCAACGCCGGCCTGCTGCAGGCTGGTAGCAATTTTACGCTCGACCACGCCACGTCGCTCGTCAATGCGACGGGCGCGACGGTCTATGCCGGCCATGACCTGAATCTCGATCTCGCGCATGCGCTGGTCAACGATGGTCTTGCCTATGGCGCGCATGCGGTTGTCATCGCCGCGGGTAGTGCGGACAACAGCGGCGTCCTGCGCAGCGGCGGTTCGCTGTCGCTGGACAGCACAGGAGACGCAGGCAGCTCCGGGGCGATCCAGGCGCAGCAGGATCTGCATCTCGTCAGCGGCGGCATCTTCGCCAATCGTGGCAAGCTCTATGCGGTCGATGGCCGTCTGGACGCCCAATCGAGCGGTGCCTTCACATCCAGCGCGCAGGGCGACATCTACGGCAACCAGGACGTGACGATCGCGGCGGACAGTCTGGCGAACGCGGGCCTGCTCGAGGCCGGTCAGGGCATGAGCCTCGACGTCCGGGGTGACGCCAGCAACAGCGGCACCATCCAGGCGGACCAGGGCGGCCTGACGATGGGCGGCGCCACGCTGACCAACCAGGGCGCGCTCAGCGCCACTGGCAACATGCGGCTCACCGGGTCCATCCGGCTGAGCAATCTCGGTCAGGCGGTAAGCGGTCAGGCCCTGACCATGGCCGGTACCGATCTGCGCAATAGCGGCCGGACCCAGAGCGGCACCGCCACCACGCTGCAGGCAGTCACCCTGGACAACAGCGGCAGGGTCCGGGCGGGCACTACGCTTGCTGTCAGCGGCAACCAGAGCCTCACCAACGAGGCCGCAGGTCAATTGCTCGCCGCGGGCGACATCAGCGCCGATACGGCGGTGTTGCTCAGCAACGCGGGCGTGATCCAGGCTGGCGGCAACCTCGACGTCGATGCTGCGGGCGCCGTCGCCAACCAGGCAGGCGGCACGCTCTACGGAAGCCAGCGGACCAGCTTGCAACTGGGCGGCAAGCTGGACAACGCGGGTACGATCTACGGCGCTCAGGATCTGAGCCTGACGTCCACCGGCCTCATCAATGGCGGCAGCCTGCGCAGCGATGCGGCGCTGCAGGTGGCCGTGCAGGGCAATGCCAGCTCCAGCGGCACCGCCTATGCGGGCGGCAATGCGGTGTGGAACGTGAGCGGCGCGCTCGCCAATGCCGGCACCCTGGCCGCGGCCGGCGACACCACGATCACGGCGGGAAGCCTGACGGGAATCGGCACGTTGGCAGCCGGCCTGCAGGGCGATGGCTCGCTGGGAACGACCGGTACGCTGCGTGTCGCCACCGATAGCGTCCTCGTCTCGAACGGACGTGCGCTGGCCGGTGGCGATCTGGTGCTCCGGGGCAGTGCGATCGACCTGTCCGGCAGCCAGACCCGCGCGGGTGGCGATGCCACGCTCACGGCAAACCAGGGCAACGTGTCCAACCAAGGTGGCGACCTGGCGGTGAATGGCATGCTGACTCTTGCTACGCCGGGTGTGCTACTCAATGGCGGCGCCAGTGCTGCCCAGGGCGGCAAGATCACGGCACAGGTACTGGCGCTGCAGGCCACGAGCCTGGACAACCGCTACGGTACGCTCACGCAGAACGGCAACAGCGATCTGACGCTATCGTTCGCGGGCACGCTCGACAATGCGTACGGCACGCTGGCCGCCAACGCTGACAACCTCACGATAAGCGCCGCTTCGCTGGGTAATAGCGGCGGTGCGATCCAGCATGCCGGTAACGGCACCCTCAGCCTTTCCACCAACGGCGACCTCACCAACAGCGGCGGCCAGGTCGCCGGCAACGGCGCGCTGGCGATCCAGTCCGGCGGTGTGTTGCGCAACATCGGCGGCAGCTTCGGCGTGGCCGGCGACACCACCGTGCATGCCGCGTCGATGGACAACAGCCACGGCACGTTCGCCGCGGCTCGCATCGGACTCAGCCTGAGCCAGGCGCTGAGCAACGTCGGCGGCATCGTGCAGGCCTCCAACGGCATGACGGTAAGTGCCGGCACGCTGGACAACACGGGCGGCTATCTCAAAGGAACCAGCAGCCAAGCGCTGAGCGTAGCCACCGCCGGGGCGTTGACGAATGCCGCGGCCGGCGGCACTGGCGGTTTCCTTGGCGGCAATGGCGTGGTGACCGTGCACGCCGGCAGCCTGCGCAACGCCGGACAGATTTATGCCGGCAGTGCGCTGTCGGTGGCCAGCCAAGGCACGCTCGTCAACGATGGCGGCGCGTTGCAGGCGATGTCGGCGCTGAATGTTTCGGCGATCTCGTCGCTCAGCAACCGCAACGGACGGATCGAGGCCGGTGCCGGCGACAGCGCGGCCACGCTGGCAGTGAACGGCGGCAGCATCGACAACACCGGTGGCCGGGTTGCCAATGCAGGGCATGGCGCCAGCACGATCGGCGCCAGCGGCAGCATCGTCAATCGGAGCGGCACGCTGGGCGGCCAGGGCAACGCCACGCTCAACGCGACCAGCCTGGACAACAGCCAGTCCGGTCACGTGGTGGCGGGACAGAGCCTTACGCTTGGTCTGGGCGGCTTGAACAATGCGGCGGGCACGCTGTACGCAGCGGCCAACCTGGCATGGAGCAATGCCAACGCGCATCTCGCCAATGCCGGTGGCAGCCTCGGTGCCGGCGGCAATCTCGGTCTTGGCCTGCAGTCGATCGGCAACAGCGGTGGCGCCATCGCCGCGGGCGGCAACGTCAATCTCACCCTGGCCAGTTTCGCCGGCGTGGGTCGTGCGGTGGCCGGGCAGGACCTTACGCTCGCCTTGTCCGGTGACTATGCCAACGGCAGCGGCAACATGCTCAAGGCCAACCGCGACCTCACGCTCAGCCTGGGCGGCAACCTCACGAACCCGACCGGCGCCACGCTCACCGCGGTGCGCAACCTCAGCGTCACCGCATCCAACATCAACAACGCGGTCGGTGCCGACATCAACAGCGCAGGCACCACGCTGACCGCTCGCAGCGGTTTGACCAACGCGGGGCGCATCGAAGGCGACGCGATCACCCTCAAGGCCGCCAGCCTCACCAATACCGGCACGGTCATCGGCAGCAGCATCGGCGTCACTGCGGGCAACCTCACCAACGGCAGCGACCTGGGGACCAGCACCGTCAACGCGCCCTACCAAAATGCGCTGATCGCCGCGACCAGCGGTATCGACCTGTTCGTCAGCGGCACCCTGCTCAATCGCGACGCCACGATCTTCACCCTGGGCGATCTGCGCATCGGCGCGAATGCCAGCGGCGGTCGCAGCGCCGCGGTGATCAACCGCTCCGGCGACATCGAGGCCGATGGCAACGTCACGCTGGCGGCAACGAAGTTCACCAACGAGCGGCGGGTATTCCAGACGTCGATCCATAACCTCGACGCGACCGAGCAGGCGCAGAACACGCTGAATGAAGCACCCTTGGTCCGCTACCGCTACGACGACACCGATCCGACCCACAAGCCACCCTACGTGGATGCCAGTCAGGTCGTCGATGCACCGGAAATCACCGTCGCCGATGCCTATTGCGGCAGCCGCGACAACGACCACTATCGCTGCATCGGCTACCCCTACGGCCAGGGCAGCGCCACCACCTTCCAGATGCTGCTCACCGATACGGTAGTGTCGGTGGAGCGGCTGATGCGGACCAGTGCGCAGAGCCGCCTGCTTGCCGGTGGCGACATCAGCCTCAGCGGATCGGTGCGCAACGACAAGTCCACGCTCGCCGCCGGACACAACCTCGTCATCAATGGGCAGTCGCAAAGCAGCGAGGTATCCAGCGGCACCATCGGCGGCGAAACGGTGGAGAACATCGCCTGGGCGCCGACGGCTTCCGTGCAACGCAGTGCGGAACTGCAGGTACGGTTCGAGGGCGAGTCGCACGACGATGCTCTGTGTGCGCCGATCAATGGCGGGAGTCGTTGCTGGGTCCCTTCCAGTTACGAAACCTACGACCCGCAAGGCACCAGTCCCGATCTCTCGGCGCTACTGACCCTCTCGCTGGCTTCCGGCCAGGCACCCTCGTGGATCAGCCTCCCCGGAGGCGAAAGCGCACCGGCATACATCACCGCCGGCAACACCGTCAGCATCACGGCGCACACCATCGACAACACCGTGGTCGGTGCGGACGGTCAGCCGGTGCATGCGGTGATCGGGCTGGGCCAGAACGGCGGCAGTCAGGTGGTGAGCGGCAGCAACGCTGGTCCCGTGGGCAACGTGGGCGGTTCGACCGCTGGCGTGGGCGACATCGCGATCGACGGTGCGCCGGTCGTTGTCGGCGCCGCCGCACTGGGATTGCCGGCCGGCCGCGCCGGGGGATCCGGCGGCCCGGCACCCGTCGCGGGGGACGCCGGATCATCGGTTGCTGCCGGCACGCCCGGTACGCCGTCCACCACCAATGCGCCGCCACCGCAGGTGGTCTCCGCGCTGAGCGGCGGCCATCCCACCGTCACTTTGCCGCAGTCGGGCCTGTACACCGTGCAGACCAATCCCGGCAGCCCGTACCTGGTCGAGACCGACCCACGGTTCACCCGGTACAGCCAGTTCATCAGCAGCGACTACATGATGGACCAGCTGGCGATCGACCCGTCCGACATGCGCAAGCGGCTGGGCGACGGTTTCTACGAACAGCGCACGGTACTCGACCAGATCGCCTCGCTCACCGGTCGCCGCTTCCTCGACGACAACACCGATGCGCTCGCGCAGTACCGCACGCTGATGGACGCTGGCGTGCAGGTGGCCCGGCGGTTCGATCTCAGCGTGGGCATTGCGCTGACGCCCGGGCAGATGGCCAACCTCACCCAGGACATGGTGTGGCTGGTCAGCGCCACGGTGGACGGCCAGCAGGTGCTGGTGCCGGTGGTGTACCTGTCGGCAGCGCATGCCAAGGCGCTGGCCGCCGGTGGCGCCACCATCGCCGGCAAGAACATGATCCTCACTGCCAGCGGCGACATCACCAACAACGGCACCATCGCCGCCAGCGACAGCGCGCAGCTCACTGCCGCCAGCCTGCTCAACAGCGGCACACTGAGCGCCGGCAACAACCTCAGCGTCAGTGCCGCGCAGGACATCCTCAACGGCGGCACGATCGGCGCGGGCGGCAACGTCAGCCTGGTGGCCGGCAACAACGTGCGCAGCGGTATCGAAGCTGCGGTCGCGCTCGGCGCGGTCGACCTCACGGGGCTGAGCGGGCCGGTGAGCACGGTGGCACTGGGCAACCTGCAGCCGGGCAGCATCAGCGCGGGCGGCAATCTGGCGATCAGCGCCGGTCGCGACCTCAATCTCGACGCCGCACCGGTAACCGCCGGCAGCAACCTCAGCCTGGCCGCCGGCCGTGACCTCACCGTCACGGCCACCGCCATCTCTGCCGGCAAGGACACCCAACTGCTGGCCGGTCGCGACCTGAGCCTCACGGCGATCGGTCATACGGTGCACACGGAAGGGCCGCACTACGATTACACCGATACCACCACGAACGCGGTCAGCAGCGTCACGGCGGGCGGCAACCTCAGCGTGGTCGCCGGCCGTGACCTCGCCAGTGAGGGCGCGCAACTGGGTGCCGGCAACGTCCTGGTGATGGGCGCGGGGCGCGATCTCACCCTGGACACCGTAACCGACGTGGCTTCCAGCCTGATCCATGCCGCCGAAGGCCACACTGCGGTCAGCGAGAGCCATCGCGACGAAACCCTGCAAGGCAGCACACTGAGCGGTGCCAACGGTGTCGTCGTCAGCGCCGGCCGCGACCTTACCGCCACCGCTGCCACGATCGGCAGCGCCCAGGGGGCGGTGGCTCTGGGCGCCGGCCACGATCTCACCCTTGATGCCGGACAGGAGAACCACAGCACCAGCAGGGACACTACCCGCACCCACAGCGGCCTGCTCTCCAGCAGCACCACGACCACTCACGACGCCAGCAGCGATACCTACGCCGTCGGCACCGCCATCAGCGGCAGCAACATAACGCTGAGCGCCGGCCACGACCTGACCACTCAGGGCGCGCAGGTCAGCGCCACGCAGGACATCGGACTCAGTGCCGGTCACGACGTGCTGCTCGACGCGGCGCAGGACACCCACAGCGAGGAGCACGACCGCAGCACCACCAAGCGTGGCGGCGGCCTCGGCGTGCTGGTGGGCACCTCCAAGGGCGACCTGTTCACCCGCACCCACAAGGTGCAGCAGGACAGCAGCAGCGACACCGTCGCCGTGGGCAGTGTGCTCAGCGGCGATCATGTCACAGTGGCTGCCGGCCACGACCTGACCACGCAGGCCGCACAGATCGCCGGCACCCACGACGTGGTGCTGGCCGCCGGTCACGACCTCACCGTCGGCACCGCCGACAACACCCACACGGAAGACCACAGCCTCGCGGTCGCTACCTACGGCGCGCAGCGCAGCGGCCTGCATGGCATGTTCGGTGTAGCCAAGGCCACGCAGACCGCCACCGAAACCGACACCACGCCCACCGGCAGCCTGATCGGCAGCACCGATGGCGCCGTCACGCTGAGTGCGGGCCAGGACGTGCACATCACCGGCAGCGACGTGCTCAGCCAGACCGGCACCGCGATCGTCGGCCAGAACGTCACCATCGATGCCGCCGTCGGCACCGCCGACAGTCACCAGACCCAGTCGCTGCGCACCGGCGGCATCATGGCCGGCCTCACCGGCGGTGCGGCCACGCAAGCCGAGCAGGCCTGGGCCTCGGGTCAGCGGGCTGGCCAGGTCAGCGACAAGCGGTTGAAGGCGCTGTACGCGGCGCAGGCCGCGTATGGGGCACATGACGCCTACCAGGGCGGCAGCGCCGGTGTTGGCAGTGCTGGCAGTGGCGGTGGCGCACAAGGTGCTGCGAACTCCAGCGGCGTCAGCCTGCGCCTCGGTATCGGTGCCAGCAGCGCCTCGGCGCACAGCGATACCCACGACGACATTGCCTACGCCAGCCATATCCAAAGCGCGGGCGACGTCACCATCGCCGCGACGAACGGCGACCTCAACGTGGTCGGCAGCCAGGTCAGCGGCGACAACGTCGCCCTGGCCGCCAGTCATGATCTCAATCTGCTCAGCCAAGCCGAACAGCATACGCAGAAGGACAGCAGCGCCAACGCCAGCGGTGAAGTGGGCGTCAGCATCGGCTCGACCACGGGCATCTATGTCAGTGCGGCCGGCGGGCTGAGCCGTGCCCACGGCAATGGCGAAACACATGCTGACAGCGTCGTCACCGCCAGCGACACGCTAAGCCTGATCAGCGGCAGCGACACCACAATCCAGGGTGCGCAGGCCAAAGGCAACACGATGCTGGCCAATATCGGCGGCAACCTCAACCTCGCCAGCGAACAGGACACCAACGACTACGCCAGCAAGAACGTCCAGGCAGGCATCACCTTAGTGTACGGCTTCAGTGGCGGCGGGGTGGGCGTCAGTGGCAACCTGGCCTACGGGCAGATGGGAAGCGACTACGCCAGCGTCAACCAGATGAGTGGCATCGCCGCCGGTAACGGTGGCTACCAGCTGCACGTAGGGGGCAACACCGACTTGAAGGGCGCGGTGATCGCCAGCACGGCCGATCCGTCCCGGAACTATCTCAGCACGGGTTCGCTCAGCTATCAGAACATTGATAACAAGGCCAGCTACGATACTTTCGGATTTGCAGTTGCGGGAAGCTACAGCTCGCAGGCCAAAGGTGAGCAAAAGATCGACATGTCGGGCACTGGCCCGCAGGTGCCCGCCCATGGCAGCCGTAACGGTGAAACGCAAAGCGCCGTCGCACAGGGAACACTGGATATCCGCGACGGTAGCACCAGTGGCATCAGCCGTAATCCGACGTGGAACGGCGGTCAGGTGAATGCCTATAACCAGCAGCAGATTGCCGACAAGCAGGAGCTGGCCAATACCTTCGTGAGCACGGCCACCACAGTGACCAATGCCATCTACGATCAGCGGGAGCGTGGCTATAACGCGCAGATTCAGGACAAACTCGATCAGGCACGTGCGGCCGAAGCCGGTGGCGACATGGCCGCCGGGCAAGCGCTACGTCGCGAGGCCTTCGACCTGACCCAGCAGCGGAATAACCCTTCGTTGTCGCCAGTGACGGTCAAAACCACCGAGGCGCTGGCCGGCTCTCTGCTAAGCGGCTCGCCGAGTCCGGGCTACGTGGGGCAGGTGGGTGCCTTGGATTACGTTGGCAACGCTTGGACGAACGCGGGTAAGGGATTCAACGAGACCCAGGCCGTAAAGGTCACTTGCGTCAATCCAGAGACGCAATGCCAGAACGGTGACGGTGGATTCCAACTGGACAGGACCGCGTCGCTGATGGAGCGGTTGCAGGATATGGAGTCGCACGGTTACATCGTGGGGTTTGCCGATGACATTCCCGCGGGAGCAACGAATTTCACCACCAACGGCATTCTCAACGACTTGGCGCGGGCTAGTCAGGTGATGGTGGGGTATGTCCAAGACAATCCGAGCCAAAGTAACACTTCCTACTATCTGCAATACAACCAAACATACGGCGGCTTGTCCGACTTGATGCAGGCCGGCTGGGACAAGTTCCTGGCGCCTAGGTATGGCGAATACTCGGCGACGACGAATGCGTTGGCGACGGCCATCATACAGAATCCGGGCAGCTCTGCTGCCTACAATACTAATCTCTACGGTCACAGCTGGGGCAGCATCACCACGCGGAACGTGGAGAATATCCTCGCCAGCAATGGTTACCAGAACGCAGGCATGCGGGTCGAGGTATTTGGACCTGCGGTGGCACCAGGACAGATTATTGCACCTTTGGGAGTGATTACTGGCAAAGATATTGCGCAGCTAGTTAGTGCTGGACAGATAGCTTACTACAGCAAATACGATGATCCTGTGGCGACTTTTGTCGGAGGGACTAATTCCAAATCTCCTTATCTTGATGTGACCTCTGCTTCCTATCTATCCGGAGCGTCACAAGGCAGCGCTTGGGATGCCCTCAAAGGACTGGGTGCCGTTTTTGGAGGCACGATCAATCCACACAGTTGTTACAAGAACGATTGCCTTGGTTCGCCCCAGAACTGGACGATAGATGATGCGCGTGCTCACGGTTTATCCATGCAAGCCAATGAAAAATCACAGAGTACGCCAACGCCGTCGGAGGAGAAAAAATGAGAATGCTTTGGTTATGCTTAACCTGTTTTATCGTACTGCCTCTGGTTGGCTGCGATACCACTCCGTTCTACGATGGTTCGATTCCAGAGCCACCCCAACGATGGCCTGATGATGTGCAGATGTGTGGCACGGTCACCTACGCGATTTTGCCACTAAAACTAGTGGTAACGCATGCTAAGTATCCTGTTCTGCCGAATGGCATAGCTGGCTGTGGCTATTCTCCTGATGACCACGCCATCGAATTGGTCGATGGGGACGATACGCGCATTGGCCCAATGCGCGTCGACAGCACAGGTATTGGAAGCACCTATCATGTCTACTATTACGTGCAGTTCTCCAGGAATGACCGGTTCTATCCGGACACGCCGGACCGCAATGGAGAGACCAACCAATTTTATAATCCGCATTGGGTCTACCGAACTCCTGCAACTGTCCAGTATCCGGAGACCTGGACCTACAACAAGCCGATTTTTGATCGTGTCGAAATGATCAACGGCCTTAAGTGGCGACACTTCATGTTCTGGGAATACAGCAGTCTCAGCAGTGATCCTGACATGCCGGCGCTATCCGTTGCCTCGAAAGAAAGTGGCAGCCGCGGTTCAGCTGCCTTGCTCTATCCGGTTCCTGTAGTACCCGTGTCTCAACCAGACGCGCTGATCTTGGTGGGCGAAGTGTATGAACATGCGGTTGACAACAACCACAAAATGTTAGTGTATGGCCACTTCGATCGTCCAGTAGTGCAGGATGCGCACTGGCTTGCCGTTCGCAGAGCCATGCTGAAGGAGCTGGTCGATGCCGTAACCATTACCCCTCTGACGCCCGAAAGACTTGAGAAGTTTAGGGCAGAAAATGCTGCTGCAAAAAATAATACGAAAAATTGATAAAAGGCGTCATGGGCGAATGGCTAAAAATGACTGGCCGACTCAAACTCCACGTGCAACACCCTGCCGACTTTGACATAGGCTGTTGCGATGAGAACGTATAACGAACTGACGCTGGAAGAGTGGGTGGAGATCCAGCAACGTCTGGAGTCGGGTGACGGCCTGCGTGCCATCGGGCGGTCGTTGGGACGCGCGACGAGCACGATCAGTCGCGAGTGTCGCCGGGCGGGTGTCAGCGCCGCGAACTACAAGGCGCAGGCGGCGCAGCAGCATAGCCAACGATGCCGAACCCAGCCACGTGTTACACGCAAGCTGGATGATCCTGCCTTGTGGGAAACGGTGCAGGCGTTGCTGCGGGCACGCTGGTCGCCGGAACAGATCGCCGGGATACTGGCGCGAGGTTTTCCCCACGCAGCGAGCTACCGGGTGTCCCACGAAACGATCTATAGCGCGGTGTACCTGGTGCCCCGCGGCGAGTTGCGCAAGGAGCTGATCGGGTGCCTGCGCCAGGGCCGCAGCACGCGCAAGCCGCGTACGCGTGGTGCGGATCGGCGCGGTCAGATTCCGGACATGCAGAGCATCCACGTGCGCCCACCCGAGATCGAAGATCGATTGATCCCTGGGCATTGGGAGGGCGATCTCATCAAGGGCGCCGGCAACCGTTCCTCCGTGGGTACCTTGGTCGAACGGACCAGTGGCTTCGTCGTGCTGGTCAAGATGAGCAGCGCCAGCGCCGCCGACGCGCTGGAGAGCTTTGGCAAAGCACTGAAGGACATTCCCGAAGCGCTGCGCAAAACGCTCACGTACGACCAGGGCAAGGAGATGAGTTACCACGCGGCGCTGACCTTGCGCACCGGTGTGCAGGTGTACTTCGCCGACCCGCACAGTCCGTGGCAGCGCGGCAGCAACGAGAACACCAACGGCTTGCTGCGGCAGTACCTGCCCAAGGGCACCGACCTGTCCGTCTACAGTCAGGCCGAGCTCAACCAGATCGCACTGAGCCTCAACACGCGGCCGCGAAAGCGCCATCAATTCCGCACCCCACTGGAGGTCTACAACGACCATCTGCAACTCACCGTGGCGAGCGCGGGAACGATTCACTGATCATGTTGCGCGTGGAACTTGAAACCGCCCTAAAAAATCATGGCGGTTAGCAAAAATGAAAATACTCTACATTAATAAGCAAAAAATGTATTCGGTTGAGCAGGATGATGAAGGGATGATGTATCTCTGCGTTGTCGTCGGAGGTATTGCCATGAGCGAAAAGAAGGTGCCAATGGATGAGTATCTCGTCTCTCTCTATCAGGCTGATCCTGGCGGTCTAATTGAATGTGTTAATAAAATCAGAAAGGACGTGTAGCTTTTCTGGCCGCGGAAATGTTGGGGTCACCATTTCGACTCGTCAGCGCCACGCAGGACATCGGACTCAGCGCCGGTCACGACGTGCTGCTCGGCGCGGCGCAGGACACCCACAGCGAGGAGCACGACCGCAGGACCACCAAGCGTGGCGGCGGCCTGGGCGTGCTGGTAGGCATCTCCAAGGGCGAACTGTTCACCCGCACCCACAAGGCCCAGCAGGACAGCAGCAGCGATACCGTCGCTGTGGGCAGCCTGCTCAGCGGCGATCAGGTCACCGTGGCCGCTGACCACGACTTCACCGTCGGCACCGCCGACAATACCCACACGGAAGACCACAGCCTCGCGGTCGCTACCTACGGCGCGCAGCGCAGCGGCCTGCATGGCAATGTTCGGTGTAGCCAAGGCCACACAGGCCGCCAGGGACGCGTGCGTTGGGTGGCTTGCAAATGGTTGCATGCAACATGTTGATTGATTGAATGGATTCGTGGGGAAACCTCAGCCCCTGACGCCATACTCTTGGGTCGTACCTCAGGTTTTTCGCGACCCGGCCGATAACGAGACGACGGCCTGCGCCGTCCGGACATGGAGAGCCTGAATCGACTTTCTTGGGGAGCGTGTTGTCCGGACTATTTCGTGGTTTGCCAGGTTTGCTGGCGTTGCTGTTGGCGGCGACGCCGTGTGCGTATGCCGAACCGGCAGCGCAGGCATCGGTGCGCGACACGGTGGCGTTCGACCAGCTCATCCGGCAACTGGACAACGGTGAAGTGGCCCTCAACAGCCAGGCGTCCGTCGACCACACCCTCGATCGCCTGCGTGCCCTGCTGCCGTCCAATGATGCCTACCGGCGGCGCCGGTACGAATACATGTACTGCTTCCTGGCGTTCGACAATGACGCCAACGGCGGCTACGCCTATGCAGGCCGCGGCATCGAACAGGCCCGCCAGGCGGGTGACCTGGAAGCGGAGGCCAACTTCCAGATTTGCCGTGGCCTTTACCAGGGTCGGGTCACCACGGAGCGCGACGCGCTGCCAGCTTATGAGGAGGGCATCCGGATTGCCCGGCGTCTGGAGAACGGCCGCCTGATCGCCGACGGACTGACCTGGCGCGGCAGTGCCCAGTCGTTGCTGGGCGAGCAGGCGAAGGCGCTGTTCGATTTCCTGGAAGCGCAGCGCCTCTATGAAACCGTGGGCAATACGACGGCCGCACAATCCAACCTCATCAGCATCGCCACCATCTACCGACGGTTGGGGGAGTACGACAAGGCCGGCGACTACCTGCAGCAGTCGATGGTCTTTGCGCAGCGCAAGCAGGACAAGCAGGAACAGATGGTGGTCAACATGCAGATGGGGTTTCTGGCGACCGAACGGGGCGATGCCGCGGCCGCCGTCGCGCCCCTGCAGCAAGCCCTGGCGTTGGCGCGTGAAACCGGCTCGCGGCAAAGCGTGGGATCCGCTCTGCTGGCATTGGCAGAGAGCAGCAATGCGCGGCACCAGTACGCCGAGGCACTGCAGTATCTGGAGCACGCCGCCAGGGAATTCCAGGCCGTCTCGGATAAGTCCAACACCGACATGCTGGCCCTGCAGTCGGCTGAGGCCCACGCGGGTCTGGGCCAGCAGGAGCTGGCCGCGCGCGAGTTCGACATTGCCGAGGCGAACGTCAGGCACAGCAACAACATGCGTTACCTGGCCGAACTGTACGAAGAGCGTTCGAAGAACCAGGAGGCGTTGGGCAAGCCTGCTGCTGCACTGGCCGATCTCAAGCTCAAGATGAAGGCCGATGCCGCACTGGCGCGCATGGCCAAGACCCAGATCACCACGCTGATGAGCTACCAGTTCGATACCGAACGGCGTGAGCTGGAGAACCGCAAGCTGGCCGCCGACCAGGCGCTCAGGGAGCAGCAACTGGCCGCGCTGGAGCGCGTTCGCAGCTGGCAGCGTCTGGCCATCCTGCTCGCCGGCGTGTTGCTGTTGCTGATGCTGTGGCTGGCATGGCGACAATGGCGCCAGAGCCGTCACCTGCACCGGCTGGCACTCACCGATCCGCTGACCGGCATCTCCAATCGCCGTCATATCGAACACATGCTGCACATGGCCATCGACGAGGCCCGTCGTGCCCATCGCGGGCTGGCCGTGATCATGCTCGACATCGACCACTTCAAGCGCGTCAACGACAGCCATGGTCATCCGGTTGGCGACCAGGTGCTGGAGCAGATCGTCCAGGCCTGCCTGGGTGCGCTGCGTCAGTTCGATCGGCTCGGTCGCATGGGCGGCGAGGAGTTCCTGGTCGTGCTGCCGGACACCGATCTCGAGGATGGCCTGCAGGTGGCCGAGCGCCTGCGCGCCAACGTGGCTGCCGCGCGGCCGACGGTCGCCGGCGTCGAACTGCAGCTATCGGTCAGCCTCGGCGTCGCCCAGTTGAGGCACGCCGATACGGGTGCCGCTTCCCTGGTGCGGCGCGCGGACGCGGCGCTGTACCACGCCAAGGACAACGGCAGGAACCGGGTCGAGGCGGCCCCGTAGCGATCCGGGAATGGCCGTGATGCGATCGCCGTCACCCTGGCCGACCGCGCGTGATACCGATCACCTTTCTGTCGCCGCCACCAGCCGCTTGTCGGGCAATTCCTACCGCTGGTCGGCTGAGGGCTGGCCGGGGCGGGGCCGATAGGTACAGTGGCTGCAGGGGTATCAGGGAGAATTCCATGCAAGTCTTGTCGCGTCAGCGAGGCGTCTCGTTGATCGAAGTGCGCCAGCCGCGGAATGCCGGCGGTTGCTCGCTGGAGTGCGGATCAGTACGGATTGCGGCGCGGCGGCACGAGCGCGGCTTCACCCTGGTCGAGCTGATGATCACCATGGCCGTGGCCCTGGTGCTGATCATGATTGCGGTGCCGAGCTTCAAGAGCCTCACGCTTTCCAACAAGCTCAACACCACAGCCAACGACATCATCAACGCGATCCACGTGGCGCGGATGGAAGCGGTCAAGCGCAACGCGAATACCCAGCTGTGCAGCAATTCGGCCAGCGTCAACACCACGACCGATGCGTTGGGCACCAAGTGTGGTACCGAGGTCGGCGCGGTCTACGCCATGGCTGGTGCCACGCCTTCCCAGGTACTGGCCGGCACGGTCGGCATCACCGGGGCCGTGCAGTTGTCCGGCAACGTGAAGGCGATCCGCTTCGGCGGACAGGGGCTGGGGCAGGCCGTCGGTACCACGAGTCCCTATAGCGGCACGGTCGCGGATATCTGCACCAGCCAGATGAGCACCAACAACCATCGCCTGATCACGATGACGGCCGGCTCGATCCTCGTGTCCACCCCCAGTTCGGGAGCCTGCCCATGATGAACTTTCCTGTTTCGGCCGCGTCGCGGGCTGGCGCGCACCGGGCTGCGCGGCGAGTCGTCTGCCTGCGTGCCCAGTCCGGCGTCGGCCTGATCGAGGTGCTGGTGGCCGTGCTGGTGCTTTCCATCGCCTTCCTCGGCATCGCCGCGCTGCAGGCCATGTCGCTTTCCACCAACAACAGTGCGATGGCGCGCAGCATGGTCACGGTCGCCAGCTATTCGATCCTGGATGCGATGCGGGCGGACATCGGTGGTGCCCGCAACGGCGACTACAACACGTCCACGCCGATTGCAGCCAACGCCTGCCCCGCGGCAAGCGGTTCCCTGGCCAGCGCCCAGCTCAACCAGTGGTGCAGCCAGGGGCTCGGCAACAAGAGCCTGGGCGCAGTCGCCAGCACCACCGGCAGCATCGCCTGTACGGCCGTCGGCACGGCCAGCGCCGACTGTACCGTCACCATCACGTTCGACGACAGCAGGGCGGGCGTAGGCGGCACCAACCAACAGCAAGTCGTCACCAGGGCCATGCTATGAGCAGTCATTCCATGATCCGCGGTGGCGCAGCCCGTCGCATGCGCAAGTCGATGAAGCCGCTGGCTGGCTTCACCCTGATCGAGCTGATGGTCGCGATGCTGCTGGGCCTGATCGTGATCGCCGGCGTGGCCAGCGTATTCCTGGCCAACCAGCGCACCTACCGCACCAATCAGGCGCTCGGCGACGTGCAGGACAGCTCGCGTATCGCGTTCGAGTTGATGGCGCGCGACATCCGCAACGCCGGGCTCAATCCCTGCAACAACGATGGCCGCATGGCCAACGTGCTCAACAACAGCGGTACCGACTGGTGGGCCAACTGGGCCAATGCCCTGCGCGGGTATAGCGGCAATCAGGGTGACCCGGCGACGGGAAGCGTCTTCGGTACCGGTGTGGGCCAGCGGGTCAGCAATACCGATTCGCTGCAGGTACTCGGCGCCATTGACGCGGGCCTGAGCGTGGCGGAAGACAAGGAACCGGCGGCGAACTTCAAGCTCAACGACAAGACCACTGATCTGCAATCCGGCGACATCGTCATCGTGTGCGATCCCGACCATGCGGTGATGGTGCAGATCAGCAACTACAACAACAACACCGTCACCTTCGTGCACAACACCGGTAACGCGGTCAGCCCGGGCAACTGCTCGAAAGGCCTGGGCTACCCCAGCGACTGCAGCAGCACCAACGGCAATCTCTACCAGTTTGGCTCCAACTCGCAGATCGCCAAGCTGGGCGCCGCTGACTGGTACATCGGCAACAACCCGGTCAAGGGGGGGCGCTCCCTGTATCGGGTCGCGATAGCCACTGATCCCACCAGCGGAAACGTGGGCCTTGGGCCTGCGCAGGAAATGGTGCGTGACGTTACCGGCATGGCCATCAACTACCACGCGAAGGGCAGCGCCTCGTTCGTGACTGCCAGCTTGATCGGCAACTGGGCCGTGGTCGATGCCGTACAGGTCACGCTGACGCTGCAGAGCGCCGACCAGCGTGCCGGCACCGACGTCAAGCCGCTGGTGCGTACCTTCACCGCGACCACCACTGTGCGCAACCGGGTGAAATGACATGAACCGTGCTCTTGCATCCTCATCCATGTTTGCGACGAAGCCATGCTGCCGTGGCGGCTTTTCGCCGTCGCGCCGTGCCGACCAGCGTGGCGTGGCGCTGGTGGTCGCGCTGATCCTGCTGGTGGTGATCACGCTGGTCGGACTGGCCGCCGTACGTGGCACCATCATGCAGCAGAAGATGGCGAGCAACCTGTACGACCGGCAGGTCGCCTTCCAGAGCGCCGAGGCGGCCATGCGCGCCGCGGCCGCGCTGGTCAGCACCAATCCCGGCATCATCGCCCGCAACTGCCAGGCGGCCAGCGTGGTGTGCCTGGGCAATCCGTTCACCGATCTCGGCTTTCCGACCGGCAAGATCCAGACGGTGGCTACCGGCACCGCGGCAGGGCAGTTCACGGTCAGCGGCGTTGCCGCCGGCCAGCCGCAGTACGTGGTGGAGAACATGGGCAACTGGGTGGATACCAGTTCCAGCACCGGCTTCAACCAGAGCGCCAACTCGCAGAACTACGGCGCGCAGGGGACATCCACCACGGCGGTGTACTACCGCATCACCGCACGCAGCGGCGACCCCGCCGTGGTCGGCGATCGCGCCGTGGTCACGCTGCAGGCGATGATCAAGCAGCGTTGACCGCCAAGGCACGGACAAACAGACAGATCGCATGGGCCGACCCATGCTGCATCACCCAGGAGCGGAATCGCCATGAACACCATCTCCCGCCTGCACCACAAGCCCAGCCGCTTCCTCGGCAGGGTGATGTCGGCCGGCCTGTCCGTGTGGGTGCTGGGCGTCGCCTTCTCGCCGGCGCTGGCTGCTGTCCCCGTCGACCAGGTGCCACTGATCATCCAGAAGCCGCTGCCACCGAATATCGTGCTGATGCTGGACGATTCGGGATCGATGGATAGCGACTACATGCCGGATAAGCTGACGGATACCAGTACTAATGGTTACCGTAACTCGAGTATCAATGGCATTTACTACAATCCTGCAGTCGCCTATTCACCGCCACCCAAGGCGGATGGCACTTTGTATCCATCTTCACCAGGGCTGACAAGCGCCTACAAGGACGGCTTTCGAGATACAAGTACAACGGATATAACGAAATATACGGGGGATAAGGTCAACTTTTATAGTAGATTTACGATATCCTCTTCGAACGTATATTTCTTCACTTATGCTACGGGTTCCAGTAACGTTCAGCATTATGTTGGGAAAACAGGAGACTGTGCTCTTCTTTCAACGGCCAATAAAGCCGTTTGCGATGATAGTGTGGCTACCCAGCAGAACGTGGCCAATTGGTTTTCCTATTATCGTACACGCATGTTGATGGCCAAAAGCGGCGTAATGAATGCGTTCTCTACGGTGGACTCGAATTTTCGCGTGGGCTTTGGCTCTATTGATGGAAGCAATACAAGCAAGAGTTCTTTGGGCGACGATTATTATGCCTTTAGTACCAGTGCACAGGGTAATACCTATCAAACCGGCCTTGCAGTGGTAAAGCCATTTGGTGATGGCACATCTGGAACGCAGAAAAGCAAATTGTGGAATTGGCTGGTGGGTGCCTCGCCGAAGGGGTATACGCCACTACGTGGTGCGTTGAATGCCGTAGGTAAATATTACGGTACCCAGCAACCTTGGCTGACTCTGAATGGTGAGTCCGGGTATGTCAGCGGTACCAATACCGAACTTGCCTGCCGGCAGTCGTACAGTATTCTTACAACCGACGGCTTCTGGAATGGCGACACACCCAGCAGTATCGGCAATGTGGACAACACCAAGGCAACGCTAAGCGGTAGCAATAGCCAGACCTATACCTACACGCCTGCTGCCCCATATTCGGACGGTACGTCGAACACACTCGCCGATGTCGCGATGAAATACTGGGTGACCGACCTGCGCAGCAGCACACCCAACGAAGTGCCGACCAGCACGGAAGACCCTGCTTTCTGGCAGCACATGACCACATTTACCTTGGGCATGGGCTTTGCACCAACTGGGATAACGCCAAGCGGCACGATGGTCGATCAGATTTTCAAGTGGGCCAATGGCGGCACTGCGATTACCAATTTCGCTTGGCCGACCCCCAGTTCGGACAGCCAGAACAATATTGCCGACCTCGCTCATGCCGCTGTCGACGGCCACGGCGGCTTCTATTCCGCCACCAGCCCTGAAGCGTTCGCCAGCGGCATGAAAGATGCGCTTAAGCGCGCCTCCGAACGCGTGGGCACCGGCGCCAGCCTGGCGGCCAACTCCACCCAGCTGAAGACCGGCACGGTGGCGTACCAGGCCAACTACTACACCGCCAAGTGGAAGGGCGACCTGAAGGCCTTGGCTGTGGACCCCAACACCGGGGCGATCGCCGTGACGCCGACCTGGACAGCGGTAGGTTCGCTGCCGGCGGCAGCCAGCCGGAACATCTGGACTTACAACCCCACGGCAACCGGGAAGGCTTCCCCATACGTGGTGTTCCAGAACGGCACCGGCAGTACGCCGCCCGCGCTGTCTTCCGCGCAACTCGGTGCGCTGGGCAGTGCCGCTGCCACCCAGGCAAACATGGTCAATTATCTACGCGGCGATGCCACGCTGGAGCAGAAGAATACCGGCGGCACCTACCGCAACCGCGACACGCCGCTGGGCGACATCGTCGACTCGCAGCCGGTCTACGTGGGAGCGCCCGACCCGAACCTGTTCGCCAACCAGACGTTCACGGGCTCCTCGTCGTATCTGGTCTATGCCAGCGGCACGACCGACAACAAGGGGAATTTCGTGCCCAGCACGGCTGCCTCGCGTGCCGGGTTGATCTATGTCGCCGCCAACGACGGCATGCTGCACGGTTTCGACGCCACCACCGGCGCGGAAAAGTTCGCCTACATTCCGGGCGCCGTACTCACCGCGGGCAATGCCGGTGGGCTGATTGGCCTCAGTCAGCTGTCCAGCCCCGACTACGGCACCACGACAAGCGCAGCGCACCAGTATTTCAACGACGGCGAACTGACGGTGGCGGATGTCTACTTGGGCAGCGCGTGGAAGACCGTGCTGGTGGGCACCACCGGCCGCGGCTTGGCCAAGGCGGTCTATGCCTTCGACATCACCGACCCGACGGCGATCACGTTCCTGTGGGAACGTTCCGCCGGCGATAGTAAGACCAACAGCAACTACATCGGCCAGATGTCCGGCAAGCCGGTGATTGCGCAGACCGCGGACAGTACCTGGTCGGTACTGATGGGCAACGGCTACAACAGCGCGGCAGGCGTGTCGGCCTTGCTGCAGTTCGATCTCGGCACGGGTGCACTCAGCGTGCATGCGACCACCGACATCACCGCCGACAATGGCCTGGCCGCCCCGGGCGTGTGGATGGATCCGTCAGGCACCGGCGTCAGCACGCTGGCCTATGCCGGCGACCTTCACGGCAACGTGTGGTCGTTCACGCTCAACACCGGCAGCGGCACGAGTACCAGCACGCCGAGCAGCACCGGCAGCCTGCAGTTCGTGGCCAAGGACAGTTCCAGCAACTTGCAGCCCATCACGGGTGGCATGTTGGTGGGCAAGGATCCGGCGAACGGCAATACTTGGGTGTTCTTCGGCACCGGCCAGTACCTGAGCACGACCGACCTCAGCAATACGGCCACCCAGAGCTGGTACGGCCTGATCGTGCAGACCACCAATGCCACCAACAGCCCGGTGATCGCCTCGACCATGACCCGCACCGCCAACCTCGTGCAGCGCGCCATCGTGGCGGAGACGGCCGGCGATCCCAGCGCGACGCCTCCGGTGTCGCCGGCGCGGGCAGTGACGCCAACGCCGACCTCGTCTGACATGACGGGCAAGTCGGGCTGGTACATGGACCTGCTGTCGCCGACCGGCACGGGTGGCGCCCTCGTGTCCCAGGGTGAGCGGATCGTGACCTCCAACCAGTTCCAGGGCAACCTGCTGCTGGGCACCACGCGGATTCCGCAGGCCGCCGATGTGTGCAACCCGTCCGGCAGCGGCTGGATCATGGCGATCAACCCGTTCACCGGCACCAATCCGTCTGACAACTTCTTCGACGTCAACGGCGATGGCCTGGTGAATGCATCCGACACGGTTACCGTGAACGGCAAGAGCTACCCGGCGGCCGGCATCGGCTTCAGCTCGCTGCCCAACAACCCGATCTTCGTGGGCGGCAGCATGCTGGTGAGTTTTGACAACGGCTCGAACAGCAGCATCACTACATCAGGCTCGACCGGCAGCATCCAGCGGGTTTCGTGGCGCGAACTGATCAGCCAGTAAAGGAATGGAATGATGAAACGATTCTCACCGGTTGAACGTGGCGCGATGACGACCACGCGCATGCGCCGCAGTGCCGGCTTTACCCTGATCGAGCTGATGATCGTGGTGGCGGTCATCGCGATCCTTGCCGCGATCGCCTTGCCCACTTACACCAACTACATCACCAAGACCAAGCGCGTGGCAGCGGAAGGCTGCCTGTCGGAGCACGCCAACTACATGGAGCGCTACTACACCACCAACCTCAGCTACAAGGGAGCGGCGTTGCCGGGGCTGGATTGCGCCAGCGCCCAGCGCACCGGCGCCAACTACAACTACGACCTGCCGTCCTCCTCGCTGAGCGTGTCGAAGTACAAGCTGACGGCCGCGCCGACCGGTGCGCAGCTGACCCGCGACGCCAAGTGCGGCACGCTCTCGCTCGACCAGACCGGCAAGCGTGATGTCACCGGTTCCGCTGGTGTGGCTGGTTGCTGGTGATGCCGTGAGGTCTTCCGCGCTGGACTGGCGGAAGATCGAAAGCGAACCCCACCCCAACCCCTCCCTGCAACCGAAGAAAGTCTCTTTGGGACAAGCGGGGGAGAGAGTTTGGGTGCAGGTACCCAGGAATGCCGCAGCTTTGCTGCGTTTATGGTGACTGTAGCCGTTCGCGCAGACCGCCCTGGCGGCGGATCGGGCGGGCGAGTGCGGCGCGCAGCGAGTCGTCGGTGGTCCAGATTTCGGCGTGGGTCCGGGCGCGCGAGATGGCGGTGTAGACCAGTTCGCGGGTGAGTACGCGGTTGTCTGGTTCGGGTGGCAGCAGCACGGCCACGTCGTGGTATTCCGAGCCCTGGCTGCGGTGGATGGTGATCGCCCAGGCGCTTTCGTGGGCGGGCAGGGCGCGTGGCGAGTAGCTGCGCAGGCCGGCGTTGCTGTCGCGGTCGCTGAGTTCGAACCACACGCGCAACCCTTCCGCGCCTTCCAGTGCGATGCCGACGTCACCGTTGAACAGGCCGCGGGCGTAGTCGTTGCGGGTGATGATGACGGGGCGGCCGTGGTACCAGGCGCGGCTGCCGTCGATGCCGAAACGGATGGCAAGCCGGCGCATGATCAGGTCGTTGAGACCTTGCGCGCCGAACGGGCCATCGCGCAACGCGCACAGGATCTGCAACTGGCGCAGTCGCTGCAGCGCCTCGGCCGCGTCCGTGGCTGGCGTCAGCAGCGATTGCAGCAGGTCGGCGTGGCGTTCGATCCAGCCGTCGACGCAGGCGCGCAGGGCATGCGGGTTGGGGCAGTGGCGCAGGTGCAGGTCGCCGTCCGCCCGCTCGCGCAGCAACGTGTCCAGCCAGGCCGGGTCAGGTGTGTTGCGCAGTGCCTCGATGCCGCGCTGCAGCCCGCTGCCTGCGCGCCAGGCATGGGTGAGGGTGAGTACCTGTCCGGCCAGCGCGGCGTTGGCCGTGGTGGCGGATGGGGTGTGTTGCAGCAGCGGCGCGAGCAGGCCGGCCAGCGGCGGCGGCAATTGGTTCTGCGGCGCGCTGGCGACGATGTCGGCCAGCACCGAGCCGGCATCGACCGAGGCGAGCTGGCCCGGATCGCCGAGCAGGATCAGCACTGCGTCGGGGCGCAGCGCTTCCAGCAGCTGACGCATCATGGCCAGATCCACCATCGAGGCCTCGTCGACCACCACGATGTCCTCGGCCAGCGGGTCGCGCGGGCCGCGGCTGAAGCTGTTGTCCATCGGCCGGTAGCCAAGCAGGCGATGCAGCGTGCGCGCGTCGGCGTGCGGGATCTGCTGTAGGAGCGCACCCTGTGCGCGATGCTTTTCGGTGGCGTGATCAAGAGCATCGCGCACGGAGTGCGCTCCTACGGGGTCCAGCGCACTTTGCAACTCGGCCTTGCCCTTGGCGATGGCCTGCACCAGGCGCTGCGCGGCCTTGCCGGTGGGCGCGGCCAGCGCGATGGACGGTTGCGCCGGCAGGCCACAGGCCTGCGCGTGGTGCAGCAGCATCAGCAGCATACGTACGACGGTGGTGGTCTTGCCGGTACCGGGTCCACCGGTAAGCACGAAGAAGCGCGCACCGGGCACGGCGGCTGCGG
>LNAP01002833.1_pt1 | contig 37754 bp, 38 predicted proteins | sample 602601 | NCBI WGS metagenome assembly LNAP01 (sample SAMN02440304, study PRJNA202911) | soil metagenome | biome: Subtropical and temperate rainforests or woodlands; isolation source: soil samples (1 kg each in a 20% v/v slurry with milli Q water) were... ... | reverse complement strand
ACCGCGTGTGCTTGCGAGGGCGCTTCCCTCGCTCTGATTCGCGGATTGGCCACAGGTTCGATGGCCTGTGTGCTGTAGTTAGGTATAGAACGCTTCGCCAAGGCATGCCTGCTTTGTTTGGCCAACTGATCAGGCGGTGTATCTGTTCTTATAATGCCCGTAATAGAGGGATTTGGTTTTGCAATTCGCCGGCTTTGCGCGATGCTGTGCCACCTTTTCCACCCCCCTAATTTGCCTCGCTAAGGAATGTGCATGACCGATCACGCTTTGCTTCTGGTCAACCTTGGCTCGCCAGCCTCGCCGCAAGTGGCTGATGTGCGCAGCTACCTCAATCAATTTCTGATGGACCCCTACGTTATTGACCTGCCGTGGCCCATCCGCCGTCTGCTGGTGTCGCTGATTTTGATCAAGCGCCCAGAGGCCTCGGCCGAAGCCTACGGCTCCATCTGGTGGAAAGACGGTTCGCCGCTGATCGTATTGAGCAAGCGCCTGCAAACGGCAATGGCCGAAACCTGGAAACACGGCCCCGTGGAGTTGGCCATGCGCTACGGCGAGCCATCGCTTGAGACGGTGCTGACGCGCTTGGCCAAACAAGGGATCAAGAAAATCACTTTGGCGCCGCTGTATCCGCAGTTCGCCGACAGCACCATCACTACGGTGATCGATGAAGCCAAACGCGTGGTGCAGGAGCAGCAACTGAACTTCGAGTTTGCCACCTTGCGCCCGTTCTACGCCGAGCCTGCCTACCTGGATGCCTTGGTCGCCAGCGCCAAGCCCTATCTGGAACAGGGCTTCGACCACTTGCTGTTCAGCTTCCACGGCCTGCCAGAAAGCCATATCCGCAAGTTGGTGCGCGATCGCAAACACGACCTGCGCGCGCCCAACAGCAAAGGCGTGAGCGACGAGATCATGGCCTTCTGTTACCGCAGCCAATGCCAGCGCAGTGCTGAGTCATTTGCCGAGCTCATGGGGCTCAAGCCGGATCAGTGGTCGGTGTCGTTCCAGTCGCGCTTGGGCAAGAACAAATGGATCGAACCCTACACTGAGCCGCGCCTGGATGAACTGGGCAAAAAGGGTGTGAAAAAACTGCTGGTGATGTGCCCGGCGTTTGTTGCCGACTGCATCGAAACCCTGGAAGAAATCGGCATTCGCGGCCAGGAACAGTTTCACGAGGCCGGCGGCGAAGAGCTGGTGCTGGTGCCCTGCGTAAACGATCACCCGCAATGGGTTGAAGCGTTAACCGCGCTGTGTGAAAAGGCGCCGGCTGGCCTGGGAAATCCGTTGAAATCGTAACAGCGCTTTGCCATCTGCTAAAAAGCCCCCCTCTGGCGGGGCTTTTTTATGGGTTTCAAACGGGTATTGGTTGGGCGATTTCCGTGGCCCCTGCCTGCGCGGGGACACGGGTGTTTCTTTGCGGATCACCGTCGTCCCCGCGCAGGCGCGGTCCCAGAATGCCAGAGTAAAACGGTGTTCCCGAAACACTCGAAAGAGTGACACCCAGCCCCCATCCCAACCGGTCAATCACCCCAAAGTACCAATGCATAAGCCCCTGGCTAGCGGCCCATTCGCCAACGCCCCCACGCTCCATTCGCTGCGCTGATAACAGCCAAACTCGCCGCTTGATAGGGCTACTCTGCGAGCACTTTCAACGGCCGTGCGTTGCACTGGCAGCGCCGAAGGAGACCATGGTGCATAACAACAATAATGCCGGTTATCCCTCCAGCCTCCGCGCTTGGGGCACTGTCACCATTTTGATGGTGGCGTACGTTCTTTCATTTATTGACCGGCAGATTCTCAACCTGCTGGTCGGGCCGATCCGCCGCGATCTGGAAATCAGCGACACGCAAATGAGCCTGTTGATGGGTCTTTCGTTTGCGCTGTTCTACACGGTTTGCGGTATTCCCCTCGGGCGTTTGGCTGATACCAAAAGCCGTCGCGGCCTGATCGCCATCGGCGTTCTGTTTTGGAGCGCAATGACCGCGGCCTGCGGCATGGCGCGGCTGTATTGGCAATTTCTGCTGTGCCGCATTGGCGTGGGTGTGGGCGAGGCGGCGTTGTCGCCAGCGGCCTATTCGCTGATTGCCGACAGCTTCCCCAGTGACCGTCGCGCCACTGCCATTAGCGTGTATTCAATGGGCGTTTACCTGGGCTCGGGGCTGGCGTTTTTGCTTGGCGGTTTGGTGATCAAATTCGCTTCGGCCCAAGGCGATGTGGTGCTGCCGGTGCTGGGTGAAGTTCGGCCGTGGCAGTTGATCTTTCTGCTGCTGGGCGCCGCCGGTGTGCTGTTTACCTTGCTGATGCTGGCGGTGCGAGAGCCCACCCGCCGTGGCGTGGGGGCCGGTGTGGCAGTGCCGTTGAGTGAAGTGGGCCGCTATATCCGCGCCAACCGCAGCACCGTGCTATGCCACAACTTCGGTTTTGCCGGCCTGGCATTTGCTGGTTACGGCAGCGCGGCGTGGATTCCAACGTTCTATATCCGCACCTACGGCTGGGACGCCGGCCATGTGGGCGTGGTGTACGGCAGCATCGTCGCCGTGTTTGGTTGCTTGGGCATCGTCTTTGGCGGGCGCCTCGCCGACTGGATGAACAAGCGCGGGCGCACCGACGGCAATATGCGGGTCGGCCTGATCGCGGCATTGGGGGCGTTGCCTTGTGTGCTGGCATTTCCGTTGGCTAGCACCGGCAATATGGCCTCGGTATTGATGGCGCCGGCGGTGTTCTTTCTGAGCATGCCCTTTGGTGTAGCGCCAGCGGCGATTCAAGACATCATGCCCAACTCAATGCGCGGGCAGGCCTCAGCGATTTACCTGTTTGTCATCACCTTGATTGGCTTGGGCATCGGTCCGACTGCCGTCGCGTTGGTCACCGACTACGGGTTTGGCGATGACAACGCGGTGAAGTATTCGCTGCTGATCGTAACCACCGTGGCCGTGCTGTTCTCGGTGGTGCTGCTGGCCAAGGGTTTGAAGCCCTATCGAGCCAGCGTTGAGCGGCTGAAAGGCTGGAGCGCGGAGTCCGCGTTTGAAGTGGTGGGGGTGCCTGCCAAGGCCTGAAGTAGGTTGGGTCGTTCCGCGCTCGGTGAGCCGAAGGCGAAGCCCAACGGGCCGGCCGCAGGCCGGCGCGTATCGGTCTCACCTGTTGGGCCGTCCCGCTGGGCTTCGCCTTTGGCGAACCGAGCGCGGGCCAGCCCAACCTACACCCAGGTATTCAATTCCAACGCCAGCTTCGAGGTCAGGCGCAGGTACTGCTCACTGGCCTTGGTCAAAAACGCCTGACCGTCGACGGTCAGTTCACGGCTTTGTTTGCCGGCGGTCTCGTAGCGATACAACGTGTGCTCATCCTGCTGGCGCAGGCATTGATAGCGCTGGCTGCGCGCCTGCACGGTGAAGCTGAGCATATCTACGTAGGCCACCTGCACATCCTCGCTTTGCCCCACTTCTAAGGCGCTGCGCTGCAGGATTGGTGTGTGGGTAAAGGGTGTGGCCGAGAGCATGACGTGTTGGCAGTCGCCAAGGTCGTCGCGCGGTTGGCCATTGAGCAGCCAGCGTCCGCGAATGTCGCGCTCCAGGGTCAAGCTGCGCTGGCCGAGGTTGTCGACCTTTAGCCACAGGCGGCGAAAGCGCCAGCGTGGGTCACAGTTGAGCACGTAGGTGGCGGCGATGCTGTTGCCACGCACGCTCTGAATCAAATGACTGCTGGCATGAATGCCGCTGGCGTCCTGGCGCAGGCGCAGGTTTTCCACGCCCGGGTTAAACCAGGGTTTCCACACAAGGGTTTGTTGCTGCATCAAGGTTTGCTGCATCCGTGCAACTCCAGAGAGCGGACGGTGGGCCGCAGGGCACCGTCCATGGTGTACACCGGCGGGCAGAATAAGCGGTGGATTCTGTGATGTATGTAGGATTTTGGCTACAAAGAAAACTTTCTTTGCTCAGCCCTCAAGCCTTGCGCTTGAGCGGTTGCTGCTCAAAATTGACGCCGTTCAAACCGGTCTCCATCAGCGCGCGAATATTGCCGTGGTCAGTGCCGGTAGGCGTGGCCAATACGCTGCGGTAATGCTCACCAAACGCGCGCAAGGTTTCTTCCAGGCTCAGGCCTTCAAGCAGGGCCAAACCGAGGGTTTTGCATGAGCCTTCGTTCTGCCCGCTGGCGTTGTTCTGGTTGCCGTTTACAAAGGCACTCGGCTGGTACTCATAGTGCTCGGCAATAAACGCCAGGGTGCTGGCGAACAGGTGCGCGTCGCTGTGCAGCGCAGCGCGAAAATCGGAGAGTGCAGTCATTACTTATGGCCCTTGTTAAACGCCGCCTGCTGATCGCTGCTGGCTTCTTTCTGGTGTTTGCTCTTCCACTCGCTGTAAGGCATGCCGTAGATCTCTTCGCGGGCCTGGTCGATGGTTACCGGCAGGCCAACATCATCGGCGGCGGCCTTGTACCACTTCGACAGGCAGTTGCGGCAGAAGCCGGCGAGGTTCATTAGCTCAATGTTCTGCACGTCAGTGCGGTCGCGCAGGTGTTGCACAAGCTGGCGAAACGCAGCGGCTTCGAGTTCGATCTGTTCTTGCTCGGTCATGGCGAAGTACTCCGAGAACGTGCGGGGGAAGTTGGCCGCGATAATAAAAGCGCCAGGCCCGCACGGCAATGCGGGCAAACGGCGAGGGTGATCGACACCGACTCGGCAAAGCGCAGGGCGTGCAGCTTATCCACTTCCACTTCGGCATAACGTACGGCTGGGTGCGCCATCACCAGATCAAGCAGCTCCTGGGTCAGGCGCTCCAGCAGGGCGAAGCGGTTGTTTTCCACGTGGGCAATGATTGCCTTGGTGATGGTGCGGTAGTTCAGCGCGTGTTCAATGTCATTGACCTGCACGGCATCGACAGCGGGGTAAAGGATGGTCAGGTTGATCAGCACATCCTGCTTGTTGTCGATCTCTTCCTGCTTGATTCCGATGAAGGTGCGCAGGCGCAGGTCTTTGACCCGAATGCGCGCCATTCCAGGCTCCAGTCTCGGCATAGCGGTGTACTCCATCCAATCGTTTAACGAGGGCCATGGCCCGTGTTTATTTCAAATGCCGGCCGCCGTTGACGCTCAAGGTGGTGCCGGTGACGTAGGTGTTATCCAGCAAGTAACGCAGGCTTTGGTAGACCACCTGGGCGCCGGGTTCGATACCCAGCGCAGATTTGGCCAACGCTTTGCGGCGGTACTCGGCGTCATCGCCCTCGTTGAAGAGGATCAAGGCCGGGGCGATACCGTTTACTTTGATTGCGGGTGCGTACTTGGCGGCAAACGACAGGGTCAAGCTTTCCAACCCTGCTTTGCTGGCGCAATAAGCCAGGTGCTTGGCGCTGCCGCGGTGCACCACATCGTCGCTGATATGCACGATATCCGCCGGGCTGGAGCGGCGCAGCAGGTCGGCGCAATGCAGGTTGATCAGGTAAGGCGCGAGCATATGCACGCTAAACATCTGTTGGAAGATGGCGCCTTCATCGCCAGGCGTTTCGGCTAGCCACTGCGAAGCGTTATGCACAATCGCGCGCAGGCTGTCGGTATGGGTTTTTAGCTCAGCGACAAAGGCCAGAATGCTCGCCTCGCTGGAAAAGTCCGCCTTAATAGCGACCGCCCCGCGCTCACGCAGCCGTTGCACACTCTCGCGCTCCTGGCGGTAGGTGACGATCAGCGGGTGACCGTCATCGAGCAAACGTTCGGCGCAGAACAGGCCAACACGTTGACCGGCACCGGTCAGCAGAATGGGGGCAGCAACAGGCATGGGCGACTCGCAGGCAAGAAAAAGGCCCGCTTATAAAAGCGAGCCTGGCAACGTTACCCCAGTCTGCCGCTTGGCACAAAAGCCAGCGTTTTACTCGGCGGCACTGGCCAGCGTCGAGGGTGCTGGCTCGCGCAATGCTTTGCGCTTATGCAGCCACGGCGCCAGCAGGCGGGTGGACAGCGGAATGCACCAGTAAGTCATCAGCGGCGTCAGGGCCAGGGTGCTAAGCAAGATACGCACGGCCAGCGGCAGTTCGCTGAGCAGCCCACCGAAGATCAGATTGAAAGCCAGCGACACCGGAAAAAACGCCAGCCAGATGGCGATGCTTTGCTTCCAACGCGGCACGTTGCGGCTGGCGCTGCCAAACCAGGCGTCGATGCCTTGCACACGATGCTCCAGCGGCTGGGCAAACAGTCCTTGACCGCGTTGCAGCCAGGCACGGCGTGAGGCGGAATGCTCCCAGTTGGCCAGCAGTTCGGCATCGGCGAAGCGGAATACGATTTGGAATTCGTCATCGTCGGCCGGAGGGGCGAGTACGCCGGAGCCGAGATAACCTTGGAAGTCGGTGGCCAGTTGTGCCAGAGCATAAAGTCGTGGTACTGCTCACGGGGCACGCGGCGAGCCACCATCAGGGTGACGGGGGAAGCAGACATTGTGTATCTCCTCAAAACCTTGCCGTGGCTTGGGTAAAGCGTTGGGCAAAAAAAGCGCCCCAGGGGTGGCGGGGCGTCAGGTGCAAAGAGTAGTGGTTTTTAGCCAATTAACGCCAGCAAAGAAGCGTACTAGAGCGGGTTGTTCGTCAGCTGGTTTGGGTGGCTTCCAGCGGATTAAGCAGGCGGTGTTGCTGATAGATGTACTGGCGTAGCCGCTCGCCGTGCGCGGTTTTGCGCCCGCTCAGGCGGTACGCCACCAAGCGCTGGTCGGTGCGCCGGGCGAGGATGCCCTGCAGGCGGATCGGTGCGCTGCTGCCTTGTGGCAGCCAGAGTTTGCATTGGTTGGGCACCACGTTGTGGCGCACCTCGATCAACATGCCGGTGGTGGACAGGCTGTGCAGCCACATACCGCTGGCGTTGCCGTTGTCGTCTTGCAACGCGATGGGGGTGTCCAGGTGCAAACGCCACGCCCGTTCCGGCGCGCCTTGTTCCACCACCTGTGGCACGCCGAGCTCCAGGCTCAGGCTATGGAATTCGTCTTCGACCAAATTCAACGGAAAGGTCACGCGCTCACCGTTGAAGTGCGCTTCGATGGTCAACTGATCGCTAGCCGCCAGGCGGGTAAGCAGGGCTTTGGTCTGGGTGCCGCCGTCCACTTTTAAGCTGGGCGTATGCGGCTGTCCCGTCGCCGTGAACGGCAGGTCCTGGATGAAGTCCAGCTCTTCGCTGGTCAGCAGTGGGTCTTGCATGGCGTGCTCCGAACAGCTGGGCAACGGATAACGATGTGGTGCTGGGACATCAGTCCCACGGTTTTATTAGCGTCTTGTAGGATATTTCCGATAAGCGGGGTGTCAGCCTGGTTCTATAGCGATTGGCGATCAGGGCATTGGGTGGCTGAAGCTCAGGCATAATGTCCGGCGTTTTTAATCAGTGCGGGGAGCGTTTTGATGAAGGTTGCGATTTTGTCCGGTTCGGTATTTGGCACTGCTGAAGAGGTGGCGCGTCACGCTGAAAAGTTGCTTAAGGCCGCCGGCCTGGAGGCCTGGCATAACCCGCGCGCGACCCTGGATGAGCTCAAAGCGTTTGGTCCCGAAGCGTTTTTGGCCGTGACCTCGACCACTGGCATGGGCGAGCTGCCAGACAACCTGCAACCGCTGTACTACGCCATTCGTGATGAGCTACCGAGCCAGTGGCGCGGCTTGCCAGGTGCGGTGATTGGCCTGGGCGATGCCAGTTATGGCGATACCTTTTGCGGCGGCGGTGAGCAATTGCGCGAGTTGTTTGCCGAGCTGGGGCTGCGTGAAGTGCTGCCGATGTTGCGTTTAGATGCTAGTGAGACGGTGACGCCGGAGAGTGATGCTGAGCCGTGGTTGGCGGACTTAGTGACTGCACTGAAGGCCTGAAAAGCCCCTCACCCCCAGCCCCTCTCCCGCAAGCGGGCGAGGGGAGCTTATCCCGATTACGGCGCTACCGCGGTCAGCTCCCAATCCCAGCCCTGACTCCCAAGGCCACTAACCTGGCTGCAATAGCGACTACCGCCGCGCCTATCCCTCGCTAGACAAACAATAAAACCGAGGTGGCTACCGTGACCGTTGCACAAATCAAATCCGTGCCGAATATCCAAGACCACGTCTCCCCAGCGGAGTGGCAGGCCCGTGTCGACCTCGCTGCCTGCTACCGCCTGATCGCCCTGCATGGTTGGGACGATCTGATCTTCACCCATATTTCCGCCAAGGTGCCGGGCACCGAAGACTTCCTGATCAACCCGTTTGGCTTGATGTTCCATGAGATCACCGCCTCCAGCCTGGTAAAGGTCGACCTTAATGGCGTGAAGCAAATGGACAGCCCTTATGAAATCAACCCCGCTGGCTACACCATCCACAGCGCCGTGCACGAAGTACGGCATGACGTCGGTTGCGTGATTCACACCCATACCGCCGCCGGTATTGCCGTGTCGGCGCAGAAGCAGGGCTTGCTGCCGTTGTCGCAACAGTCGCTATTTGTGCTGTCGAGCCTGTCCTATCACGGCTACGAAGGCGTGGCGCTGAATCATGAAGAGAAGGCCCGTCTACAAGCGGACTTGGGCGAAAGCAATTTTATGATTCTGCCCAATCACGGCCTGATGACCTGCTCCAGCAGCATCGCCGACGCCTTTTTGATGATGTTCACCCTGCAGCGCGCGTGCGAAGTGCAGGTGATGGCGCAGAGTGGCGGCGCTGAACTTATCCACATTCCGCAGCAAATCCTCGACGGCGCCAAAGCCATGGTGCAGGGCGTGATGAAAACCGCCCAAGGCATGGGCGGCAGCCTGGCTTGGCCGGCACTGCTGCGTAAGCTCGATCAACAGAACCCTGGCTACGCCGTCTGATGGCGCCGGCACTCGCCGGTATTCCCTTGCGCGACTGGCGCGCGCAGGGGAAGCGCCTGACCTTTCAAGGCCACCACATTGCCTACTGGAGCGCTGGCCAGGGTGAGCCGCTGCTGTTGGTTCACGGCTTCCCCACCGCGAGCTGGGACTGGCATTACCTATGGAATACCTTGGCCCAGCACTACCAGGTGATCGCCTGCGACATGCTTGGCTTTGGCGATTCGGCCAAGCCCCGCGGGCACGACTACCGCTTGCTGGAGCAAGCCGATATCCAGCAAGCGCTGCTGCGCCATCTGGATATCGACGCTCCGGTGCACGTGCTGGCCCACGACTATGGCGATAGCGTGGCGCAGGAGCTCATCGCGCGGCATCACGAAGGCCGGGTGCGCTTGGCCTCGTGTGTATTTCTCAATGGCGGTTTGTTCCCGGAAACCCATCGCCCGGTGCTGGTACAAAAACTGTTGCTAAGCCCGTTAGGTCCGTTGATGGGGCGCCTGTTTAGCCGCAAGAAATTGGCCGCCAGCTTTGCCCAGGTGTTCGGCCCCAACACGCAGCCTAGCGAGCAGGAACTCGACGATTTCTGGAGCCTGATCGCCCGCGAGAATGGCCCAGCCGTCATGCACCGCTTAATCCACTACATACCCGAGCGCCGCCAGCAGCGTGAGCGCTGGGTTGCAGCCATGCAAAAGGGCGGTTTACCACTGCGGGTGATTGATGGCGCGGTCGACCCGATTTCCGGCGCGCATATGGTCGCGCGCTACCGCGAGCTGATCCCCGAGCCCGACACGGTGCTGCTCGAGGGCATCGGCCATTACCCGCAAACCGAGGCGCCGGAGCAGGTGTTGCAGCATTACCTGGCATTTCGTGCCGCGCCGGTGAGCGCTGCTGTAGCCTAGCCGCAGACTTTTTCGGCGGGAGGCGGTATGCGCAAGGTCGCGGTTTTAGCAGTGGTGTTGTTTATGGGCGGCTGCGCGAGCAGTACGCCGGTTACGGACGCCCCCCTGCTGTTTGATGGCTGGTACGCCCAGCAGCCGCTGGGCAATCCGCAGTACGCGCCAGGGCTCTGGCCGTTATTGGCCAGCCGCGCCAACTTCCCGGTGCTGGATGCGCCCGACACTGCCGGGCTGGTGCATGTGCAAATTGAGGCTGACCAGCAACTCACCGTGCGCCTGCACCGCGCCGGTCGTTGCGTGGGGCAACTGAGCATTGCCGGCACGCTGGACGGGCAGCAGTATCACTTTGCTGATAGCGACTTTAATGGCATCCCGCTGCTGGCCTGGGGTCATAACAACCGTGAAGTAACGCTAAACCTGAACAACCCTGCCGAGCTACACGCCTCGATACACACCAGCAGTTTCGGCATGTTCTTGATCATTGCCGGCGGCGCGCCAGATCGCGATGTCACCTATCGCTACAGCGCAACGGCTGCGCCAGCCGATGCCGGTGCGCCGTGTCCGGCACCTACGCCAGGTCGATAGGGCGCTTTTGCAACTGAGCGCTGGTGCGGCGAATCATGCCCTAACCTTATCGGGCGCCATTCAGGTCTGGCCGTCTTTGTTGTAGCGGCTGCCAGGCTCCCGGAAACTCGACGCCAACGCATGTTCTGCCATTTGCCACAGGAGCTGTTTATGAGCGAGTCCGTTCGTTTTGAAGATAAGGTTGTTATCGTCACCGGCGCCGGTGGTGGCATCGGCCGCGCCCACGCCCTGGCGTTCGCCAAAGCCGGCGCCAAGGTGGTGGTCAACGACTTGGGCGGCAGCACCCATGGTGAAGGCGCCAACGCTTCGGCAGCAGACCGCGTGGTCGCAGAAATTCGTGAAGCCGGCGGCACCGCCGTGGCTAACCACGACTCGGTAACCGACGGCGAAAAGATCGTACAAAACGCCCTCGACGCCTTTGGCCGTATCGACGTGGTGGTCAACAACGCTGGCATTCTGCGCGACAAAACCTTCCACAAAATGGAAGACGCCGATTGGGATCTGGTTTACCAAGTGCACGTTGCCGGCGCCTACAAAGTGACCCGCGCCGCCTGGCCACATATGCGTGAGCAGAACTACGGCCGGGTGATCTTTACCTCGTCCACCTCCGGCATTTACGGCAACTTTGGCCAATCCAACTACGGCATGGCCAAGCTTGGCCTCTACGGGTTGACCCGCACCCTGGCCATTGAAGGGCGCAAGAACAATATCTTCGTCAACGCCATCGCCCCTACCGGCGGCACGCGCATGACCGAAGGGCTGATTCCGCAGCAGGTTTTCGAACAGCTCAAACCCGAGCTGGTCAGCCCATTGGTGGTGTACCTGGGCAGCGAAAACTGCCAAGACACGGCCGGCCTTTACGAAGTGGGCGGCGGCTGGATTGGCAAAGTCCGTTGGGAGCGCAGCAATGGCGCCGGCTTTGATCCGAAAGCAGGGTTTGATGCTGACGACGTAGCCGCCGCCTGGAAACAGATCGGCGACTTTGAAGGCGCCAGCCACCCCGAAGACAGCCTGCAAGCGCTGCAAGCGATGATGGCTAACCTGCAGAAATTTGCTGGTTAACACGTAGCGCAGCGTAAAAGGCCGGCGCCCTTAAACGGGGGCCGGCCTTTTTTATTGCCCGGTGTTTTGTTTGTCTGGTCTATCTCGGCGCCTGGGTTCCCGCCTACGCGGGAACGACGGTGTGGCGGGCGCTGACGACAATCGAAGCATCGTCGTCCCCGCGCAGGCGGGGATCCAGGCACACCGACGTTCTATTCACCGCACGGCCACTGCTTACGCCGACCTCAGAATTTTTACTGTCCCCCTTACACATTTAAAAAGTTCCCCGACTTCGGAATGGTGCTCCATTCATTGCAGTGTTGGTGCCCTGTGATCGCCGTGTGATACGGGCATTCATACTTTTGGGCGACACATAGAATCAATCCTTCGTGCGCTTATCCGTCTGTCATCCGCTGAGTACGGTGCACTCCAGTTCCACCCACTAGGAGAGCCGCATGACAACAACAAAAAGGCCCGGACTGTTCCAGCCAAAGACTCTGGCAATCGCGATCGCACTGGGCGCCTCCGCTCAGGCACAGGCGGTAAATTTCAATATCGGCGAGATCGAAGGCCAATTCGATTCCTCGCTTTCCCTCGGCGCTAGCTGGGGTACCGAACGACCTAACCAAGACTTTATCGGTATCAACAACGGCGGCCGTGGTTATGCCCAGACCGGCGATGACGGCCGGCAGAACTTCAAACGCGGCGAGACCTTTTCGAAAATCTTCAAAGGTATTCACGACCTCGAGCTGAAGTACAAAGACACCGGCGTGTTTCTGCGCGGCAAGTATTGGTATGACTTTGAGCTCAAAGACGAAGAGCGTCTGTTCAAGGATGTTGACGACGACCACGCCAAAATGGCGGCCAAATCCTCTGGCTACCAGATGCTCGACGCCTTTGTTTACCAGAACTACACCATTGCCGATCAGCCGGGTAACGCCCGTCTGGGTAAGCAGGTAGTGAGCTGGGGTGAAAGTACTTTTATCCAAAACGGCATCAACGCCATCAACCCGGTGGACGTCTCCGCGTTCCGTCGCCCAGGTGCGGAGATCAAGGAAGGTCTGATTCCGGTCAACATGTTCTACATGTCGCAATCGCTGACCGAGCAACTGAGCGTTGAAGGTTTCTACCAGCTTGAGTGGGACCAGACCGTGCTGGACAACTGCGGCACGTTCTTCGCCGCCGACGTGGTGCAGGAAGGTTGCGATACCAATTACAACGTGGGGAACCCGGCGATTGGTGGCTTGCAGCCCGCCGCGGCCTCCGTGGGCTACGGCTTCGACTACACCAGCGAGGGCATCATTGTGCATCGCGGTGGTGATCGCGATGCCCGTGACTCGGGGCAGTTTGGCGTTGCGCTGCGTTGGTTGGGCGACGAGACCGAATACGGTGCCTACTTTATGAACTACCACAGCCGTACGCCGATTGTGAGCACGCAGTCCAGTAATGTGACGACAGCGTTGGCCGGTGGACTGTTGAGCTCTGGCTTGGGTGTGACCGGTGGCGCCAACGGCAACCTCTCGGCTCTGCTGCAAAGCATGGCGCTGGGTAACGGTCAGTACTACCTGGAATACCCGGAAGACATTCGCCTGTATGGCGCCAGCTTTTCCACCACCTTGCCTACCGGCACGGCGTGGTCGGGTGAGTTCAGCTTCCGTCCCAATGCCCCCGTGCAAATCAACACCGTGGACGTTACCCGTGCATTGCTGAAAACCCTCAACCCTGCAGCTTCGCCCGTGGATAGTTCGTCGACCGGTGAAAACCGTGGCTACAACCGCAAGCCCATCAGCCAGGTGCAAACCACCTTTACGCACTTCTTCGATCAGGTGCTGGGCGCAGAGCGTTTGACCTTGGTTGGCGAAGTGGGCTTCACCCACGTAGCAGACCTGGAGAGCACCCGCGAACTGCGCTACGGCCGCGACTCGATCTACGGCACCACCGACGATCCTACGCAACTGCGCCGTTACGGCCGTCATGGCTTCGTCACTGAAAACTCCTGGGGTTACCGCGGTCGCGCAATACTTGATTACAACAACGCCCTCTTCGGCGCGAACCTCAAGCCGAACGTCTCGTGGTCGCACGATGTCGATGGCTACGGTCCTAACGGGATTTTCAACGAAGGTGCCAAAGCCATCAGCATTGGTCTGGATGCCGACTACCGCAACACCTATACCGCAAGCCTGTCTTACACCAACTTCTTTGGCGGTGAGTTCAACCCAATCACGGACCGTGACTTTGTTGCAGCCAGCGTTGGCGTGAACTTCTAAGCATTGCTTTGCGGAAATAACAGAGGACTACAAGAACAATGAAAACAACCAAAAATCTGTTGGGTGCCCTGGCCCTCTCGCTGCTCGCTAGCAGTGTGCTGGCTGCCGTACCGGCCGCCGAAGTGGCCAAGCTGGGTACCACCCTTACGCCACTGGGCGGTGAGAAAGCCGGTAACGCCGATGGCAGTATTCCGGAGTGGACCGGTGGCCTGCCCAAGAACGCTGCGTCGGTAAACGCCGGTGGCTTTCTGGGTGACCCGTTCGCCAACGAGAAGCCGCTGTTTGTGATTACCGCTGCCAACGTTGACCAGTACAAGGCCAAGCTTTCTGCTGGCCAACTGGCGATGTTCAAGCGTTACCCCGACACCTACAAAATGCCGGTGTACACCACGCACCGCACCACCAATGTGCCGGATGACATCAACAAGGCAGCCAAAACCAGCGCGGAAAAAACCGTGTTGATGGAAGGCGGCAACGGCCTGAAAAATTTCACCGACAGCCGCTACTACGCCTTCCCGATTCCACAGAATGGCTTGGAAGTCATCTGGAACCACATCACCCGTTATCGCGGCGGCAACCTGCGCCGCAATATCGTGCAGGCCACGCCGCAAACCAACGGCAGCTACACCCTGGTGCACTTCACCGATGAGGTGTCGTTCCCCGCCGGTATGCCTGGTTTGGACCCGGCCAAGGCCGCCAACGCGCTGTTGTTCTTTAAGCAGCAAGTGACCGAGCCGGCTCGCTTGGCCGGTAACGTGTTGCTGGTACACGATTCGCTCGACCAAGTGGCTGAGCCGCGCATGGCGTGGATTTACAACGCCGGTCAGCGTCGCGTGCGTCGTGCCCCGCAGGTGTCGTACGACGGTCCAGGTACCGCCTCGGACGGCCTGCGTACCTCCGACAACTTCGACATGTTCAACGGCGCGCCTGACCGTTACGACTGGAAGCTGATCGGCAAAAAAGAAATGTACATCCCGTACAACAACTACAAGCTGGAATCGCCAGACGTTAAGTACGCCGACATTCTTAAAGCCGGCCACACCAACTCCGACCTGGCGCGCTATGAGCTGCACCGTGTGTGGGAAGTGGAAGCCACGCTGAAAAGCGGCGAACGCAATATCTACGGCAAGCGCAAGTTCTACGTTGACGAAGACTCTTGGCAGATCGCCGCTTCTGAAATGTATGACGGCCGTGGCCAGCTGTGGCGCGTCGGTGAAGCCTTCCTTTACCAACAGTTTGTGGCCCAGGCTCCTGGCTACGCCTATGAAGCGCTCTACGACATCATCGCTGGCCGTTACCTGGCCATCGGCATGATGAACGAAGAGAAGCACTCGGTTGAGTTCGGCATCAAAACCTCCGCCACCGACTACACCCCGGCGGCATTGCGTAACGCCGGCGTTCGTTAAGCGTCGCCTTCGTTGCGGTCGGCCCAACGGGCCAGCCGCAACGATCAGGCAGCGTGATGATCGCCGCTAAACAAAAGACATAAGGCGGCCCACGGGTCGCCTTTTTTGTCTGTGTCGCGTTATTGAGAGTTGATCTTGGATAAGATCCAGCGCAGCTCCACTTAATAAAAACAAAAGCAGAGGCATCGACCATGCTCAACGTCCACCCGATTGGACCGCGCCCCCTGCGTTTACCTGACAGCCCGTTGCCGCGTTTGCCGGCCGCGCACCTTCCCCGTCCTCGTCTGGTTCAGGCGCTGCTTGCTGGCGACAGTCGCCTGGCATTGATCTGCGCGCCGGCTGGGTTTGGCAAAAGCGTGTTGCTCAATGAGTGTGTCCGTCAGGCGCCACTGGGTACCCACGTGGTGTGGCTCGACTTGCTGGGTCGCGCGCTAACCCCGGAAGAATTGCTCAAGCGCCTGGCCAAGGCCCTCGGCAGCCCGGTGGAAGAGGGCGATACCTACGATGAGCTGTGCAGTTTGCTCAGCCGCGTTGAACAGCCGCTGTGGATTGTGCTCGACGACTACCCGCGCGAAGCCTGCGCCGAACTCGACGATTGTCTTGACCGCCTGCTAGAGCAGGCGCCGCATACCTTGCGCTGGTGGATCGGTGGCCGCCGCCGCCCGGCGTGGAACCTGCCGCGGTTGATGCTGCAAGGCGATCTGCTGGAACTCGATGCCCAGGCCTTGGCCCTGGAAGAGGCTGAACTCGATGGCCTGTTGCAACAGCATCACCTGGATTTACCCACTGAATTACGTGCCCAGTTGCTGCACAACAGCGAAGGTTGGGTGGCTGGCGTGTGCCTGTTGCTGATCAAAGGCACCGTGGAAAACCTGCCAGAGCGCCTGAGCGCCGGCACGCCGTTGCTTAATGAATATATTGCCCGCGAAGTGCTTAACGGCCTGTCACCCAACATGCTGCGGGCCTTGTCGTTGCTGTCGCATATGCCGCGCTTCTCTGCTGCGCTGTGCGAGCACGTCATGGATGAGGGCGGTGCAGCGTTGTTTGAAGAGCTGCAGGCGCGGCAAATGTTTTTTCTTGGCCTGGACAGCTGCGGCGAGTGGTTCCGCCTGTCCCGCCCCGTGGCAGCGGTCCTTAAACGCCAATGCGGCGCGCCGGCACCCACCCAGGCTCATGTGCGCGCCTGCCAGTGGTTCGCCAGCCATGGCGATGTTCGCGCGGCGGTGGAGCATGCGCTGTTTGCCAACCAGCCCGATGTGGCCGCCAACTACCTGCAACGCTTTGGTCAGGAGCAATTGCTGGTCGGGCAGAGCGTTGCCCAATTTCTGCAGTGGCGGCACGAGCTGCCGGCCAGTCTTTACTCCAGCACGCCGCGGCTGATTACCTTGCAGGCCTGGGCGTTATTGATCTGCGCGCGGTTGGATGAGGTGGACGAGTGCCTGAAAGACCTCGGGCGGTTTTTCCCCCAGCCCACCCAGCGGCAACAGCAACAATTGCTGGCGCACTACCAAGCGATTCAGGGCGTGCTGCAACGCCAACGCGGCCAGCGCAGCGCGCGTTTGCAATCGTTGCAAGCCCTTGAGGTGCTAGTGGATGACGCCTGGTCGCAGCGCGCCCTGTGCTACCAAGCGCTGGCGCAGCAGGCGTTCTCGGAAAATCTGCTTGACGATGCCCATGACTATATTCAGGAAGGCCTGAAACTGGCGCGCCTTAACGGCAGTGTGTTGTTCGAGGCGTTGCTTAGCGTCGACCGCGTGCACCAACTGACCATTCTCGGCGAAACCCATGCCGCGCTGGAGCTCTCCGAACTGTGCTTGCAACACCTGCAAGCGGCAGGACGACAGGGGCCGGTACTCGGCCGTCTGTTATTACTACGCGGCAGCTTGTTCGCCAGTCAGGGCCAAACCGACGCCGCGCATGCCTCCTACAGCAGCGGCCTCCTGGCCGCTGAGGCCTGTGAAGACGCCTACGTTATTTTTGGCTACCAGGGCTTGGCCGAGTTGGCCGCGCAGGCCAACGACTTCACCTTGGCCTTCCAACTGCTGCGCAAGGCCGAACGCTTGATGCAATGGCAGCACGTGCCGGAAGTGCGTTATCGCGGCGTGCTGCAATTGGCCCAAGGCGTGTTGTGGTTGCGCCAGGGCGAAACCCAGCGCGCCCGCGTGGTACTGCAAACCACGTTGGACGGTTATCTCGAACGCGACCTGCTGGCGCCATCTGGCTTCTATGACCTGCTACCGCGTTTGCGCTATCACCTGGCATTGGTCGAGCTGCAGCAAGGCGAGGTGCTTACGGCGCTGGATGCCTTGCAGACCTTGAGCGAGGACTGCGAGCGCGCCGGTTACTTCAGTTTGCTCAACCGTTGCCGCTTTAGCCTGGTTCGGGCGTTGTTGGCCAATGGTCAGGACAAGGCGGCGCAAGCCATGCTGCGTCTGGCGCTGGAAACGGCCCAGCAGCAAGGCGTAAGCCCGGACCTGCAGGGGCTGCATGGGCAATTCGGGCAGTGGCTGGAGCAGGTACTGCCGCAGTTGGCAGAGCCGCTGGAGTTGCGCGTGCTACTCAACCAGGCGGGGGCAGGGTGCCAGGGCAGCCCAGAAAGCTCACCGCTGAGTGCGCGGGAGAAGATGGTGCTGGAGCAGATTGCCCAGGGCTATTCCAACTTGCAGATTGCTGATCGCTTGCATATCTCGTTGCACACGGTAAAAACCCATGCTCGGCGGATTAACGTGAAGCTCGGGGTTGAGCGGCGTACCCAGGCTGTGGCGCGGGCTAAGGCGCTTGGTTGGTTGATGTAGGGGCGTTTTACGCCCCATGACGGTGGTCTGTGTTACCGCCTGTGGTGAACGGGGCATGTAGATCAACAGCCAGATCAAAAGCACTCAGCGTTCGCCCGGTAGGAGCCAGGGGGCGGCCATCCGATTGCTGGCGAGCCCTGCAAACCCCAATCGAAACCGGGGTTTACCTCTATCCAACAAAATTTTCACACCGCTACGTTTACGGTGCTGCCCCTAAACGATCTGGTGCGGTGTCTGTCTATTTTTCCCCCGCCCAGGATTTCCGGTTATTGGCGGAGCACGCTGTATGCAAGTACGAAGTGAGAAGAACTGGGGTATCGACTGGGCCGGGTTAGGCTGGCTATTTCTGTTCTTCTGGTATTTCTCCTGCGTGCCGCAGCTGCTTATTCAAATCACCGGCACAGCGGGCTTCACAGGCTTTCGCCAAGCGTTTTTGCTGAGTGCGTTGTGGTTGGTGCCGGTGTTGCTGTTTCCCCGGAAAACCCGCGTTATTGCTGGCGCTATTGGCTTGGTGTTGTGGTTGGGGTCGCTGGTCAGCCTGGGTTACTTCTTTATTTACGGGCAGGAGTTTTCTCAGAGCGTCATTTTCATCATGTTCGAATCGAACATGGCCGAAAGCAGCGAGTACCTCACCCAATATTTCGCCTGGTGGATGATTGCCGGCTTCGCCTTGCACAGTGCCTTGGCGTATCTGCTTTGGCGCCGGGTACGGCCGTTGGCGATGGCCGGGCGGCCGGCGTATGCGATGGCGCTGGTGATGCTGCTTTGTTCCGTGGGTTACCCGCTGATTAGCCAGACCCTGCAACAAAAAACCTTCCGCGACGCCATGCTCAAGGTTGAGGCGCGGGTGGAACCGGCGGTGCCGTGGCAGTTGGTATTGGGGTATCGCCAGTACCGCGAGCAACTGAACAATATGCAGGGCATGCTCACCGATGCGGCCAAGGTGCCACCGCTGAAAAACCTGAAAAACAGCCTGGGCGAGCAGCCGGCGACGCTGGTGCTGGTGATTGGCGAGTCGACCAACCGCCAGCGCATGAGCCTGTATGGCTACCCCCGTAACACCACTCCCAACCTCGACAAACTGCGCAAAGACATGCTGGTGTTTGACGACGTGGTCACCCCACGCCCTTACACCATCGAAGCCCTGCAGCAGGTGCTGACCTTCGCGGATGAAGAAAACCCCGACCTGTACCTAAAAACGCCGTCGATTGTCAGCGTGATGAAGCAGGCCGGGTTCAAGACCTACTGGATCACCAACCAGCAGACCATGACCAAGCGCAACACCATGCTCACCACGTTCTCCGAACAGGCCGACGAGCAGGTGTACCTGAACAACAACCGCAACCAGAACGCCCGCCAATACGATGGTGATGTGCTGGCGCCGTTTGCCAAGGTGTTGCAGGAGGACGCGCCGAAGAAGTTTATCGTCGTGCACCTGTTGGGCACCCATATGAGCTACCAGTACCGCTATCCGCCAGAGTTCGACAAGTTCACCGACCGCACTGGCGCGCCGGCTCGGCTGCGTGATGACCAAGTGGCGACCTACAACAGCTACGACAATGCCGTGCTGTACAACGATTTCGTGGTGTCCAGCCTGATCGACGAATACGCCAAGAAAGACGACAACGGCTTTTTACTTTACCTGTCCGACCATGGCGAAGATGTGTTCGATTCCGAGACGGGCAATGTTCTGGGGCGCAACGAGGGCAAACCGACCGCGCCGATGTACACCATTCCGTTTATGGTCTGGGCCTCGCCGAAATGGCGCCAAGGGCATGAGTGGAGCTTTATCGCCGATACCAACCGGCCCTATAGCAGCTCGCAGCTGATTCATACCTGGGCCGATCTGGCTGGGCTCAGCTTTGACGAATATGACGCCAGTAAAAGCATCGTCAGCGCCACGTTCAAAGAGCGCCCACGGCTGATCGGTGACCCCTATGCTGGCAAGAAGTCGCTGATCGACTTCAGCCTGATCAAGCCAAAGCCGCCGACCAAAGACCTGGAAACGGCACTGCAGTAGTGCTGCTTCGCCGCCACCACAGCGCCCCGTCAGGGGCGTTTTTGTGCCTGGTGCGGTGAAGATAGTGGCGAGAAGCCATGCAAGTTCTTGGCGCTGACCTACTCTTTTGGTTGGGCAGGCGTATAAGTAGGAAAAATCCTACGCTTGATGTCGTCTGTATTCGGGGTATTGGGTGCTATGCGGCTGTCTCTTGGTTTCTTCCTGGGTGCACTGATTCTGGGCAGCTCGACCCTGGCGCAGGCCGCGCCAGCGGTGACCTGCACCCGCACGCTGAGCCTGGCGCTGCACGACCACGGCCTGTTGTATTCCGCCGATACCGACGCCGGCATCGACAAAGACTTCGCCGAGGAGCTGATCAAACGCAGCGGCTGCAAGGTCACGGTTACCGTGATGCCCCGTGCGCGAATTTGGCAGTTGATTGAGCAGGGCGCGCTGGATTTCAGCTTGTCCGGCATTACCAACGAAGCTCGTGACCGTTACGCCAGTTTTGCCTGGTACTTCTCCGACCAGTTCTACCTGCTGGTGCGCCAAGACGCGCAGGTGCAGTCGCTGGCCGATTTTGCCGCCAACCCGGCGCTGCAACTGGGGGTGATCCGCAGCTTTCGCTACAGCCCCAGAGCCAACGAGTTGGTCGACAGCCTCACTGCCCAGCGCCGGGTGCGCAATGCCAGCCGCCTTGAGCCGCTGTATGAAGTGCTGATGAGCAACCAGATCCAAGGCATGATCATTGAGCCCTTCGATTACCCCCAAGTGCAAAGTGAGGCCATTCGCCAACACACGCGCGTGGTGGAAACCGGCGACGCCCCCACGCCCCACGGCTTGATCATGTCCAACAAGTCGCTGTCGCTGGAGGAGAGAGCGCAGTGGCGCGCGCTGGTGGACGAGATGCGTGCCGATGGCACAGTGGAGCGCATTTTCGCCAAGTACCTGCCGGCTGACCTGGCCCATACGCTGGTTGATTTCTGATCATGTCGCGACTGGGCTTGCGCTATAAGTTGCTCGCACCGTTGATGCTGCTGGTATCCCTCGGCGTCACGTATTGGCTCTGGCAGCACGAGCAACGCAATGCCCTGATCGACCGCTTGGAAACTGCCGACTACAACCTGCGTGAAGCCACCGGCAGCATTGACCAGCGCATTGCCACCTATGAACAGGTGCTGCGTGGTGTGCAGGGGCTGTTCGCCGCGTCCGATCAGGTGCGCCGCGAGGAATTCAAAACCTACCTCGACTCGCTGCAACTGGGCGCCGATTACGCCGGGCTGGAAGGTATTGCGTTTGTGCAATGGACCGCGCGTGCCGATTTGCCTGCCTTGATTGCTGAACAGCGCCGCAGCGGCATTACCGACTATCAAGTGCGCCCAGCGGGCGAGCGCGATTTTTATGCGCCGGTGGTCCAGATCGAATTGCTGTCCGGCAACAGTCACCTGGTGCTGGGCATCGACCCCTATGCCGATGCCGAGCGGCGCCAAGCGATGGAACGGGCGCGCGACTCCGGGGATGCCAAGATCACCGGCAAAGTGGAGCTGGCAATTCCGGGCGAAACCGACGTGCAAAGCAAAGCCGGCTTTCTGATGTTTTTGCCGGTGTATGCCAAGGGGCACGCCCATGAGACCCAAGTCGAACGCCGTGCCGCGCTAATCGGCTGGGTGGTGGCGCCGCTGCGCATCAACAAGCTGATGGCCAGCCTCTACGGCACACGCTCCAGCGCGATGCCGATCAGGATTTATGAAGGCGTGAAGCAGGGCGAGCATGCGCTGTTGTATGACTCCAGCCAGGGTTCTGCGCGCTACGCCAGCAGCCGTAGCGATGCCGTTGAATACCTGGAAGTTGCCGGGCGTACCTGGACCCTGGAGGTTCTTGGCGAGCAACTGCGTGAACGGCCGATCAGCAAAGACAACTCTGGGTTGATCGCCGGTGCAGGGCTTGCCCTCAGCCTGCTGCTTACTGTTCTCACCTGGGTGCTGACCACCGGCCATTCACGGGCGCAGGCATTGGCGCGGGAAATGACCCGCGAACTGCGCGACAGCGAAACCCGCCTGCGCCACCAAGCCGAACATGACGCCCTGACCGGCCTGCCCAACCGCGCGCTGTTCAGCGACCACCTCAGCCATGCCCTGGCCCAGGCCCGGCGCAATCGCTCGCGCCTGGCGCTGATGTTTATCGACCTCGACCGCTTTAAACCGATCAACGACACCCTCGGTCACCATGTTGGCGATGCGTTGTTGCAGGTGGTAGCCGAGCGGTTGCAACACTGCGTGCGCGAGTCGGACATTGTTGGGCGTATGGGCGGCGATGAGTTTGTGGTGCTGCTGCCGGTGATCGATGGTGATGAGGATGCGTTGGTAGTCGCCGAGAAAATTCGCGATGCGTTGAATCAACCCTTTGATTTGGGCTGCGGCCAGCCGCTGAGTTTGTCTTCGAGTACCGGCATTGCGCTGTTTCCCGAACATGGTCAGGACGAGGTGCAACTGACCAAGAACGCGGATGCGGCGATGTATTTGGCCAAAGACAACGGGCGCAATCAGGTGCAGTTGTATCGGGCAGTGATGAATGTACCGAGTTAATTCGGTAACCGAAAAAGCCGCGCAGTCGCACGCCCCGTGTCGCAGCGACCTTGGTCGCGAACCCTGGAAATGACGTTCGCGATCAGTGTTTGCAGGGTTCGCCAGCAAGCTGGCTGCTGCGAAAATTAACCACCACGGCTCACCACTCAGTGCAGCTCCGGCGTGGCTCGCAATTGCCGCAGCCGCTCACTGAGTAGCAAGCGTTGTGCGGTGTCGTCACACAGCAACAACGCGTGCTCAACGTCGTAGCGCTCGCCTTGCGGGCATTCAAGGTTGCGATAGATATCGGCCCGCGCCAGGTGATCGACCAGGTTTGGCTGCCCGAGTAGTAACACCCGTTCAGCATCCTTAAGCGCCGCCAAGGGCTCCTGCGCTTGGCTGTGCAAATTGCGCAGGTTGCGCGACAGGCGCTGCAGCATTTGCCGTGGGCTACAGCTTTGCAGATGGCTGGCGTGCAGTTCGGCCTTGGGCCCCAGGGTGCGCAGGAGCAGTTCGCGGCAGTCGCGGGTGTAGAGACGGCGGCCGCTGCTGGGGTCGAGCAGGTGATCGGCGCCGGGTACGCGCAAGAGGAAATGACCGGGGAAGTTCACGCCTTGCAAAGGGATTTCCAAACGCTGGGCCAACTCCAGGGCAATTAGGGCCAGGGATAACGGTTGGCCACGGCGGCGTAATAACACCTGGTCGAGTAGCGCACTGCGTGGCAGCAGCGGGCTGCTGTCGTCTTCGTGGAAGTCCAACTCGCCCAAGCGCCGCAGCAGAGGTTGGGCCAGTTCAAGGGCAGGTAGGTGGGGCAAGCCGCTGCTGACCTGCTGGGTCAGCCCGCTGAAATCGCGCAGCACCTGCTGCGGCACCAGGCTCTCATCATGTTCAGCGGCAACCCATAGCGCGGCTTCAAACAGCGCGGGTGGTTCATGGTCGATAGCGGCAAGGCAGGCTTGGCGTGGGGTCATCGGTTTCTCCGGGTCGCCCTAGGGTTGTAGCGGTTCGCTTGGGCTTCGTCCAGCGCGGCGTTATGCCCGCCTTCACCAACCTGGCCGGTGCTTATGCTCGCCTGGTCGGTTGGGTCGATAACGGCCAACTACACTGCTTGGAATTACAAAAACAAGGAGTCACCGCATGTTCGCTTTAATGGAAGCGGGACGTGTCGAGGCCCTGCATTGTTTTAACGATTCTGCCACCGGGCTGCGGGCCGTTATTGTTATCCACAACAGCCGTTTAGGCCCGGCCCTTGGCGGCTGTCGTTACCTCAGTTACCCCGACGAAAAAGCCGCCATCGACGACGCCGTGCGCCTGGCTCAGGGCATGAGCTACAAAGCCGCGTTGGCCGGCTTGGCCCAGGGCGGCGGCAAGGCGGTGATTCTGCGCCCGCCCGGGGTCGACAATCGCGCCGCCTTATTTGAAGCCTTCGGCCGCGCGGTCGACAGCCTGGGCGGCCAATACATTACCGCCATCGACAGCGGCACCCTGAGCGCCGATATGGATTGCGTTGCCCAATACACCGACCACGTCACCAGCACCACCCGTGCCGGCGACCCCTCTGCGCACGCCGCCATGGGGGTATTTGCCGGCATTCGCGCCACCGCCCAGGCGCGCTTGGGAAGCGATGATCTGGAAGGGCTGCGCGTGGCTATTCAAGGCTTGGGCAATGTCGGCTTTGCCCTCGCCGAGCAACTGCATGCGGCGGGTGCCGACCTGTTGGTGAGCGACCTGGACCCCGGCCGCGTGCAATTGGCTGTGGAGCAACTGAACGCGCGGCCAGTGGCCAATGAAGCGCTGCTCTGCACGCCCTGCGACATACTCGCGCCCTGCGGCCTGGGCGGCGTACTTAACGCCCAAAGCGTGGCCAAGCTGCGCTGCTCGGCAGTCGCGGGTGCGGCCAATAACCAATTGCTAAGCCCCAGTGCGGCGGATGATCTGGAAGCGCGCGGCATTCTTTATGCGCCGGACTACGTGATTAACTCTGGCGGTTTGATCTACGTGGCGCTTAAACACAAGGGCGAGGAATTGCCCGCCATCACCGCACACCTGACCCAGATCGATCGGCGCCTGACGGAAATCTACGGTCATGCCCAGGCGGAAAAGCGCTCGCCAGCAAGGGTGGCGGATGCGTTGGCGGAGAGGATTTTGTATGGAAGCCGGTAGCCCAAACGCGCGCTGTCCGCTTGCAGGCGCGGGCGATGTGGTCTTTGCGCCAAACACCGTCATTCCCGCGTAGGCGGGAATCCAGATTCGTGCGGGTGTAGGCGTTCGCCGGGAAAGTCTGGGTCCCCGCCTGCGCGGGGACAACGGGGTTTAGATATCGATCTCTCCATCACGCTTGTGCTTCCAGCTGTCGTTACCCGGCAGCAGCAAGTTCAACGCGATCGCCACGATGGCGCACAGGGCGATGCCTTTCAGGCCAACGTCATCGGGACCGGTGCCGGTACCCACGAGCACGCCGCCAATACCACACCGAAACGATCACCAGGTTGCGCGCCTCGCTGAGGTCGACCTTGTGGCGGATCAGGGTGTTCATGCCCACCGCCGCAATCGAGCCAAACAGCAGGCACAAAATGCCGCCCATCACTGGCACCGGAATGCTTTGCAGCAGGGCGCCGAACTTGCCGATAAAGGCCAGCACGATGGCGAAGATGGCCGCGTAGGTCATGATTTTCGGGTTGTAGTTTTTCGTCAGCATCACCGCGCCAGTCACTTCGGCGTAGGTGGTGTTGGGCGGGCCACCAAACAGGCCCGCCACCGAGGTGGCGATGCCGTCACCCAGCAGGGTGCGGTGCAAGCCAGGTTTTTTCAGGTAGTCGCGACCGGTCACGCTGCCCACCGCAATCACCCCGCCGATATGTTCAATCGCAGGGGCCAAGGCCACCGGCACGATAAACAAAATGGCTTGCCAGTTAAATTCCGGTGCGGTGAATTTCGGCAGTTCCAGCCACGGTGCCGCGGCGATTTTGGCGGTGTCGACCACGCCAAAATAAAACGCCAAGGCAAAGCCCACCAATACCCCGGAAATAATCGGCACCAGGCGAAAAATGCCCTTGCCGAATACGGCCACGATCAAGGTGGTCAGCAGTGCCGGCATGGAAATCAGCATGGCGATTTTGTACGGAATCAACTCGGTGCCATCGCCGGCTTTACCCATCGCCATATTGGCGGCGATAGGGGCCATGGCCAGGCCGATGGAAATCACCACCGGGCCGATCACCACTGGCGGCAGCAAGCGGTCGATAAAGCCGGTGCCTTTGATCTTCACGGCCAGGCCGAGGAAGGTGTAAACGAAGCCGGCGGCAACAATACCGCCCATGGTCGCGGCCAGGCCGAACTGGCCTTTGGCGAGAATAATCGGCGTAATAAACGCAAAGCTCGAGGCGAGGAATACCGGCACCTGCCGGCCTGTAACCACCTGGAACAGGATGGTACCCAGGCCCGCGGTAAACAGCGCCACGTTAGGATCCAGCCCGGTAATCAGCGGCATCAGCACCAGCGCGCCAAAGGCCACGAACAGCATCTGCGCGCCGGACAGTACGGTGCGCCAGAGTGGATCGTTAAATTCGTCCTGCATGGGTTACGCGTCCTTTTGCTTGGTGCCGAAAATCTTGTCGCCGGCGTCACCCAGGCCCGGAATGATGTACCCGTGTTCGTTGAGTTTTTCATCGATCGAGGCGGTGAAAATCATCACCTCGGGGTGGGCGTCTTGCACCGCTTTGATCCCTTCGGGCGCGGCAACCAAGACCATGGCGCGGATGTCTTTGCAGCCGGCTTTTTTCAGCAGGTCGATGGTGGCGACCATTGAACCGCCGGTGGCCAACATCGGGTCGATGATCAGCGCCAGGCGCTCATCAATTTCCGGCACCAGCTTTTCCAGGTAGGTGTGTGCTTGCAGGGTTTCTTCGTTGCGGGCTACGCCCACGGCGCTGACCTTGGCGCCCGGAATCAGGCTGAGCACGCCTTCGAGCATGCCGATGCCAGCACGCAGAATCGGCACGATGGTGATTTTTTTTCCGGCGATTTTTTCTACATTGACGCTGCCACACCAGCCTTCAATCGCGTAAGTTTCCAGGGGCAGGTCTTGGGTTGCTTCGTAGGTGAGCAGTGCGCCCACCTCCTGCGCCAGTTCACGGAAGTTTTTTGTGCTGATATCGGCGCGACGCATAAGACCGAGCTTGTGGCGGATCAATGGGTGGCGGATTTCGCGGATGGGCATGGTGGGCTCCGAAACAGGCTGGCAAAAAATTGTGACAAGTCAGATTGGCTGAAGGATAAAGCATTCGATATGCCAAGTGGCGGGGTGACCAAGCGGTCAACAACAATTCCTGTGCTTGCGGACAGGAAATGTCGCCAACAGATATGCCGCGCACTGTCGGCGACACGTGACCGATGGGGCTTGCCCCAAGGCAGGGGGATGCGTACCTTTGCCGACTTTTATTTTGACGCCTCGATCAGGTTTTGGTCGGCGCACCTAAACCCCGTGAGGAATAGTCCATGTCCGTCGATCTTGCCCACATCCGCCAAGTGATGGCTGAAGCCGATTGCCTGTACAGCAACGCCGAGGTCGAAGTGGCCATCGACACCATGGCCGCTGCGATCAACAGCGAAATGGGCGAGAGCAACCCGGTGGTTTTCTGCGTCATGAACGGCGGGCTGATCTTCTCCGGCAAGTTACTGCCCAAACTCGACTTCCCCCTGGAACTCTCCTATCTGCACGCCACCCGCTACCGCAACGAAACCAGCGGCGGCGAACTGTTCTGGAAAGCCAAACCGGAAATCTCCTTTATTGATCGCGACGTGCTGGTGATCGACGACATTCTCGACGAAGGCCATACCCTCGGCGCCATCATCGACTTCTGCCGCCACGCCGGTGCCCGCAACGTACGCATCGCCGTACTGGTCGACAAAACCCACGACCGCAAAGCGCGCCCAGATCTCAAGGCTGACTACGTAGGCATGCCGTGCATTGACCGTTACGTGTTTGGTTATGGCATGGATTACAAAGGCTACTGGCGTAATGCGCCTGGCATCTACGCCGTTAAAGGCATGTAGGCGTACCTCGTTCCCGGTTGCGCAACCCTTGGATCCCCGCCTGCGCGGGGATGACGGAGTAACGCATTAACCCTCGTCGCCCCCGCGTAGGCGGGGACCCAGGAGCGATAAGCGCGACGCTTAAAGCCCTACATTCAACAACACCGGCCGCTTGCTCAAGGCCTTCTCCATTACGCTTTGCACAAACTGCCGATCGCTATCTGGCAAGGCCAAACGCGGTGGCCGGGTGAGGGCGCTGCCGCGCTGCATGATTTGCTCGCACAGCTTGATGCATTGCACCAGGTCCGGGCGCGCATCCAGGTGCAGCAGGGGCATAAACCATTCGTACAGCGGCATGGCCTCGGCAAAGCGCCCGGCTTTGGCTAAACGGAACAAGGTTTCACCCTCTTTGGGGAAGGCGTTGGACATGCCCGACACCCAACCCACCGCACCCACGGCAATGCTTTCCAGCACCACGTCATCCAAGCCGGCGAACAGCACAAAACGGTCGCCGACTTCGTTGCGCACGTCGATAAAGCGGCGGGTGTCGCCAGAGGAGTCTTTGAAGCAAACGATGTTGTCGCAGTCGGCCAGGGAAATCAGGATGTCTGGCGTGACGTCGTTTTTGTAGATCGGCGGGTTGTTGTAGACCATCACCGGCAGGTCGATGCTGCTGGCCACGCTGCGAAAGTGCGCAGCGGTTTCGAAGGGTTTGGAGGAGTACACCAACGCGGGCATCAGCATGATGCCGTCGGCACCCACGCGCTGAACTTCCTTGGCCACTTTGCTGGCATTCAGGCTGGTGAATTCGGCGACACCGGAAATCACGGGCACGCGACCGGCCGCGGCGTCTTTGGCGACTTCCACCAGGCTGATTTTTTCCTCGACGCTCAGCGAGGTGTTTTCCCCCACGGTGCCGCAGATCACCAAACCCGAGACGCCATCGCGCACCAAGCCGCTGATTACGGCGTGGGTGGCGTCCAGGTCTACGGAAAAGTCGGAACGAAATTGCGTGGTAACGGCGGGGAAAACCCCGCTCCAGCTAGGTTTTTTGCTCATGCTCGACTCCAGACAAGGTTGTGGATAAACAAAGGTGACGCGCAGGTGCCCCCACGGGAGCAGGCCCCGTGCAGGTTGTGGATAAGGCGTGTTAGTGCGCGGCCAGGCTGTCGCGGTAGCGCGTTGGCGATAGCCCGGTGAGGGCTTTGAACTGGCGGCTGAAGGCGCTGTGGTCGGTATAGCCACACAGCAAGGCGATTTCGGTAATCGGTAAATCGCCGGCCAATAATTGCGAGGCGGCGCCCAAGCGCGCTTTGTGAATCATCTGCCGTGGTGTGAGCTGGAAGATGCGCTTGCAGTGCCGCTCCAGTTGCGCCACCGACAGCCCGGCAATCTGCGTCAGGTCGCCGAGGCTGATGGGCTGGGCATAGTGCTGGCGAATATGGGCGTCGACGCTGGCCAGCTTTTGGTACGCCGGGTGGCTGGACTGCGGCGCGAGCAGGTCGTAGGAAATGCCGGCCATGCCGATGACGCTGCCGTGCAGGTCGCGCAGCGCCAACTTGTGGGTCAAACACCAGCCCGGTTCGCGACCGGGGTAGAGGTGCAATTCCAACTGGTCGCTGAGCGGATTGCCGCCACTCATCACCTGTACATCCTGCTCGGTATACAGCGAGCCAAAGCGCGCTGGAAACACCTCGGCAGCGGTCTTGCCCAGTAGTTGCTCTTTGTCGCGCAGGCCACAGCGCTGGGCAAGGGTTTGATTGGCGAGCACGTAGCGCGCCTGCATATCCTTGATAAAAAACACCACGCCGGGCATGGCATCGAGCAGCGGCGCGATCTGCATCAGGCTGGCGAGCAGCTCGGGCAGATCCCGAGGCGTGGCGGGCAAGGACGACAACATGGGGCTGGGCGACTCCAAACATGGTGGCGGCCCTACTCTACGGCCGGCTGCGCGGCGCTGGGAAGCGCGGCGGCCGGTAACAGGCTGGCAACCCGCGCCGGCACAAACGGCGCACGTAGAGTCGGCGTTGGCCAGCCAAGTAAAAATTCGGCCGCCGTGCCGCATACCCGACCCTGGCAGGCGCCCATACCGCAACGGCTGGTGAGCTTGGCCTGGCGCCAGTCAGCGTGCCCGGCGACAGCGCCGTAGGGCACGTCTTCACAGCGACACAGCAGGGTGTCGGCGGCGGGCAGTTGTTTCAGGTCGGGGTTGAGGCGGAAGTGTTTTTTCAGCAAGTCGGCGAAGGCTTGCCAGTGCTGGCGCTGGCTAAAAAGAGCCTGGGCTTTACTCAGCTCGCCGATGGCGGCGAAACCGGCGATAGCGCCTTCCACCTGGGCCAATTCATTGCCGCCGATACCGGTGCATTCGCCTGCCGCGAAGTGACCGGGGAGGGTGGTGCGTTGCAGGTCGTCGACCTCAATGGCCTGCTCGCGAATCGCGCAACCCAAGGTCTGCGCCAGCTCGGTATTGGCGCGCAGACCAAAGCCACACGCCAAGCGGTCGCAGGGGATTTCCAGCAGGCGCTTACCGTGGCGGATACGCACCGCTTCGAGGTGACGATCGCCCAAGGCTTCGACCACCCGACTGTTGCCGTGGTAGTGCCGATCAAACAGCTGCGCGGCCTGGCGCAACTTGCTTGGCCAGCGCGGCAGGTTGATCACGAACGCGGCGAGGGCAGCGCTGGAGGCCTGTTCGGCGATATGCAGCACCTGCGCCCCAGCACGTTTCGCACTGGCAGCGCTGGCCAATAGCAACGGCCCGCTACCGGCAATGACCACGCGCTGATGACGCAACGGCATGCCGCCTTTGATCAACGCTTGCAGGCCGCCTGCGCCGGTAACGCCAGGCAGCGTCCAGCCAGGGAATGGCAGCAGTATTTCGCGGGCGCCGCTGCAGAGGATCAGTTGGCCATAGTCGATACGCCAGCTGTGCAGCGCATTCTCCAGCAGTAGTTCATTGCCGGCCGTTTGCGCGATGACGCGGGTGCCGGTAAACAGCTCGACGTTTTTAGCCGCGGCCAGTTCTGCACGCAGTTTTTCCGCGGCTGGGTACACCGGCGCCTTGGCGCCCGCGCGCCAGATTTGCCCGCCTGTGGCCGGGTTGTCGTCGAGCAGGGCGATGCGCTTGCCGCTGCTGCTGGCTGCCATTGCTGCGGCCATGCCGGCCGGACCAGCGCCAATAATCAGCAGGTCGAATTCACGCTTCATGGCTGCGTCTCCACCTGCATACCGGCATTGCAGGTTGTTTGGCAGGCCAGTTGGCGCTGGCCGTCGATGGTCACCCGGCACTCTTGGCAAATGCCCATACCGCACAGCGGCGCGCGACGTTGGCCACCCACCGAGGTGCGGCTGCTGCCATCGCCGGCCAGGTACAAGGCAGCGGCGACGCTGGTGCCGGGGGCTACGTGCACGGCTTGGCCGTTTACCTTGAGTTCGATCATGCCGGCTGCCCCACGGCGGCAAAACGCTGTGGCAAGTAGGGCTCAATGGCGATTGCGCTGGGTTGCTTAAACACCTGCGCCACCAGCAATTTGGCGCTGGCTGGCGCGGTGGTAATGCCCAGACCTTCGTGGCCCAAGGCCAACCACAAGCCTGGTTGCTGCGGGTGGGGGCCTAGCAGCGGCAAACTGTCCGGCGTGGCAGCGCGAAAGCCGGTCCAACTGCGGATGGCGTTGCTCTGCGCCAAGTCGGGTAAGTAGTCGATGGCGCGTTGCAGCATGCGCCCAAGTACGTCGTGCTCGACTGCAGGGTCCAGGCTGTCGAACTGCCGCGATGAGCCGATGAGGATTTGCCCGGTCGGCCGGGGCTGGGCATTAAAGGCCACCGAGGTGCCAGAACTGCTGTGGGCGCTGCTGACATAGCCCAGCTCCACCAATTGATGGCGAATGCGCGCGGGGTAGCGATCAGTGATCAGCAGGTGGCCCTTCTTCGGCCGAATCGGTAGCTCTGGACACAGCTCTCGAGCGCTGCCAGTGGCCAACACCACGACCTCGGCGCTTAGCCATTCGCCGGTACTCAGGCGCAGGCGATTGCCGCTGACCTCTGCCACGTGCGCCTGCTGTTGGCGGATACGCGACGGCTGCTGTGCCAGCAACCAACGCACAACATTAGGGGCGTAGATAATGCCGTCACCGCTAACATGCAGGCCGCCGACCAAACCCGCGCGCAGCATTGGTTCGGCCTCTTGCACGGCACTGGCCGTGAGCATGCGGCAGCCCAACCCTTCGGCGTCCAGCAGCGCACGTTTTTGTTCAGCGACTGCCAGCTCTTCATCGTTGGCCGCCAACCACAGCGTGCCGCAGTTACGGTAGGCGCAGTCGTCATCCAGTTGCGGCGTCAATTCGCGCCACAGGCTCAGGGAATAGCGACTGAGTGCCAACTCGGCCGGGTTGTCGTCCATCACCACCAAATGGCCCATGCCGGCTGCCGTGGCGCCGCCGCGTTGATCGTCGAGTAGCAACACATCAAGGCCACGCCCGGCGAACTCATGAGCGCAGGCTGCGCCGATAATGCCGGCGCCAACGATGATGACATCGGCATTCACAGCACAATGCCCCAGGCGAACGGATCGTCTTCTTCCAGCAATAAAGTGGCCTCGGCGCTCAGGTGCGCGCGGCCGCGAATGGTGGGAATCACCCGGCCTGGTTCACCCTCATCGAGCCACTCATAACTGCCTTCGAACTGGCTGCCGATAACGCTGGCCTGACGCCAGATTTCACCGGGCTTGAGTGTGCCGTCTGCGGCCAGGCACGCCAGTTTGGCGCTGGTGCCGGTGCCGCAGGGCGAACGGTCGTAAGCCTTGCCGGGGCAAAGAACAAAATTGCGGCTGTCGGCCTGATGGTCATCGGCGAACAACTCGATATGGTCGATAACGCCGCCTTCGTCGCCGTAAATACCTTGGGCTTGCAACGCCGCGCTAACGGCAACGGTGTAGGCGGTGAGGGCATCGAGGTTGCCGCCATCAATGCGTTGGCCGTGCTGGCTGATCAGGAAGAACCAATTGCCGCCCCAGGCGATATCGCCGCTGACTGCGCCGTAGCCCGGCACCTCGACGCTAACGGCGGCGCGATAGCGGTAGGCCGGCACATTGCGCACGCTGACCGAGTGGTCCTCATGCAGCGTGGCTTCGACCGTGCCCACTGGCGTTTCAATGCGGTGCGTGCCCGGCCCGATGCGGCCCATATGCGCCAAGGAAATCACCAAGCCGATGGTGCCGTGGCCGCACATGCCGAGGTAGCCGCTGTTATTAAAAAAGATCACCCCGGCACAGGCCGTTGGGTCTACCGGCGCACAGAGCAGGGCGCCGACCAATACATCGCTGCCGCGCGGTTCCAGCACAGTGGCGGCGCGGTAAGCATCGAAACGTTCAGCTAATAGCGCGCGGCGCTCTGCCATGCTGCCGTTGCCCAGATCGGGAAAACCGTCGATAACCAGCCGGGTCGGCTCGCCGCCGGTATGGCTGTCGATAATCTGGATGCGGCGCATGGGGTGTCCTCGTAGCCAAGGGAAGTGGCTACAAGGTTGGGCTTGGATGGCCGCTATGGCTTGAGGGTTTTGCCCCACTACGGCGACGAAATCGGCACAGAATAGGTTGCGCTGCGCTGCGCTGCGTAGGTTGGGTTGAGCGCAGCGAAGCCCAACAGGCCGGCCCCAGGCCGGCGCGTATCGGTCTAGAAGAGAACTACACGCGCAGCCCATACGCGCAGCCCCCCGGGCTTCCTCTTGGGCCGGCCCGCTGGGCTTCACCGCTGGTTCAACCCAGCCTACTTACTTAGGAGTGCTGTTGCGGTTAAGGTGGGCGCTGATTTTTCCGGGAGGTTGTGATGCTGTTGCGTGCTTCTGTGTTGGCCCTGTTGCTGGCCGCTTCGCCTTTGGCATTCGCCGCGTTGGTCCATGAACAATACCTGCCGCCCGACGAGCAAAACCTGCGCGCCGAGGCGCCCGAGCAACAGCAGGTGCTGCAAGTTACCGAGTATTCAGTGGTGGTCGGCAGCCAGCGCGAATCCAACCAGCAACCGATTCCGATCACCTCGCCCACCTGGTTAAAGCTGAAAACCAAAGCCGTCTCCAAGGGCGCCACGGTGACTCAGGTGCTGATCCGTTTCGACAGCGAAGGCAAAAGCCTAAAACGCCCAGCCCTGGACGAAGCCAAACAAACCCTCACCCTCTATTACCCGCAGGCGCAATACCGCGTGCTGCTTGATTTGCTGCGTAACGGCACGCTCTATGTGCAGTTCTTGAGTTACCCCAATGGCCACGTCTGGGCCGACCTGCATACCGGCGCACAGCGCGCGCGTTGAGCCAGCGCGTGTGGGCGGAGTAAACTGCCGGCCCGGCGCTTTCCCGTTAAGAGAACTAGATCATGCGTAAAGACAAGAAACAGGTGATTGGCGAAGAGATTGGTGACGAGCCGATCAAACTGTTCCTCGCGGTGGAGCCAGCCGACGACACCCCACCGTCGCTGCATAAGCTGGTCAAGGCCTACCGTGGTTTGCGCATCGACGACTTCGAGCGCTTTCTGGGGTTCTTCGTTGCAGCAGGTTATGACCTCAACGCCACCGATGCGCAGGGCCATGACTTTATTGCCCTGATCCAGGATCAGCGTTTGGCTGAGCCCTATATCGACGCCATCAAAGCAGCCCGTGGTTAAGCCACTAGCAGCTCACAAAAAACCGCGCAATGGCGCGGTTTTTTGTCGTTAGGGTGTCGCGCACAGCAAGCTGTTGGCGCGTTTACGCCATGCTCCCGGCACTACGCAGGTAGTTTTCAAACTGCTGCACAATCGCCGGCCAGCCTTGGCGGCTGGCATGTTGGCGCGCGTTCAAGCGTACCCGGCGCAAGGTTTCCGGGTCTTCCAGCAGCCAACAAGCACTGTCGATAAACGCCGCTTCATCACCCGGCATCGCCACTGCGCCATTGTGGCCGTGACGAATATGTTGGGCCGCTGCCGCCTGGTCATACGCCACCACGGCTAGCCCCGAGGCCAAGGCTTCGAGCAGCACATTGCCGAAGGTTTCCGACAGGCTGGGAAATAGAAACAGGTCGGCGCTGGCGTAGTGGGCCGCCAATGCCTGGTCGCGTTGCATGCCGCAGAACACTGCCTCGGGCAATTCCTTCTGCAAGCTCGCCCGTTGCGGGCCATCGCCTACCAGCACCAGCTTGAGCCGGCGCTGTGGGTAACGGCTTTGCAGGGCACGAAAACAGCGGGCTAATAGGTCGAGATTTTTTTCTTGCGAAATGCGCCCGACATACACCACCACTAACTCATCGTCCTGCACGCCCCATTGGCGCCTTAGCTCGACGCTGCGCTTGGCCGGATGGAACAGCTGGCTGTCCACGCCCCTCGCAAGCAAATGCACACGCTCGAAACTGCGGCGTTGCAGCTCAACGCTTTGGCTGGTGCTCGGCACCAAGGTCAGCTGCGAACGGTTGTGAAACCAGCGCAAATAGTTAGTCAGCAAACGGCTCAGCAAGCCCAGGCCGTAGTGGTCGCTGTAGTGCTGAAAGTTGGTGTGAAAACCGCTGATCACCGGAATGCGTAAGCGCCGTGCTGCCCGCAGTGCCGACAGCCCCAGCGGGCCTTCAGTGGCGATATACAACACATCCGGGCGCTGGCGCTTCCAGCGCCGCAGCAGCTTGTGCATCGACGCCTGCCCCCACTGCAAACCGGGGTAACCCGGCAGCGGCCAGCCGCGGGTTAACAACAATTCATCGTTGCTGTGCTGACCGTCGTCGGCGCTTTGCCGTGGCCGCACCAACTGCAAGCGATGACCGCGTTCACGCAGCCCCGCGCACAAGCGCCCCAAGGTATTGGCGACGCCATTGATTTCCGGCGGAAAGGTTTCGCTGATCAGCGCGATATGCAGGGGGGATTGGCTCATGACGCCAGTGTCGACCGGCGTCGTTTAAGTCACATGACGTTAACGTTGCACCGTTGTGACAGTCGCCGAGCTGCGCTCACGTACCCAAAACAACGTCGCGCCGGCTACCGCTGCCGGCATCATCAGCGCGTTAACGCCGGGAATCAGCAGCGCCAAATACACCGAGCCGCCGAAGCTCAGGCTCTGCCAGCGCTTTTCGCGCAGCCAGGCGAGCATTTCGTTCCAGCCCAGTTTGTTGTTGTCCGCTGGGTAGTCGATGTACTGCACGCACATCATCCAGATGCCGAATAGCACCCACAGCGGCGCGGCAACGATGTTGATCACCGGGATAAACGACAGGATAAACAGGCCAATGGCACGTGGCAGAAAGTAGCCAAGTTTGCGCATTTCGCGGCCCAAGGTACGCGGCACCATAGCGACCAGTTCGCCCCAGCGAAATGCTGGAAAAGGGTCTTCGCCACGCACCACCACTTCGACTTTTTCCGAGAGAAAGCCGTTGAACGGTGCAGCGATAATATTGGCCAGTGTGGTGAAGGTGAAGAACACCATCAGCAGTATCAGCACGAAAAACAGCGGCCAGAGGATGTAGCTGAGAAAGCTTAACCAGCCCTCTGGGTTGGGCATCAGCGCATGCAGCCAGCCGCTGAATTCCTGGACGGCAAAGTAGATAAGGCCGACGAACAAAATCAGATTGATGGCCAGCGGTAGCAGCACGAACAGGCGCAGACCAGGGCTCAGTACGAGCTTGAGGCCTTCGCGTAAGTATTGGGGGCCGGAGAGAACGGGGGCGGGCATCGGTTATTCCTTGGTGAAGGTGGGCCGACCTTACCTTTCTAAGGCCGATATCGAAAGTAGGGCGCTGTAACCGCTGGATTCACGAGCCTGGCGCGGGGACGACGAAAATCTACTGGCCAACCCCGTCATTCCCGCGAAGGCGGCGGTCCGACGATTCGCAATCCAGCTACGCAGATAGCCAAAACAATCGGCGACGTGCAGTCGTGCGGCTCATCGTGCGAGAACAAGCGCAACGCACGGCGTTGTTTGTCTGGCGCTGACGAATAGCACCTGGCTATCGGCGGTATAAGAATCCGCCACTTCCTGGGTAATCACCGTCTGCGTAACCTTGCCGCCAATCCAGTCCGCCATGCGGACACTGTTTACGGGGCTGCCACTCTCTAAAGCCTTCCCCAAGTGCTCAGGTAGCCTCTTTTTAATTTGAGTCCCTTTTTAATTTCGGCTCACGCCGGCAGGAGGCGTTCCATGGCTGTTCGTCACGCTCGGGTAATTATTCTTGGCTCCGGCCCTGCCGGTTATTCGGCTGCGGTATACGCCGCGCGCGCCAACCTCAAACCATTGCTGATTACCGGCATGCAGGCCGGCGGGCAACTGACCACCACCACCGAGGTGGATAACTGGCCCGGCGATGTGCACGGCCTTACCGGCCCGGCGCTGATGCAACGCATGCAGGAACACGCGGAACGCTTCGAGACCGAAATCGTCTTCGACCATATCAATGCCGTCGACCTGGCCGGCAAGCTCTTCACCCTGACCGGCGATAGCGCCACTTACACCTGCGATGCCTTGATCATCGCCACCGGCGCCAGCGCACGGTATCTCGGCTTACCCTCGGAACAAGCCTTTATGGGCCAGGGCGTTTCCGCCTGCGCCACCTGCGACGGTTTTTTCTACCGTAATCGCGAAGTAGCGGTGGTCGGTGGCGGGAATACGGCTGTAGAAGAGGCGTTATACCTGGCCAATATCGCCAGCAAAGTGACCTTGGTACACCGCCGCGAAACCTTCCGCGCTGAGAAAATTCTGATCGACAAACTCTACGCGCGAGTAGCCGAAGGCAAGATCGAGCTCAAGCTCAATGCCTCGGTAAACGAAGTGCTGGGCGACAACAAAGGCGTGACCGGCGTGCGTTTGCAACACAACGACGGCGGCAGTTCAGAACTGAAGGTGGACGGAGTCTTTATCGCCATTGGCCACACGCCGAACACCTCGCTGTTTGAAGGTCAGTTGGCGTTGAAAGACGGCTATCTGGTCGTCAACGGCGGCCGCGATGGCAACGCCACCGCCACCAGCATTCCCGGCGTGTTCGCTGCCGGCGACGTGGCGGACCACGTCTACCGCCAGGCCATCACCTCAGCCGGTGCCGGCTGCATGGCGGCGTTGGACGCAGAACGTTATCTGGAGGATTAATCGGCTTCCGGGGCTTCGGCCATGCTGCGTTGCGTCCTCGCTTTTAATGCTCACGTACTGGAGTACGCTGCGCTTAAAAGCTCCGGGGCGCCTTGCCTGGCCTTCGCCCCGAAACCCTCGACCGAATTAGGGCCACTACTTTTTTAAGAGCGCGTCGATCAGGCTTCTTCAGGACTGATCAATTCGTTGAGCGCCTCTGGATTTTTAAAGGCTTTAGCAAATACATCGCGATTCTTCGCCATGTAGATACCAATCTCCTCTACCTGCTGCTCGCTCAGCGACGGCACGGCTTTTTGCAATACGTCG
>LNAP01001325.1_pt1 | contig 37783 bp, 43 predicted proteins | sample 602601 | NCBI WGS metagenome assembly LNAP01 (sample SAMN02440304, study PRJNA202911) | soil metagenome | biome: Subtropical and temperate rainforests or woodlands; isolation source: soil samples (1 kg each in a 20% v/v slurry with milli Q water) were... ... | reverse complement strand
TGGCACATGAAGCCAGTGTCATTGCGCGCTGCCTGCAGGGCAATCCACTGCTGTCGGATGACTCGGGAGTGAACCCATGAACGCCTTTCAGATGGCCCGCCCACGCGGCCCCGATATGCCCAGCGCAACGCCGCAGGGCCGCGCACGCAGCAAGGCCCCCATGCAGGGGGCAATTCCACCTCCAACCAAGTCGATGGACAGCACCGGCCGATTCACCGTCAGCGTTGTATCGCCGCCGCACTTCGGCTATGTCGGGGCATTGCGACCTGCCCATGCGCCGCATTTCAATGACGCTGAATTCTCGGCGCAGCAGGCGCTGGATGACTCACGCCGAATCCGTACCAAGCGTGCTGGGCAGTCCGTTTTCGACAAGAGCACGGGTGGGACCAAGTGATGCAAACCAGCCAGCACGATCTTTTCGGCGCCGCACCCGCTCCGCGCCGGTTCGACCAGGACGCATTGGGCTTTCTGATCTCCTTTGCGCGCAAGCACCGTGGCCAGCCATTCAGCGCTGAACAGGTGACGCTGTCCGCTGCAGTGAGGGGCATTGACCCTGACGACCCGCGCGCTTGGGGGGCAGTTTTTCGGCAGGCCGCGCGGGATGGGCATATCCGCCGCAGCGAGGTGCTTTTTGCGCGATCGCTGGGCAATGGGACGCTTTCACCTGGATGGGTTGCAGCATGAACGATCTTCCTGCACCACTCACACCGCCCGCGTGCGATCTGACTGACTTCCAGTACATGGAGCTGGACGTTCGCCGCCTGCGTGATTCGAAATTCGCTGCAACCCCCAACGGGGATGCGTTTCGCGCCGGGATCATGCTGTGGTGCGCCGCCTGGCACCAGATACCAGCTGCATCGCTTCCTGATGACGATGTGGAGCTTGCCAACCTGGCCGGCTATGGCCGCATGCCTATTTCCGTGAAGGAGTGGAAGAAGGTGCGCGCAGAAGCCCTGCATGGGTTCGTGAAGTGCTCTGACGGCCGCCTGTACCACCCCGTCATTGCAGAGAAGGCGATTGCCGCCTTCGCGTCAAAGAACAAGTACGCCTACGAAAAGTATTGCGACCGCCTACGGAAAGAGAACGCCAAGCGCGCGAAAGAGAGCAAGCCACTGTTTGGAATTCCGTCGCGCGAGCTGTGGAATTCCGGCGCATATCCCCATGGCATTCCACCGGAACCTGAGCGAATTCCGCCGGAAAACGCTACTGCTTCCAACGGAGTTCCATCGGAAAACGCTCTTAGAGGGAACAGAACAGAACAGAACGGAGAGGGAACAGAACTTAATACCGTTACTGACGTAACGGGCGGCGCTGCCGCCAAGTCGCCCGCCGAGCTGACGAAGGATGAGCTCTGGAAAGCCGGGAAGTCCCTGTTGAGCCAAGCCGGGCTACCGCCTGCGCAGTGCGGCTCGTTTGTGGGAAAGCTGGTCAAGGACTACGGGGACCAGATCGTGGTGGATGCGGTGCGTACTGCCGTGACCACCAGGCCAGCCGACCCGATGGAGTACCTCAAAGCCACCTGCATGCACGCCGCTGGCCAGCGTGCCCCAGTCAACCGCCAGGAGGCTCTGGAGGCACGCAATCGCAGCGTGGCCGAGAGCTGGGCAGCGCAAGGAGAGAGCCATGCAGCAGCATGAACGCGGGGAATTCGCGCAACTCATCACGGATGTGCTGGCGTACTACCGCCAGGACGCCAGCCGATTTGTGCTGGAGCTGTGGTGGAACGCATGCCAGGGTTTTGATCTGGACCAGATCCGCAGCGCGGTGCAGCGCCATTGCACGGATCCAGAGCGCGGACAGTTCGCCCCCAAGGTGGCCGATATTGCCCGCGTGCTGCAGGGCACAGCCACCGACCGTGCAGCGCTGGCATGGGGAAAGTGCCTTGAAGCCATGGGCAGCGTGGGCGCGTACACCGATGTGGTGTTTGACGACCCGGCAATCCATGCTGTTGTCGATGACCTGGGCGGCTGGCCGAAGCTGTGCCGCACGGACATGAAGGAGCTGGGCTACGTGCAGCACCGATTCTGCGAGAGCCACCGCGCCTACACCGGACGCGGAACGTTCGACTATCCGCGCCGATTGTCAGGCGACCGCAGCCCCGATAGCGAGTATGAAAAGAAGGGCCTGAAACTTCCGCGCCCCGCGCTGATAGGGGACGCTGCACGCGCAAAACAGGTTTACCTGGGCGGGAACATTGGCGGGAAAACGGCTATTTCTTTCCAGGCGCTGCAGGCCATTGAGATGGCACCGGCCGGACTGCTGCCTGCGGTGAGCGCGGGGTGTGCTGCATGAGCTACATGAGCGAAGCAAACGCAATCGCCGCAGTGCTACGCGGGAAAGCAAAACCGCCAGGCAAGAGATTGCCGGGACCGACGCCGCGCAACCTGCAGGTGCTGGCCTATATGCGCGAGTTCTTCGCGAACAACGATCAGTTGCCGCCCATGGCCCACATCGCGGCGCATTTCGGGTGGTCGTCGGATCAGTCGGCGCTTGAGCATGTCGAGTCGCTGATGCGCCACGGCCTGGTCGAACGCAACGCCTGCGGGAAGCTGCGGTTTTCACGAGAAGGTGCGCAGAAATGACGCTTGAAGAAATGACCATGGACCACATCAAGGCCCGCACCGAAGAAGTGGGCGACTGCTGGATCTGGCAGATGGGGTGCTCAACCAACGGCTACCCGCAGATGAAGATTCAGGGCCGCTGCTGCAAGATGGTGCGCCGCATGGTAGTGGCCATTGATGGCCGCCCGGCAGAGCCGCGCCAACCGGTTGTTGTCACCTGCGGCGAGGCGCTGTGCGTCAACCCGGCGCACCTGAAAGCGACCAGCAACAGCGATGCCGGGAAGCGCGCAGCCAAGCGTGGAGTGTGGAGTGGTAAGGCCCGTGGCGCCAAGATTGCCGCCGCCCGGCGCTCGCAGCCAGATGTGAAGCTGGATATGGAGAAGGCGCGCGAAATCCGCATGAGCGCCGAATCTGGGCCTGTTCTCGCGGAGCGTTATGGCGTTACCAGAAACCGGATCAATGACATTAAGCGCGGCACGGCATGGAAGGACTATGCCAACCCGTATTCAGCACTGGGGGCGCGATGAATGTGCCACTGCTGCAACGACGCCCGGCCCGACCCAGCCAGTTACCGGTTTTTTTCCGAGGGCTGCCTGCACTGCGCTGCCCGGCGCATCCAGTTCATTCAGCGCACTTTGCGCCTGGCGCCCAGCGTGACGCGCGACCGCTGCAGGGCAGCGCTGGCGCAGGCGATGGCGCTGGGCCTGCCCGAGCAGGAAATCCGGCGCATGGCGAAGAAAAGCGAGTGGCAATTACAACAACCGGCACAGGACGCGCAGCCCGCATCCTTGCCCGCACCGCGCAAGCGTGGGAGGTGAAATGAACCAGTTTTTCAGAACCCAGCAACTCGAATGCGACCCTTACGGCCGAAAGGCCAGCACGCCCGGCGCGAAGCTGGACGATGGCAAAAACCGCATGGGGCTGGTGGTGGGTGGTTTTGCCCGCGCCTTGAAGGCCGTTGGCGAGGTGGGCACCTTCGGGGCCGTCAAATACTCGCCCGACGGCTGGGTGGACGTGCCTGATGGCATTTCCCGATACACGGACGCAATGTATCGGCATCTGATGGACGAGGCGGCTGGCGAGGCTGTAGACCAGCAAACCGGCATTGCACATGCTGCCCATGCGGCATGGAATGCGCTGGCCCGGCTGGACTTGATGATCCGGGCGCAGCAGGCCAAGCAAGCTGGCAAGCCAGAAGGATGGCACGCCTGCGGCAATGTGGGCATGGAGGCTTCTGAGTGAGCGACAAGCGCGTGTTCAAGCTGGTGCACGCCCAGGCCCGCCGCCTTGCCGTGGAAACCGTGCAAACGGCCCCGGAAGGCTACTGCGTCACGGTGTCAGAGCCTACCCGCAGCCTGGATCAGAACGCGGCGATGTGGCCCATCCTGCAAGCCTTCGCCGATCAACTGCAATGGCCGGTGAACGGGGCCATGGTGTGGATGACGCCAGACGAGTGGAAGGACGTCCTGAGCGCCGCATACAAGCGCGAGTCCGTCCGCGTGGCGATGGGCATGGATGGCGGCATGGTGATGCTGGGTAGCAGGACAAGCAAATTCAGCGTTCGGGAAATGAGCGAGTTCATCGAGTTCCTTCACGCAACCGCCGTTGCCCGCGATGTGGATGTGCGGTATCGGGAGTACGCATGATTCTGGAACTCCCATGGCCGCCCAAGGAGCTATCCCCGAATGCCCGCCTGCACTGGGCCAAGCTGGCGAAGGCCAAGAAGGCCTACCGCGCAGAGTGCGCCTATTTGGCAATTGCGCAGGGCATACGCAAGGTGGAAGCCGACAAGCTGCACCTGTCGCTGACGTTCTTCGCCCCGACACGCCGCGCATATGACCTGGACAACGCGCTGGCGCGCATGAAGGCTGGCCTTGATGGACTGGCGGACGTGCTAGGGGTGGACGATAGCAAGTGGAGCCTGAGCATTGCACGCGGCGACAGGACGGGCGGCTCTGTGGTGGTGCATATCACATGCTGAACCGCATCAACACCAAAGAGCGCGCACACCTTGGACGCGTCAAGGAACTGCCGTGCTCAGTCTGCGACACGCCAGGCCCAAGCGAGGCCCACCACTTCAAACAGCACAGGCAATACACCTGCATCGCCTTGTGCGAGAGCTGCCACCGTGGTGCGCTCATGGGCCTGCATGGGCAGCGCAGGGCTTGGGCAATCCACAAGATGGACGAGGCTGACGCGCTGAACGTGACGATTCAGAGATTGATGGAGGGCGCATGAAGCAAGACGCAACGACAAAATCGTCGGCCCCATCATGCGCGTTGCTTTTGAACAACAGTTTGTGGCGTGTGAGCAACAAAGTGTGGCGATAAAGCAACAAAAAAGGTACTCCCTGGGGTTGGCGGGCCGGACGGGTCGCTGGCGCGGGAATTCAGAGTTTTTCGGCCCCTCTAGTCTGTTGTTTATAAGCCACACATGAGCCAAAAACCCGCCCCCCTCACCTCCAGCGTCCGCATCGGCAGCAAGGCCGCATGCGCGGAATTCTTCGATGTGTCGCTGCCCACCATCGAGGCGTGGATTCGCCGGGGCATGCCCGTTGTGCAGCGGGGGGCCAAGGGCATCGCGTGGGAGATTGACCTGCATGCCGCCGCGCAATGGCGCTTTGCCGGGCCTACCGACAGCGAAGCCGACCCGGACAGCATGAGCCCCGGCGACCGCAAGGCCTGGTATGAGGGCGAGACAAAGCGCCGAGACCTGCAGATCCGTGATGGCGAGCTGATCCCTGCGGGCGATGTGGAGCGCGTGATTGCCACCGCCTTCGCTGCCATTGCTTCGGACATCCGCGCCATCCCGGACAACCTAGAGCGCCGCCACGGCATTGCCGGGGACGTTGCTGAATCGGTGGAGTCGCTGCTGCATGAAGCCATGGATGCGATGGCCGACAGACTTTCAAAACTGGCGCCTGTGGGCGGGGGTGACGAATGACCGCCTTCACCAGCGCAGCCCCCATCGTGCGCGCCGCTGCCTATGCTTTCAGGCCACCGCGCCGCACCAGCGTCAGCCAGGGCGCTGCAGACTCCTTGATGATTCGCCAGCCGGGTGGGTACTCGGGCGAGTGGTCGCCTACTGAGACGCCCTACATGATCGAGCCGATGGACATGTTGGCCAGCCGCAAGCATGAGGCCGTGTGTTTTGTCGGTCCCGCCCGTACCGGGAAGACCATGGGGCTCCTGGACGCATGGTTCGCCCGCAACGTCACCTGCGACCCCGGCGACATGCTGATCGTGCAGATGTCGCAAGAAAAGGCCCGTGAATACAGCAAGACCCGCATAGACCGCGCCATCCGCAACAGCCCCAAGCTGGCCGACCTCATGAGCCAGCGCGGGCACGACGACAACACGCACGACAAGCTATTCAAGCATGGCATGTGGGTCAAGATCGGCTGGCCATCCGCCACGCAGCTCTCATCGTCCGATTACCGCTATGTTGCCCTGACCGATTACGACCGCATGCCGGACAACATCGATGGCGAAGGCCCGGCCTACGCGCTGGGCTTGAAGCGCACGCAGACCTTCCTGAGCCGGGGCATGTGCATGGTCGAATCCTCCCCAGGCCGCGAATACACCGACCCGCACTGGCGCGCCCAGACCCCGCACGAGGCGCCACCAGCTTCCGGCATCGTCGGCATTTACAACCGCAGCGACCGCCGCCGCTGGTACTGGCAATGCCCGGATTGCCGCGAGTATTTCGAGGCCGCGCCGGGCCTGGGTCTGTTTTCCACCCTGCCGCCAGAAGCCGAACTGATGGAGATCGTGCGCTCGGCAAAACTCAACGACCTGGCAGACAAACACGCTGTCGTCGTGTGCCCGCACTGCGCCAGCATCATCGAGCAGCGCCACAAACCGCACCTGAACCGCATCGAAACCGCCCGCTGGGTGGCAGACGGCCAGACCGTCACCAGCGACGGCGTGGTGCATGGCGAAGCCCCGCGCAGCAGCATTGCCGGGTACTGGCTGGGGGGCGTGGCAGCGGCTTATCAAAAATGGGACTCGCTGATCCTGCGCTACCTGCAAGGCCTGCGCGAACTGGCCTTGTCGGGGTCCGACCTCACCCTCAAGGCCACGATCAACACCGACCAGGGCATGCCCTACCTGCCGCGCCACCTGATCGCGGACAAAGAAGCCGGCGTGCAAGACCGGCTCGAAGACCTGCAGCAATTCCACGTCCCTGACGAGGCCCGCTTCCTGGTGGCCACGGTGGACATTCAGGGCGGGCAGAACGGGCGCTTTGTCGTCGAAGTGCGCGCCTTCGGTGTGCACCTTGAGTCGTGGCTGGTGGATCGCTATGCCATCTGGGTGACCGAGCGCAACAGCCAGGCCGCCAAGGTCGATCCCGCAGGCTACGCCGAAGACTGGGACTTGCTGACCGCCAAAGTAGTGCAGGCCACCTACAAAACAAACACTGGGCGCGAGCTGCGCGTATTGCGCACCGCCGTTGATACCGGCGGCGAAGACGGCGTAAGCCACAACGCTTATTCGTGGTATCGCCGCCTGCGCAAAGCCGGGCTGTCAAGCCGCGTCATGCTGGTGAAGGGCGGCTCCAAGGCCGCAGAAAAGCCCGTCACCAAAGGCAGCGCCCGCATGAACAACGGCAAGCCCATGCCAGACATGCCGATCTGGCTGATCAACACGGACTATTTCAAAGACCTGATTGCAGGCAACCTGCGCCGCAAAGTCCCCGGCCCCGGCTTCTTCCATGCCCCGCGATGGGCGCCGAAAAGCTACTTCGAAGAGCTGCGCGCCGAAGTGCGCAACGCCTCTGGCAAGTGGCAAAAAATCCACGCCCGCAATGAAGCCCTGGATTTGTGGGTGTACGCCCTGGCCGTGTGCGAGTCGCTCGGCTGTGGCCCCAAGGGCCGGATGAACTGGGACAACCCGCCCGCCTGGGCGCGCCCCCTGCCGGACAACAGCGAATTGATCACGACTGAAGAACGGCGGGCAGAGCAAAAAGCCCGCACAACGCGAGCGGCCAACACCAACGAAGGAGGGTGGGATTTTGAACGACGCACTTGAAAACAGCCTGACATTGCAGAGCGACGTGGAAGTGATTTTGCTGGAATGCCACCGGGACCGGCCTGGCCTGTTCGCGCAAGGCATGACGCGCGAAGTGCTGGCCGCGCTGGCATCGCGCGTGGCGGGGCAGCTGGGGCCGTTGATCTCGGGCCGCTACGTCTCGCACCGCTACGCCATGGAGCAGATGCAGCGGGAGCAGCGCAACGAGGCCGTGTGGGCCGCGTTCACTGGCAACAACTACGGGGAACTGATGCGCCGCTTCGGGCTTTCGCGCCGCCTGGTTTACGCCATCATCGCGCAAAAGCGCAAGGATCAATTGCCGCAGTAGAGCCCGGCCTTTTGCGCGAACTCGTTGTAATCCGGGTTGATCTTGAAAAGACGCGGATCACGCGCCTCTATCTGCGCCATGCGCCCCCGCGCCGCTGCGCACTTGCGCGGATCGTAGTTCTCGGCCTTGATCTGCCGCACCTTTGCCGCCGCCGCATCGATGCGCGCATGGCTGTCGTTGCTTTGCTGACGGCGAGCGGCACGCTCGACCTCATGCGCCTGCGCCTCGGCCCCCATGCGCTGGGCTTGCGGCGCCACGGGCTCCGGGTGCTTGTCGATCTTGACCTCTGACTGCTGTCCCGCCGTGCAAGGCCGGTCTGAGTATTGCAGCTTGCCCGCGCCATCGGCACAGCGAAACACCTGGGCACCGGCCACAACTGGCGCTGCGCAGCAGATCAGGGCGAGTAGGAGGCGCGCGGTGGAAGACATCGCCACATCCTACGCCAAAGCGTGCAAATCGTGCAGCGGTTTTGAATGATTTGCACAACACCGCGCCGACCATAAAGGCTCAAAAGGAGCCCCGATGCCCGCGAAATGGTACGAAATCAAGCAGCGCACCGCCGCCGTGCAAGGCGCTGGCGCAGCCGCCGCTGAAAAAACCGTCGCTGAAATCTACGTGTACGGAAACATCGGCGACCGCTGGAATGAAGACGGCGTAGTCGCCTCCGAAATGGTGCGCGACATAGCCGCCATCGAGGCCGACGAAATCACGCTGCGCATCAACAGCTACGGCGGCTCAGTCCCCGATGGCCTGGCCATTTACAACGCCCTCAAGCGTCACAGCGCGCCCGTGGCCGTGCATGTGGATGGCGTGGCGATCTCCTGCGCCAGCTATATCGCCATGGCCGGCGACACCATCACCATGGCGAAAAACGCCCAGATGATGATCCACGCGCCGTGGTCTTTCGCTGGTGGCAATGCCGTTGAACTGCGCGAACAAGCCGACATCCTTGACCGCTACGCCAAGGCCATGGCATCGGCCTACGCCGACAAGAGCGGGCGCCCCTACGCAGACGCCCTGGCCATCCTGACCGATGGCAAAGACCACTGGTATTCCGCTGATGAAGCCTTGCAAGAAGGCTTTGCCGATGCCGTGGGCGAAGAAATCAGCGTGGCCGCATCACTGGCCCGCAGCTTCGACCTCTCCCGTTTCCAACCCGCCACACCCGGGGCAACCACCCCCGTTTTGCAATCGCCAGCAGCCGCTGGCACATCCAAGGAGGCACACATGCCCAGCACCGTCCCAGCGGCTCAATCCGCTACCCCCTTCGCCCGCACCAAAGACGACAACGCCCGCGTCGTCGCAATGTTCAAGCCCTACGCCTCTGTGCCGGAAATCGCCGCGCTGCAGACCGAAGTGCTGGCCGATCCTGAGCTGACCATCGAGTCGATTCAATCGCGCCTGCTGACCGAAGTCGGCAAGGGCATCACCCCCGCCAATCCATCCGGCGCCCACCCTGTGGTCCAAACCGTGGCTGACGAAGTGGACAAGCAACGCGCCGCCGCCGTGTCGGCATTGATGGTGCGTGCTGGCGTGGAGCAAGACGCCAAGGTCAAGGCATCCATGACCAGCAACCCATTCCGTGGTCACAAGCTGCTGGACCTGGCCCGCGCATCGCTGGCCCGCACCGGCACCAAGACCGATGGCATGAGCCAGATGGACATCGTGGCCGCAGCCTTCACGCAAGGAACGTCCGACTTCCCGGTGCTGCTGGAAAACACCATGCACAAGGCCCTGCAGGCATCGTATGCCCGCGCCGCCCTGACCTGGAACCGCTTCTGCGCCACCGGCTCGGTCGGTGACTTCCGCGCCCACAACCGCTACCGCACCGGCAGCTTCGGCACGCTGGATGCCGTCAATGAGCTGGGCGAGTTCACCAACAAGTCGATCCCCGACGGCGAGAAGGGCAGCATCCAGGCCGCCACCAAGGGCAACATCATCAACCTGAGCCGGCAGGCCATCATCAACGACGACCTGGCCGCTTTCGTGGGCCTGTCCGGCATGCTGGGCCGCGCCGCTGCCCGCACGGTCGAAGTCGATGTGTACGCCCTGTTGGCCCTGAATGCCGGCCTCGGCCCCGTCATGGGCGACGGCAAGACGCTGTTCCACGCTGACCACAAAAACATCACCACCGGCGCCGCCCTGAGCATGGCCGCGATTGATGCCGACCGCGTGGCCATGGCCTCCCAAATGGATGTGTCGGGCAACGACTACCTCGACCTGCGCCCCGCCGTGCTGCTGGTGCCTATCGGCCTGGGTGGCACCGCACGTTCTATCAACGACGCGCAGTACGACCCCGACACCGCCAACAAGCTGCAAAAACCCAACATCGTCAACGGCCTGTTCCGCGACATCGTGGACTCCCCGCGCCTGACCGGCACCCGCCGCTATGCCTTCGCCGACGCCACCGAAGCCCCGGTGCTGGAAGTCGCCTTCCTCGACGGCGCCTCTGACCCGTACCTCGAAGTGCAAGACGGTTTTGACGTGGACGGTGCCCGCTACAAGGTGCGCCTGGACTACGGCGTGGCCGCCACCGACTATCGCGGCGCCATCACCAACGCCGGCGTGTAACCCCCAACGGGCCGCCATGCGCGCGGCCCGCTTTCTGACCAAGGAACCATCATGGCAAAGAATTTCAAGCAAGAAGGTGAAACCCTCACCCTCACCCCCGCTGCCGATGTGGCAGCAGGCACCGGCTACCTGTTCGGCGCCGCGCTGTTCGGCGTGGCCCTGACCACGGTGGCCAACGGCACCGCCGGCCCCTTCGCCACCGAAGGCGTGTTTGATCTGCCCAAGACCAGCGCCCTGGCGATTGCCGTGGGCGACCGCATGTACTGGGACCCAGCCGCCAAGGTCGTCAACAAGACCGCCACGGCGCAGCAGTGCATCGGCGTGGCCGTGTCTGCCGCCGCCAACCCATCGGCAACGGTGCTGGTGAAGCTCGGCCAATACGTCGCCACCGCCGCCTAAAGGCTGACGCGGCATGACCTCATTTGCGTCCATAGTTGCAGGCGGCGTCAACCGGGTCTATTCCCGGTTTGGCGAGCCAGCCACCTACACCGACAAACAGGGCAACCCCCTGCCCGTCACGGTGGTGGTGGAGCGCAACCTGGCGCAATACGGCCAAGTCGCCGCCGTGCAAGGCAAGTCGATTGTGGTCAACGTGCGCCTGTCTGAGCTGGCCACGCCGCCACGGCGCACCGAGACCTTCACCCTGGCCTCGGGCGAAGTCTTGACGGTCGATTCCGTCATGAGCAGCGACGGCATAGAGCACAAGGCTGTGGCAGCATGACCGCGCCATCGTTCGCCATTGAAGTCGATCAGGCGCAGCTGGCCGAAGCCATCAGCCTGTTTGAATTTGTGGGTGGCAACACCACCGACGCGCTGCGCATTGCCATCAACAAGACGACGCCCAAGGTGCGCACCCTGGGCAGCGTCAAGATACGCGAGCAGGTGCGCCTGCAGGCCAGCTATGTCAAAGAGCGCCTGACGCTCCGCAAGGCCACCAAATCCAGCCTCTCTGCCGCCATCCGCACCCCCAGCCGTGGCCTGCTGCTGTCTCGCTTTTCCACTGACGGCCAGGTGGCAAGTGACGGCATTCAATGGATCAAGCCGCCGCTGGCGCCTAAGGGCGGCATCCGTGTGAAGGTCAAGCCTGATGGCGAAACCAAAACCGTCAGCCCCGGCGCCAGCGGCGACAAGCCGTTTTACATCGTGCTCAAAGACTCGCGCGCCCTGGGCATCGCCCGGCGCAAAAGCCGTTATCGCAACGACATCGAGGTTTTGCACGGCCCGTCACTGTCGCAGGTTTTCAGCACCGTGCGCAGCGACATCACGCCAGAAGCCAGCGAAGAACTCACGCGCCAGATGGCCGACGCCATGCGCTACATCCTCGTGAAGATGCACCCACCGGAGCCCGTCGATGGCTGATTCCATTCGTGAGCGCCTGCTGGCCGCCATCACCACTGCCGCCATGGCCGAATACGGCGAATACATCGCTGTGGACGATGAATTGCCCGTCACTGTGGTGGCCGATGGCGACGACCAGGCCACCACCAACCAGTACGGCATTACCACCAACAGCATGCCAGTGACGCTGGCGCGCGCTGAGAAAGCCATCAGCACCAGCAAGGCGGCCCGGCGCACGCAGGCCCATGCCGCCGTCACGCTGCTGGTGCAACGCATGTTTGCCGATTCCACCTTTGGCGGCCTGGCCCACGGGCTGACCTACACCGGCTGCGGCATCCAGACCGAAGGCGCTGGCGCCGTGATCACCGCACAGGCTTTTTTCACCGTGACCTACCAGCACCTGGCCGGCAACCTCACCGCGCTGCCAGGCGCTTTTGACTGATTGATTTTTTAAGGAGAAAACCATGGGCTCCCCCATCATCCGCTACGAGGCTGGACAGACCGCCTACCCGTTCGAAGCCATGACCAACGGCGGCGACGCCACGGTATTCTCGGCCTCGTTTTTCCCCATCAGCAACGCCGCAGGCTTTGAATCTGTGGTCGCCCCCTACGGCCTGATGACCGGCGGCGCGATCACACCGCACGCTACGGCCAACCAAGTGCAAGTGGCGGCCCTCACCGCCAGCATGGCCGGCGCTGCCACGGCAGATGCATCGGGCGTGGTGGCTGTCGCCGCTGCGGCTGTCACCATCACCCGCGCTGCTACCAACGTGTCCAAGGTCAATTCCATCACCGTGGACGCCACCGGCGCATTGGCTGCCGTGGCAGGAACGGACGGCGGCACCACCGCATTTTCCGAAGTGCGCGGCGCTGCAGGCGGCCCGCCCTTCATTCCTGTCGGCTCTATCGAAATCGGCCAGGTGCGCACCGTCACCAGCGCCAGCGCCGTGGTCACCGCCGGCCAGATTTATGCCGTGCCCGGCCTGCATGTCGAGCGCTCGGACTACCCAGTCTTTTCGCTGGATTACGTCACTGGGCAAGTCACTTTTGCCGCGCCGCTGCAAGCCATCCACACCGGCGACGTACCCAAGAAGGTGTACATCAAGGGCGCCACGCCCCTGTTTGCCCCCATTCCGCAGACAGCCGACTGGGCGCCAGCTGAATCGACCTACTCGATCACCAGCACCGACACCTACGATGGCCCTGTGGGCTCGGCAGCGTCTTCGCTGGGCCAGGCGTCTTTCACGGCCATGCTCAAAGACGGAATTACCGATTCTTTCCTCGCGCAGCGCGGCAAAACGATCTGGGTCGAATTCCGCCCCGACCGTGACAAGACCCTGCCCAAGCAACTCACGCAGGGCGTGCTGGGGGTCTCGCGCACCTTCCCGGCTGGAGGTGGCAATTTCTCGGCAGCTTGCACGCTGACCCCGAACGCGCAGACCGTTGACGTGTCGGTGTAAGGGCCGGCCATGAATCTGCAACGATTCCTCAGTGCGGCCCTGGCGCCGCGCCAGCTGGAGGTGGACGTTCCTGAGCTGGCCGGCGTGCTGTTTGACGACGGCGAAAAAGCCGTCTGGACGGTGCGCGGCCTCACCGCCGCCGAACTGGGCCGGGCCAAGCAAGCCAGCGAAGAGGGCCTCGATACCGTCAAGGCCCTGGTGCAAGCCATGGCCGGCGACGGCGACAAGGCTGCGCAGATTCGCAAAGCCTTCGGCCTGGGTGACGACGATGTGCCGCAAAACATCAGCTACCGCATCGAGCTGCTGGCAGCGGGCAGCGTATCGCCCGCCCTCGGCACAGAAAACCGCGATGTGGCTGTGAAGCTGGCCGAGGCATTCCCGACCGTGTTCTACGACCTCACCAACAAGGTTTTGACCCTGACCGGCCAAGGGGCAGTGCTGGGAAAGCCCAAGCGCTCTGGCAGGACCACGGCCTGAGAACGGCCGTGTTGCTTTGCGCAGAGCGCGGGCGGTTTTTATTTGAGGCGCGGCCCGATGTGTTCCCCGAGGGCTATCTGACCGACACCGAGATCAGCATCTGGGGCCTGTATTACGCAGAGCGCGCAGAGCGCCAAAAGCAAGGATAAATCGTGGCAGCAGACGCGCAAAAAGTCATTGAGCTGGTCTTCAACGGGGTTGACAAGACCGGCGCCGCCGTGCAATCGGCCCTGACGAACGTCAGCGGCTTTGCCGGCTCGGTCAAGAGCGCCACGCAGCCCGTGGCAGACCTGACCATGGCGGCCGTCAAGCTGGAGGCAGGCATTCTGGCTGCAGGTGTGGCAGCGGTGGCGTTTTCGGTCAACGCGGCGGGTGACTTTGACAGCGCGTTTCGCCAGATCAGCACGATCATCGATGCCTCGGCCGAAGACCTGGACGGCTTCAAAAACGCCATCCTCGACTACGCATCCACCAGCACGCAGCCGCTGGAGAAGATCACCACAGCACTGGGCAACGCCATCGGCTCGGGCGTGGACTGGGCCGACTCGCTGGCCCTGATTGCCACGGCTGAAAAGCTGGCTGTTGCCACGCGCTCGGACCTGGACGGCACCACCAAAGTGCTGGTCAGCACCCTCAACAGCTACGGCCTGGGCATGGACGAAGCAGGCCGCATCTCTGACCTGTTTTTCAAGATCATTGACGAGGGCGACATCGGCATGACCGACCTGGCGAACAGCTTCGCCAAAGTCGCCCCCATTGCCAAAATCTCCGGCGTCAGCCTGGAAGAAGTGGGCGCAGCGATTGCCACACTGACCGCCAGCGGCATCAAGCCGGCAGAGTCTATTGAGTACCTGCGCGGCGCCATCAGCAACATCATCAGCCCCAGTGGGCAGGCCCGAGACCTGGCTGCTGAGCTGGGCATCGAGTTCAACGCCTCCGGACTCAAGGCCAATGGGCTGGCTGGCATCTTGCAGCAAGTGGCCGAGAAAACCGGCGGCAGCGCGGACAAGATGAAGATCCTGTTCGGCGACATCGGCGGCTTCACCGCTGCCGCCACGCTGGCCGGGCCGCAGGCAGAAAAGTTCGCCGCGTCTATCACGGCCATGGGCAATTCAACCGGTGCGGTTGAAGCGGCTTTTGCCAAGATGACCGACAGCATCGATGTGGCCACCGCCAAAGTGGGCAACTCGCTGACCGCGCTGTTCGTGCGCATCGGCACGCCCCTGCTCGATGAGTTCGGTGGCATCGCCAATGCCATCGCCGCCATCTTCAATGCGATGGGGGCCAGTGTCAAAGAAGGATCGCTGGGCACGCTGGTGGATTATGTCGAGGGACTGATGGGCCAGCTCAAGACGACGCTGGAAACCGTGGCCAAGAACCTGCCCGCCGCATTGGAGGGCGCAGACTTCAGCGGCTTCACGCGCGGCATTGATGTGGTGGTGCAATCCATCAAGGACTTGTTCGGCAATATCGACCTGAGCACCGTTGAAGGGCTGCAAAGCGCCATTGAACTGGTGGGTGCGGCCTTCCTCGGCCTGAGCAGCTACGTGTCCGGCGTGATCGACAGCTTCAAACCACTGTTTGACACGCTTGTGAGCGTTGGCAGCGGCTTGAGCGATATGGACAGCGGCATTTTCAAAACCGCTGGCGAGATGGCCGGATTTATCACGCAGGCGAACATGCTTGCGGGCGGCCTGAACAGCCTGCTGCCCGCCCTGGAAGCGCTGGTCAGCATTCTGGTGGTCAAGCAAGGCGCAGGACTGGTGGGCGCCATGGCCGGGGCAGCCACGGGCGCGGGCGGGCTGGCCGCTGCCCTGGGCTCTGCCGGCCTGGTCGCTGCGGCGGGCGTGGCTGGCTATGCCGTGGGCACGACTCTGGTGGACCCGATAGACAAGCTGGTCACAAAACTCTCGGGCAGCGAAAACAGCCTGGGCACCTGGATTTATGAGCTGATCAACGGCGGCGACGAGGCGGAAAAGTTCGGCGCGAAAGCGCAAACCGCCACCGATGGCGTGGACAAGCTGGGCGAGTCCGTCACCACCACCGGTAAGGCTGTAGAAGACAGCAAAGACCCGTTTCAGGCCGCCAACGCCGCCATGCTGGCCACCTTTGCCGCCAGCGAGAAAGCCGCCGCAGGGTCGCAAAAACTGGCCGAGGCCACCGGCACCGCAAGCCGTGGCATTGCCGGCGTCAAGACCATCATTGACGAAACCACCGGCAAGATCATCGGCTACGAGCAGGCCGTGACCAAGGGCAGCACGGCCACCAAAGCCATCGCCGACGAAACCAAGAAAGTCGAGGACGCCACCCGCCGCTGGAACGAAGAAATCGCCAAGATGAATTTTCAGGAAAAACTGAAAATGATCGAGAGCCAGACAAAAATCATGACGGCGCAGATCGAGGCGGATGCCAAAAAGACCGTGGCCGCGTTTGAATCCATCGGCACCACCATCACCAGCACCGGCGATGTGCTTTCCAGCCTGTTCGGCCAGCTGAAAGATTTCAGCAGCATGGACTGGTCCGCAATCAGCATGATCAAGGACCAGATCGAAAAAGAAAACAAGCTGCGCCAGGACGCCTTTGATTTACAGAAAAAACTGACCGAAACGCAAATCGCCCAGATGAAAGCGCAGACCGACGCCCTGCTCAAAGGCGACGGCCTGATAAAGATCGAGGGCGACGGCCTCAAGCCCCACCTAGAGGCATTCATGTGGGAAATCCTGCGCGCCATCCAGGTCAAGGTCAACAAAGACGGCCTGAAGATGCTGCTGGGGGCATGACATGCGCGTAATTCTTTCCCCCATTGAATTCGACCCGCTGGGCAGCGTCACGATTGATGCCATGCCAGATCAAAACCTGGGCGAAACCCGCCGCCGCATGAACCGCATCGCCACGCTGGATGGCGGGGCGGTGTTCAACGATTTCGGGTTTTCCGAGGCCGACCGCACCATTGAACTGCGCTGGCAGCCTCAAAGCCGCGCGCAAGAAGCCGCCGTGAAACGCCTGGTGGAGCTGTACGCCCGCGTGCATGTAGCCACCCCGGAGGGCTTCTACCTGGCCGGGCTGGAGGTGTACCGCCCCGGCGTCACAGAGTCTTCGCTTTACCTGCTTGTCGTGGACAAGCTCAACTAATTCTCAGGAGAAAAAACCATGGCCGTCCCATCCGTAGCCACCTATTCCGCCGCCGCCCTCGTGGCCGCGCACACCGCTTTCAAAGACCTGATTGACGCAGGAGCAGGAGCAGGCTCCATCAAAATCCGCGATGCCGCCGATGTGCTGCTGGCACAAATCCCCCTGACCGACCCCTGCGGCACGGTGAACGGCACCACGGGCCAGCTCACGATCACGATGGCAGGCCGCGACGAAAGCGCCGACGCATCCGGTACTGCGGCCTATGCCGAGTTTTGCGACAGCGACGGGGAGGTGTATTTGAGCATGCCCGCCCAGTCGGGCAGTAGCGCGGTGAGTGGCAAGCTGGTGCTCAATGCCATGTCCATCGTGTCCGGCGGAGCTGTTGAAATCGTGTCTTGTGTGGTGGGCTGACCCATGCCAATCATCAAAGGATTCGTCCGAAACGAAAGCATGGCGCCCATCAATGGCATAGCCGTGCGGGCGCACCGGCGCGACACCGGGGCAGTGCTAGGCGAGGCGTTGACGGCTCCCGTGACGGCAGGCGATACGCTCGAAGAACTTATCGCGCTGCGGCTGAACTTTGACGGCGGCATCGCTGACACCAGCCAGTACGCCCATGCCGTCACGGCGGCCGCAGGCGCGGTGATTGCGCCTGGCGTGGGGAGGTTTGGTGATGGCCTTGATTGCACGGCGGCTGGTAGCGAGGCGCGCATCATCTGCGCGCGCAGCCCGCACCTGAAGGTCACCGGCGCTTTCTGCCTTGAGTTTCACATCAAGATGGCGGCCCAAGCCTATGCTTTTATCGTGGCGGGTCTGGCAGACCCGGATGCTGACGATGGCACCAAGGCGATTCAATTCTTTGCTACCGATTCTGGCGCGTTCAGCTGCAAAATATTTGGCTCTAGCAGAAGTTCTCCTGCGGCGACCTACACCGTAGGCCAGTGGAATCATGTCGCCGTGACGCGCGATGTCCTGAATAACACTCACATGTTTATAGATGGCGTACCCGTTTACAGCGGTATAGACGCGGGGCAAATGTCAGGAGATCCAATCTGGAAGTTCGGGGCCTACCCTTATGCTGGCACCGGCTGGCACGCCCCGGGAGAAGGCGGCAAGTGCTTGCTTGATAACGTCCGTCTTACCATCGGCCACGAGCGCTATCTTGCGGAGGGGTTTGCTCCTCCAGCGGAGGCATTTGCCCCGGGGGCTGCAGTTGACGGGCAATACGAGATCAGCGCTGACTACAGTGGCGAGTGCTATGTGGTGTGCTTCGATGACGACGCAGATCCCATGCGAAACCATCAAATTTTGCGAACGACCACGGCATGAGCTACGAGCCCGCGCCGCCAGAGGCTGCTGATTTCCGTTTTGCAGGTGGCGTGTATGCCGCTTCAAGTGCAGGGGCCGCCGATTTTGTGCTTGGGGCTGATGGCGTGCTCGGCATTTGTGCAATTGCCTCGCCCCTGGGGGCCGCGTCAGTTTTGGGTGGGGGCGTATTTTCTGGCGTGTCTTTGGTTCATGGCCCGCTATCGCCCGCCGCCGCCCTGGCATTCCACGACTTCACTGGCCGGCTCGGCAGCGTGGTCACGTACTACGTGATGGATTTGCACACCGAAACCGGCGCCGTGCGCATCCCGATCAGCAGCTGGCAGGCCACCTTGCAAACCGGCTCAAGCAACTACGTGCAATGCGTCATACCTGCCGTCACCATGTGGGCCAGCGCCATCAATGCGGCCACCGAGTTCGTCATTTCGCGCCGCGCGGTGCTGCCCAGCGGCATGGCCATCGAGCAGGAAATGGCCCGCGCCCCCGCAGAGCAGGCGCAGTTTGACCGGGGGCCGCTGCGCCACACCTGCACGCTGAGCGGGTACAGCACCGCCTTTGCCGCCAATGACAACCCGCCCGCCGTGTACGACCGGGCCTTGACGGGTGTACGGTCGATTTCCAGCGGCGCCAACAACTACCGCGCGCGCTGCGCCGTGGACTGGCTGCTGCGCCCCGGCCACCGGGCCTTTGTGGACGGTGTGCCATTCATCGTGTCATACATCAACTATTACGCACCGAGCGGGTTTGACAGCTATATGGACGTTGGGAGCTAACGCATGGGCAAGGCAACGATTGTGGGGGGGGGGGACAAGGGCAGTTACACCATCAAGATGGATTACGGCACGGCCACGCGCGATGCGACGGTGGAGGCAATTGCCCAGCACCTCACCGAGCTTGCGACGAAAATCACCGAAGCGCAGCCCAAGCTGGATGCAGCCAAGGCCGCAGAGGCCGAGAAAAAGACCGCCGCGCAAAAAACCACCAACGATTACATCGCCGCCACGCAAGCCATCCCGCCCGCGTTTGAAGCGGTGAGCAGCGCCATGGATGCAGTCGAGAATTTGGCCGCATCGGCCACGGCCACGCCCGAAGAAAGAAAGGCCGCGCAGGACGCGCTGACCGCCGCAGAGGCAGCCTACACAGCCGCGCAGGATGCCGCCAAAGAGGCGCTGTCCGAACAGACCAAAGCCGCCACCGCGCTGGTGGAGGCGAAGAAGAAAACCGCCCCGCTGCAACTGGCCCTGGATGCGCTGGTGGACGAGCAAACGAAGCTGCAAAAAGACAAAGCCTACTGGGAGGGCTTGCAGCTTGAAAGCACCCTGCAAGCCTGGTGCGCCGACTACACCGAAAACGGCAGCGGCGAAGTGGCGACGATGGAAATCCCCGGCGAAAACCAGATCGTGCTGATCAAGCCCGGCGCGCCCGCTGGCAACACCGTGGACGGCAAGCTGGTGGCGCGTGAAGTGCAAAGCCCGGAGCAGGTTTTTTTTAACGCTGCGATTTTGCCGGGGTGGCAAAAGTGGAAGCCCACGTACCGGCGCGGCACTATTACTGCGCTGAACACCGACACCAACCGGGCCAGCGTGGCGTTGTTTGACGACAAATCATCGGCGCAGGGGCTGGGCATCAACAAGGTTTCGACGCTGGCCAATGTACCTGTGGTTTACATGACGTGCCACGCGGCAGCTTTTGAAGTGGGCGACGCGTGCGTGGTGCGGTTTGACGGCATGGACTGGGAGCAGCCGCAGGTAGTGGGGTTTGTTGACAATCCGAAGCCGTGCTTGCCCGATGTGCTTCTCTGGCTGCGGTTTGTGTACCCTGAGACACATCTCAACGCGGTGCACCTCAACAAACTTGCTTATGTCAGCGGCCCAAGCGCATTTATCCCAAGTGTCTTGCTGGAGGATCGGTTTTGGGTTTACTTCGCTGGTGGCGGCCGGATTGTCCGGTTCCCGACGTACAGCGGGCTTGTTGCAAAAGGGCAACCTCCAGAAATCGAGGTCAGATACAAGGGGCAGGGCAAAGCCTTCGCATACGAATTTTACAAGTGGTCATCACCAGAATCGAACGGAGATTTCTGGCCGCAATACCGGCCCGTGACTACGCCATGACGGCTGATCCGCAATCCGTGCAGCCGTTTTGAAGGCTTTGCACGCGCCCCGCGCCATGCTTGTCGCATGGCATTCACCCCCCAAGACCTCGCGGCGATTGATTCCGCCATCGCCTCCGGAGAGCTGACCGTGCGCACCGCAGACGGCAAGCTCGTCACGCTGCGCAGCATGGCCGAGCTATTGCAGGCGCGCGCCGTCATCACGGCATCGCTCGCCGCCGCCAGCACCACGCAACGCCCTTACCCGCGCCACCAGCTGGCAGACTTCTCGGACTGACGCCATGGGCAATTTTGTTGACGGACTGGTGTCGTACTTTGCCCCCCGCGCCGCGCTGCAACGCGCCCACGCGCGCAAGGTGCTGAGCTACTACGAGGCGGCCAAACCCGGAACGCTGCGCAAGGGCCGGCGCGAAACCGGCAGCGGCAATGACGCCATCTTGCGCGCCGGGGCCACGCTGCGCCAGACTGCCCGGCACCTCGAGCAAAACTACGATTTAGCCCTGGGCGTGCTCAACACCCTGGTGGCCAACGTCATAGGCCCCCACGGTATAGGCATTGAGCCGCAGCCGCGCAAGGCAGACGGCACGATTGACGATGTGTTGGCCCGGCAGATTCTCGACCTGTGGAAAGACTGGTGCCGCGCCCCAGAGGTGACCAAACAGCACGACTGGCCCAGCGCCCAGCGCCTGCTGTGCCGCAGCTGGCTGCGCGATGGCGAAGTGTTCGGGCAATTGGTGTCCGGGCAAATCCCATCCCTGCAGCATGGCACCCGCGTGCCGTTTTCGATTGAGTTGCTCGAAGCCGATTTTGTGCCCATGGAAATGCAGGCCACCGCCCCGGCGCAGGTGGTGCAAGGCATCGAGATCAACGCATGGGGCGCGCCCACCGGCTACCACGTTTACAAAAGCAATCCGCTCGAAAGCGGCTCCTTGCTGACCGGCGCAGGCCAGACCAAGCGCGTTCCGGCCGAGCGCATGTTGCACCTCAAAAACACCCACCGCATCCGGCAATTGCGCGGCGTGTCGGTGTTCGCATCGGTGCTCAATCGCTTCGACGACTTGAAGGACTACGAGGAAAGCGAGCGCATCGCGGCGAAGATCGCGGCATCTATGGCGGCCTACATCAAAAAGGGCTCCCCCGATTTGTACGCGGAGAACCCCGACGCCACCCCGCGCAGCATGAAGTTCAGGCCCGGCATGGTGTTTGACGACCTGGCCCCCGGCGAAGAGATCGGGATGATCGACACCAACCGCCCGAACCCGAATCTTGAGACGTACCGCTCAGGCCAATTGAAGGCCATCGCCGCCGGTGCAGGCCCCACGTTCTCCAGCATCGCGCGCACCTATGACGGCACCTACAGCGCACAGCGCCAGGAGCTTGTCGAGGGCTATGCCATCTATGCCACGCTGGCCAATGAATTCATCGGGCGCATTGTGCGGCCCGTGTACGAGCAGTTCATTGCCGCCGCCGTTGCCAGTGGGCAACTGCGCGCCCCGGCTGGCATTGCGCCCGAGACGCTGGACGACGCCACCTACATGCCGCCCGCTATGCCGTGGATTGACCCGCGCAAAGAAGCCGAAGCCTGGGGCATGCTGGAAGACCGTGCCTACGCCAGCGGCCCCGAGATCATCCGCAAGCGCGGTGGCAACCCCATCGATGTGCTCGAGCAACAGGCCCGCTGGCTGCGCGAAAAGGACGCCAATAGCATCCCGCACAACGCGGCCATGCCGGATACGGGTACGCCAGACGACGCCGAAGAATCGACGCTGATCGCGGCGCAAGTGGCGGCCCTGCAGCGCGAACCAAAAGACACATCAGACCTTGACCGCCAGCGCCTGGCCCTGACCGAGCGCATTGTCAAATCGCTGTCGGTTGCTGGCGATGCGCAATAGCGACCTCGACCTGATCGCGCTGCTGACCCAAGGCCAGCACGACCTGCGCGCGCGCTTCGAGACGCTGGCGCGCCAGCCCGGACCGCAAGGCGAGCAGGGCGCAGACGGCAAAGACGGGCGTGATGGCCGCGACGGCATCGACGGGCAGGACGGTCGCCACGGCATTGACGGTGCCACGGGTGTTGACGGCAAAGACGGACGCAACGGACAAGACGGTGCGCCCGGAGCGCAGGGCGAAGCCGGCCCCCAAGGCGCGCCAGGCCCGCGCGGCGCAAAGGGCGGCAAAGGCGACAAAGGCGACACCGGCCCCATGCCAGACCACGAATGGCAGGGCACCAAGCTGCGCTTTGAAAAGCCCGGTGGAAAGTGGGGCGAGCTGGTGGATTTGCGCGGCCCCAAGGGTGCGCGCGGCGACCGTGGCCCTGGTGGCATGGGCGGCGCCGGCGGCGCTGCTGGTGCGGTGCCGCCGTTTGACATTGCAGGCCTGCCCGCCGCCACATCCGCCGTGCCTGCGGAGTTCCTGGTGCAACAGGGCGGCCAATGGGTGCGCGCCAGCTACGCACAGATGCAAGCGTGGTTCCCGAGCGGCACGCCCACAGGAACGGTAACGGTGAGCGGCGAGCCCGTGACCGTCAACGCCGAATACGTGAAAGTCACTTGAGGATAAAAAAAATGGAACACGCAAGCATTCCCCCCGGCGAAATACACGCGCCACACAACTGGCGCGTAGCAGAAGCCGCGGCGCGGCTGGCTCTGGCGGTATTGCCTGAAGATATTGGTAGATACTGCTGGCAGCAAGACGACAACACGGAATGGCTGCTGGTGTCCGCCAGCCCTGCGCAGTGGGCACCGCGCGGCGACATGCCGGTGTCCACATATGACACCAACGGCGACGGCAAAGTAAACGCCGCCGACAGCGCCGATGCAGTGCCTTGGGATGGCGTGACCGACAAGCCCGCAACCTTCCCGCCAAGCGCCCACACCCACGACGCGGAACAGGCAGGGGCCGACCCCGCAGGCACCGCAACCGCTGCAGTCGCTGCGCACGCAGCGGAACTAGACCCGCACCTGCAGTACACCACCGCCGCCGAGGCAGCAGCCGCCGCCCCGGTGCAGAGCGTTGCGGCAAAGACAGGCGCTGTCACGCTTGTAAAAGCCGATGTGGGCCTGGACAACGTGGACGACACCAGCGACGCCAACAAGCCAGTTAGTACTGCCCAACAGACTGCGCTGGATACCAAGCAACCGCTGGATGCTGATCTAACGGCTATTGCTGCACTTGCTGGTACGACTGGTCTGCTGAAGAAGGTTGCTGCGAATACTTGGACGCTGGATACCGCGACCTATGGCGATGTGACATTGACAGATGTGCAAACACTCACCAATAAGACACTTGCCGGGGTTACTCTCAATGACGGCTACACCGAAGAGGTATTTGCAGTCAGTGGCACAGCACCAGCACTGTCACCGACGAATGGCTCTATCCAGACATGGGCACTGACTGGCAATAGCACGCCCACGGCAGGCACATGGGCTAGCGGACAATCGATCACGTTGATGATTGATGACGGGGCAGGCTACACCGTTACGTGGACGTCGCTAGATGTGACGTGGAAAACGAATGGAGGCACGGCACCGACGCTGCTGACAACAGGTGAAACGCCCATCGTGCTGACCAATATCGGCACAACGGTCTATGGCTGGCGCGGGGGGGATGCGTAATGCTGTCGCGTCAATTGATTACGGCTTCGGGTGGTTCTACGCCGGTTGAGAAGTTTTTGGCTGTAGCGCACGACGCCACACCATACATCACCATCTATGGGCAAGATGTAGATACTTTTACCAAGCTGACCGATCCTACGGCTTTGCCTACTGACATTGGCCGTGGAGTAGCGTTTAGCGCTGATGGTTTGTATATGGCTGTAGCGCACAGCGCTTCACCATTCATCACCATTTATAAACGCTCAGGTGATACTTTTACCAAACTGGCTAATCCTACGGCTTTGCCTCCTAGCATTGGCCGTGGAGTCGCTTTCAGCGCTGATGGTTCGTATATGGCTGTAGCGCACAACGCTTCACCATACGTCACCATTTATAAACGCTCAGGCGACACATTCACAAAGCTCGCTGATCCTACGGCTTTGCCTACTGGTACTGGCTACGGAGTCGCTTTCAGCGCTGATGGTTCGTATATGGCTGTAGCGCACAACGCTTCACCATACGTCACCATTTATAAACGCTCAGGTGATACTTTTACCAAACTGGCTAATCCTACGGCTTTGCCTACTGGTACTGGCTACGGAGTTGCTTTCTACCCCCGCGCATTTGAAGGGCCTATCTAATGTACTACGCCACAAAAACACAATTTGGACTCACCTTTGACGAGGTGCGAAAGTTATACCCTCACACCAGCTTTCCGCCCGGAAAGCCGATCACTAGCGGGGAGGTTTTAAGCTACGCGCCAAGCCCCACACCAGACTATGACCCATCAACGCACGGGGTGCGCGAGGCTGCTCCTGTCGATGGGGTGCAGCAGTGGGAGGTGTACCCGCTGCCTGCAGAGGAAGCACAGGCCAATGCCGAAGCCGCCCTTGTCCACGCATGGAACCGCATCAAGACAGAGCGCGACCGGCGCAAGTACCTGGGCGTGAAGGTCGGCGCGCACTGGTTCCACTCTGACGACCCCAGCCGCATCCAGCAGCTTGCCCTTGCGATGATGGGTGCAGCCATCCCCGCAGGGCTGCAGTGGAAAACGCTCACAAAAACCAGCGTGCCCGTCTTTGTCGATATGACGCCAGCACTCGCCAGCGGCATCTTCCAAGCCACGGCAGCCAGCGATGCGGCAATCTTTGCGGCGGCAGAGGGGCATCGGGTAGCGATGGAGGCGAGCGATAGCCCCGAGAGCTATGACATCACCGTGGGGTGGCCGGTGTCTTTTGAGGACGCGGCATGAAGTGGCATCTTCTACGCGACTACGGCACACAGGTCTTTATCGCCGTGGACCAGCTTTGCAATGCGCTGATACCACCGCTTGATGGCACGCTTTCGTACGCCGACGAGACGTTGAGCGCCCGCAGCTACCGGGCGCACCGGGACGGTAAGCTGCTGGGCAAGATCACCATGCCAGTGATTGATCTGCTGTTTTTCTGGCAAGTTGACCACTGCCTGAGCGCTTATCGCGCGGAGGTGTTGCGCAGGCAGTACCCAGAGGCTTATAGGGAGGCGAGATGAGCGATATATCAAACCAAGCAGCACAAGCTGCAAGTGATGCGGTGATGTCCAAGGTGGCCACTGGGATGACCGTTGGAGGTGGCGGCACCGCCTTCATCGGCGGGCTCACCCTCAACGAATTTGCGATGATTTTCGGCATGCTGGTTGGCTTGCTGGGCCTGTGCCTGCAGGCATATCAGACGCTGCACAAGCGCCGTGTGTATGTCGCGGAGCACAAAGCTATCGAAGAGCGCAGTCGGCGCGAAGAGGAAGAGCATCGAGCGAAGATGGAGATGTACCTGTGAGCCGCACCCGCATCGCTGTCGCTGCACTGAGTCTGTCTGCGGCCGCGTTCGTCGGCATCGTGGTCGATGAGGGTTATGCCGAGAAGGCCATGGTGCCAACCCGCAATGACCGCCCAACGGTGGGGTTTGGCTCCACCTTCCACGAAGACGGTAGCCCGGTGAAGATGGGTGACACCGTCACCCCGGTGCGGGCACTTGTCAAGGCGCAGTCCCACGTCGCGCGCACGGAAAAGACATTCCAGCAGTCTCTTGCTGGCGCCCGCCTACACCCCGGCGAGTACGACATCTACATGAACTGGGTCTATCAGTACGGCACGGGCGCGTGGGCCAAGTCCAGCATGCGCGCGCACATCCTGGCTGGCGAGTACCGCCAGGCTTGCGATGCCCTGCTTCTCTACAAGTTTTCGGGTGGCTACGACTGCTCGACCCCTGGCAACAAAGTATGCGCAGGTGTGTGGACCCGTCAGCTCACGAGGCACGCACAGTGCATGGGGGCCCAATGATCCCCAGCCACATCACCGTCGCCGCCATCGCCGCACTCATCGCTGCGTTGGCCACCTGGTTCTTTCAGGCCAACCACTACGAAGCCAAGCTGCTGGAGCTGCGCCTGCAGCACGCCGACGCAGTGATCCGGGCTGCTGCGCAAGAGCGCATTAAGCAGCAAGCTACCAGGAGGCCATCAATGCCGCAACCGCCCGCGCATCTGTTCTTCGCCGCAACGCTGACGCTGCTCGCACTGAGTCTGAGCGCCTGCGCGCACAACTCGAAGCCGCCACCGTGCAGCTGTCCAGCGCTTCCTGCCCCTCCATCCGTCAGTACGCAACAACCCTCACAGGACTATTCGATCAGTGCGCAGGCGCTTATCAAGACATGGCGGGACAAGCTGCGGGCCACGCCGCTGACGCAAGATTGATGCTGGAAAGCTGGCCGAAGTAGGGTCTAAAATCTGTCTAACAGCGTTTGGCTGTAGCTATAGAAAATGGCACCAAAACAGCCCTACGCCGTTAGACAAAAACAGCCTAAGTTGTTGATTTATAAAGACTGCATCACTGCTTTGGGAGCAGAGGGTCGCGAGTTCGAATCCCGCCGCTCCGACCATTGTTCAAAGGACTTGCAGCATATGCTGCAAGTCCTTTTTTTGTTGGTGCGCTCAGTATGGGCGCACGCCTGCCCACACTGACGGTCGAGTGACTGCACTGGCTGCTCGATGGCATTGACTTGTCGGTCACACAGCGACACCCGCAGCCTTGCCGCGCGAGGTGGTGCGTCACGAACTGCCCGAGTTTGAGCGCGTCTGCCCGCACGACGGGGTCGTCCTGCCCCCTTACATTTCCCGTTGCGTATTGCCAAGACCACCGGCCGCATTGGACCACGGGCCAGGGAGCGCAGGCCAAAGCCATTGCCACTACTGACTGTGCCGCGTTCGGTTGCGCGTGAACAGGCCAGGGCTGAACGTGCTTAAGGTAGTGCCATGGTGTTCAGATACGAAGTGCCGACACGGACTGATGCTGCTGATGTGGGACAGAACCGCGATGGCGAATGTTGAAGTGGCTCATCTTGCGCTTGACGCCGCGCGGGTTGGAGCGCCCGCGACTGCTCACGCAGCGGCCTGCGGAGATTTTCTTGGGCATCGCATCGCGCCAGGCCGCTCGCGCCATGAGTTGACGGATTGCGAAGTGCGCTAGCAGCCCCTACAACTCCTGCTGGACCAACTCCGGCGTTTTGCTGCGCAGCACCGTGCTGTTGGCGCGCAGGTGCGTCTTGAACTCGTTGAACACCCCCTCGATCTCCCACCGCTCCCCCTGTGCCAGCAAGGCCTGCTGGCCGATAGCGTTCTAAAATTTGACATGTCCATATTTCATATGCCTGCCTCGGCCCACACTGTGGCTACCTTGCTGGGCGCTTGTGCGCTCAACGCAATGTTGTCCCCCTCAGCGGCCGCAAACGAGACACTAGAGGTGCCGCGCCTGGAAACGGTGGAGGTGCGTTCGGCGACAGGCTCTTCCAGCCTGCAGGCACTGCCCACTTCCGCCACCGTGCTTGACGGCGAGCAAATCCGTGACCGCCAGTTGCAGATCAATCTGTCGGAGAGTCTGGCGAGCGTGCCTGGACTGCAGATCAACAATCGGCAGAACTATGCGCAGGACCTGCAGCTGTCTATCCGCGGCTACGGCGCACGTTCCACCTTTGGCCTGCGCGGGGTGCGCCTGTATGTGGACGGTATCCCTGCCACGATGCCGGATGGGCAAGGCGCTCTCTCGCACATCGACATCGGCAGTCTGGAGCGCATAGAAGTACTGCGTGGCCCGTATTCGGCCTTGTATGGCAACTCGGCCGGTGGTGTGGTCAGCATGTACACCGAAACTCCAGAAGGCCGTCCTGCGGTGGAGGGCGGTTACTCCGTGGGCAGCAACGGCCTCAAGCGCCTGTCCGCCAAGGCCAGCGGACAGACGGCCCAAGGGCTCAGCTATGTGCTGAGCACCAGCCGGTTTCTGACCGATGGCTATCGCGACCACAGTGCGGCGGACCGCAACATTGCCAACGCCAAGCTGTCTACGGCCATCGGCGAGGACGCGCGCCTGACCATCGTGGTCAACACCATGGAGTCGGATGCGCAGGACCCGCAGGGTCTGGCTTTTGCCGACTGGCAGAAGAATCCGCGCTCAGTCTCCGCCAACACGCTGATCTACAACACTCGCAAGGCGCTGAAGCAGACCCAGGCTGGCGCCACCTATGAACGCACCCTCGACGGCGTCAACAGCCTCGCGCTCATGGTGTATGCCGGTCAGCGCTCCATGGAACAGTACCAGTCGATCCCAGCATTCGCCCAAGCCGCTGCCGGTCACGCGGGCGGCGTGATCGACTTGGCGCGTGACTATATGGGCACGGATGCACGCTGGACAGGCAAGTTTGTGGAGGCTCCCATTCCCGTCATCGTGACCGCCGGCCTGGCCATGGACTACGTGCAGGAAGACCGCAAGGGCTATAAAAATTTCGCGGGAACGCCTTCGGCCCCGACAGCGCTGGGCGTGAAAGGCGGCTTGCGCCGCAATGAAAAGAACACGGTCACCAACATCGACCCCTATGTGCAAGCAACCTGGCAACTGGCCCCCCAATGGAGCCTGGACACCGGCCTGCGCTACAGCCGGGTGAAGTTCAAGTCCGAGGATCGCTATGTTGTACCTGGTAACCCGGACGATACTGGTCAGGTCAGCCACCGCAAGGTGTTGCCCGTCGTGTCGCTGGCCTACAGGCTCACGCCCGACCAGACTTTGTACGCCAGCGTGGGTCGTGGTTTTGAAACCCCGACGTTTGCCGAACTGTCTTACCGCACCGGAAGCAATGGTGGCCTGAACCTGGACCTGCACCCCAGCGCCAGCACGCAGTATGAAGTCGGCTACCGCCAGCGTCTGACGGGGGCCTTCAAGGGGCTCTGGAGCGCAGCGGTGTTCCAGTCGCGCACCAGCGATGAAATCGTCAGCGCAGGTTCCAGTAACGGCCGCACCAGCTACCGCAATGCTGGCAACACGCGCCGCCAGGGGCTGGAACTGCAAGCGGATCTGCGCCTGTCGCCCCAGTGGCAAGTCCAAGCCGCATACACCTACCTGGACGCCACCTTCCGCCAGCCCTCGGGCAGCGCTGCCGCTGGCAATGGACTGCCGGGCCTTTCCAAGCAGCACCTGTGGGCGGGGCTGCATTACCAGCTCACGCCCGAGTGGCGCATCGGCGTGTCGGCCGAGCACGCCGGCAAGGTCTATGTGAACGATGCCAACAATGAGGCCGCGCCGGCCTACACCGTGGCCGCTGCCAGCGTGGGCTACCGCAAGGTGATGGGTACTTGGACAGTGCAAGCGTTTGCCCGCGTGGACAACCTGTTCGACCGTAAATACGTAGGCTCGGTCATTGTCAACGACAGCAACGGCCGCTTCTACGAAGGTGCCCCGGGCCGCAACTGGAGCACGGGTGTGAGTGTGGGTTACAGCTTTTAGGCAATTTAGCGATTTGTGAATTCGGCCCTGGCCTATCGTACATTCCGTCGCCGGGCACCCATCCCGCACGCGCCGTGCGGGGGCATGATGACCCGGTTGCGCAGAACATGGCCGCAATGATGGAAGGGCTCGAAGAGGTTTTGCCTGAGGTTCTGTGAAGGATGTCGACTTCCCCGCGATCCTAATGATCGACGGGGCACCCGGAGTGAGGAATTTGGGAACTGGTGTGAAGGCAGCGCCCGGCCGCGGCGCCTACACGGCCAAGGCCTCGGCCGCCAGCTGGTATGAGCGGCACCGTGCCTGCGGATTGTGGATGCGCGCATCAATAATCAACTCGTCGGCCTGGGTCATGTTGATGAGCTGCCGCAGCCAACTGCCGACCTGGTTGACGTCGCCCACGGCCGTGTACGCCATCGCCTGCTGCAGCCCCCGTTGTTCCATGCCGCCGATCCGCTGTAGGTAGCCTTCCTGTGGCAGCGGCAGGGGGCCGGGTCGGCCGTGGTGGAGCATGTTCACCCAGTGAAAGTGCGAGCTGGCCAAGAACTGTGCCTCTTCCTCGGTGTCAGCGGCGATGACATTCGCACCGACCATGACGTAAGGCTTCTCCAGCACGGCGGAGGGCTGGAAGTTGGCGCGGTAGTGCGCGACGGCCTTGTGCAGGAACATCGGCGCGAAGTGCGAGGCGAAGGAATAGGGCAGGCCTAGCCTTGCGGCGAGGTCGGCGCTCTGCGGGCTCGAGCCCAGGATCCAGAGCGGCACGTCGTGCACGCCGGGAATGCCACGCACGGGCTGGCGGCCGTTGTTCTGCAGGTAATCCCTGAGCTGGCCGATGTCCTGCTCGAAATCGCGTTCCGAGGCATCGCCGCGCAGGGCGCGGATGCTGGGCCCGGCGGCGCCCGCTGCACGCCCAAGGCCCAGGTCGATGCGGCCGGGGTACAGCGTTTCCAGCGTCGCGAAGTCTTCGGCCACCATCAGCGGCGAATGGTTGGGCAGCATGATGCCGCCGGCGCCCACGCGCAGGCGGGTGGTGGCCGCCGCCAGGTGCGAGATCAGCAAGGTGGTGGCCGAGGAGGCGATGCCGGGCAGGTCGTGGTGTTCGGCGATCCAGTAACGCTGGTAGCCGTGCTGCTCCACATGGCGGGCCAGCAGGCGCGCGTCGTCCACGGTATGGGCGAAGGTCTTGCCTTCGCCGATCATCATCAAGTCGAGTACGGAGAGTGTGGTCAAGGGGGTTCCTCAGTTCGGGGGCAGGAGTTCTACCCAGGTGGGGTGCGACTGCAGCCGCTGGTCGATGGAGCGCATGGCGGCCAGGCAGCGCTGCAGCTTCAGATAGATGTCGCCGCCGTAGTCCCAGCCGAGAATCCCGATGCTGCCGGTGTAACCGATCCGGTCCAGCGCGGCGACCACAGCGAAGTTGTCCAGCTCGCCGCGGTCAACGGGCTCCATGGTGGCCACTCCACCCCAGCCCAGCTGCGACAGTGCGCTGCCCGAGAGCACGACCTGCATCAGCCAGGGCTTGATCGCCTCCAGGCGCTGCTCCAGCTGGCCTTCCTGGCTGGCGTACCAGTGGTAGCCGTTGAACGACATGCCCAGCCGCGGATGGTTGAAGTGCTCGCACAGGCGCTGCACCTGCGTGGTGGTCACGGTGACGTGCCGGAGGTGCGGGTACAGCGCTAGCCGCAGGCCACGGCGCTCGATGATGGGCAGCAGCGATTCGATGCTGCGCAGGATGCCGTCGGTGCCGTTGATCGAGGTCTGCACCGCCAACTCGATCAGCTCGACGCCCTCTACCGTTTCGACGATGCGGCGCAGCACGGCGTCGTTGCGCCCCTCGTGCAATACGAGATAAAGACCCGCGATGTCCAGGCCATGGCGCGCCTTCACACCGGGCAGCAGCGACAGGTCGGTGTACGGCGTGCCGCCCCAGCCCGCGACGGTGATGCCGTCGTAGCCGAGCTCGGCCACCATTTCGCACTGCGACTGGAACGCGTACACGCCCATCGAGTTGTAGAAAAAAGAGTCCAGCGCGTGGATCGGATGGCTCATGATGCCGGCGCCATGACGGCCCATTGCGGATGCGCGGCCACCATCAACACCCCGCAACTGCTCATGCTGTCGGGCGTCGGTCCGGCCGCGCATCTGCGCGAGCACGGCATCCAGGTCATCGCGGATGTACCCGGCGTCGGGGAGAACCTGCACGACCATCCGACCGCCCCGGTCGTGGTGACCGCCCCGAGCGGCGTTGGCGGCTCCTACCTGGCAGACCCAACCTCCGAGGAGGCCTTCGCGCAATGGAGATCTGACCGCTCCGGCCCCGCCGCCTTCTTCTCGCAAAATGGCGTCGGGTTCATTTCCCGCACGAAAGACGCTCCGGTTCCCGATTACGAGCTGCTCTTCGACTACAACCCGGCGGTCGCGGCCAACAGCCCGGTCGGTGCCCCGACTGATGGTGCAGAGGTCGAGCAGCGCAACGGCTACAAGATCTGGGTCGTGCTGTTGCACCCCAAGAGCCGCGGCACGCTGCGCCTGGCCTCGGCAGACCCCCACGCGAAGCCCCTCATCGATCCCGCCTACATGCGTGATCCCGATGACCGCGCTCAGCTGGTCGAGGCGATGCGCCATGCGCAAAAGTTGACGCAGACGCCGTCCCTGGCGCGCTACACCGAAACGGTCTATCCGGCCGTCGGTGCGGATGATTCGGTGTTTCATGAGGCCATCTTGAGCAGCATGTACACGACCTACCATCTCGCTGGCACGGCACGCATGGGCGATCTCTCGGATCCACTCACCGTGGTCGACCCGCAGCTTCGCGTTCGCGGCGTTACCGGCCTGCGGGTGGCGGACGCATCGGTCATCCCCTCATTGATCAGCGGCCACACCATTGCCCCCGCTGTGATGATCGGCGAACGCGCGGCGCAACTGATCCGCAACGCTGCCTGAGAAGCGGTCAGCCATGCCCTGAGCTGGGCACCGAGAAAGTTCATGTTCTGGTGCCCGGCCTCCTCGTAGAGCGCAGCGTCGCCGAAGTAGCCAGAGGTAGATTCTCAACACGGTGTTTCTGTCGAAGCCAGAGCAAGTGAGGGCAGGGCGATGTCATATGAGGATATGGCTAAGAGCCCTTTGCGGCTCTCGTGCTCGTGCGTCGGCACAATGCTTGGCTTGTTTCTTTTTTTGCGCTCCATGACCTGACCCGCGAGGGCGTTCCCTGGGGTCGCGCTATACCCGATGAATACTTTTCTTCCCTGCGCAGCAGCGGTGCCAGCTGGAGGCGCTGCAACATGAATTCGCCCTCCGACTTCTGGCCCTATTGCGGCTTTCAGTCACTTGCGCGAGACACGCGTGGTTGGCTGTTGCCGACGGACGCGTACTTCCAGTGGATATTGGCCAGGCCCGAACTTGCCTTGGTGCCCGAGTCATGCGCTGCAGAGGTGGCCCTGCACCAGTCTTTGGCCAAGTCGCCATTGCGGCCCGTGGCGCCGCAGGAACTGGTGGCACTGGCGGATGACGACGCACGCGAGAACTACGCCGTATTCCTGCGATTTCGCGATGCGTTGGTGCGCGCGGGCACGCTGGAGGCTTTCTATCTGCAGCTCATGCGCAGCGGGGCGGTGAATGTGCCGGCCGTGTTCATCGATGCCGTGGTGCAGGCGCTGCTGCGTAACCTGCTCGACAACTGCAATGACGCCTTCGAAGCCCGCGCCGCCGAAATGCTGTTTCGGCCTCAGCGCATCACCTTGCACGAGGGGCAGATGCTCGCGGGCGACCGCGCCACGCTGGACATGCTCAACGAAACCGCGGGCCTGGGCGACATGGGGCGCCTTTTGCTGGAAAGCGGTGCGCTGCAGCCGACAGCGCAGGTTCAGGTGCTGGCCGCCGACAACGCTGGCCAGTATTGGCAGGCGAGTGATCGCCACCACTTTCTGCTCGACCTGACCCACGAGTTGACGCAAGACCTGAGCCATGGATTGACGCTCAAGATGACCCGCGCCCGATCAGGCCTGAAGGCGCTGGCGCGGGTATTGGAGCGCTGGGTGGCCCACCTGCTGGGCGTGCAAGTGCAAATTGAGCCCGTGCACCAGGTCACCGACAGTGCGTGGCGCTGGCATGTGGGGCTGGATGTGGAGTCCACCGCCATCCTCAATGACCTGTACCAGGACCGGCCGGTGGATGCCGAACGCATGGCGCGTCTGGTGAGCTTGTTCACGCTGACCTTTGTCAACCCGGCCGAAATGCGGGCCGATGTGGCGGGCAAACCGGTGTATCTGGGGCTGGCGACCAGTGCCGAGGGCGTGGTGCGCATCAAGCCGCAGAACCTGTTGCTCAATCTGCCGCTGGCATCGGCATTTTGATTGCTATTTAATCAATAGCTGCTAGCCCATGCTTAGTAAGCGCTAGAGGCTAGTTTGATTCAAATTTCTCTACGATGACTGGCCGTCCGGTGCTGGATGCTCATCCCATCGTCATCAGGCTCGCATTGCCTCCGGCTGCTGCTGTGTTCACGCTGAGTGCCCGCTCGATGAGCAGGCGCTCCAGCGGGATGTCCGTGGCTCCGGGTTGCAGCGCGGTCACGCCCACGATGGGCCCGGCGCGGCGGGCGAGGGCGGTGCACACGGCCTGCAGCGATGGGGCGTCGCCATGGTGCAGCACGGCGTCTAACTCCAAAGTGCTGTCGTTCAGTGTGTTGTCCTGCAGCATGACCTGCGCTTGCACCAGCATGGGCAATTGCGTGCGCAGGCTGGTTTGGTCGGTAGTCCACAGGGCCGTGCCGCCGCTGGCGAGCACGGCGGCGGTCTGCACCAGCAGGTCGTCCACACTTTGCGCCAGGCACAGCACGCGGGCGCGTGGGGCCAGGGTGTAGACATTGCGCTCGCCCGTGGGGCCGGGCAGGGTGCGGGCAGTGCCGCTTTGGGTTTGCTGGGCAAACCGCTGGCAGGTGCTGGCCAAGTTCGCATTGCCTTGTTGCTGCGCCCATTGCTGCAGGGTGGTCAGGGGCGCCAGCAGGCGCGCGCGCACAGCATCTTCGGGCGGTGTGGCGCGGTCGGCTTCGGCAAAGGTGCGTGCCAGCGCATCGGCCGGGCGCTGCGACAGCAGGCGCAGCAGGTACAGCGGACCGCCCGCCTTGGGGCCCGTGCCGGACAGGCCTTCGCCGCCAAACGGCTGCACGCCCACCACGGCGCCCACCATGTTGCGGTTCACGTACACATTGCCGGCATGGGCGCGGTTCACCACGCGGGCAATGGTTTCGTCGATGCGGGTGTGCACGCCCTGGGTCAGGCCGTAGCCGGTGGCGTTGATCTGGTTCAGCAGTTGGTCCAGATCGTTGCGCGCGTAGCGCACCAGGTGCAGCACGGGGCCGAAGACTTCGCGCTGCAGTTCGCCGATGTGGTTCAGCTCGATCAGCGTGGGGGGCACAAAGGTGCCTTGGCTGGTCGCGGTCGCAAGGTGCTGCGGGTGCTGGAAAACGCGGTGGCCCTGGGCCTTGAATTTCTCGATGTGCTGGACGATGCCTGTCTGGGCTTCGGCGTCGATGACGGGGCCCACGTCCACGCGCAGTTCGGCGGGGTTGCCCACGCGCAGCTCGCCCATGGCGCCTTGCAGCATCTCGACCACGCGGTCGGCGGCTTCTTCCTGCACGCACAGCACGCGCAGGGCGGAGCAGCGCTGGCCGGCGCTGTCAAAGGCGGAATCGCCCACCACTTGTTCGGCCAGGGCGGACGAGTCCACGATCATCGCGTTTTGCCCGCCGGTTTCGGCAATCAGCGGAATGGGGCGGCCTGCGGCGTCGAGCCGACCCGCCACGGCGCGCTGCAGGATGCGCGCCACTTCGGTGGAGCCGGTGAACATCACGCCCATCACGCGCTCATCGCCAATCAAACGCGCGCCCACGGTTTCGCCCTGGCCGGGCAGCAGTTGCACTGCCGCGCGCGGCACGCCAGCCTGCCACAGCAGGCGCACGGCCTCGGCGGCGATCAGCGGGGTTTGTTCGGCGGGCTTGGCCAGCACGGGGTTGCCTGCGGCCAGCGCGGCAGCCACCTGGCCCATGAAGATGGCGAGCGGGAAGTTCCAGGGGCTGATGCAGGCCACCGGGCCCAGCGGGAGGTGGGTGGCGTTGTCGAAGGTGCTTTGCACCTGGGCGGCGTAGTAGCGCAAGAAGTCCACGGCTTCGCGCACTTCGGCCACGGCGTTGCTGGCGCTTTTGCCCGCTTCACGCATCAGCAGGCCCAGCAGGGGCTGCATGCGGGCCTCCAGAAGGTCAGCGGTGGCCAGCAGGGCGGCGGCGCGTGCCACGGGTGGTGTGGCGGCCCAAGGGGCTGCGGCGGCCTGGGCGTGCGCCAGGGCCTGGTCTACGTCGGCGGTGGTGGCTTCTTGCACCTGGCCCACCACGTCGCTGTGGTTGGCGGGGTTGCGCACGGGCTGGGTGGGGCCTGCGGGCACGTCAGCGGCCAGCAGGGGGGCAGCCGTCCAGACATGGGCAGCCGTGGCTTGCAGGGCGGCGCTCAGTTCGGTCAGCGTGTTTTCGTTCGACAGGTCCAGCCCGCGCGAGTTGGTGCGGTGGGCGCCATACAGACCCTGGGGCGTGGCAATGCGCGGGTGGGGCAGGCCGGCGGCGCCTTCCGCCGCGGCTTGCTGGTCCACCACCTGCACGGGGCTCTTCACCAGCTCATCGAGCGCAATGGTTTCGTCGGCGATGCGGTTCACGAACGAGGTGTTGGCGCCGTTTTCCAGCAAGCGGCGCACCAGGTAGGCCAGCAGGGTTTCGTGCGTGCCCACGGGGGCGTAGATGCGGCACGGGCGGCCCAGGCTGCCCTTTCCTGATTCTCGGCCCAGCTTGCCCGCGGTGATGGTGCCCACCACCTGCTCGTACAGTGGCTCGCCCATGCCGTGCAGGCACTGGAACTCGTACTGCCCCGCGTCGTAGTTGCTGCCCGCCAGCTGGTAGATGGTGGCCACCGTCTGGGCGTTGTGGGTGGCGAACTGGGGGTACACGGCTTCGGGCGCGGCCAGCAGCTTGCGCGCGCAGGCGATGTACGAGATGTCGGTGTGCACCTTGCGGGTGTAGACGGGGTAGTCCGTGAGGCCATCGATCTGGGCGCGCTTGATCTCGCTGTCCCAGTAGGCACCTTTGACCAGGCGCACCATCAGGCGGCGCTGGGTGCGGCGGGCCAGGTCCACCACGTAGTCGATGACGAAGGGGCAGCGCTTCTGGTAGGCCTGGATCACAAAACCAATGCCGTTCCAGCCCGCCAGCGTGGGCTCGCGGCACAGGCGCTCGAGCAGGTCCAGCGACAGCTCCAGCCGGTCGGCTTCTTCGGCGTCGATGTTCAGGCCGATGTCGTACTGCTTGGCCAGCGTGGCCAGGCGCAGCACCAGCGGGTACAGCTCGTCCATCACCCGGCCGAACTGCGCGCGGCTGTAGCGTGGGTGCAGGGCCGAGAGCTTGATGGAGATGCCCGGCCCTTCGTAGATGCCGCGCCCGTTGGACGCCCTGCCGATCGCGTGGATGGCCTGTTCGTAGGACTGGTAGTAGCGCTGCGCATCCGCGCTGGTCAGCGCGGCCTCGCCCAGCATGTCGTACGAGTAGCGAAAGCCCTCGGCCTCCATCGTGCGGGCATTGCGCAGGGCTTCATCGATGGTCTCGCCGGTCACGAACTGCTCGCCCATCATGCGCATGGCCATGTCCACGCCCTTGCGGATCAGGGGCTCGCCCCCCTTGACGATCAGGCGGCTGAGCGAATTGCCCAGGCTGCCCTCGCTGTGCGTGGCCACCAGCTTGCCGGTGATGAGCAGGCCCCAGGTGGCGGCGTTGACGAAGAGGGAGGGGCTCTTGCCCAGGTGGGCATCCCACTGGCCGTGGCGGATCTTGTCGCGGATCAGTGCATCGCGCGTGGCCTTGTCGGGGATGCGCAGCAGTGCCTCGGCCAGGCACATCAGCGCCACGCCTTCCTGCGATGACAGCGAAAACTCCTGCAGCAGCCCCTGGACGATGCCCGCACGCCCGGCGCTGGCCTTGCGTTCGCGCAGCGCCTTGGCAATGCGCAGGGCCAGTTGCTGGG